>Ga0070741_10005747_pt1 | contig 27195 bp, 20 predicted proteins | sample Coa_R1_4_FD_66440 | JGI IMG/M metagenome (GOLD analysis project Ga0070741, IMG submission 66440) | Surface soil microbial communities from Centralia Pennsylvania, which are recovering from an underground coalmine fire - Coalmine... | ecosystem: Environmental > Terrestrial > Soil > Unclassified ...
CAGAGCCACTTGGCCGGCATGTCGCCGGCGACGAACTCGACCTCCGTCAAGCCGGTGCACATCTGGCAGACGGCGCGCTCGAGGTCGTCCGGCAGCTTCTGGAGCTTGTGCCAGGGGACGTCGGTCACCGAGTTCCACTGCCGAACCACGGCCTCGTCGTAGAGGAGCGCCGCGTTCTCCGCCCACACCTCGGCCATGTCGTTCACCGTGTACATGCCGAGCGCGGGCGTCCCGGGGGGCACGTGGCACCCGCGCGGCGCCATGCTCCCGTGCTCGGAGCCGTGCTCCGGAACGCGCCCGTAGTGCCCGGTCTCGACGTCGCGGAGCCGGATGCCCGTCGGTCCCGGCGTCGCCTCGTGTCCCCAGCCCGCCGGGTTCGCGTCCATCCACTCGAGGTCGAAGTTCCCGCGCGCCATCTCCCGCAACCGATCGAGCCCCGTCTCGACTGCCGGCGTGTACTTGCGCATCGGCCCTCCCTTCGGTGCCCGACCCTATCGACCGGTCGGACGGGCGCCGCCATGACGCCGGTCAGCGCGCGGGATGATCGACGTCAGCCGGGCCCCGGCTCAGGCGACGGCGTATCCCCAGAGCTGGACGATCGGCTCCACGCGGCCGAGCCGGTAGACGCGGTACTTGAGGAGCGCGTCGAGCCCGTCGCACGCGCGCTCGAGGTTCGTCGCCTCCCCGGGAAAGTTCCCCCACCCCTGCGGGTTCTTCACCGCGAGGATCCAGGCGAGGGCGGACTCGATCGCGTCGCGCACGTCGAGCTCCGGGAGGACGCGCTGCGCCAGCATGAGCGCGCGCGCCGCGTCCATCGTGTGGTCGACGTTGCGTCCGTCCCACGATCCGTCGGCGTGCTGCGCGCGCGCGAGCCATTCGGCCGCGCGCCGCGCCGCCCGGTGCACGGCGCCGGGCGGCGACGCCGGCGAGAGCGCGCCCGCGAGGCTGTCCTCCAGGATGTGCGCCGTCATCTCGACGGGGCTCCCCGAGGCCACGATCTCCGTGGGCGAGCGGAACTCCGGCTCGCGGAAGGCGCCGTCGCGATCCTGGCCCGCGAGGACGAAGCGGAGCGCGGCGGCGCGGGCCGCGTCCACTTCCGGCACGCGCGGGCAGGCGCCGGCGCGCGCGATGTGGAGGAAGCTGAGCGGATGGCTCGTGGCGTCGAGACGCGTCCACGTGGGCGCGTCGGCCCACGACCCGTCGGGCGCCTGCCGCGCGAGGAAGAAGTCGACCGCGCGGCCGACGGCGTCGACGAGACGGGCGTCGGCCACGACGCGCACGGCCCGGGCGCACGTGATCGCCGCGAACGCCGAGACCCACGCGCCGCCCGGACCGTCGTCGAGCGCGCTCGTCCAACCCCCGTCGGCGTGCTGCGCCTCCGCGAGCGCGAGGAACTCGGCCAGGTCGTGGGCGACCCGGTCGAGCTGCAGGAGCACGCGAAGCGCGTGCGCCGTGAGCTCGAGGTCCCGCGTGCCGGTCCGGATGCTCCACTCGGACCGCCGCGCGAGGAGATGCCGCGTCTCGGTGCCGATCGTCTCGTCCAGCGTCGGTGCGGTGCTCATCGTGTTTCTCCTCATCGTGCCTCCCGCCCGGAATCCCGCGGCTTGTAGCCCGCGCCGGGACGGCGAACATGACGGAGGTCAGCTCTGAGCCGGAGAAACGTCAGGACGCCGTCAGCCGCGGCGGTTCGCGAGCCGGGCGAGGCGGGAGAGGTCCGTGACGACGAGATCGTGCCGGCCGACCTCTATCAGCCGCTTCTGCTTGAGCCGGGCGAGGAGCCGGATCGCCGTCTCGGTCGACACGCCGATCATCTCGGCCAGCTCGCGCCGCGAGTACGCGAGCGCGACGCGCGCACGGCCGTTCCGCGGGACCTCGCCCGACGCGCGCACGAGCTGGACGAGGAGCTCCGCGAGCCGGCCCTGCGCGCGCATGAGGGCGAACTCGCGGGCCTTGCGCCGCGCGGCGCCGAGCGCGCGGCTGAGCGCGCCGACGAGCTGGACGCCGACCTCGGGATGGCGGTGGAGGAACGCGACGAGCCGGTCGCGTGCGATCCAGCTCACCTGGCAGTCGGTGAGCGCCTCGGCCGACACGGAGTACGTGTCGTCCGCGGCGAGCGGCAGCTCGCTCAGCACCTCGCCCGGAGCGGCGACCGCGAGGATGTGCTCGCGCCCGAGCCCGTCCGACTGGTAGAGCTTCACGCTCCCGAGGCAGAGGAGATAAAGCGCGCCGGCGGGCGCGCCCTCGTGGAACAGGACCTGCCGGCATCTGTAGATGCCGCTCACGCTGCACGCCCGGAAGTCGTCGAGCGCGGGCCCGCGGAGGTCGCGGACGATGCAGCCCGCGAACGTCGGGCACTGCTCGCACGCGACCTTGCGCATGCCGGAGGCAAGCAAGCCCGGTGCCCCCGCGCGCGATCGGCCGCCGCCCCGGCGGATCCGCGGATCTGGGGCGCTTGGCCCGCTTCCGATCCCACCCGCGGGAACGCGCCGCCAGGGACCGCGCCGGAGGCCGACGGCGTACCACCCCGTGGTCACGAGGCCCGGCCGCGCCTCCGCCTCGATGCCGACGCGCCACGCGGGGCCGAGGTCGAGCTGCGCGGCGACCATGAGGCCGATGCCGCCGAGCGCGAGCACGGCGCCGACCGCGACGCGCGCGGCGGACGGAGCATCGGGCGTGCGAGTAGTGCGGAAGCCCCTGTCCGTCAACGACTTTTCGCTCCGCGGTCGGGGTTGACATGGAGTCGAAGAAAAGGCGAAACAGGATGCGATGTCCAGCGCGGCGGCCCTCCTCGATCGGCTCGGCAGACCGGGGGGCCTGCGGCTCGGGACGGCGCACGCGGCCGGGGCCGAGCGGCTGCCGACGGGGCTCGCGCCGCTCGACGCCGTGCTCGGCGGCGGGCTTCCCCGCGGCCGGATCGCGGAGCTGGTCGGGCCGCCGAGCGCGGGCCGGACGGGGCTCGCGTGCGCGATGGCCGCGGCCGCGACGCGCGCCGGCGAGACGATCGCCTGGGTCGACCCGGCGGACGCGCTCGACCCCGAGGGCGCAGCCGGTGCGGGCGTCGTCCTCGACCGCACGCTCTGGATCCGTCCCCACCGCCCCGGGGACGAGCGGCGCGCGGCCGAGCTCGTGCTCCGCGCGGGCGGCTTCGGGCTCGTCGTCCTCGACCTGGACGAGCGTGCGAGCCGCGAGCCGCCCGACACCGCGGCCGTCTCCCGCCTCGCGCGCGCGGCCGAGGGGACGCGGACGACGCTCCTCGTCGTCGCGCCCCGGCCCGCGGCGGGGAGCTTCGCGGCGCTCCGGCTCGCGGTCGAGGCGGCGCGCGTCCGCTGGAGCGGCGGGCCCGGCCGGCTCGTCGTACTCGACGGCGTCGAGGCCGCCGTGCGCGTGGTGCGGAGCCGCGTCGGGCGGCCCGCGGAGGCGCGCGTCGTGAGGCAGGCCGGTGCGTGAGCCGGGAGTCGCATCGTGCCGCGCATCGCCTGTCTCTTCGTTCCCGATCTTCCCGTCGCGGCCGCCTGCCGCGCGGACCCGGGCCTCGCCGGCCTCCCGCTCGTCCTGACCGAGCGGGACGGCGCGCACGCACCCGTCGTCGCCGCTTCTCCGGCGGCCCGCGCGCGCGGCATCCGTCCCGGCCGGCACACCGTCGCGCAGGCGCGCGCCGCGGAGGCGGCGCTCGTCGTCCGGCTCCGCGACGCCGCGGCCGAGCGCTCCGCCGCGGGCGCGCTCGCGGAGGTCGCCGCCTCGCTCGCGAGTCGCGTCGAGCCGATGCCCGACGGGACCGTCTTCCTCGACGCGTCGGGCGCGGTGCACCTCGTCGGCAGCGAGGCCGGGCTCGCGGCGGCGCTCGTCGCACGCGCGGCGCGCGTCGGGCTCGCGGCGCGCGTCGGCGTCGGCGCGAGCATGACCGTCGCGCGGCTCGCGGCCGTTCACGGCGACGGCGCCGAGGTCGTGCCGGCGGGGACGGAGCGCGGCTTCCTCGCCGCGCTCCCGCTCGCCTGCCTCGACGCGCCGCCCGACGTCGCCGCGACGCTCGCGCGCTGGGGCATCCACCGGCTCGGCGACCTCGCCCGGCTCCCGGAGGCCGAGGTGGGGACGCGGCTCGGCGCCGCCGGCGCCGCGCTCGTCCGCGCGGCGCGCGGCGAGGACGCGCGGCCGCTCGCGCCGCGGGCGCTCGAGGCGGCGGTCGAGGAGGCGTGCGCGCTCGAGTACGCGCTCGACACGCTCGAGCCGCTCCTCTTCGTGCTCCGCGGCCTCGTCGAGCGCGCGCTCGCGCGGCTCGGTCTCGCCGGCGTCGGTGGCGCCCGGCTCGGCGTCGGGCTCGGGCTCGACGACGGCAGCCGCGATGCGCGCGAGGTCGTCCTCGCCGCGCCGACGCGCGACGCGAAGACGATCCTCACCTGTCTCCGCAGCGCGCTCGAAGCGCGGCCGCCGCGCGCCGCCGTCGAGCGCGTGGCGCTCACGGTCGTCCCCGATCGCGTCCGCGCGATGCAGCTCGGCCTCTTCACGCCGCCCGGCCCCGCGCCCGAGCGCCTGGCGACGACGCTCGCGCAGCTGGCGGCGCTCTGCGGCCCGGAGCGCGTCGGCGCGCCCGTCGTCGTCGACACGCACCGGCCCGGCGCGGCCGCCGTCGCACCGTTCGCCGTGCCGCCGCCCGCCCCGCCCGCGCCGCCGCCGGCGGGCGCCGTCTGCCCGCTCGTCATCCGCGCGCTCCGGCCGCCGCGGCCGGTCGAGGTGTTCGCGGACCGGGACGTGCCGGCGTTCGTGCGCGGCCCCGGCTTCGCGGGGCGCGTCGTCCACGCGGCGGGGCCCTGGCGCGTCGTCGGCGAGTGGTGGAGCGACGCGCCGCTCGCGCGCGACTACTGGGACCTCGAGCTGTCCGACGGCGGCATCTACCGCTGCTACCGCGAGCTCGGCGGCGCGGGCCGGTGGCTTGCCGACGGAGTCTACGACTGATGCACGGCGGGCGTCGGCGTGAAGCGAACGGGCATCGTCGTCAACCCCGAGAGGAAGTACGACCGGATGCGCGCCGTCCGGCCGGCGAGCTCCATGTCGGGCATGCGGAGCACCTCCTCGAACACGACGCGCAGCTCGAGCCGCGCGAGCCACGCGCCGAGGCAGAAATGCTGTCCCTCGCCGAACGCGAGGTGGTCGTTCGGCTTCCGGCGGACGTCGAAGCGGTCGGGATCCGCGAACACGTCCTCGTCGCGGTTCGCGGCCGGGTACCACATGACGACCTTGTCGCCCTCCCGGATGCGCTGGCCGCGGATCTCCGTGTCGGCGGTCGCGGTGCGGCGGAAGTGGACGACCGGCGACACCCAGCGGAGCATCTCCTCGACGGCGGTCGGGATGAGCCGCGGGTCGTCGAGCAGGAGCCGGCGCTCGGCCGGGTGCTCGATGAGTGCCAGGAGACCGCCCGAGATCGTGTTCCGCGTCGTCTCGTTCCCGGCGATGACGAGGAGGAGGAAGAAGCCGTCGAGGAGGCGCTGGTCCTCGATCTTCTCGCCGTCGACCTCGCCCGTCGCCATGACGCTCATGAGATCGCCGCGCGGGTGCCGGCGCCGCTCCTCGGCGAGCGCCTGGCCGTACGCGAAAAGCTCGCCGAAGACGGGGATCTGCGCCTCGGGCGGGATCGAGAAGTCCGTCAGCGTGTTCGTCCAGTCGAAGACGCGCTTCCGATCGGCCTGCGGCACGCCGAGGAGATTGCAGAGGACGACGAGGGGGACCTCGGCGGCGACCGATTCGACGAACTCGCACGCGCCGAGCGGCGTTACGCGGTCGAGCGTGCGCGTCACGATGTCGTGGATCTCCGGCTCCATCTTCTTCACCGCCGCGGGCGTGAAGAAGCTCGCGACGAGCTTCCGGTAGACGTTGTGCTGCGGCGGATCCATTCCGATCATGTTGCTGACGATCGCCGACGTCGCCTGGTTGAACTCGACGCCCGGCGGATAGCTGATCTGGTGCCCGCCGCGCGCGGAGGAGAAGAGCTGCGGGTTGCGCGACACCATCGACACGTCGTCGTACTTGGTGAGCGCCCAGAAGCCGGGCTCCCACGGCTCGGGCTCGGGGTTCCAGTAGACGGGCGCCTCACGCCGGAGCCGCGCGAAGAGCTCGTGCGGAACGCCGCGCTCGAAGAGGAGCGGGTCCTTCAGGTTGACGTCGAGCGTCGCCATGGGCGGACCATGACACCGTCGGCGGGCGGCGTCGAGAGTTTCCGGGCATGAGCGACTACGTCGAGCTGCGCTGCCGGAGCGCGTTCAGCTTCCTCGAGGGCGCGTCGCTCCCCGAGGACCTGGCCGAGCACGCGGCCGCCCTCGGCTACGACGCGCTCGCGCTCGCCGACGTCCGCGGCGTCTACGGCGCGCCGCGCTTCTTCCAGGCGGCGAAACGCGCCGGGGTCCGCGCGCTCGTCGGGGCCCAAGTGCCGGTCGCGGGCGCGGGGCGCCTCCACCTCCTCGTCGAGGATCGGACGGGCCACCGGAACCTCTGCCGGCTCCTCACGGCCGCGGCGGCGGGGCGGCCGAAGGGCGCGGCGGAGGCGGCCTGGGCGGAGGTGGAGGAGCACGCGGCCGGCCTCTTCTGTCTCGCGGGCGGCGCCGACGGGCCGCTCGCGGAGCCCGCCGCCGCGGCCGGGAACCTCGACCGCCTGCGCGGCATCTTCGGACCGCGCCTGGCCGTCGACGTCCACCGCCACGCCGAGCGCGCGGGCGAGCGCCTCGCCCGTCGCCTGGTCGACCTCGCCGGCGCCTGCCGGGTCCCCGTCGTCGCGACGAACGACGTCCGTCACGCGCGCCCGAACGGCCGCGCGCTCCTCGACGTCCTCACCTGCATCCGCGGGAAGACGACGCTCGACACGGCCGGCCGCCGTCTCCTCGCGAACGCCGAGCGCCATCTGAAGACGCCGGCCGAGATGGCGGCGCTCTTCGCCGACCGCCCGGCGTGGATCCGCGAGAGCCGGCGGATCGCCGAGCGCTGCGCCTTCACGCTGGCTGACCTCGGCTACCGCTTCCCGGAGTTCCCGCTCCCGCCCGGCGCGACGCCGATCGGCCACCTCCGCGCGCTCGCCGAGCGCGGCGCGCGCGAGCGCTGGGGCGCGCCCCTCTCGGCGAAGGTCCGCCGCCAGCTCGAGCACGAGCTCGCCGTCATCGAGAAGCTCGACCTCGCCGGCTACTTCCTGATCGTCTGGGACATCGTCCGCTTCTGCCGCGAGCGCGGCTTCCTCTGCCAGGGCCGCGGCTCGGCGGCGAACAGCGCCGTCTGCTACGCGCTCGGCATCACCGCGGTCGACGCCGTCGGCATGGAGCTCCTCTTCGAGCGCTTCCTCTCCGAGGAGCGCGGCGAGTGGCCCGACATCGACCTCGACCTGCCGTCGGGCGACCACCGGGAGGAGGTGATCCAGTACGTCTACCGCCGCTACGGCGCGCGCGGCGCCGGCATGACGGCGACCGTCATCAGCTACCGCACGCGGAGCGCCGTCCGCGAAGCGGGGAAGGCGCTCGGCCTCTCGCTCGACCAGGTGGACCGCCTGGCGAAGCTGCTCCGCGCCCACGGCTGGCACGACGGGCACGACGAGCTCGCGGCGCAGCTCCGGAACGGCGGCGTCGACCCCGGCGCGCCGCGCATCGCGCTCCTCGTGGACCTCGTGCAGCAGATGCAGGGCCTCCCGCGCCACGTCGGGCAGCACACGGGCGGCATGGTGATCGCGGCGGGGCGGCTCGACGACGTCGTGCCGCTCGAGCCGGCGGCGATGCCGGGGCGCACCGTCATCCAGTGGGACAAGGACGACTGCGCGGACCTGGGGCTCATCAAGGTCGACCTCCTCGGCCTCGGCATGATGGCCGCGCTCGAGGAGGCGATCCCGCTCGTCCGCGCGCACGAGGGCGTCGAGCTCGACCTCGCGAAGCTCCCGCCCGACGACCCCGCCGTCTACGACATGCTCCGCCGCGCCGACACGATCGGCGTCTTCCAGGTGGAGAGCCGCGCGCAGATGGCGACGCTCCCGCGCATGCGCCCGGAGCGCTTCTACGACCTCGTCGTCGAGGTCGCGATCATCCGGCCCGGCCCCATCGTCGGAAAGATGGTGAACCCGTATCTCCGCCGCCGCGCCGGCCGCGAGCCGGTCACCTACCCGCACCCGTCGCTCGAGCCGATCCTCGCGCGCACGCTCGGCGTGCCGCTCTTCCAGGAGCAGCTCCTCCGGATCGCGATGACCGCCGCCGGCTTCACGGGCGGCGAGGCCGAGGAGCTTCGCCGCGCGATGGGCTTCAAGCGCTCGGTCGAGCGCATGCGGGCGATCGAGCGGCGGCTCCGCGACGGCATGACGGCGCATGGCATCCCGCCCGCCGCGCAGGAGGAGATCGTCCAGGGCATCACGTCGTTCGCGCTGTACGGGTTCCCGGAGTCGCACGCGGCGAGCTTCGCGCTCCTCGCCTACGCCTCCGCGTACCTGAAGGCGCACCACCCCGCGGCGTTCACGTGCGCGCTCCTCAACTGCTGGCCGATGGGCTTCTACCACCCGGCGACGGTCGTGAAGGACGCGCAGCGCCACGGCGTCGAGGTGCGGCCGATCGACGTCGCGCACTCCGACTGGCCGTGCACGCTCGAGGACCGGGGACGGGCGCTCCGTCTCGGCCTCCGCTACGTCGCGGGGCTCCGCGAGGAGGCGGGCCGGCGGCTCGTCGCCGCGCGGCCGTTCGCGTCGGTCGCGGAGGCCGCGCAGGCGGGACGGCTCCGGACGAACGAGGTCGAGGCGCTCGCGCACGCGGGCGCGTTCGCGTCGCTCGGGCTCGGGCGGCGCGAGGCGCTCTGGCAGGCGGCGGCCGCCGAACGCGATCCTTCGAGCCTCCTCGCCCGCGTCCGGCCGGCGCGCGCGGCGGCGCCGCTCCCGCCGATGACGCCGTACGAGGAGACGGCCGCCGACTACGCGGCGACGACGCTGACGCCCGGCCCGCACGTGATGGCCCATCTCCGCGACACCCTCGCGGCGCAGGGCGTCCTCGCCGCGCGCGACCTCGACCGCGTCCCGCACGGCGCGCCCGTCCGGGTCGCCGGACACGTGATCGTCCGTCAGCGGCCGGGGACGGCGAAGGGCTTCTGCTTTCTCACGCTCGAGGACGAGACCGGGACCGCGAGCGCGGTCGTCACGCCCGCGCTCTACGAGCGGGTCCGCGTCGTGCTGAACACCTCGCCGCTCCTCGAGGTCGCCGGGCGGCTCGAGCGCGTCGACGGCGTGACGCACGTCCGTGCAGCGCGCTTCCGGCGGATCGAGGCACCGGCCGGGCTCCCCGACGGGCACGACTACTGGTGAGGCGTGGCGGCCCCGCCCGGCGCCGCGACCTCGCGTGACCGTCCTGCCCGCGACGATGAGCATCGCGGGCGCCGTCGGACGACGAGATCGGAGCGCCGCCGCCGCGTCAGCGGCCGCGCGGACGCGGACCGGCACGCACCGCGAAGATCCGGGCCAGCTCGGCGGGCGGCACGACCTCCAGCTGATCGTACCGGCAGCCTCCCAGGAGAGGTCCTTGCCCGCGCTCCAGCGGCTCTGCGCGCCCGGCAGCCGACCGAGCCACCGGTCGCCCCGGCCCACTCCCTCCAGGGATGCGACGCGAGCGCGTTCGCGCCGAGCGGCGCCAGCTCCCGCACGAGGCGGCGACGGGCCTCCATCGAGAACGACGAGGTCACCCCCACGTGCTGCAGCACGCCGGCGCCGTCGTAGAGGCCGAGCAGCAGCGAGCCGACGAGCGTTCCCGGACCGTTCTTGTGCCAGCGAAAGCCGGCCACCACGCAGTCCGCCGTGCGCTCGTGCTTCACCTCCACCATCACGCGCTTGCCCGGCTGGTACGTCGTGCTCTCGTGCTTCGCGACCACGCCGTCGAGCCCCGCGCCCTCGAAGCGGTGGAACCAGTCCTCCGCGACCGACCGCTCTCGGGTGCACGGCGTGAGATGGACGCGACCGGACCTCCGCGCGAGCGCCTGCTCCAGCAGCCGACGCCGCTCCGCCTGCGGGCGCGAGCGCAGGTCGCGTCCGTCGCGCGCGAGCAGATCGAACGCGACGAAGGACGCCGGCGTCTCCGCGGCGAGCTTCCGCACGCGGGAGTCCGCGGGGTGGAGACGCAGCTGGAGCGCGTCGAAGTCGAGCCCGTGCCCGGCTGCGATGACGATCTCGCCGTCGACGACGCACCGGGCGGGCAGCGACGCGCGCAGCTCCGCGTGCAGCTCGGGGAAGTACCGGTCGAGCGGCCGCGCGTCGCGGCTCTGGACGTAGAACCGGTCGCGGTCGCGGAACACGATCGCCCGGAAGCCGTCCCACTTGGGCTCGAAGAGCCAGCCGTCGCCCGCGGGAAGCTCCGCGGCGAGCTGCGCGAGCATCGGCTCGATCGGCGGCTCGATCGGGAAGCCCGCCGGGGTCTCGCGCCCGGCCCTCATCGGCCCGTCGCGCGGCGGGCCGCGATTCGCCGTTCGGCGGACGTCCAGCCGGCGTCGAACGGATGTCCGGGTCCGTCGAGATCGATCACGAGCGGCGCGTGGTCCGAGGGCGCGGGCTTGCCCTTGCGCGCCTCCCGATCGATCTCGGCCCACGTCGTGCGCTCCGCCACTGCGCGCGTGACCAGCAGGTGGTCGATCCGCATGCCGACGTTCCGGTGGAAGTTCCCGGCGCGGTAGTCCCACCAGGTGTAGCGTCCGGGCTCGGGATGGTGCCGGCGATAGGCGTCGACCAGGCCCCACCGGCAGAGCCGCGCGAACGCCTCCCGCTCGGCCGGGGAGACGTGCGTCCCACCGTGGCACGCCGCCGGATCCCAGACGTCCGCGTCCTCGGGCGCGACGTTGAAGTCTCCGCCGATGACGAGCGGCTCCGCGGGATCCGCGCTCTCCGCAAGCCAGGACGCGAGCCGGTCGTACCAGGCGAGCTTCGCGCGGTAGAACGGCGAGCCCACGCTGCGTCCGTTCGGCGCGTACACGGACACGACCCGAACGCCGCCGCACACCGCGCCGATCATGCGCGCCTCGGCGAGCGGCTCGTCGTCGGGAACGTCCGGCGTCGCGGCGGGGCGCAGCGGCGCCCCGAAATGCGTCACCACCCCCTCGATCTCGCAGCGGCTGGCGATCGCGACGCCGTTCCAGCGCCCTTCGCCGTGGTGCGCAAGCGCGTATCCGGCGGCGCGGAACGCGTCGACCGGCGCATCGGCGTCGGCGAGCTTCGTCTCCTGCATCAGCAGCACGTCGGGCCGCGCCCGGTCGATCCACCACATGACCTTCTCGAGACGCGCCTTCAGCGAGTTGACGTTCCACGTCGCGATCCGCATCCGTGCCCCGGCCGGGAGTATGCGACGGGAACCCGCACGGGGCCAGCGCGCCTCTCCTGCACCCGATGTGACGCGGGGAGCGCCGACGCTCGCCGAATCGGGCGGGCGATCGCGTCCGTGAATCGCCGGACGGGAGCGTGCGGCCTCCCCGTCCTGCCGAACGCCGGGACGCCGGCAGCGCCCGCATCATCGAGCACGCGGGCGCGAAGGCGATCGCCACCTCGAGCGCCGCGGTCGCGTGGTCGCACGGCTATCCCGACGGCCAGGCGATCCCGCGCGAGGCGCTCCTCGCGACGGTCCGCGAGATCGTCCGCGTCGTCGGCGTCCCGGTGTCGGCCGACGTCGAAGCCGGCTACGCGCCCGACGCGGACGCCGCCGGCGCTTTCGCCGCGCGCGTCGTCGAAGCGGGGGCCGTCGGCGTGATCGTCGAGCACGGCACCGGCGCGCCCGACCTCCTCGCGGCGAAGATCGAGCGGATGAAGACCGCGGCCGCGAAGGCGGGCGGCGCTCTCCGGGTGAACGCGCGCGTCGACGTGTACCTGCGCCGGCTCGCCGAGGGCCCGGCGGCGTACGACGAGACCCCGGCCCGCGCACGGCGGGAGGCGGGCGCCCGCCCCGACCCGCTCGACGACGGCGCGCTCCGGAACCCGGAGCCGAACGGGCTCATGCGTCGGGAGCGCGCTCGAGCGCCGCCTCGGTACCTAGCAGTGAAGTAGCCGGCGAACATCCGTTCGCGGCCCTCGAACCCCGGCAGGGTGACGGACACAGAGAGGGCGTGTCCGCCGAGCATCTCGACTCGCCCTCGAGGGACTCGAGCATGAAGCGGATGAGACTCGTCCTGCTGGGTGGCCTCGCGCTCTTCCTGGCGCTGCCGAGCGCTCGGATCTACACCGCGACGGCGCCCTGGATCACGCAGCTCCAGCTCGACGGGAGCAACATCGTCGGCATGAGCGGCAAGGGCATCCCCGGCCAGGTGGTGAGCCCGACGCTCCAGCAGGCGACGTACGCTCCCGGCGCGCCGGGCGACAGCACGAACCCCTGGAAGTTCTGCTCCTGCGTGAACAACTGCACCCCGTACCAGCTGACGCCCTTCCCGATCACGGTCGACGGCTACGGCAACTGGTCGGTGAAGGGCCTGAACATCCGGGTCTTCCCGACCTTCCCGACCAACGGGTGCCCGGGCGCGGTCATGTCGGCGATCGACCTCGTCGGCGGCGGCGGGCCCTACCACGTCGCGAAGAACAACTCGGGCAATCCGGGGTGGATCAACGTCGTCCCGAAGAACTCGGTCGCGACGACGAGGGGCGGCATCTACAACGGCTGGTGGGTGTCCGCGATGGCGGCGGCGGCGCCCGACACGAAGGAAGAGGCGGGCGGGAACCTGACCGTCGCGCCGTTCACTGCCGGCCAGTACGTCACCTGGAAGCCGACGGGCGGGACCTTCCTCGCGCCAGGCGCGCCGATGGACCAAGGCGGCGTGCTCTCGAACGGCTTCCCCTTCATCGCGGGCGCGCTCCAGGGGCACGCGCCGGGCGGCTCCATGGTGCTCGCCGCCGAGATCCCGTCCAAGACCGGAAGCAACAGCCTGCTGAACGGCCTCTTCAACGCGCTCGCCAACGCATGCAACGGCGGGTTCTTCAACCTCTTCTAGACACGGCCGGGAGGACCGATGCACCCGACCATCGCCATCTTCCAGCTTCCGTGGGTCCACTGGGTCGTGGAGGTGGACGCCTACCCGACCGCGCACCTCGTGGCCTTCCTCGTGACGATCGCGATGACGATGCGGCTCTATGGACGGGACGTCGGTCCTCCCGCGAAGGTGCTGGACGTCTTCCTCCTCGCCATCCCTGCCGCGCTCCTCGGCGCGCATCATCTCGCCGGCTGGACGTCTGGGCACGCGCCCCGCAACCCGCTCGACACGCTCGCCGTCCACCGCGTCCTCGACGACTGGTCGAACGGCAGCAAATCGGCGTACGGCGGCCTCGTCGCCGGCGTCGCGGCGGCGGCGCTCGTGGCGCGCTGGCACCGGCTGCCGCTCGGGAAGCTGTTCGACGCGGGCGCGCCCGGCCTCGCCGTCGGCGCGGCGATCGCGCGCATCGGCTGCTTCTGCGCGGGCTGCTGCTACGGGCGGCCGACGGACTCCGTCCTCGGCGTGCACTTCCCCTACGGGCACCTCGGCATGGCGCAGCTCGCGGCCGGGGATCCGCGCGGGCTCCATCCGACGCAGCTCTACCTCGCGGCGTCCGCCCTGGCGATCGCCGCGATCCTGCTGGCCCTCGGGCGCCGCGGCCGCCGGCGGCCCGGCGACCTCTTCCTCCTCGGGACGGCGCTCTACGCCGCCAGCGCGTTCGCGATCGAATTCCTCCGCGACGACCCGGGCCGATGGTTCGGCGGCGGGCTGTCGCACAGCCAGTGGATCAGCCTCGCGATCCTCGTGGTGCTCGGAACCGTCGCGCTCCGGCGGGCGGCCGCGCCGCGGTACGCGCTCGCGACGGCGACCGCGCTCCTCGTCGCGCTCGCGACCGCGTCCCGCGCCGCCGCGCAGGCCGAGCCGCCGCTCGCGCCCGACACGCTGATGGAGATCGTCGGCCGTGGCCTGGTCGACGGGCGGGCTGACGCGCTCCTCGTCCTCGGCCGCTTCCTCGAGTTCGGGGGCGGCGGCCCGCTCGAGACCTGGTCGCGGATCGGCCTCGGCACGCGCGACCTCTTCGACGGGAACCTCTCCGGCGCGCTCGCGGAGTGGCGGCGCGCCGCGGCGGACGCGGGCGACACGCCGTGGGGCGCCCACGCGCAGCTCGCGGTCGGCTTCGGCGAGGTGATGAGCGGCCGGCCGGACGCCGCCGTCCCCGCGTTCCGCGCCGCCGTCGAGGCGGGCGACCGTCAGACGGTCGGCTACGCCGCGCTGTCGCTCGGGCGCGTGCTCGCCGCGCAGGGCGACCCGGCGGGCGCCGAGGCGAGCCTCCGCCGCGTGCTCGCCGAGCAGCCGCGCGCAAGCGTCGCGGACGACGCCGCGCTCGCACTCGCCCGCGTCCTCGTGGGCGAGGGACGAACGGCGGAGGCCCGCGCCGTCCTCGCCGACGCGCGCCGCTACGAGCGCGACGGCTCGTACAAGCAGGCGGGACGCGACCGCGCGCTCCGCTGGGATCGGCTCGCGCTCCTCGGCGAGGCGCGCCTCGGCCGGCTGCTCCGCGAGCGCGCTGCCCGCGCCGCCGAGCACGAGATCCCGGTCCTCGACGCGCTGCTCGGCGCGCTCACCGACCGCTGGGCCGCCCCGGAGCTGCGGCGCCTGCGCGTCCGCGTCGATCGGCTCGTGGCCGGCGACGCCGCCGGGCTCGCCCGGCCGGCCGCCGCCGCGCCCGCGACGTCCGCGGCGAATCCGGCCGGCCCGGGGACGCCGGCCTCGCTGACGCGGGAGACGATCGCCGCGCGGGCGGCCCGCTTTTACGCCGCGCGGGCGCTGCTCGCCGGCCTCGCCCTCGCCGTCGTCGCCCTCGGCCTCCGCGCGATGCGCGCGCACCGCCGGCCGCCGGCTCGCGCGCCGGCACGGTGGCCCCTCGTCGCCCGCTGATCGGGCGCGCGGCGCGCGCCGCGCCTCACGACGTCCAGGCGATCGGGAGCCGGGGGTCCGGGTCGTACGAGCAGTAGACGCCCGTGTGGACCGTTGCCGTCAGGTGACGGCCGAGGCGGGCGTCGCCCGCCGAGATCCTCCGGATCGCGGCCTTGATCGTGCGCGTGACGTTGATCCGCGCGCGCTCGGCGGGCCCGGCGTGCGTCCGCAGCCGCGCCCCGAGGCCGAGCCCGCGCGCGAGCTCCCGGACGAGGAAGTCGAGCTCCGTCCGCACCCGCCGCAGCCGCTCGACGTCGTTGCAGCGCTCGGCGTCGGCGGCCTCCGCTTCCAGCTCGGCGATCCGCTGCTTGTACGCGTGGCGGGCCTGGACGTCGATGACCGTCCCGCCCGCCGCGCCGGGGACGGCCTCCGCGCCGTTCCCGCTCGCGAGCAGCGCGAGGTCGAGCGCCAGGAGGTCGCGGCCGGGATGGCGAAGGAGCTGCGCGAGACACCGCAGGCCCCTGGAGTCGCGCAGGCGCGTGACGGTCTCCCCGAAGACGATCGTCCAGAACTCGCCGTCGCGCCGGAAGACGGCACTCTGGTGGACCGAGGGCGAGGCGGCGGAGGCGAGGGCCGGTGTCTCCGCGCGCCGCGCGCAGCGCCGCTCCAGCCGCGCCCGCTCGCTCGGCGCCACCATGCCGAGGATCGCCGCCCGCAGGACCGGCGCCGCGAAGCGATAGCCGTCCGCGGCCTGGGAGTCGCGCGTCACGAGCTGGAGCGCGAGCGCGGCCTCCAGCGACTCGATCACCTCGTCGGCGGGCTGGGCGAGGACGTGGCAGAGAAACGCGAGCGGGAAGCGCTCCCCGATCACCGCCGCGGCGCCGAGCACGCGCATCGAGTCGGCACGCAGCCGCCCCGTGCGCGCGCGGGCGAAATCGCGGATCGTGAGCGGCACCGCCCCGCACGCCCAGCCCCCGGCGTCGAGCGGCCGCCGCTCGCGGAGCGCCTGCCGGACCACCTCGACCACGAACAGCGCGTTGCCCGCGGTGTAGGTGTGGAGCGCGTCCAGCGCGGCAGCCGCGGGTCGCGCGCCGGTCACGGCTTCGACGTACTCGCCGATCTCGTCCCGCGCGAGAGGGGCGAGCACGAGACGCTCGAATCGCGGCAGGCGGACGAGCTCGGCGAGCGTCTCCGACAGCGGGTGCTGCGGGCCGACGTCGCAGTCGCGGTACGTGCCGACGAGCAGCGCCCGCTGGTCGCCGATCTCGCCGGCGACCCACTGGAAGACGAGCAGCGACGGGGTGTCGGCGAGGTGCAGGTCTTCGACCAGCATCACGAGCGGCTCGGCGAGCGCGGCGTGGCGGAGCGAGACGCCGAACGCGTCGAGCCGCCAGAAGAGGTCCTCGCCCCCGTCGTCGCCGTCGCTCGCCTGCGCGCCGAGCGCGCGGAGCTCCGGCACGAATCGGGCGAGCCGCCCGGCGACGCCGTGGAAGACCGCGCGAACGGAGCCCGGCGACGCCTGGCGCACCCATCCCCGCACGATCTCGATCCAGGGCCAGAAGGGCGGCTCGGCGGGCCCGCCGAGGCACCGGGCACCGAGGACGCGCATGCCGAGGGCGGCCGCACGCTCGGCGAGCCAGACGAGGAGGCGGCTCTTGCCGCTTCCGGGCTCCCCCGCGACGAGGAGCGTGCGCCCTCCCCCCGCACCGGCCGCCGCGAGCGCGGCGTCGAGGGCCCGGCGCTCCTCGCGCCGCCCGACGAAGGGTGCTGCCGACGGCAGGGGCCCGCCCCCGTCGGGCTCGACGGCGTCGAACGCGCCCGGGCGCGTCAGTCGGTCCATCGCCCTTCGGCCACCGGACCTTCACCGCGGGAGCGACGGACGGCGACGGGCGTACGCGCGGCGGAACGCGCCCGGATCGCCGCGGAGCAGCGCGCCGCCGAGCGTCCGCACGACGGCCGCCACCTCGAGCACGTTGCGCGCGAGCATCTCGCGCGCGGTCGCGAATCCCCGACGCCCATCCGCCAGCGCGAGCAGCTCGGGCAGGCCGACGGGCGGCTCCCGCGCGGCGTCGCGCCGAGCGATCTCGAGGCGGAGCTGATGGCGCCCGGGGCCGCGCCGGACGGCGACGCGGGCGCGCTCCGACTCGAAGCGGACGCACGCCTCGTCCGCCGCGGCGACACGGAAGCCGTATTCCGTCTCCAGAAAGGCGAACGCGTCGCGCACGGCCTGCTGGAAGACCGCCATGCCGGAGACCCGTCGCGCCACGCGCTCCTCCATCGTCGTCGTCCTGCAGCCGAACCTTCGGCCGGAACGATTGTGCGCGGGATCCCCGAGCGAGCGGCGGAGTTGGTCATCGACGTGCCGGCGAGCGACGTCTCGTCGGCGGAGATAGGTGGGACTTCCACGACCGACAAGAGCCGCGCGCCTGGCCCGCCCGCGATTTCTCTATGGCGCGGACGCCGTGGCGTCTGCGCGGTCGTCCGGTCGTGGGCCGGCGCCGGGCGACCCCGTCCGGACGGCGCCGGACACGCCCGCGCGGCGCCTACCGCCTGCACGATGCCCCCGCCGCACGACGTCCTCTCGCGCGCGGCCGCCCTGGCGCTCCTCGGCGCCGTCCTCCGACCGCTCGAACGGCGCTGGCCGGCCGTGGCCGGACGGCGTCGGTGGCGCCGCGATCGCGGGACGGATCGCGGCGCACGAGCTGCTCAGCACCGCGACGCCGGAGCAATGGCATCTTTTCGGCGTGCAACGTGTCGCAGCCGGGGGCGCGTTCTCTCCCGACGACCCCCGCGGTCGAACCAAATCGCACCCGACGCCCTTCGGCGCCCGGATCTGCTACGCTGCCTTCCCATGGCCGACCTGGACGAGACGGAACTCCGCATGGACGCCGCGCAGCTCTGGCGCGAGGACATCTTCACCGACCGGCGGGTCGGGACGATCCGCCAGCTCACGCCGGTGACGAGCGCGGGCGCGCCCGACCCGAGCCGCGCCGTCGCATTCGTCGGGCAGACGCAGATCCTCACCGCGGGCGGCATGCTGCCGCTCAACTTCGACATCCCCGCGGCCACGCTCGCCGAGGCGATCGAGAAGTTCGCGGGCGCCGCGAAGGTCGCGCTCGAGGAGACGGTGCGGGAGCTGCAGGAGCTGCGCCGGCAGGCGGCGTCCTCGATCGTCATCCCGGAGCCCGGCGCGACGTCCTCGATCCTCGGCCCGGGCGGCATGCCGCCGCGGGGCGGGAAGCCGACGCTCCGCTGACGCCGGCGTCCCGTCGCCCTCGCCGCCGCTCGGTCGAACGCCGCCGGCCGTGCTACGCTCGCGGCCCGAGGGGGCGGATGGCCGAGCCGTTCGACGTGGCGGTGATCGGGGCGGGGCCCGTCGGGAGCTTCGCCGCGGAGCGGATGGCGCGCGGCGGGCTCCGCGTGGCGCTCCTCGAGAAGGACGTCGCGCCCGGCGACTCGACAGTGTGCGCGGGCGGGCTCCACCGCAGCGTCGCCGACGTGGTCGCCCTCCCCGACGACCTGATCGAGCGGCGGCTCCCCGCGCTCCGGCTCGTGACGGTCCGCGGGACGACCGAGTGGCGCTTCGCGGACCCGCCGTACCTGACCGTCGAGCGGCGCGCGCTCGACCGTTTCCTCGCGGCGCGTGCCGAGGACGCGGGCGCGCGCCTCCTGACGCGCGCCCGCGTCGTCGCGCTCGCTCCCGGGTACGGCGCCCTCGCGTACGAGGACGAGGCGGGCGGACGCCGCACGCTCGCGGCGCGCGCCTTCGTCTTCGCGGACGGGCCCCGCTCGCTCGCGCGGACGTACGTCGGGCCGACGCCGCGCGCCGCCGCGCGCACCTGGATCGGCCTCGAGTACGACCTCGCGCTCCCGGGCCACGCGCTCGACGCGCTCGAGATCCGGCTCGACCCGGCGGCGCTGCCGCTCGGCTACGCGTGGTGCTTCCCCAAGCGCGACCACGTGAACGTCGGGCTCGTGACGCTCGCCCCGCCGCACGGACGCCCGCTCCGCGCGCTCCTCGACGCGCTCGTCGCCCGCTGGCCCGCGCTCGCCGGCGCGACGGTCCTGGCGCGCAAGGGCGGCATCGTCCCGGCCGCCCCCGTGCCGCGCCTGCACGACGGCAACCGCCTCGCCGTCGGCGACGCGGCGGGCATGACGAATCCGCTCACTGCCGGCGGCTACGTCTGCGGCTTCCTCTCCGCGGCGCACGCGGCCGACGCGTGCCTCGCGGCGTTCGCGAGCGGCCGGTTCGACGAGCGGGCGCTGGCGGCGTATCCGCGGCGGCTTCGCCGGACGGCTCACTGGGTGGCGATCCGCGCCGCGGCCGTCGTCGTCGACCTCGCCGCGCGCGCGCCCGCCGCACGCCTCTACCCGCGGCTTCTCGCCGGCTACCTCCGCCTCGCGCACGCCGCGCTCGGCGTCGTCCGCCCCCTCGGCGCTCAGACGACGGTCGGCGTCGAAACGAGGAGCGCGAGCCAGACGACGCCGAAGTACGTCTTCGCCAGGAGCCACGCCCGCGCATCCTCCTCGAGCGCGCAGGCGAGCACGAACGGCACGAGCGCGGTCGCCGCGACGGCGGCGCCGAGCGCCGGCGCGAGCGCGACCGTGAGCAGCGCGCAGAGCCCGAGCAGGACGCCGAGCGTCGCCGGATAGGACCAGACCGCCGTCGTCGTCGACGGGACGCGCGCGTCCGCGCGCCGGTCGACGAGCATCTGGAAGACGTGGCTCGTGCCCGTCATGAGGCCGACGAGGACGGCACCCTGCCACGGCGCCTCGACGAGCCGCGCGTAGACCGCACCGCCAACGCCGATCGTCACGACGTCGGCGACCGGCACCCGCTTCAGCACGGCCGAATAGGCGGCGTTGAGCACGAAGAGAAGCAGCACGGCCGCGCCGGTTCCCGGACCGAGGACGCGCGCCGCGCCGAGCGCGAGGAGGCTCTGCTCGGCGGCGAGCGCGCGGAGCAGCGTCCGGCGATGCGCGAGGAAGAACCGGACGATGGCCGGGCGCTTCTTCGGATTGTGCCCGTCGCTCGCCGCGTCGTGGAGGTCGTTCACGGCGTAGCAGAGCGCGAGCGCGGCGAGCGAGACGAAGCCCTCGGCGAGCGCGCGCCCGGCGCCCGGCCGCCGCACGCAGAGCACGGAGAGGTTGAGCGCCAGGAGGAGCCCCTCCCCGAGCCGGAAGCGCACGGCGAGCGGCGTCACGCTCCCCCGGACGACGACGCGGAGGAGCGAGAGGTCCCGTCCGACGCGTCCGACCCTCCCCGGCGTCTCGCGCACCATCCGCCCGCCCCGCCGACGAGCGATAGTCGAAGCCCACCGGAGCCGCAAGCGCGCGCGCTTGCATGCCTCGCCCGAGTCCGTCACAGGAGGCGACGCCGAATGCGCGCCGAGCCCGTGCCGCTCTCCGCCGACGCCGCCGCGGCACGGACGCGGCCGGCGCGTGGCGCCGGCCTCGCCGCGGTGATCGCGCTCTGGGCGGTCGCGAGCGTCCTGCCGCTCGGCGCCTGGACGGACGTCGCCGAGCGCGCGCTCTACACCGATGCCTGGCGGCTCTGGCTCCACGCGGCGGCGCTCGCGCTCCTCCCGGCCGTCGTCGTCTGCCTCGCGGGCGGCGCGCCCTTCGTGCGCGGCGCGCTCGGGTGGGCGGCCAGCACGCCGCGCGCCGTCTTCCTCGGCGTCCTCGGCGCCGCCGCCGCGGTCGAGGCCGCGCTCGTGGCCGCGCGCTGCTTCGCGCGCAATCCCGTCCACGTCGACGTCTGGCCGCAGCTCTTCCAGGCGAAGATCTTCCTCGCCGGCCGCCTCGCGGCGCCCCCGCCGCCGAGCGTGACCCACTTCGCCACCCTCAACATGCTCGGCAACGAGGCGCACGGCTGGTTCTCGCAGTACCCGCCCATCCACGCGCTCGTGCTGGCGCTCGGCGTCGCCGCCGGCGTGCCGTGGCTCACGACGCCGTTGCTCGCCGCCGTCCTCCCGGCCGCCGTCTGGGCCCTCGGCCGGGGGACGGGCGACGAGCGCGTCGCGCGCCTCGCCGCGGCGCTCGTCACGCTGTCGCCGTTCGTCGTCGTGATCGACGCGAGCGGCTTGAGCGGCACCGCCTCCGCGCTCCTGGCGGCGATGGGCCTCGCCGCGCTCCCGGCGCTCGCCCGCGGCGGGGTGCGCGCAGCGGCCCTCGTCGGCGCCGCGGTCGGGCTCCTCCTCGGCCTCCGCCCCGCCGACGCCGTCGCCCTGGCCGTCGTCACCGCGGGCGCGCTCCTCGCCGCGGTGCGGGCGCGGCGCTGGCGCGTGCTCGCAGCGGCGGGCGCGGCGGGGACGGCCGCGCTCCTCCCCACCCTCGTCTTCAACGGCGCGACGACCGGCAACCCGTTTCTGTACGGCTACGCGCTCGTCTGGGGGCACGCGCTGCCGTGGCGGGTCCCCTTCGGCGAGCCGCTGACGCCCCTTCGCGCGCTCGGCCTCACGGCGCTCGACGCGCACGAGCTGAACCTCTACCTCCTCGCGTGGCCGATCCCGGTGACCCTCCTCGCCCCGGTCGCGCTCCGGCCCGGGGGCTCGGACGCGGCCCCGCGTCCGGCTGCGGCCTTCCTCGTGGCGACGGTAGCGCTGCTCGCCGTCTTCTTCTTTCGCGACACGTTCGGCGGGCCGCGCTACCTCTTCGCGGCCGTTCCGTCCGTCCTCGTGCTCGTCGCCGCGGGCATCGTCCGTCTCGCGGACGGCACGCGCCGCCTCCTCGGGCGCGTGTCGACGGGCGACGCCGCGACCGTCGCGTTCACGGCCGTCGCGCTCCTCTCCGCCACGCTCGTCGTGCCGCAGCACCTCGCCTCGATGCGGAAGGGCGGCGTCCTGGCGCTCCACCCCGCCGACGACGCGCGCGCCGCCGGCGTGCACCACGCGGTCGTCCTCGTCCCCGACGGATGGGGAAACCGGCTCGTCGTCCGGATGTGGGCTGCGGGCGTCCCCGTGCGCGACTCCCCGCGGCTCTTCCGCGCCTTCGACGCGTGCGCGCTCGAAGAGCGCCTCGACGCCGCCGAGCAGGCGGGACTCCGGGGACCGGCGCTCGTCGCGCGCCTCGACGCCGACGCCGCAACCGCCGACCGCGGCGTCGCGCAGCCGACCGTCACGCCCGACCCGCTGACCCGGCTCCCGTCCGACCCGGGCGCGATGACCCCGCGCTGCCGCGCCGAGGTGCTCGCCGACCGCCGAGGCATTCTCGACTACGCGCCGTTCCTCTGGCTCAACGCGCCCGGCCTCGACGGCGACGTCGTCTGGGCGCGCGAGATGGGGGCCGGCGACGGCGCGCTTCGCGCGCGGTATCCGGACCGGCGCTTCTTCCGCTACACGCTCGCGCCCGGCGCCGCGGCCCCGACGTTCACGCCGCTCGACCCCCCCGCGTCCGCGGCGCGGTGACGCCGGCACCTGCTGTGCGGCACTCCGTGACGCTCGCGTTCCGACCGTCTCGCTTGTTCGTCCGCCGCACGCCGTGGTAGCGTGCGCCGCTCGGTAGCCCTCGGCGCACCACCCGTATGACCGTCCTCGGCCTCCTCGGCTTCGGCATGAACCCCGGCGCGTGTCTCCTCCGCGACGGACGGCTCGTCGCGTTCGCGGAGGAGGAGCGCTTCACGCGCTTCAAGGGCTCGCACGGGTTCTTCCCGGGCAAGTCGATCGAGTACTGCCTCGCGGAGGCGAAGCTCCGGCTCGGCGACGTCGACCGGATCGCGTTCGCGTGGGACAGCAACAAGTACCCGTATCTCATGCTGCGCCAGCTCGCGCGGCAGTACGTGAAGTACCGCGGCGCGGCCGCGCGCGCGTACCGCAAGGGCGAGGGCGGCGACGGCGGCAACGTGTTCACCGCGGCCGCGAACGTCATGAAGTACACGCCCGGCATGCTCCGGGAGGAGATCCGCCTCGGGCTGCGCGCCGCCGGGCTCATGGACGACGTGCCGCCCGTCGAGTTCGTCTCCCACCACCTCTGCCACGCGTATTCGACGTACTTCTGCAGCCCCTTCACGGAGGCGATCGTCCTCACGCTCGACGGCTCGGGCGAGGACAACTGCACGCAGATCGCCATCGGCCGCGGCGACACGCTCGAGGTGAAGGAGAACGTCCTCATCCCGCACTCGCTCGGCTGGTTCTACGCCGCGTTCACCGCGTATCTCGGCTTCATCCCGTACCGCGACGAGGGGAAGCTCATGGGCCTCGCCGCGCTCGGCGAGGAGCGGCGCGCGCAGAACCCGTGGCCGGAGCGACTGTCGAGGATCCTCAAGGTCGAGCGCGGCTCCTACGAGGTCGACCCGATCTACACCAAGTTCGGCGGCCACTGGTACGCCGAGCGGTTCACCGACGCGCTCGTCAAGTTCGTCACCGACTTCGACCCGAGCCTCGTCCCGATCGGCTACGGGGAGAAGATCGCGCTCAACGGCGGCCCGCCCGTCAGCAAGTACCTCGACCCGCGCTACGTCGACCTCGCGTGGGGCGTGCAGGAGAAGCTCGAGCAGGCAGCGAAGGCGCTCGTCGAGCGCGCGGTGCGCGACTACGGCATCCGGAACCTCTGCGTCGCGGGCGGCGTCGGGCTCAACTGCAAGATGAACGGCGAGCTCCTCCAGGCGACGCCCGTCGAGCGCATCTTCGTGCAGCCGGCGGCGAACGACGCCGGCACCGCGATCGGCGCCGCGATGATCGTCGCGCAGGCGGGCGGCGACCGGATCTGGAACCGGCTCGACCACGTCTACTACGGCCCCGGCTACTCGAACGCCGAGATCCGAAAGGCGCTCGACGGCTGCAAGGTCCCGTACGAGGAGCCGGCCGACGTCGTGCAGCGCATCGCCGACGACCTCGCGGCGGGGAAGATCGTCGCCTGGTTCCAGGGCCGCATGGAGTTCGGGTCGCGCGCGCTCGGCGGCCGGTCGATCATCGCGAACCCGGTCTTCCCCGGCATGAAGGACAAGGTGAACAACCAGGTGAAGTACCGGGAGAGCTGGCGCCCGTTCTGCCCCTCGCTGATCGACGAGGCGAAGGGCGACTACCTCGAGCACGCGGCCGAGGCGCCGTTCATGATCGTCGCGTTCCCCGTGAAGCCCGACAAGCGGGAGCTCATCCCCTCCGCCGTCCACGTCGACGGCACCGTCCGACCGCAGACGGTCACGCGCGAGGCGAACCCGCGCTTCCACGCCCTCATCAGCGAGGTCGGCCGGCGGACGGGGCACCCGGTCATCCTGAACACCTCCTTCAACGTCCGCGGCGAGCCGATCATCTGCACGCCGCTCGACGCCGTCCGCTGCTTCTATTCGACCGGGCTCGACACGCTCGCGATCGGCGACTTCGTCCTCTCGAAGCCGTCGGGCGCGTAGCGCGGGCTCGCGCCGGGGCTACGGGCTGCTCGTGACGCACGTGCAGCCGCCGCTCGGGTCCGTCGGGTCGAAGACGCACGCCTCGCCCGCGTTGCTGCACGCGCCGTTGCACTCGGGCGCGTCGGCCTCGCCGCACGGGACCGGCTGACAGGTGCAGCCGGTCGGCACCGAGGTGCCGCAGCGCATGCCGGCGCCGCAGGTTCCCGTGCACCGGCCCTCCGAGAACGTGCAGCCCGCGGCCGTCGTGCTCGTGGTCGACCCGCCCGTCGTCGTCGACGACGTCGTCGTCGCGGTGGCGCCGGTCTGCGTGGCGGGCGCGCAGAGGAGCTGCGCACCGCGGAACGTGATCGTGCGGCTGCCGAACTGATCCGCGAAGGGCGCGCCCGGCGGGAAGGGCTTCGGGCACTTCATCGTGTAGCAGAGGAAGCTCCCGGGCTTCGAGCCCGAGCCCGGCGCCCCCGTCGGCGGCAGCGGCGTGATCAGGTCCTGCGACATCTCGAGACAGCCGACCTTCGCGGGCGTCTTCACGGTGCACGCGATCGTCCCCGTGTCGGTCGTGAGCGCGACCGTGAACCGACCGCGCGCGGCGTGATCGCGCACGCGGAAGCACGCGAGATGATCGGTGACCGCGCCCGCCGGCCACGCGAGCGCGACCGCGCCGAGGACCATCCCTACTCGAGCCGCTCCGCGGAACATCGAAAACCCTCCTTCCACCCGGTCGGCCGGCGGTGGAGCAACGCCCGTGCCCGATGGACCCGCGGCCGGGGGCGCGGTGGATGCGTCGCGCGGCGCTGCGGTCGCGGGCGGGCGGCGTCGTCCGGCGGCCGCTGCGCGCTCGCGCGGGCGCCCGCCGTCTGGTAGAGCGCGGAGCCGGGCGGGTGGGGATGCGGCGGCTCGTGGACGACGCGCGGCTCGCGTACCGGTGGGCGGTGAGCGTCGTCCGCTTCGCGACCGAGGCGGCGCCCGCGCCCTTCTCGGCGAGCTTCGCCGTCACGGACCGCTGCAACCTCGAGTGCGGATACTGCTCCTGTCCGTACGCCGACCACACCGAGCTGCCGCTCGCCGACGTCGCCCGCCTCCTCGCCCGCTTCCGCGAGATGGGCGTCGCCCGGCTCGGCCTCGTGGGCGGCGAGCCGATGCTCCGGCGCGATCTCTCCGACGTGATCGCGCTCGCGAAGGCCCACGGCTTCGTCGTATGCGTCAACACGAACCTGACCCTCTACGGCCGCTTCCCCGAGCGCCTCGCGGGCGCGGACCTCGTCTTCACGAGCCTCGACGGCGACGCGGCGGCGCATCGCGCGAACCGCGGCGCGCGCGCGTACGACGGCGTCCTCGACGCGATCCGCACGCTCGTCGCGGCGGGTACGCCCGTGGTCGCCATCTGCGTCGTCACCGAGCGGAACCTCGACCAGGCCGACGGACTCCTCGCGCAGGCGGAGGCGCTCGGCATCCGCGTGCACTTCCAGCCCGTCTGCACGGGCGGGCCGGCGCCCGCGGGCTGCGCCCCCGACGTCCCGAACGAGGCGTTCCGCGCGTTCTTCCGCCGGCTCCTGGCGCACAAGCGCGCCGGCCGCCCGGTCGCGAGCAGCCGGGGGTACCTCGCGCACATGGCGGCCTGGGAGGACTTCCGCACGACGGCCCTCCACGACCCGACGACACGCTGCGCGGCCGGCCGCGCGTTCCTCTACGTCGACCCGCGCGGCGGGGCGTTCCCGTGCCCCTACACGCGGACGACGACGCCGGTCGATCTCCTCGCGACGCGGTGGGAGGAGGCGTGGAGCGGCGAGACGCCGTGCACGCGGTGCAACGTCGGGCCGATGGTCGAATTCAACCTGCTCGTCCGCCACCCGCTCGGCGCGGCGCTCGACGTCTGGCGGAGCTACGCGCGCCGCTGACGGGTCAGCGCCGGCCGGCGAGCTCCGCCCAGCCCCGTCCCGGCGGCGTGCCCTGCTCGACGGGCAGCCCCGCGTCGCGCCAGCCCGGGACGACGGCGCCCGACGGCTCGCGCAGGCCCCCGAATCCCCCGCGCACGTTCGTCAGGTCGGTGTAGCCGGCCGCCGCGAGCAGCTCGCACGCCGACTGCGAGCGCCCGCCCGCCTGGCACCCGACGACGAGCTTCGCGGTCCGCGGGACGTGCCGCTCGACCACCGCGACGAAGTCGGGGTTCGGCCGCGGCTGGCGCGTCGCCGGATCGACGAAGAGGACGGGCACGTTGAGGGCGCCGGCGGGATGCCCCGCCTCGAACTCGCCCTCGGTGCGGACGTCGAGGTAGACGGCGTCCGGATGTCGCCGGAGGATCTCGTGGGCCTCGGGGGGCGTCTTCTGTGCGATCGACATGGACGCGACGCTAGCAGAGGGCCGCCACGGCGGCGAGGCCCGACGCGGCGGGCGAACCCACTCCGGACGCGAGCGATCTCACCCGCTGATCCGGCGCACGACCCTCGGCTTGCGGGCGTTGATCTCGCGCAGGGTGCGGATCCCGTCCTCCGCGATGTCGTCGCCGACCATCCGGTCGCCCTCGGCGACGAGCTCGTCGAGGTCGACCCACGCGGCGTACCGCGCGCGCGTCCGCTCGGTGATGATCCCGGCCTTCAGCAGCGTCTTCGCGAGCGTGCGGAACGCGTTGCTCGGCCGGCGCATGAGCTCCCGGCGGTCGGCGTCCGTGACCGCCTCCACGACCGCGGCGCGCACCCACTGCCAGTCGAGGCCGAAGCGCGGGTAGATGAGCCGCTTCTGCTCGGGGTTCACGAGGTTCAGGACGAGCGCCTCGAAGACCTCCGCCGCCCAGTCCTCGACGGCGTCGTGCTCGGCCGCGTCGAGGTTCGGCACGGTCGCGTGCGCCCAGATCCTGCCGAACCGGTGATGGAACGCCTCGTCCGTCATCACGAGCTGGCAGACGCGGCGGAGGAGCGGGTCGGGCGACACCTTGAAGAGCGTCGTGAACGCGCCCATCGCGACCCCCTCGACCAGCATCTGCATGCCGACGATCTTCTTGTAGACCTCCG
>Ga0070741_10005748_pt1 | contig 27192 bp, 28 predicted proteins | sample Coa_R1_4_FD_66440 | JGI IMG/M metagenome (GOLD analysis project Ga0070741, IMG submission 66440) | Surface soil microbial communities from Centralia Pennsylvania, which are recovering from an underground coalmine fire - Coalmine... | ecosystem: Environmental > Terrestrial > Soil > Unclassified ...
GGGTGGGCTGCAGCGTCTCCAGCTTGAAGTAGACGTTGGCGCCGACGCGGTTGGTGAAATGGCGCGCGCGCACCAGCGGCGTCGGCGCGAGATGGCTCGCGACACGCTTCGCGGCGTCCTCGATCGTCCACTTGTTGATGAACATCGCTTCCCCGTCGAGTCCGCGCGATCTGCGCGGCGAACGCCATTATGGCGTGATCCGCAGCCTCGCCGCGCGCAGAAGAAAACGGCCGCCGGGCATCCGGCGGCCGTCCGGGTCGCGGGCGACGCGGTTCAGGCCGGCATGACGGACGGAAGCCCCGCCAGCGCCATCGCCAGTTCGCGTTCGTCGTATGGCTGATCGGCGAGCTTGCCGGAGAAGTAGTCCGAGTACGCCTGCATGTCGAAGTGGCCGTGGCCGGAGAGATTGAACAGGATGGTTCGCGACCGGCCTTCCTGTTTGCACCGCAGCGCCTCGTCGATCGCGCCCTTCACCGCGTGGTTTGCTTCCGGCGCGGGGACGATGCCTTCGGCGCGCGCGAACGTCACGCCGGCGTCGAACACCTCCTTCTGCTTGTAGGCCTTGGCTTCGATCAGCCCGAGCTCCAGGATGTGCGACACCAGCGGCGCCATGCCGTGATAGCGCAATCCCCCCGCATGCACCGCCGGCGGAATGAACGTGGAGCCGAGCGTGTGCATTTTCACCAGCGGGGTCAGGTGACCGGTGTCGCCGAAGTCGTAGGCATACTTGCCCTTGGTGAGACTCGGACATGCCGCCGGCTCGACCGCGATGATGCGCCGCTTCTTGCCGCCGCGCAGTTGCGCACCCAGGAAGGGAAACACGATGCCGGCGAAATTCGAGCCGCCGCCGGTGCAGGCAATGATGACGTCGGGATCGTCGCCCGCCATCTCGAGTTGCCTCATCGCCTCCTGTCCCACCACGGTCTGGTGCAGCAGGACATGGTTGAGCACGCTCCCGAGCGCGTAATTCGTGTCCCCGTGCATCGCCGCCACCTCCACCGCTTCGGAGATCGCGATCCCCAGCGAGCCGGTGCTCTCCGGCGCTTTTGCGAGGATGGCGCGGCCGACGTTGGTTTCCGTCGACGGGCTGGCGATGCAGCGCGCGCCGTAGGTTTCCATCAGCGCCCGGCGATAGGGCTTCTGCTGGTAGGAGACCTTGACCATGAACACCTGGATGTCGATGCCGAAGAGCGCGCCGGCGAAGGCGAGCGCCGAGCCCCACTGTCCGGCGCCGGTTTCCGTCGTGATCTTTCGTACGCCCGCCTCCTTGTTGTAGAAGGCCTGCGCAACTGCGGTATTGGGCTTATGCGAGCCGGCGGGGCTCACGCCCTCGTACTTGTAGTAGATCTTCGCCGGCGTTGCGAGCGCCTTCTCCAGCCGCCGCGCGCGGTACAGCGGGCTCGGCCGCCATTGCCGGTAGATCTCCCGCACCGGTTCCGGGATGGGCACTTCGCGCTCCGCGCTCACCTCCTGCTGGATCAGCGACATCGGGAACAAAGGCGCCAGGTCGTCCGGGCCGAGCGGCTTGAGCGTCCCGGGATGCAGCGGCGCCGGCGGCGGCGAAGGCAGATCCGCCATCAGGTTGTACCAATGCTTTGGAATCTGCTCTTCGGGGAGCAGGTACTTGATGCTGTCGGCCATGGTCTCCTCCCGGCACGTAGTCGTGATTGCAAATCGAGCCTAGTGTCCTGTTCCGTCAATTCGCGGCTGAAAACCCGGCGAGAATCGGCGCCATGCTGTGTTACGAGTCCCCGCCGTGGGGCCTGCCACTGGCGAGGACTCGCGCCTTGCCCGGCGCCGATTTCGCGGGTTTTCTGATCGGCGACGCAATCCCTGACTTGGAGGCGATGGATACGTATCCAATGTTCTAGAGTTATCCCACGAATCAACGGAACAGGACACTAGCAGAAAGGCGGCAGACCTGCCGGGTTCACTGCTTCTTTCGGTTCGAAGGCGGCGGCGACGAGCGCGCCTGCGATTGCGCAGGACGTTTCCTCTCGCCGGCTGTGATCTTGCCGCCGAACAGCCAGCGCAGCAATCCTCCCAGCCGCCAGACGGCAACGAGTTGGCGATAGCCGAAGTTCTCGACGAGCACCGCGAAGAGCAGCCGGGTGATCTGCCCGCGCCGGCGATAGACGTGGAACGAGATTTCTTCGAGCAGCAGCGCGCCCACCGAGAGCAGGATGCCGAAGCCCACCGCCACCACCATGAACGCGACAAAGGCCTGCAGCGAGATCAGGCCGAGCGCCCAGGCGGCGCTCATGAACGCATAGCCCAGCACCTCCAGCGCCGGCCCCCCCCACTCGAACAGCGTCATGAAAGGCAACGCCAGCCATGCCGGCGCGCCGCCGCGCGGATGGAACAACAAGCCGAGGTTTTCCGACAGTGCCTCGGCCAGTCCGCGCTGCCGGCGCATGCGCTGGCTCTTGAGCGCGCGCAGCGACTCCGGCGCTTGCCTCCAGCACACGGGCTCCGGCACGAAGGCGATGCGATAGGGCGTTCCGGCCGCCCGGTTCAATCGGTGCAGCCGCAGCACCAGCTCCGTGTCCTCCGCCGCGGCGTCGGCGCGGTAGCCGCCGGCCGTCACCACCGCTTCCTTGCGGAACACCCCGAACGCGCCGGAGACGATCAGCACCGCGTTCAACGGCGACCAGCCGAGCTGCCCGAAGAGGAAGGCGCGCAGGTACTCCACGATCTGGACCAGCGCCAGCGGGCTGCGCGGCAGCGCGACTGCGGTGAGGAATCCATCCGTCACGGCGCAACCGTTGGCGATGCGCACGGCGCCGCCGGAGACGATGGTGCGAGGGTCGTCCAGGAAAGGCTGCACTGCGCGCTGCAGGCTGTCGCGCTGCAGGATGGAGCCGGCATCGACGGCGCAGAACAGCGGGTAGCGCGCGGCGTTGATCCCCGCATTGAGTGCGTCCGCCTTGCCGCCCCTGACCTTGTCGATGACGCGCAGCCTGGGATGCGCGGCGGAGCGATAGATGCCGTGCACGATCTGGACCCTGAGCCGTCGCCAGTAGGCTTCCGGGAAGAGCGCCAGCTCGAACTCCTGCTGCAGCATGGCAAGCGTGCCGTCTCGCGAGCCGTCGTTGACGACGATCACCTCGTAATCGGGATACTCCAGTTGCAGCAGAGCGCGCACCGAGTCGACGATCGCGGCCTGCTCGTTGTACGCCGGCACGACGATGGACACCGGCGGCTCGTAGCCGGAAACCGGCCGCGGCAGCATGTCGTGCGCACGCGTTTCCAGGTGGCGCCGGATCGGCGCCAGGCACAGAAAGTCGAGCAGCAGATAGCCGCCGTTGACTCCGATGAAGTAGCCGAGAAAGATCCACTGCAGCGCAGGCACCGCGACGCTCAGATCGGGCATGGTCACGCTCAAAGCCCTCCGGTCCTTTCCGCGACCACCTGGTCGAGCACGTTCTGCGCGAACCGGTCGGTCAACGCGAGGCGCAGCCGCCAGATATCCTGGCGCGAAAGAAAAGGCAGTCCGGCGAGCGCCTGCGCCGCCCGATAGCGCACCCACCAGACCGGGTCGGAGAGCATCGAGACGAGCAGTTTCTCGTCGCCCGGCCGGGCGGCGAAACCGAGGGCGCGGGCGGCCTGTGTCCGGATGTGCCAGCGCTCGTGCTGCGCGAACCGGAGCAGGAGATCGCGATCCCGCGGCACGTGACGCGACTTCAGGCAGGCCGCGAGCACCTCCTCGTCGCGCGAGCTTTCCAGCAACGCGCGGATCTTCGGCGAAACGACCCGCGCGTCGGCGGCGTCGAGCAGCGCGATCAGCCGCGGCAGCTCGCGCGGCGGTGTAGTGTCCACCGCCGCCGAGAGGGGCCGCGACACCGCCTCGGGACCGGCTTCCGCGAGTATCGACTGCAGACGCGCCAGCGGCCAGTCCTGCCGTGAGGTGAAATCCGGCAGCAGCACGGCGAGCGCGCGCGGTGCGTCGATCTGCATCAGCGCTCGCGCCGCCGCCAGCGAAAGCGGCGAGTGCGCTCCGGCCGCAAGTTTCTCCAGCGCGGGCCACGAATCGGCGTCGCCCAGTTGGCCGAGCGTGACCGCCGCCATCAGGCGTTCTCGCGTGCCGCCGCCTTCGAGCAGCTCGCGCGCCGCGACGTCCATGCGCAGGCGCAACGCGATGGCGCTGAGACGATGGCGCGCCGGGCCGCGCAGCGATTCCTGAAAATGATTCCACAGAGACAGAAAGGCGAACCGGTCGGGACGCTTGACGGTGGGCAGATGGGCTGGAATCGCGTCCACCGATTCCAGCAGCAGCGGTCGCCAGCGCGCGGTGAAGCGCGCTTCGCGACGAGCGCGCAGCGCGAACCGCGCGCGCAGCACCGCGATCGAGAGCGTCGTTGCCGCGCTCAGCAGCAGGGCGGCCGCGGCGGTCAGCAGCGCGAAGCGGACGAAGGGATCAGAAAAGGAATCGAAGGCCACGCCGCACGCCCGCTATCCTGTGCAGATCGCGCAGGCGCCGCTGCGTCCGTCGGCCGCCGTCTGCGAGTTTCACGTCGAACCCTCCCGCCGGGGAATTCCGCAAAAGCCTCCGCGGAGCATGAACGCGGGCAACCGCGCAATGCGCTCGTCATCTTCGCCGAGGAGATCTTTCCCGCCGGCCGCCCCGGCCTTCGCTTGCTACGCTCGATCCGGCAGGAATTATAGCCATGCGGCTGCGAAGCCGGCTTTGCCGAGAATTTGCCCGCGATTCGCCGTGCTTTGGTGCGCGCCGGCCAGGCGGCGCCAAGGCGCACCAAAACAAGGCGCCGTCCGGCGCGGGCGCACCAGGCGATTGCGAACGAACTCGAAATTTTCCCTCGGCCGCGGCGATTTCCGTGTCGGCGTCGCGCAGCATGTTCCTGGCACACGGGTTGCTGAACGTGTGTCGAGAAAGTCAACGGGTTGAAAGGTGCGGCGGTCTGAATTCGACGACCGCGTGCGGGCACATGAGTCTGGCGAAGTACATCAAGGAGATCGCGTGCGGCACCGACCGCGCGACCGACCTCTCCGAGGAAGACGCTCACGATCTGTTCGCCGTCCTGCTCGACGGCGGCGCGACGGATCTGGAACTCGGCGCGGTGCTCGCCGCGCTGCGCCTGAAGACCGAGTCCCTGTCCGAGATGCTCGGTTTCCATCGCGCGATGTCCGAGCGCGTGCACGCCATGGCCGCGCCGGAGGGACGATGCAAGCCGCTGGTGATCGGCACCTATAACGGCGCGCGCGACGGACCCAATCTGTTGCCCCTGCTGGCGCTCATGCTGCGTCGGCTCGGCATCCCGGTTCTCCTGCACGGCACGCTCGAGGGCAGCGGCAGGGTGGCGAGCGCCTACATTCTGCGTGAACTCGGCGTGATGCCCTGTATCTCGATTGCCCACGCGCAGAAGGCGCTGCAAGAGGAAGGATTCGCGTTCGTGCCGACGGCGACGCTGAGCCCCGGGATGGCGAACCTCCTGGCGTTGCGCAACCGGCTCGGCGTGCGCAACGTTGCCCACAACCTGGTGAAGGTACTGGATCCGTTCCAGGGCGAGGGCGTGAAAGTCGTCAGCGCCACGCATCCGCTCCATCGGGAAAAGCTCGAGGTTTTCCTGAACGCAGCCGGGATCGAGGCGATGCTGCTCAAGAGCACCGAGGGCGAGCCCTTTGCGAACCCCCGGCAGCGGCCGCGCATGGTCCATTTCCGCGACGGAACGGCGTCGACTCTGTTCGAGGAGGAGGCGGCGCCCTCCCGCGGCGCGGTCGGGCTGCCGGAACGCGACGCTGCCGCCACCGCGCACTGGATCCGGCTCGCCCTGGAAGGCAAGGTGCCGGTGCCGCATCCCATCGTCAATCAGCTCGCGTGCTGTCTGTTCGCTTCCGGGTACACCGAGGACATGAATCAGGCGAAAGCGATCGCGGCGGTGGAGGCGGGGGGATTGGCGACCGCGGCTGCGCGCGGCCGCCAGAACGCGGCGATCGATTGATCCCGCCGCCCGCAGCGGCGCCACCCGTGCCGCCATGGTCGATGGACTGCCCCCGCGCTCGAGCCATTCCGAGGTCTGTACGATGCACGCCGAGAAAGCCGAAATGAAGCCCGCGTCCGAGGCTGCGGCGCAGATCCGCCTCGGCAACGCGCCGAACGCGCCGCTGCTCGGAATTCGCATCGGCCATGCAAGCCGTGCGGCGCCGAACAAGTCGAACGAGGACTGTTACGGCATCGTCACGCCGGCGGAAGAACCCGAAGCGGCTTCCCGCGGTGTCGCAGTGGCGATCGCCGACGGCTCCAGCGCGGCCGAACGCGGGCGCCTTGCCTCCGAGACCACGGTCAAGACGCTGCTGCGCGATTACTACGGCACTTCCGCGGCGTGGAACGTCGCCCAGGCGCTCGAGCGCGTGCTGCGCTCGGTGAACGACTGGCTGTTCCGGGAGAACGTCCGCCGCGCCGAGCTGGGAGGCGCGGTGACGACGCTGTCGATGACGGTGTTCCGGGACAGTCGCTATTACCTGGTGCACGTGGGCGATACGCGGATCTACCGCAAGCGCGGGGCGGCGCTCAGGCAATTGACCGCCGATCATACTTGGCAGCGCAGCGACATGCGTCACGTGCTCAAACGCGCGGTCGGACTCGACGGCCATCTCGTGGTCGATTTTTCCGAGGGCGAGCTGCGTCCCGGCGACACGTTTCTGCTCGCGAGCGACGGCGTGTGGGAAGTGCTGGGCGATCGCGTGCTGATGGAAGTGCTGGAGGGCGGGGGCGGCCCCGGGGAAATGGCGGAACAGTTGACGCAGCGCTCGGTCCGCGGCCAGGCGCAGTACATGGGGCGAAACGACGCCACCGCGGTCGTGGTGGCGGTCGAGGAATGGAACGCGGAGCCGTGACGAGCGTCCATTTTTTTTTGCGCGCAGCGGTCATCCGTTACGCTTGCGCGCCCGTTTTAACGGTGTTCCTTCCAATCGACTAAGGAGAAAATCGCAAGTGCAACACCAGCTTCCCCCGCTGCCCTACGCGCTCGACGCGCTGCAGCCTCACGTATCCAAGGAAACCCTGGAGTTCCATTACGGCAAGCACCATCAGGCTTACGTCGCCAATCTGAACAACCTCGTCAAAGGCACGGATTTCGAGAATCTTCCGCTCGAAGACGTCGTCCGCAGATCCGGCGGCGGCATCTTCAACAACGCCGCGCAAGTATGGAACCACACCTTCTTCTGGCACAGCATGAAGCCGGGCGGGGGTAGCGCTCCGACCGGCAAGCTTGCCGATGCGATCGGCAGGAAGTGGAATACCTTCGAGGCATTCAAGGACGCTTTCGGCAAGAGCGCGATCGGCAATTTCGGCTCCGGCTGGACCTGGTTGGTGAAAAAGACCGACGGATCGGTCGACATCGTGAACACCTCCAACGCGGCTACGCCGCTCACCAGCGCGGACAAGCCGCTGCTGACGATCGACGTGTGGGAGCACGCCTACTACATCGACTACCGCAACCGCCGGGCCGACTTCGTGGCCGTCTTCCTCGGCAAGCTCGTGAACTGGGATTTCGCGGCAAAGAACTTCGCCGGCTGACCTCGCCGCCCGTTCGCGTCGCGCTGGGCAGAAAAGGGCTTCTTCGAAAGCCCTTTTTTCATTCCGGGATTCCCGATGGGAGGACTCGACTATTGCCCCATCGACGGGCGTTCTCTACACTTGCCCGCGCCGACTTTCACGGCAGGAATGGGGGAGTAAAGATGCAAAACCCGTTGGATTCGTTGTGGGGAACGGTGATCGCGGGTGTCATACTCACCGTAATCCTGTACTTTATCGCCAAAGCGCTGATCGGAGGGTAAGACAATGGATTTCGTTCCCGCGATTTCGCGCTGGATCCACTTCATGTCCGGAGTGATGTGGATCGGTCTGCTGTACTACTTCAATTTCGTTCAAGTGGCCGCGCTGAAGGCCGCACAGGCCGACAGCACGGCGGCAGGCATCAGCAAGCATGTCGCACCCCGCGCGCTGCTGTATTTCCGCTGGGCGGCCGTGGTGACCTGGCTGGCGGGCGCCGCCCTGCTCGGCGCGAACTTCGGCAGCGCCTTCCTGTTGCGGCCGAGCCACGCCGCGATCGGAATCGGGGCCTGGCTGGGCACCATCATGCTGTTCAACGTCTGGGTCCTGATCTGGCCGAACCAGAAGAAGATACTCGGCCTCACGCAGGCGAGCGACGAGGAGAAGAACAAGGCCCGTCGCGTGGCGTTTCTGGCTTCGCGCACCAACACCATGCTTTCGATCCCTATGCTGTTCTTCATGGCGGCGGGCGCGCACGGCCCGATCTTCTTCGGCTGACCTTGTCCTGTTCGGGGCGGGCGCATTCCTGCCCGCCCCGTCACTGCGCGGGAGGCAGCCGCCCCAGTCCTTCCACCCGCGCACCCGGCTTGATCCCGTGCCGGGCGAACCAACCCCGGTTGACCTCCAGGGCGTAGCGCGCCGGACCGGCGGACTGGTGCGTGTCTTCCGAATAAGGCGCCATGTCCTCGATGTTCAGGATCCGGCCGTGGCCGTCGATAAAAGCCACCGAAAGCGGCACCGTGGTGTCTTTCATCCACATGGCGTGCCGACCGGCTTCCGGGAATACGAACACCATTCCAGCGGCATCGGGCAGGGATGGGCGGAACATCAGCCCTTGTCTGCGCGACTCCGGCGTATTGGCGACTTCGGCGCGAATTTCCTGGCCCTGGATGCGCAGGGGAAAGGTGAGCAGCGGGTCGGCGCGCCCGGGCGTGCCAAGGTGCGTTGCGGCGAAAAAGACAAAAAAGACAAGAAAGACAAAGCCGAGGCGACGGAAGCGGAGAATGTCCATGTGGTCACGGTGCGGTAGTTGGGCGCGCCGCAATGAGCGACTCGCGCCGTCGAGGCTCGAATGGTACCGCGCCGGTGCGGCACCGTAGAACCTCGACACGGCATCGACCGGAGAGGTCGTCCGGGACCGATTCTCGCTGCGCGAAGCCGACGCAGGAGCGACTGATTTGTGCGCCACAAAATCCGCAAAAGCCAGATCTGTCGCGGGTTTCCGACGCTTTTTTATTGACAACTCCTGGTGACTCCACTACCGTTCGCAGGCGGTAGGGCGCGTTCAACCGGGGTTTGTCAACGGGTTCGGGAACCGTGCCTTACCCACCAGGTAGTCAATCAAAAACCAAGCACGGTATTGCGACACAGATGCTGTGCGATTCTTCGGGAGGTGTCTCTAACATGGTGAAGCAATCGTTGCACTTCAAACGTGCTGCGGTGTCCCTCGTCGCGCTTGCGGCGATCGGCGCTTCCGGGGTCGTCTCCGCGCAGGGTGTGGATACGCTGAGCTCCACGCTGTATCCGAACTATGTGACGGACGACATGCTCTTGAACGCCGACAAGGATGCCCAGAACTGGCTGCATTACGGACGCGACTATGCGATGACCCGGTACAGCCCGCTGTCCCAGGTCAATCGCGACAACGTCAAGAAACTGCATCCTGTATGGAACCTGTCGTTCGGCGTGCTGGAAGGCCAGGACAGCCAGGCTGTCGCGGTCAACGGCACCATCTACGTGACGACTTCCTTCAACAGAGTCATCTCGGTCGATGCCGCGACCGGCAAGGTGAACTGGAAGTACGAGCGCGAGCTGCCGGGCGACGTGTTCCCGAAACTGTGCTGTGACGTGGTGAACCGCGGCGCGACCGTCTACAAGAACAAGGTCTACCTCGCGACCCTCGACGCGCATATCGTGGCGCTCGACAACGCATCCGGCAAGGTGGTGTGGGACAAGAAGATCGGCGACTACACCTACGCCGAAACCTTTACCATCATGCCGCTCGCCGTTCGCAACAAGATCGTGTTCGGTACGGCGGGTGCGGAGTACGGCGTGCGCGGCTGGATCGCCGCGATCGACGCCGATACCGGCGAGCCGGTGTGGAAGACCTACACCATTCCCGGCCCCGGCGAGCCCGGCAACGACACCTGGCCCGGCGAGTCCTGGAAGTACGGCGGCGGCTCGGCCTGGATCACGGGTTCCTACGACAAGGAGCTGAACGCGCTGTTCTGGCCCGTCGGCAACCCTGGCCCGGACTTCGACCGTCACGTGCGAGTGGGTGACAACCTGTTCACCAACTCCGCGCTCATCCTCGATCCCGACACCGGCAAGATCAAGAGCTACTTCAACTACACGCCGAACGATCCGTACGACTACGACGGCGTGAACGAGAACGTACTCGTCGATCTCGGCGGCAAGAAGATCTGGGTGCACGGCTCGCGCAACGGCCACCTCTACGGCATCGACCGCGTCGCTACCGCCAGGAGCAAGGCCGGGCTGGAGCACAAGTGCGTGTGGGTCACCGCGCTGCAGCGCGTGAACTGGACCAAGCCCATCACCACGGCCAACAACTGCAAGCCGATCTACAACTGGCCGGAAAAGGACGTCGTGTATGACAAGGTGACCACCGACATCGCTCCGTCGCTCGACGGCGGCAAGGAATGGCACCCGCTTTCCGTCAGCCTGCGTACCAAGATGGCCTACGTGCCGGTCTACGACTTCGCGATGGACCTGCAGGCGAAGAAAATGGAGTGGAAGCGCGGCGAGTGGTACCTCGGCGCGAAGGTCATTACCTTCAACGCCGGCGCGGGCCACATCAAGGCCTTCGACGCGGCCACCGGCAAGCTGGTGTGGGACAAGTCGCAGAGCTACCCGGCGACCAGCGGTCTGCTGACCACCGGCGGCGGCCTGGCGTTCTACGGCGATCCGGACGGCTACTTCAACGCCGTCAACGACGAGACCGGCGAGCATCTCTGGTCGTACCAGGTCGGCTCGGGCGTGCACGGCAACCCGACCACCTTCACGGCCGGCGGCAAGCAGTACGTCGCGATCGTGTACGGCGCGGGCGGCGGCGGCATCTGGCCCCTGTACTACGCCGACTGGCTGAAGACGCACCAGAAGGGCGGCGGCCTGATGGTGTTCTCTGTCGAATAAGCCGGTGGGATAACTTCCGGCTGCAATCGGCAAGCAAGCAGCATGGTAAGGGGGGGCGAAACGCGCCCTCCCTTATTTTTTGTGGAGAGACGGCACGGCCGGCGTCATTCCTGGAACGACGCGCCGACAATCCGGTCCTCCAACAAGATCCCGATTCGAACGGGGCGCAGCGAGGCGTGTACGAGAGGAGAGAGCGTTGAGAAAACTTCTGACATTGATCTGCCTGGCGGCGCTGCTGCTGTCCGGCACCGCGCCGGCGCGGGCGCAGCAGCAGGGTGCGGCGATCGATCCCGACGAGATCAGCGACGTCCTGGAGCGTTCCAAGGCCAAGGGCAAGCTCGTCGCCTGCGCCGACCCGTACGATTTTCCGTACTCGGCCCAGAATACCGATCCCCCGGGCTTCGACGTCGAGATCATGCGCGAGATCGCCAAGCGCGGCGGCATGCGTCTGGAGATGTACTGGGCCGATACCGGCACCCGCGGCGGACTGTCGCGCGCGTTCCGCAACTCGATCTTCAAGGGGCGCTGCGACGTCTTCATGGGCGTGTCCGATTCCGGCGACGACGACGAGTTGATGGGCAAGCTCGCGTTCACCGATCCCTACCTCGGGCTCGGCTATGTGCTCGTGGTCCAGGGCCCCGCCGCCGGCAAGAAAACGCTGCAGGAGATGAAGGACGCCAACATCAAGGTTGGCGTTTCCATGTCCACCCCGATCGACGACTATCTGTTCACCAACAACATTCCGCGCAGCCTGTATCTGGACAACCGGCGCATCATGAAGGGCATGGCGGAGGGGGAGATCAACGCCGCCATGGTCTGGGCGACCGCCATCGCGGTGGCCAAGCGGGAATTCCCCGACGCGAAATTCAAGATGGTGGAGGGCTACGTGCCGGTTCCGGGCCAGCGCTGGAACCTGCGCTACGTCGTGCGCAAGCAGGACGAATCCCTGATGAAGTTCGTCAACGACGGCATCCGGGAGCTGCTTGGCGACGGTAAAATCAGGCAGATCGTGGAAAGCTACGGCGTTCCGTTCTATTCACCTTTTAATTCCTGAGCGATCTTGGGAGGAGAGCTTCAATGATGTCCGTCAAGTATTCGAAGCCGTGGTACGCGGGGGCGCTCGCGCTCGGGGCGCTGACGCTCGCGCTCGCCCTGACGTCCAGCCTGTTCCTCGCGCGGCCCGCGGCGGCGCAGCACAAGGCCAACGAAAACGACCTCGAGCTGCCGACCAACGACATGAGCGTAGTGGACAAGGGTAGGGCAAAATTCGCCCAGCGCTGCGCCTTTTGCCACGGCGGCGACGGGCATGGCGGCAAAGGCCCCTGCCTGACGTGCGGAGTGTTCCACTACACCGGCAATACCAATGCCGAAATCTACGCCACCATCGCCGGCGGCATTTCCAACAGGGCGCTGGGAGGAACGATGGGGTCCTTCGGCACCACGATGACCCAGGACGAGATTCTCAGCGTCGTCACCTTCCTGCGCTGGGAAGAAAAACGCAGGATTGCATCGGGGGAGATTCCCGATCCCTACAGCAAGAAGGCCGAAGAGCCGATGGTCTTTCCCAAGACCAACTGATGGTCTCGGATGCAAAAAGGCCGGCACTCGCCGGCTTTTTTTGGTCAGGAATCATCACCGATGTACAGGGAAAATCGAAGAGGGTACAACCACTAAGGACACCAAGGCACCAAGAAAAGCCGAACAAGACTCGAGGGGGGAGCAGGTATCTCGCTTGAAGCCCCGGATCGGCCTCTGGTCTGTCCGGTTTTCTATCTCGATTTCCTTGACGTCTCGGTGTCTTGGCGCCTTGGTGGTTCGCGATTCGATCTTGCCTTTCTCTGTGCCTCTGTGGTGGGACGTGCCTGCGCCGGGCTCAATGCTTTCCGGTGCTGCCGAAGCCGCCCGCACCGCGGCTGCTCTCGACGAACTCGTCGACGACGTTGAACGCGACCTGCACGATCGGAACCACCACCAGCTGGGCGATGCGCTCCATCGGGTTGAGCGTGAAAGTCCGGCTGCCGCGGTTCCAGACCGAGACGAAGATCTGCCCCTGGTAATCCGAATCGATCAGGCCCACCAGGTTGCCGAGCACGATGCCGTGTTTGTGTCCGAGCCCGGAGCGGGGAAGGACGACGGCCGCCAGGCCGGGGTCGGCGAGGTGAATGGCGATGCCGCTGGGGATCAGCTCGCTTTCCCCGGGTTGTAGTTCCACTGCGGTGCCGATGCACGCGCGCAGATCCAGCCCCGCGGAGCCGGCGGTGGCATAGGCGGGCATCTGTTCCCGCAGGCGCGCGTCGAGAATACGAACGTCGATACGTTTCATGGACAAGGGGAACGCTTGCCTCAACGCACGGTCACCGTGGCGCGCGAAGGCTTATAGAGCTTGGCGATATGGCGGATCAGGCCGCGGGCCTGGTCTAGTTTGCGGCTGCGTTCCAGGCGGTGCATGCCGTCGTCGTCGAACAGCAGCAGTTCGTTGTCCTCGGTGCCGAGCGAAGTCTGCACCGGATTGGCGGCGAGCAGCGGAATCTTCTTCTTGCGGCGTTTCTCCTGCGCATACCGCGCCAGATCGTGGGTTTCGGCTGCGAACCCGACGCAGAAGGGCGCGTTGGGACGACGGGCGACGGCTTCCAGGATGTCCGGCGTGCGAGCGAGTTCCAGGGTCGGCAGCGCGCCGTCCTTCTTGATCTTGTGCTCTTGCGGGTTCGCCACGCGGTAGTCCGCGACCGCGGCAACGCCGATGAAGATGTCGCAGCGGTCGATCTGCCGCAGGACGGCGTCTAGCATTTCCTCCGCGGTGACGACGTGTACCACCGCGGCGCCGTTCGGCGGTTCGAGTCCGGTGCGGCCGGTCACCAGCGTGACCTGCGCGCCCGCCTCGAGCGCGGCGCGCGCCACCGCGTAGCCCATGCGCCCCGAGCTCAGGTTGGTGATGCCGCGCACGGCGTCGATCGGCTCGTACGTCGGTCCGGCGGTGACCAGCACGCGCGCCCCCGCGAGCAGCTTGGGCTGGAACCAGGCGATCGCCGCCTCGACGATTTCTTCCGGCTCCGCCATGCGACCCATGCCGGTTTCGCCGCAGGCCTGATCGCCGCTCCCCGGACCGGCGACGATCACGCCGTCCCGCCCGAGACGCTCGACGTTGCGCTGGGTGGCGGGGTTTTCCCACATCTGGCGGTTCATCGCCGGCGCGATGATCAGCGGGCATTCGCGCGCCAGGCACAACGCGGCGAGCAGATCGTCGGCGGCGCCGTGCACCAGCCTGGCCATGAAATCCGCGGTCGCCGGGGCCACCACGATCAGGTCGCGGTCGCGCGACAGCTCGATGTGCGGCATGCCGTTCGCCGTCCGCGAGTCCCACATGCTAGTGAACACCGGCTTGCCGGTGAGCGCCTGCAGGGTGAGTGGCGTAATGAAGCGACAGGCCGCTTCGGACATCACCGATTGCACGTCCGCGCCTTCCTTGACGAACAGGCGCGCAAGCTCGGCGGCCTTGTAGGCGGCGATGCCGCCGGTCAGTCCGAGCAGTATGCGTTTACCAGTCAATTCGGCCATCGAACGAGCTCACCGGGTACCTTGGCGGCGCAGTGTAAACTCTCGGCGAACCGGGGGAAAGTGCCATGGCGATCCGAGACTGGCCGGAAGACGATCGACCCAGAGAGAAATTGCTCGCCAAGGGTCCCGGGGCGCTTTCCGACGCCGAGCTGCTGGCGATCTTCCTTCGCACCGGAGCGCCCGGGAAAAACGCGATCGAGCTGGCGCGGGAACTCATCGAGCGTTTCGAGACGCTCGGCGAGCTGGCTGCCGCGGACCTCGACGCGTTCTGCGGGATCAAGGGGCTGGGCGTGGCGAAATACGTCCAGCTTCAGGCGACGATCGAGATGGCGCGCAGGGCGCTCGCGCAGAAAATGAAAGCGGGCGACAACCTCGGCTCGCCCGCCGCGGTGCGCGACTTCCTGCGGCTTACGCTCGAGCATCGGCCGGTGGAAGTGTTCGTCGGCATCTTTCTCGATGCGCAGAACCGGGTGATCGCGGCGGAGGAGCTGTTCGCGGGCACGCTAACCCAGACCAGCGTCTATCCGCGCGAAGTCGTCCGGCGCGCGCTGGCGCTGAACGCCGCGTCGGTCATCTTCGCGCACAACCATCCCTCCGGGGTGGCCGAGCCCAGCCGCTCGGACGAGGTGCTCACCCAGGCGCTGAAGCAGGCGCTCGGCACGGTGGACGTGCGCGTGCTCGACCACTTCGTAGTCGGCAGCGGCTCGGCGCTGTCCTTCGCCGAGCGCGGGCTGCTGTAGAGCGAAGGCCGGCGATCAACAAGGCAAAACCACGAACCACCAAGGTCACCAAGAAGGACACAATTCATGAATACCCTTCCTGGAATACTTGGTGTGCTTGGTGCTCTTGGTGGTTGATTCGCTATTGAAGTTCTCTGTGCCTCAGTGACTCTGTGGTGAGATTGGATTTCTAAAAGAACGCGCGCTGGAAGAAAAGACCCACGCCCACGGCGAGGACGAAAGCCGAGAGGCCTTTGACCATGCGCGGCTCCCAGGACGCGCGGCGCAGCCGCAGCAGCAGCGGCATTGCCGCCGCGACCACGATCGCCTGTCCCGCCTCGACGCCGAGATTGAAACCGAGCAGCGACCAGACGAGCCCCTCCTTCGGCAGCCCGATCTCGCGCAGCACCGAGGAAAAGCCGAAGCCGTGCACCAGCCCGAACGCAAATGCGACCATCCAGCGCTTGGATGCGGAGCGGTCGCGCAGGAACACGTTTTCCGCCGCGACGTAGGCGATCGACAACGCGATCGTCGATTCGATCAGCCGGCTCGGCGGCACGACGACCCCCAGCGCCGCCGCCGCCAGCGTGATGCTGTGCGCGATGGTGAATGCGGTGACGATCTTGAGCAGCGACCAGAAGCCGTTGCCCAACAGCAGCAGGCAGAGCAGGAACAGCAGGTGATCCCAGCCGGTGAGAATGTGCTGGACGCCGAGCAGGAAGAAGCTCTCGCTGCCGGTTGCCTGCGCGCCCGTTGTGCCGACTTTTACCGTGTAGCTGCGCGTCTCGGGCGTGAATGCGAACTGGTCGCTGCCGCCCGGCCAGTCGATGCGCGCAAGCGTGTGGTAATCGGTACCCAGCACGTCGGGCAGGTCGTCCACGATGGTGAGCTGCGACACGCGGTCGGTACAGACGAAGTCCACGACCAGCGTGATGCTGGCGACGTCCGGCGGGGGAGGGGTCACGAATCCCGGTCCCGCCTGGCAGACGCGGCCTGCGTTGGTGAGCTTGATCTGCCTGCCGATCGCCGCAAGCAGTGGATTCAGGTCCGGCAGCAGGCCGGGCTTGCCAAGCTTCATCTGGTCGGCAAGCGCCGGCGGCAGCGAAACCGCCGAGAGCTGCAGGCTGTAGCGCACCTGCTGTCGCTCGATGGAGATCGATGCATAGCCCGTATGGCCTCCGAGGTGCGCCGAGGCGTTCCGGCACAGCCCGACAGCAAGGACCATTGCGGCTCCCGCAATGAGGACCATACGGATCGCGATTTCTTCGCGCGCGAAGATCCAGCCTTTCACCGTTCCTCCTCGGCAACGAGACGCGAGGCAAGCCGCAGCGCGCCGGCGCCGGCATGGCGGGCGGGCATCATCGGCTCGAGATCCCGCTTGCCACTTTTTCCCATTGCTCGCCCACGAAGCGCGACATCAGGAACACCTCGTCGCGCCCGTCGACTTTCATGTACTGCAGCAGCCCGCCGGGGTTGTGCGCACCGAAATGCGCCGTAATCACGCGCGTCGGGCCTTCGTAGAGGGTGACCGATACGCGAGGGTGATCCAGCCCGAACGCCGCGAGTTCCGCACCGCGCAGCTCCTCGGCCGTCATCTCTCGCGTCGGCCCCGACGTGTTCATGAACTGGACCGCCATGCTCGTGTCCGCGGCCAGGGCCGTGGCGAGCGCCGCCCCGCCTTCGCGTACCCAGGCTTTCTCCGCCGTACGGGTCAGGGTGTAGCGGCCGCCCGCGGACTCGATGTCCACCTTCGTGATGCGCTCCGGTGCGAGGTGCATGACGCCCTTGGCTTCGAACTTTATGAGCTGCCTGGATTCCGGCCGCGAGCCGGTGATGACCATCGCGACCAGGAAGATTGCCGCCGCGGTGCCGGCGGCCGCGGGCCACCAGCGCTTCACGCGGGCGCTCAGCGATGCTTCCACCACATTACCCCTCCGAGCACGATCAGGGCGCCCGGCAGCAGCACCTCGAGGATGAGGAAGATCCACAGCATCTGCGGCTGTGTCAGCAGGATCATGGGCGGTACCGGGATGCGCGAGGCAACGGTGGGCGAGCGCTCCTCACGGACCAGCCAGCGCACCATGGACAGGGCGAGGTCACTGTTGGACATGTAGGGCAGAAACGAATTGCTGGCAAAGTCGCCGTCGCCGACGACGATCGCGCGGAACGCTTCGCTCCCCGGCGCGGCGCCTGGCAGATGTCCCGTCGACGCGGCCGCCAGGACGCGCGGCCCGGCCTTCACCGGCGCGGCGCGGCGATCGGCGCCGGCGCGCGGCTCCTCGGGGACCTGCCGTGCCTCCACCGGCCTGACGTCCTTCGTATAGCTGTCACGGCTGCTCTCGAACAGCGCAGCCGCAGTTACCCCGTTCGCGGGCGCGATCAGCTCCAGCGGCCGTATTCCGGGATAGAAGGTCATGGACACGTTGCGGGTGATCGGGCTGTTGTCGTAGCCGGTCACCGCCAACATTTCGGGGTCTGAGGAGTAGTGGCTCAGCGGGTCGATGACCACCTTCTGCTCCGGCCGCACGCCGATCTCCTCCAGGAGGCGGGCGAGGTGGGGCTCGATGACGAACCCCAGGTCGAGCATCAGCAGCACCGAACCGCCGTTGCGGATGTACTTCTCCAGCGCCGCACTTTCCGCCGGCAGGAACGTCGTACGCGGATTGGCGTCGATTGCCAGGGCGCAGTCCGCGGGCACCGCTCCCGCGGTGGCAAGTATGACCTTGCGCACGTCGTAGCCGAGCGCTTCGAGGGCGCGCCGCAGGCGCCCGATGCCGTGGCCCGGCATCTTGACGACCGCAGAGTTCGCATCCCCATGGGAATGGCCTTGCAGGCCTTCGAGATGGGTGTGGAACTCGAAGTTGTCCATCGGAAACTCGTTGTGCCCCTCCAGGAAACAGATGTTGATCACGCGCTCGCGCAGCACGCGCAGGATGCCGACCGCGATGTCGTTCTCGTCCGTGCTCTGCACCATCACGCGGCGTCCCTCCGCCTCGATGACCGCCGCGTTGTACAGTTTCACGCCGGCGGTCTCCGCCAGCGTCGGCTGCTTGTCCGGATCGATCGCGCGCACGCGCAGGTGCGCGTTTCGATGCCCCATGACCTCCAGCACGTCCTTCATGCGCCGGCCGTTCTGGTCCTGTCCCTGGTAGAAGTAGGTGACGTCGACGTCGCGCTGCAGCGAATCGACGACCTTCATCGCCTGCTCGGACGGCGTGAATACTTTTTCGCGCGTGAGATCCAGATAGGCGTCGTGCAGCACCAGTGCCGCGTTGGCCACCGCGACCAGGACGATGGCGCCGACGACCACGCCCCAGTTGTAGAGCAAGGAGCCCGCCTTTCGCAGCCTGGTCTGCAGTGGCAGCCGGAGCGCGGCCACGAAGAGCACGGCCAGCGCGATCAGCCATCCGGCGAACCACAGGAGGTTACGGATGTCCAGCGCGTGTTCCACGGTTCAGCGACGGGCGAGCGCACGCACCGTCAGGAACAGGCCCAGAAGCGTGACGCTGAGAAAGAAGCCGAAATTCGAGGCGTACATGGCGCCGGTGGCGAGCGGCGTGAAATGCGCGAGCAGCGACAGGCTGATCAGGAAGCTGTCGAAGGGATCGGGCAGCAGCGCCGCCACGGAATCGAGCATCCACAACAGCGAGAACAGCCCGAGCGACACGACGGCGGCCACGATCTGGTTGGCGGTCAGCGCGGAGATCACGAGGCCGAGCGCGGTCAGCGCCGAGCCGAGCAGGACGAGACCGAGATAGCCGCTGTAGATCGGACCCAGGTCGGGATTGCCGTACACGGCGAGCACGACCGCGTAGCTCGCGGTCAGGGCGACCATCACCAGCACGACGGCCATGCTGGCGCCGAACTTGGCCAGCACGATGGTGAACTCGCGCACCGGCGCGGTAAGGAGCAGCTCCAGCGTGCCGGATTTCCGCTCCTCCGAGAACTGGCGCATCGTGATGATGGGGATGATCAGAAGCAGCAGCACGGACGCCTGAAAGAAGATGTGCACCAGGGTGGCCATCCTGGTGATGAACAGGGCTGCGGTGAACGTGTAGCCCACGAGCAGGAGGTAGACCGCAATCACGGCGTAGGCGATCGGCGAGGAGAACAGGGCCTTGGTCTCCTTCGCGAGCAGCGTGGCGAAGGCTTTCATCGCGGCCTCTCCTGCGCGGTGAGCCGCAGGAACAGATCCTCCAGGTCGGAGGCGGCGGCGGTGATCTCCCGCACGCCGAATCCGGCCTGCGCGAGCGCCGCGGTGATCCGCTCGCCGACCGCGGGTTCCGAGACCCTCACGCGCCAGGTCTCCAATCCGTCCGAACGCGCCTCGCGCCTGGCCTCCAGGACCCCATCCACCGCCTTCAAGCACGCGTCCACGGCGCTTGCCGCCTGCGCGCGGACCTGCACGCGCAATGCGCCGCCATGCTCACCCTTCGCCAGGGCATGCACGGTGAGCAGTCGCCCGTTCAACAGGATTGCCGCCCGGTGCGCGATGCGCTCGATTTCGGCCAGTACGTGGGAGGTCACCAGGATGGCGCAGTTGCCGGCCAGCAGGCGGATGAGGTCTCGCAGCTCGATGATCTGGCGCGGGTCGAGTCCGTTGGTGGGTTCGTCCAGGACGAGCAGTTCAGGGCTGCTGATGAGCGCCTGGGCGATGGCGACGCGTTGCCGGTAGCCGCGCGACAGCTTGCCGATCAGCAGGTCGCGCACCGCACCCAGAGACACGCGCTCGCACACCGATTCGATCGCGCCGGCGAGCGCGGCCCCATGCAAGCCGCGCAGCCTGCCCATGAATTCCAGGAACTCGGTCACGCGCATGTGCGTGTACAGCGGCACGTCCTCGGGAACGTAGCCGATGCGGTTGCGCGCCTGCAGGCCCTGCGCGACGACGTCGAATCCGGCGATTCGCGCCGTCCCGGCGGACGGGCGGAGGTATCCGGTCAGGATTCGCAGGATGGTGCTCTTGCCCGAACCGTTGGGTCCGAGCAGTCCCATCACTTCGCCCTGTTGCACTTCGAACGAGACGTCGTCCACTGCAAGACGGGCGCCGTACCACTTGCTGAGGCGGTCCGCGACCAGAATCGGGGCCATTGATGCTTCGGAAGATCGTAAAAAAAGCGCCGGGGCGACGCATCGCCCCGGCGCGCGAGTCGGTTACGCTGCCGGAAACCCGCTCAGATCATTCGTAATATTCCGGCGCTTTCCTCATGGCCTTGAACGCGTCCGGATCGTGCGCCGTGAAGAAGTCCGCGTGCTCGGTCGCCATCATGTAGCGGATCCATTCATAGGCGCGCATGATTCCGGCCGGGTTGTAGGCGAGCACCAGGTTCGGCGGCAGGCTCTTCTCCACGTTCTCGCGAAAATAGACGTTGTCGCCCGTGAGAATGATGGGCCCGGTCTTGGGCAGGCGCACCAGAAGCATCTGGCTGCCGGCGGTATGACCCTGCCAGTTCTTCACGATCACGCTGCCGTCGCCGAAGATGTCCATGTCCTGCTTCTCGAGGATCACCATCTTCATGGCGTTCGGCTTGGAGCTGCCCGTGGGCGCCCGCAGCGCGTACGCATCGCCGGGGATGTACGGGCCGGCGTAGGGTTCGGGCGGGAAGAAGGCCATGTTGATCTCATCGCGCTGGATGATCAGCGTGGCGTGCGGGAACTTCGCGACGTTGCCCCCATGGTCCAAGTGCATGTGGCTGACGACCACGTACTTGATGTCGTCCGGCGACATGCCGATCTTCTTCAGCTGGACGTCGATCGCCACGTCAGGGGTGTTCACCGGCATGATCGCCTTGAAGTTCGGACCCCAGTAGCTCGGGTCGGTGATGATCTTGTCGTTGTTGCCCGTGTCGAACAGGACGTTGCCCTTGGGATGGTGCACGACGTAGAAGCCAACCGGAATCTTGATGGGAGGTTCCATCGGCCCGAAGTTCTGCAACACGCCCTTGCCGATCGTCAGCGCGCCGGAGCTGAATGCGTACAGTTTCATCCCGTGCGGCGACGGCGGCGCGTATGCCGTCGTCGGGTCCTGCGCGTACGCGCCGAACGACGCAGCCAAATAGAGCGCTGCGGCGCCTAAAACGAATTGACACCTTCTTTTCATTTGCTCCTCCAAGACGTAGTTGAACTGGACGGTGCGGTAACTGGTTTTCTCTTTTTTTGCCCGGGCGTCCCGGCGATTACAACTTGTAATCGAGTAACCGCTGGCCGCGCCACGCCGAATTAAGCCGGGAGGTTGCGAAAGTGTCAAGGCCGGACGGGGATTTTCTCGGATGCGGGCCAAGATGGGCGCAGCACGCCTCGGCTGCGTTTTCGCGAGGCGGGCGAGCGCGAAGGCAGGCCGCATCCGAGCCATTCGGCGCGCGGATAGCGGACGCCGAGAAATTTCAGGGCGACGAGAACGCGAAGGCGGACTGCGCCGCCGCGCGCTGCGGCAGCGCGGGGAACGAGTCCCTAACCCGCATCCGGCGAAGCGCGATTCGGATTTGGCACAACCGAACGCGCGATGCTCGGACGCTGCCCGCCGGCCTGGCAACGGCGCGAACGCCTTGATTTTCCGGGGACTGCCGTGCTATAAAACGACCTTTTCCAGATTTCCTCCGGAGCAACAACATGGCCCGAGTCTGCCAAGTGACCGGCAAGAAGCCGATGCGCGGGAACCACGTCTCCCACGCCAACAACAGGACCCGGCGCCGGTTCCTGCCGAACCTGCAGTACCGCCGTCTCTGGGTCGAGAGCGAGAACCGCTGGATCGGCCTGCGCCTGAGCAACGCGGCGCTGCGCACCATCGACAAGAAAGGCATCGACGCGGTGCTCGCGGAGATGCGCGCCCGCGGCGAGCACGTTTGAGACTCAGGGAACCGCAGCCATGAGAGAGAAAATCAAGCTCGAGTCCACCGCCGGGACCGGCCACTTCTACACCACCACCAAGAACAAGCGCACCACGCCGGACAAGCTCGAGATGAAGAAATTCGATCCCCGTGCCCGCAAGCACGTGCTGTACAAGGAAACCAAGTTGAAATAACTGATCTCGCAGTACCGACTCAAGGCCCGCGCAAGCGGGCCTTTTTATTTTCCTGGTCTGGAATTACCACAGAGGCACAGAGACACAGAGAAAAGCAAGACCAAACCACGAACCACCAAGGACACTAAGGTCACCAGGAAAAACACAATTCATGAATTCCATTCCTGGAATTCTTGGTGTGCCTGGTGCTCTTGGTGGTTAATTCGATTTTGAAGTTCTCTGTGCCTCTGTGTCTTGTGATGGAATTCCGCACTAGAAAAACGCGCGTTCGAGGAACAGTCCCAGCCCGACCGCGAGCACGATCGCCGAAACCGTCGTCACCGCGCGCGGCTCCCACGGCCGCCGGCGCAGCCAGATCAGCATCGGCATCGCGATCGCGACCACCGTCGCCTGGCCCGCTTCCACGCCGAGATTGAAGCCGAGCAGCGCCCAGACCAGCCCCTGCGTGGGCAGCCCGATCTCCTTCAGCACCGACGAAAAGCCGAAGCCGTGCACCAGGCCGAACACGAAGGCCACCAGCCAGCGCTTGGAGGCGGCCTTGTCGCGCAGAAGCACGTTCTCCGCCGCCACGTAGGCGATCGACAGCGCGATCGTGGATTCCACCAGACGGCTGGGGAGCGTCACCAGCTCGAGCGCGGCGGCCGCGAGCGTGATGCTGTGCGCGATCGTGAACGCGGTGATGATCTTGAGCAGGTTCCAGAAGCTGCCGCCCAGCAGCAGCAGGCACATCAGGAACAGCAGGTGGTCCCAGCCGATCAGGATGTGCTCGACGCCGAGCAGGAAGAAACTGGACGTGCCGCTCGCCGCGGTGGACGCCGAAAGCTCGAGCCGAGCCTCGCGCAGATCGGGCTGGAACATGAACTGCCGGCTGCCGCCCGGCCACACGATGAGCGCGACGGTGTGGAAATTGTCGCCCAGGACGTCGAACAGATCGTCGCGGATTGCGAGGACCCCGGGGGCGGCGGCGCAGGCATAGTCCACGGTAACGCGCACGGCGTCGCCTTCCTTTGCGGGCGGCGCGACCCGGCCGCGGTCGGTTGCGCAGGCGACGCCGTTGACCGTCACCCGCACCTTGCCCGTCACCGCGCCGAGCAGCGGGCCGAAATCGGCTGCCGCGCCGGGGATTCCCAGCCGCATCTGCGCGGACAACGCTGGCGGCAGCGACGGCACGGCGAACGCGATCTCGTAGCGCACGGCGCGCCCGTCCACCGTGACCGAGGCCAGATTCATCGGCCCTCCGGTATGCGCGTGCGCGGCGCTCACGCAAAAGCCGAAGACCAATGCTGCGAGCGCGCTTCGAATCATGGGATGCCCGGTCGAGTGCCGCGTGGGGCTGCGCGGTTTATTTCCCCGCCGGGCCCGCGGCGGTTTGCCGCGCCTGGCTGCTCATGTCCCTGATCAGGCCCAGCAGATTGTCGATCTGGTAATTGGCGATCGTCACCACGGACGAGCCGCCGACGATCAGCACGTAGCGGCTCAGCCCGTCGGGCGCGATATCGCCGACCGCGAACTGGGCCAGCGGCTGCGGCTCGTCCTTGCGGTACACGAGGACGATCATCTGCGGCGAGGTGACGCCGTATTCGGCTGCGTGAACGTCGAGCGGGAGACGGCGCTCGATGCGCGCCCTGCCGAGCCCGGCGAACGCGTGGTCGATGCGCTGCGCGGCGACCGGATCGGTTTGATGGCTGTGACGACTCTGGTCCGATGCCGCGTGCACCCCGTGATAGAACCAGGCGCCCGAAGCGTCGCGCTGGAAACGGTGCAGCGTCCCCGCGACGCCCACCTCGATCGCCCCGAGCTGCTCCACCGGCGCGGGCAGCAGCATGTGCGCGCGCTCCGGGTCCGGCGCGCCGCCGGCTTCGCCGGTGGGCGGCGCCGGGCGATCCCGGTACTCGATGACCGCGATCGCTCCCACCAGCGCCAGCAGGGCCAGCCAGACGGCCACCAGCCGGGGGCGGATCGCGGCGCTCACCGCTGCTTCCACCACACCGCGATGCCGACCACGGCCAGCAGCGCAGGAATCAGGATGACCGACAGGAAGAACGTGGCCCGCATCTGCCGGTTGGTGAGATTGACCCGCGGCAGCTCGTAGGTTCGCGGTTCGATCCCGATCAGGTTTTCCCGCGCCGCGAGATAGTTCACCGCATTCAGGAACAGGTTCCCGTTGCCCATGATCTGAAAAAACGAGTTGGTGGCGAAATCCGAATCGCCGACCACCACGATCCGCGACCGGGCGGTTACCGCGTTGCGCGGACGAACCATCGCGGCCGCGCCCGCCGCAGCCGCGTTGCCCGGCGGCGCGGAACGGTACAGCGGATCGTCGGCGGACATGGGCCTGCGGATCGCGACCGCCATCAGCGTGGTCGGGCCGCGGGTATCGCGTCCTTCCTTGAACTCGACGCGCGTCGGGTTGTGCTGCCCCCAGCTTTCCTTGGAAGAGTTGGCGAGCGGGATCACGTTGACGCCGGGGATGCGCTGCGGCGTGGGCGACAGCGACCGCGCGCCGGGGAAGAACGTCAGCGGCAGATCGCGCGTGATCTGATGGTAGTTGTAGTCGGTGACCGCGGGCGAGGACGGGTCGGCCCAGAAGTGGCTCGCCTCGTCGATCACGATGTCATCGTCGGCGACGATCCCGTACTCGCGCAGCACCGGCTCCAGCCCGGTGCGCACGAAGGGGTCGAGCATGAAGAACGCGTTGCCCCCGGCGGCGAGGAAGCCGTCGATCGCGGAGATCTCCGTCGGCAGCAACTCGAGCTTGGGGCCGGCCACGACCAGCAAGGCGCAATGCGAGAGCGCGGCTGCGCTCTCGCTGCGCGTGAGCGAGATCTTCTCGACCTTGTAGTTCATGGACTCCAGGGCGATGCGCGCTTTCGCCATGCCGTGCTGCGTGTGCAGGACGTATTGCGCGCCGAGGCCGTGGGTGTGCCCGGGGGCGCCTTCCACGTGGTCGTGCGTTTCCTGGCTGAACGGGTCGGGTTCGCGGTGCCCGTCCAGGAAGCACAGCGTCTGCTGCACCCCCATCGACACGCGCAGGATGCCGTTGGCGATGTCGGTCTCCTTGTCGCTGTTGACCTGCAGCTTGCGGCCTTCGCTTTCCATGAGCGCCGTGCCGGCGAACTGCACGCCTCGCAGCCGCGCCTGCGCCGGGTTGAGCATGGGGTCGTACAGCTCGAGCGTAACCTTGTCCGTCTGCCTGGCGATAAGCTGGTACAGCTCGACGGTCTCGCGCATCATCGGATCGTGGAAGAACGTGATGTGCACCGGCCGGTCGAGCGCCTTCAGCATCTTCACGGTCGCATCCGACAGCGAGTAGCGCCTCTCCGCCGTCATGTCGAGGCGCATCGGGAACAGCAGCGAGAGATACGCCAGCGCCGCCAGCATCCCGACCACGCCGAGGGTGTAGAGCGCGATCTCCCCGCGCCGGTGCCGGACCAGGGCGCCCAGGTCGGCGCGCAGGGCGTAGGCCCCCCATGCCGAGAGTCCCAGCCCGGCGGCCGCGATGAGCGCCGTCCAGACGCTCGCTTCGAGAAAGATGGCGTGAATCGCGCCGGCGGTCGCCAGCAGGGCGATCCCGGCGAGCAGGGTCAGGCCGGAGCGGAGCAGACGGTCCATGTCAGCGTCGCCACTGGAGGTAGCTGGCGTTCAAGGTCAGCGCGATGGCGCTGACGATCAGAAAGAAAACGACGCCCTCGCTTCGTACCAGGCCCTGCACGAAATCGGCGAAGTGCAGGGCGAACGACAGGTAGCCCAGCAGGCCGCGCACGGCGTAGGAGGTCTGAAAGCTCTGCAGATGCCCGATGAACCAGAAGCTCAGCAGCACCGGCACCGTGATCAGGGCGGCGACGATCTGGTTCTGCGTCAGGGTCGAAAAGAATTGCCCGACCGCGAGGCAGGCCATGCCCAGCAGCACGAAGCCGACGTAGCCGGCGACGATGGTCGTGGTCTGCGGATTGCCGAACAGGTACAGCGGCACCAGGTCGATGAGCGTGCCCGCGGTCATCAGCAGCAGGATGGTGACCGCGCCGAGAAACTTGCCAAGCACGATTTCCCGGGGCTTGAGCGGCAGCGTCATGAGCAGCTCCATGGTGCGCCCGCTGTACTCCGCCGAGAACAGCCGCATCGACACCAGCGGGCTCACCGTGATGAGCAGGATGCCCATGTCGCGGAACGTCTCGGTCATCGAGGCGCTGCCGGTCAGGAACATGTTGTAGGTGAAGAAGTAGCCGGTGCCCAGCAGGAACACGGCCAGCACGAAATAGGCGATCGGCGACCGGAAATAGGACAGCAGCTCCTTGCGATAGACCGCGGCCACGCCGGTCATTGCAGCCTCGCTTCCGCCGGCGCCTGGCTCACGTAGCGCAGGAACACGTTCTCCAGCGTCGGTTGCCGGCGCTCCAGCCGATGCAGGTCCCAGCGGCCGGCTACCGCCCGGGCGATCGCCGCTTCCACGCCTTCGCGCGCGTCGGTCTGGCATTCGACGTTCAGCAGGCGCGCGTTCCCGGGGACTTCTTGTATCGCCACCGCGACGACCCCGGCGAGCGACAGCAGCTCGGCGCGCAGCGCCTCCGCCGGCGCAGCGGCGGTGAGCGTCACCCGGTTGGTCTGCTCGGAGGCGCGCTGCAGGCCGTCCGGGGAATCGATGGCGAGCAGGCGGCCCTGGCTGATGATGGCGACCCGCCCGCAGATGAGAGTGACCTCGGGGAGGATGTGCGTGCTCAGCAGCACCGCGTGGTGTTCGCCGAAGGAACGGATGACTTCCCGGGTTTCCTGGATCTGCCCCGGGTCGAGCCCCGCGGTGGGCTCGTCCAGCAGCAGCACCTCCGGTTTGCCGAGCAGCGCCTGGGCCAGCCCGAGGCGTTGGCGATAACCCTTGGAGAGCTTGTAGATCTCCCGGTCGAACACCGCCTCCAGCCTGCATGCGGTCGCGACGCGATCGAGTTCCGATCCGACTT
>Ga0070741_10005749_pt1 | contig 27189 bp, 19 predicted proteins | sample Coa_R1_4_FD_66440 | JGI IMG/M metagenome (GOLD analysis project Ga0070741, IMG submission 66440) | Surface soil microbial communities from Centralia Pennsylvania, which are recovering from an underground coalmine fire - Coalmine... | ecosystem: Environmental > Terrestrial > Soil > Unclassified ...
AGAGCGCTGCAGAAGAGGTTGAGGACGGGGTTGTCCGAGCAGCTGGCCAGCACCTGGTGGAACTGGCGCCGCGCCTCGGACAGCTTGCGCGCCTCCTCCTTGTCACCCCGCTCCAGGGTGACCACCAGCTCACGCAGGCGCGCCATGCCCTGCGGGCTCTGCTGCTCGGCGGCGAGCCTGGCCAGCAGTGGGCCGACCACATCCCGAGCCGCCGCCACGTCGGCGGCACGCGAGCCGGCATGGCGGTAGAAGAGCATGATCATGCGCGCGTAGTCCCGCCCGCTCGCCGGCATCACCACGGCGCCGCCGCGATGGCCGCGGCGCACCTCCACGACGCCGAGGAACTCGAGGATCTGCAGCGCCTCTCGCAGCGCCGGCCGGCCGACATCGAACTGGGCGGCCAGGGCGGCCTCCGGCGGCAGGGGCGCGCCCGAGGCCAGGCCGTTCTCGACCACGTGGTCGATGATCCGCCGCACGAGCCTCTCGGCCTTCTTCTCCGTCTGAGCGCGGAGAGGGCTCGGGCTGTACGCCTGTGCACCGCCCGGCGACGCCGGCGCCGGCCGCCCGGGCGCCGTCACCGGGGCTTCCCATCGGCTCGCATAACCATGATCATAGTGTCTATATTGCATTCAGTCATCATGATCACGTAGGCTCGCCCGCCAGCAGCGTCCGGGGACGCGGCACCCGTCGACCGAGGAGACGCCGGCATGATGACCCAGGCAGAGCGAGAGGCGGCGTACCAGCGAGTCCGGGCCGAGCTGGGCATCGACATGATCGGGACGGGCCCCGATGCGCGGCCGCTGCCTCCGCGTCGCGGGCGGGAGCCGCGGCGCGGCGCGGCGCTGCCGATCGAGTCCCAGATCCACGGCGCGGTCAGGTTCTACGAATACGGTGAGGTGTGGGGGCGGCCGGGGCTCGACCTTCGCACGCGCTGCTTCATCAGCATCGCCGCGGTGGCGGCGATGGGCCACGAGGACCAGCTCTACCGGCAGATCAACAGCGCGCTCAACATCGGCATCACGCCGGACGAGGTCCACGTGGCGCTGCTCCAGGTCAGCGTGTACGGCGGCATCTCCGCATGGGAGCAGGGAGCGGGCGTCGCCAACGAGCTGTTCGTCGTGCGCGGCGTCCTTCCTCCGGGCGATGGCGTCACCGTCGAACCGACGCGCGCGATGAACCACGACGAGCGCAGGGCGGCGTCGGATCGAGTCATGGCGTCGGTGGGCGGCGGGCGACTCGGAGTGGGGCCGGATGCGCCGCCGCTCCAGGACCTTCCAGGCGGCGTCGGCATGCGCGGCGCCACCACCGCGATCGGACAGGAGTTCGGCGCGATCGGCGGGCAGTACGGCTACGGCGAGGTGTGGGGGTTCCCCGGGTTGGAGCTGCGCGTCAAGAGCTTCCTCACCTGCGCCATCCTGCAGGTGATGCGCGAGAACGACCAGCTGCGCTTCCACATCAACAACGCGCTCAACCTCGGCATCACCCCCGACGAGGTGGAGGAGGCGGTGTTCCACGTCGGCCTGTACGAAGGCACGTCCGGCTGGAACCTCGCCTGGAACGTCGCTCGCAACGTCTTCGAGCAGCGAGGCCTCCTGAGCTGACGGCCGCTGTCGGCTGACGAAGCCTCACCCCGCGGCCAGGCCGGCGAAGATCTCGTCGAGCGCGCGCGCGATGTTCGGCCAGCGGAAGCCGCTGGCGTCGATGGCGTTGTGGAGCATCAGCCCGTCGCCGAGGGCGAGAAGGACGGCGGCGAAGGCATTGGGAACGACGTCGAGGGCCAGTTCGCCGTTCTCCACCGCCGCGCGCACCCACGTGCGCAGGAGCACACGGCGATGGCCCACCAAGGAGGCGACGCGGTCGCGAACCTCGGGCTCGGTCAGCGCCGTCGCCCACAGGTCGGCGCGGACCTGGGCTCTGGCCTGATCGGCGCCGCGGTCCACCATCGCCTTGGTGAAGCGGCGGAGGCACTCGACTGCGGTGAGGCCGCGCCGGTCGAGCGCGGCCATGATCTCGTCGAGGTCGGCGGCGTCGTCGTCGAGAAGGGCGAGGAGGAGCGCTCGCTTGGAGGCGAAGTACCCGTAGAACGCTCCCTTGCTGGCGGCGATCTCGTTGCAGACGTCATCGACGGTGGTATCGCGAAAGCCCTTCCGCGCAGCGCACCGCCAGGCCGCGTCGATGAAGCGCTGCCGCCGGCCCTCCCGGACCGAGGGATGGATCTTCGGCATGGCCGCAGTGTACGGATGGAAAACCGACTGGTCCGTTCACAAGGCGGCGCGAGGGCGCGCGCCCGTCTCGAACCGGCCCCTTGCCTCGACCGCGCCGCCGTGCAGGTGGCGGTGGTACGCGAGCAGGACGTCACGCTGGGTCAGCCAGCCGACGAGGTGGCCGCCGGGGCGGTCCAGCACCGGGACGCCGGCCCGGTCCAGGCCGACGATGGCGCTGAGGGCGCGCTCGAGCGAGTCGCTCGTCGTCAGCGTCGCCGTCTCCTCCGCGAGGTCGGCGGCGACGGCGTCGAGGGCCCCGTCCCGCATCGCCTGCTCGACGCCCTGCGCGGTGACGGTTCCGCGATAGGCGCCGTCGGCGTCGACCACCGGCAGCGCGTCCATGTGCTCGTCGAGCAGGCGAGCGGTGAGCTCGTCGAGGGAGGTCTCGGGCGAGAGCGCGGGCGGCAGCGGACGCATCGCCTCCCCCGCGCTGATCACCTGCATGAGGTTCGCCGTGCGGCCGCGCTGCAGGTCGATCCCACGGCGCCGCAGCTTCAGCGTGTAGATGGTGTCCCTGGACAGCAGGTTGCTCACCCCGGCGCTGAGGACGATCGCGGACATGAGGGGCAGGATCACGGCGTAGTCGCCGGTCAGCTCGAAGATGATGAGCACGGCGGTGATGGGGGCGCGCGCCGCGGCGGCGAACACCGCGCCCATGCCGACGATGCCGTACGCGCCGGGCGAGGCGCCGGGCACGATGTGCGCCGCCGCCTGGCCGAAGGCGGCGCCCAGCATGGCCCCCATGAACAGCGACGGCGCGAAGACGCCGCCGGAGCCGCCGATGGCGATGGTGATGCTGGTCGCAGCCATCTTGGCCGCGAGCAGCGCGACCAGGAACCAGAGCACGTCGTTCCCGCGGATGGCATCCTCGAGGACCGGATAGCCGACGCCGTACATCTGCGGCACGGCCAGAAGGAGCAGGCCGAGCAGCACCCCGCCCACCGCGGGACGCGCCCATTCGGGGCCGTGCCAGAGCCGGTCGGCGAGATCCTCCGCCCCGTAGAGGACGCGCACGAAGGCGATCCCGGCGAAGGCGGCGAGGACGCCGAGGGCCGCGTAGAGCAGGTACTCCGCGTTGGAGGCGAGGTGGAAGGCGGGCAGGGTGAGGAAGGCCGCGGAGCCGAAGGCGGCGCGCCCGATCGCCGCGGCGGCGACGGAGGCGAGGACGACGACACCGAAGGACTCGGCGGCGAAGTCCTGCAGGATCAGCTCCAGTGCGAAGAACACGCCGGCGATCGGCGCGTTGAACGTCGCGCTGATGCCGCCCGCCGCGCCGCAGGCGACGAGGATGCGCAGGCGCGATTCCGGCACGCGCATCACCTGGCCCACCGTCGATCCCAGCGCCGACCCGATCTGCACGATCGGGCCCTCCCGGCCCACCGACCCACCGGAGCCGATGCACGACGCAGAGGCGAGCGACTTCACCACCGCCACCTGGGGCCGGATGCGGCCGCCGCGCTCGGCGACCGCGTGCATCACCTCGGGGACGCCGTGGCCGCGCGCCTCGCGGGCGAAGTGGTCCACCAGCGGACCGTAGATCAAGCCCCCGACCACCGGCGCCAGCACGACGAACCAGATGCCCAGCGCGGGGACGGAGGGATTGGGCGCATGGCCCGCGGCGCTGTAGTCGTCGTGGCCGCTGAAGGCGCGCGTGAAGAGCGCGATCAGGGCCCGGAAGCCGATCGCGCCGAGCCCCGCGCCCGCTCCCACCGCGAGCGCCATGGCCACCAGCCCGGAGGAGGTGCCGCGCAGCCAGTCGAAGGCGCGCGTCGGCAGGTGCCGCGGCGCCGCGGACGGAGCGAACGGTCGCAGCCGCATCAGGGGACACCGACGTCGCGCAGTGCCTGCATGACGCGATGGTAGCAAGCTCAAACCGACTGGTCAGTCGTTTTTAGGTCGGCCGCGCCTCCGGACCGGCGAGCGGCTGGGGGGCGGGTCGTTCTCGCACGTGAACGCGAGCGCTGCGCCGGCTCTTAGTATGATTTCGTAACTATGTCCGACCCGCCGAGCCGGTCGCCCCTGACCCGCGAGCACGCGGAGCGGCTCCGAGCGCATGGCTTCGCGGTGGTGCCGGACTTCCTGACCGGCGCGGAGCTTGAGGCCGTGCGCCGGGACCTCCCCCACCTCACGCCGTCCGCCGAGGAGGTGCGGCGCGAGCCCGAGCGCTACGACAACGGGCAGGCGCGATCGTGGTTCCCGTTCGAGTCCGACGCGCTCAACGACATCGTGGTGCGCCCGGACGTCATCGACTGGTGCGCCGAGGCCATCGGCACCGCGAACCTGGTGATGACCGACGCGCTGCTGCTGTCGAAGTACGGCGGGCTCAGGGACTTCGACCAGCCGCTGCACCAGGACTTCCTCAACAACGACCTCGCCTACCCGCGCCGTGACGGCGGCTTCCTCCAGGTGACCACCATCCTCTACCTCACCGACGTCGGACCGGACGACGGGCCGACCGCCGTCGTGGACCGCGAGCGGTACGGCCAGGAGGTGCACCAGGACCTCGGCCATCGTGCCGGCGGCCATCCGCTGTACGCGTACGAGGTGCCCGTCACGTGCCGTGCGGGAACGCTCTTCGTCTACGACACGCTCACGTACCACCGCGGGACGAGCATGTCCGCCCCCGACGGAGTCCGGCACGTGCTCTTCTTCCAGTACGGCAACGCCGCGCACCGCTGGATCGGGAAGCACGCCTACGGCCATCTCGGCATCGCCCCCGCGATGCGACGCTTCATGACCCGGGCCGCGCCGCGACAACGCGAGGTCATCGGCTTCCCGCCGGTGGGCGGCGACTACTGGAACGAGGAGACGCTCGCCGGCGTGGCGCGGCGCTACCCGGAGATGGACATGGCGCCGTACCGGGAGGGGATGGCGGCGCGCAGCAGGCACGAGTCGGCGTCCGTCGCCGGCACGGTGCCGTCCGGGTGATCACCGCTGAGATGGTCGCGGCGTACCGCCGGGACGGTTTCATCAGGGTGCCGGGAGTGCTCTCTGCCGAGCGGGCCGCCGTGTACCACGAGGCGGCGGTCACACTCGGCGAGCGCATGGCGGCGCGCGGATCCCAGGCCGTGTTCGACCAGTATGTCAACGCCTGGCGGCACGACGCCGTCCTGCGCGACCTGACGCTCGATCCGCGTCTGGCGGCGCTCGCGGAGCGGCTGTCGGGCTGCGCGCTGCGGCTCTGGCACGACCAGACGCTGATCAAGCAGCCGCGGAGCAGCACACCGACGGAGTTCCACCAGGACCAGCCGTACTGGCCGCACGACGGTGGCGACCACGCGCTCTCCGCGTGGGTCGCGCTGTGCGACGTGCCCCCGGAACGCGGGTGCATGACCTTCATCCGCGGCTCCCACCGGCACACCGACACCGCCGTCCAGGACCTGACCGACCGCGAGAGCCTCTTCCGGCTGAAGCCGGAGCTCCGCTGGGAGGAACGGGTGACCGTCCCACTGCGCGCCGGCGACTGCACCTTCCATCACTGCCGCACGGCGCACGCGGCCAATCCCAATCTCACCGATGACGCGCGCGTCGCGCACGTGGTCATCTACGTGGACGCGGCCGTGCGCTACTCGCCTCTCCCCCACCTGGTGACCGACCCGCTCGGACTCGAAGCCGGTCAGTCCCTCGACGGCCCGCTGTTCCCGCCGCTGCCGAGCGCTGCGGAGCAGAGCAGGTCGGTGAGGTTGTCGTGGCGCTCCAGCCCCGCGGGGTCGGGGAGCAGAACCCCCGCCGAGTCGCGGCGCGTCACCGGGTAGTACGCGTGGCGGATGCCGAAGGCCTGCACCGCGCTGCTGCGGGCGCGAGCCCAGAGCAGCGCGGTGAGCATGGCCGCCTCGCTGCGATGCTCCGGCGCCGCGGCGAGCAGGGACAGCGCGGCCAGCATCGCGGCCGCCTCGTCCTCCCACTGGTCGATCCACGGCGCCACCTCGGCGGCGAGGCTCTCGCCGAGCTGGCCGCGGCATCCGCGTTCGAGGAACTCGCGGAGTCGCGTGTCGGCGCCGCGCGTCGCGATCGCGCGCCGCGTCCAGTCGAGCAGCTCGGGATCGGCGCCGGCGTCACCGACCCAGGCGCGGCACGCGCGTGCCAGGGGCGCCAGTCCCGGGACCTCGGCGACGCACTGGCGCCAGTCGCGCTCCCGGTCGCCGCTGCCCTGGCGCCAGAACCGCGCCGCGACGGCGAGCCCGAGGCGCGAGGCGAGCGGAAGGCGCATCACGTTCATCACGGCGCCGCTCACCTCGTCGCGCAGCGCGGCGTCGCGGCGCGGATACGGGCCGAGGTGGAGCACGCCGGCGATGGTGCCGTCGTTGACCGGGAAGTTCTCGGCGAAGAGCGGCCGCCGCCCCAGGGACTCGCGCAGCGCCCGCGCCTGCTCCACCGGCACGACCGGTGACACCACCGACGGCCCGGTCCACATCACCTCCACCGCGGCGGGCAGCTCGGCGGCGAAGGCGCGCAGGTACGGCGTGGCCGCGGCGGTGGCGTAGTCGGTCGGGCAGGTGAACCAGCGGGCCGCCGAGATCTGGCCGGCGGCGGCGGCAACTGCACGGCCGTGGGCGGCGCCGAGGTCCGCGCCGCCCGGCGGCACGTCGTCCCAGGCGACGCCGAGGCTGCGCGCGCCCAGCGCGGTGAAGGAGCGCAGCTTGGCGACCAGCGCGGCCTCGTCGCCGGAACGCCAGTCGAGCCCGGGCGAGATGACCAGGCACACCTCCACGCCGCAGGCGCGACCCTCCTCCACCAGCGCACGGAGCTGTGCTGCGCGCTCGGGAGGGTAGGGCTCGCGCCACCGGTCGCGGTGGTACGGGTCGCTCTTGGGCGCGTACAGGAAGGTGTCGTAGCCGCGCGTCGCCAGCCAGCGCACCATGTCGAGCCGCGCCTCGTGCTGCAGCGGGGGCCCGTAGTAGCCCTCGACCGCACCGAGCAGGGTCATGCGGACCGGGTGACCTTGCTGAGGTGCGGCGGCGAGTCGGGATCGCGACCGCAGGCGAGGGCGAGGTCGAGCGCCATGATCTGGCCGATCACGGCCAGAACCAGCGCGTCGGCGTCGGCGTCGCCGGAGCCGTCCAGGGGCAGCGCCGGCTGCACCACGTCGCGATGCACGCGCAGAAGGTCGAGGTTGGGGTCGGGACGCGCCGCCAGCGCCAGCAGCGGGCCGTCCCCCGCGGCCACCGGTCCGTGCAGCGCCTCGGCGGCGTCGACGCCCAGCACCGCGTGCCCGGCGATCTCGGCGAACTTCAGCGCCACCTCCGCGGCGATGGGCGCGGCGCTCCGCGACCCCACCACCATCCCCGGCCGCAGCGGCGCAGTCGGGACGCCGGCCGGCGGGGCCTCCAGGGCCGCCGCGATCGGTGCCAGAGCGCGTGACGCGACGCCGGTCCCGGCGGCGAGCGCCAGGAGCAGCGCCGCCTGGGCCAGGAAGGTCTTGGTGGCGGGCACGGCCACCTCCTCGCCGGCGTGGCACGAGAGCGACCCGTGCGCCGATGCGGCCAGCGGAGAGTCGGGGTCGTTGGTCAGCGCGACGACGTGGGCCCCGGCCGCCACCGCACGGCGCGCCGCGGAGAGCACCGACGGCGTGCGCCCCGACTGCGACAGTGCCAGCACGAGGTCGCCACCGCCGTAGAGCGCGCTGCCGCCGCCGAGGTCGGGCGCGGGGACGACGTCGCATGGGACCCCCAGCCGCGCCTCGACGACCGCCGCCCCGAAGCGCGCCGCGTGGCCGCTGCTGCCGTGGCCGATCAGCCGGATGCGCAGCGGTGCAAGCGTGCGAAGCCTGTCGAGCAGCGGCTCGTTGGCGGCCAGCGCACGCCCGAGGACCTCGGGCTGCTCGCCCATCTCCGCCCACACCCTGGTCTGCTCGCGCCGCAGCGCCACCGCGCTCACCCCGGCCGGCGGCCGTGCGCCCAGACGGCGGCGGTGCCATGGGGCGCCGCCGACTTCTCGTCCCGGGGCGCTGCCGAGCCGAACAGCGGAAGCCCGCCGACGCCGCCCGCGACGACGTCGAGCAGCGCGCGCATCCGCGCGGGATCGCGCAGCGCACCCCCGCAGAGGACGACGGCGTCGGGCCGGGCCATGTCGCAGATCATCCGCACGGCGTCGCCGAGCGCGTCCGCGCCCTCCCCGCGCGCCATCCACCGGCGGGCCAGCACCTCGACACAACCGGAGCGCCCGCAGGGGCACGCCTCCCGGTCGCCGGTCGCCATGTGCCCGGCCTCGATGCCGTCGCCGTCCATGAGGGTGCGCGCTCCGCAGGCATCCGCGACGGCGACGCCGAGCCCGGTGCCGAACACGAGCGCCAGCACGCGGCCGTCGAGACCGTGCAGCGCGCGCTCGCCCGCGGCGATGGCGGCGGCGTCGTTGACCCAGCGGACGTCGCGCCCCGGCAGGTCGAGCGCCCCGGCCAGCGACAGGCGGCTCCAGCCGAGGTTGGCGGCGTGCAGCAGGCCGTCGCCGTCCATCTGCCCCGGCGTGGCCACCAGGATGGCGTCGCCATGGCGGGCGGCGGCGACGCCGAGAAGGGCGAGCTCGGCGGTGCCCGGCGCGCCCGGATGCTGGTCGGACAGTCGCGGCGCTCCGCCGGCGAGGCTCCACACCGCCGCGCCGCTGCCGCCGACGTCGATCACCGCGGCGGGGGTCCGTCTCACCGCCCCACCCCCGCGCGGGCGAGGGACTCGACCGGCCCCGCTGCGCGAACCGACCAGGAGTCGTCCCACTGCACGGCGACCGCATCGAAGCCCGGGTGCAGTGCGCCGCGCGAGGGCAGCCCGCACACGCGCGCGGGCGCCAGGGTGGCGGCGTGCACCGCGGCGGAGTCGTCGACGCCCCAGGCGATCAGGTTGCGCACGCAGCCGTCGAGCCGCAGCGTCGAGCCGGCGAGATGGCCGCCGTCGAGGCGGGACTCCGCCGCTCCCGTGCCCGCCGGCGCAACGGCGTCGCTCACCAGCACCATGCGCTCACCCAGCAGCCGCGCCGCCAGCAGGCACATCGAGGGTGCGACGTGCACGCCGTCGGCGATCAGCCCGACCCAGGGCGCGTGGGAGCCGCTCAACGCCGCGCCGGCCAGGCCGGGCTCGCGATGGTGCAGCGGCGGCATCGCGTTGAACAGGTGGGTGACCATGCCAGCCCCCGCGCCGAAGGCCGCCTCCGCCTCGGCGAAGCCGGCGTCGCTGTGGCCGAGGCTCACGACCACTCCGGTTTCTGCCAATGCCCGCAGCAACTCGAGCCCGCCCTGGCGCTCCGGGGCGAGGGTGACCATGCCCGCATGGGCGAGGGCCACGGCGCGCAGCGCGTCGACGTCGCACGCCGACACGGCGGCGGCATCGTGGGCGCCCAGGCGCCGCGAGGAGATGAACGGCCCTTCGAGGTGCGGTCGGAGGGCGAGCACGCCGTCGAGCTCGCCGATGCGCCCGAGCACCGCGGCCAGCCCGGCCATCCGTGACAGCGGCGCGCTGACCAGGGTCGGCTGGTAGGCGAGCACGCCTCCCGCGCGCAGCCAGCGGTGCAGGGCGGCCATGTCGGGCGACGGCGACTGCAGCGACACCCCGGCGCCGCCGTTCACCTGGAGGTCGACCAGCCCGGGCGTCAGGGTGCCGGGCAGCTCGACGACCCGCTCCGCGGCCAGGCGCGCCGCATCGGCGCCGGTGGCGACGACGCGTCCGCCCTCCACCGCCAGCAGCGGGGGGAGGATGGGCTCCGGTGCGAGCAGGCGGTCGGCCCGGACGACGAGCGTGCTCAGGGCGCGCCTCCCAGCACCAGCTGCAGCGAGGGCTCGCTCTGCTGCCGCGCCACCAGCAGCGCGCCGAGGATGCCGGCGTCGTCGCCGAGGCGCGAGCAGACGATGGCGGTCGCGGCCAGCGAGAAGGGGATGGCCCGCTCGGCGAGGGCGGCGCGGAAGGCGCTGGTGAAGGGTCCGTCGACCTCACCGACGGCACCGCCGAGGACGATCTGCTGCGGGTTGACGAGGTGGAGAAGCCCCACCGCCGCGCGCCCCACCGCCTCGCCGGCGCGGGCCAGCAGCTCGACGGCGGCCGCGTCGCCGGCCGCGGCGGCGGCGACGACCTCGGCGGCACCGTAGCGCTCGGGCGACGCCGCCGGCCCGTAGCGCAGGCCGGCCGCCTGGGCGGCCCGCACCACCGCGGCGCCGGAGGCGACCGCCTCCAGGCAGCCGGTGCGGCCGCACGAGCACGGCGGCCCCCCGTCGGCGACCACCGGGACGTGCCCCAGCTCGCCGGCCAGCCCGCGAGCGCCGCGCAGCAGCCTGCCGCCGGACACGACGCCGGCGCCGATGCCGGTCCCGACGTGGATCCAGACCAGGTCCTCCACGCCCTGGGACACGCCCTGGATGCGCTCGGCGACCGCCGAGGCCTGGGAGGAGTTGAGCACCAGCGCGGGCACGGCGAGCGCCTCGCTGATCAGGTGGCCGATGGGCACGACGTCCCAACCGAGGTTGCGCGCCGCCAGGCAGATCCCGGTGCCCCGCTCCACGAGGCCCGGGACGCAGATGCCCACCGCGTCGGCGGCGCCGCGCTCGCGCATCAGCAGGCGGGCCATCGCCGCCACCTTGGCCACCACCGGCTCCGGTGCCGAGGGGGTGGGTGTGGGCTCGTCGAGCCGGGCCACCAGCTCCCCGCGGGCGTCGCCGACGGCCACGGTGATGCGGTGGACGCCGATGCTGGCGCCCAGCACCCAGCGCGACTGCGGGTTGAACTCGACCAGCCGCGGCCGCCTCCCGCCGCGCACCGAGGCGAGCGGGGCGCCGCGGTCGAGCGCAAGACCGTCGCTGATCAGGTCGTCAACGATGGCGGCGACGGTCGGCAGGGTCAGGCCGGTCTGCTCGGCGAGCGCGGGACGGGAGACCGGACCTCCACGGCGGAGCAGGTCGAGCACCAGCGAGCGGTTCACCGCCCGCAGCGAGGCCTGCTGGGCGCGGCCGGCGGGGACGTGCCCGGGAGGACGCTGTGCGATCGGCGTCATGGTCGCCGAAGTATAGCAAGCCTTTTTCGTTTCGCATGCGGTAGTTGTCAGCTTGACAGCCCATGGACGCGAGATCGATACTTGCGCCGCTTTAGTAATTCCAAGGAACGGGTTGGTCTTGCTCGAGAAGGACGCCCTCCGGGGCACCCTGCGCCGCTCGGCGCGCTGGCTGGCGGCGCGCGGCGGGCGCCACGCGCGCAGCTACGCCGTCCTCTACGCCGCGGCCGCCGGCCTGGTGGTGCTGACGGCGGTGGCACCCACGGTGTCGCCGAAGGCTGCCGTCGCCGGCGCCGCCGCACCGGGAGCCGCCGCCGGCGCGGGCGGCCCGGACAGCGGCGCAGCCACCCCTGCGGCAACCGCCTCTGCGGGCGCGCTGGCCACGGGCGCGCCCGGCGCCGCCGCCGCCGCGCCCGGCGTCCAGCTCGGCGCCAACGGCAGGCCGGTGCCACCGGGCGCCATCGCCAGCGCCTCCGACGTCACCCGGATCGCCCGCGGGCTGGAGCCGGGCTTCGGCACCACCGTGGCCGGCGTGCAGTGCCGTCCCGGCGTCCGCCAGACGTCGGACATCCCCTACGCGCCCTACTGCGTGCCCCACTACGTCGGCCCCAACGGCGGCAGCACCTACCAGGGAGTCACCGCCACCACCATCGGCCTCTGCTTCCGCGAGTTCAACGACGCGTCGACGCAGGCGGGCAACGCCGCCGCCGAGGGAATCAGCGGCGAGTCGCAGCAGCAGGTCGAGAACACCATCGACGCCTACGTCAAGTACTTCAACACCCACTACGACTTCTACGGCCGGCAGATCGTGCTCATCCGCCACACCGGCCACGGCAGCTACAGCGACGAGACCACCGGCGGCGGCCAGGACAACGCCCGCGCCGACGCCCTGGAGTGCCGCGACAAGGGCGGCTTCGCCGAGCTCGCCGCCGGCGCCGAGTCGGAGGTCTACACCGACGCGCTGCGCAACCTCACCCCGCAGCCGCTGATGTCGGTTGCGGGACCGAACTACGACCCCACCGAGTGGTACGACGGCGTCTCGCCCTACGCCTGGGACATGGGCATGGACTGCAACAACGTGGTCGACATCGAGGCCAACTTCATCGGCCGCAACCTGGGCAAGGGCAACGCGCGGCATGCCGGCGACCCCGTGTACCAGCAGTCGCCGCGCAAGTTCGGCCTGCTGGTGCCCGACCTGCCCAGCTACGCGCACTGCGGCGACCTCCTCCAGCAGTACCTGCAGCAGCGCTACGGCATCACCCTCACCGACCGCATCAACTACCAGCTCAACCTGGCCACCGCCTCGGCGCAGACGCAGAACTACGTGGCCACCTTCAAGCAGGACGGGGTCACCTCGCTGATCCTGCTCACCGACGACTTCACCCCCGCCTTCATGACCCAGAACGCCGACAAGGCGCAGTGGTACCCGGAGTGGCTCATCTCGGGCATCGCCAACGTCGACGTCGACATGATCGGCCGGGCCTACCAGAAGGACCAGTGGGCGCACGCCCTGGGCCCGTCCATCCTCACCGAGAAGGCGCAGAACAAGAACACCGCCGACGGGCGCGCCGCGTACATCGCGGCCACCGGCTCGGCGAACGGCTACGCCTACTCGGCGGAGGGCTACTTCCGAGCCATCGACCACTTCGCCAACATGCTGCAGATGGCGGGACCCGACCTCACGCCGCAGACCATGCAGCAGGGGATCTACTACTTCCCCAAGAGCTTCGGCGAGTACGGCACCATGTACTTCGGGCCGCACAACCACATGGTCACCCACGACATGCGGCTGGTGTACTGGAGCAACACCGCCGTCGGCGCCGACGGCGTGGTCGGCTGCTACGTCGAGATCGACGGCGGCAAGCGCTGGACCGGCGCGGACTGGCCCAGCGGGGACCCGTTCCCGTAACGGCATGACGTTCTCCAGCGCCGCCGTGCAGCGCGGGCGGACAGCCTGGCGCGCCCTGCCGCGCGCGGCGCGGCAGAGCGCGTTCTGGTCGGCGGGGCTGCTCTTCCTCTGGCTGCTGCTGGACCATCACCTCGACGCGCTTCCCGGAGTGTCGCGTCTCACCGCGGCGGCGGCGCCGCGCGGCATCCCCTTCGGCATCGTCCTGCTCGGCGTGGTGATGGGATCGCTGAACGGGCTCACCGCCCTCGGCATGGTGCTGGTGCACCGCGCCCAGCGCGCCATCAACTTCGCCCAGGCCGACGTCGGCGGCGTCGGCGCGGTGCTGGCCATCGAGCTGGTCGTGGTGCTCGGCTGGGGGTACGTGCCCGCGGTGCTGTGCGGCCTGGCTGCCGCGGCGCTGCTCGGCGGCCTCACCGAGTTCCTGGTCATCCGCCGCTTCTTCCGCTCGCCACGGCTGATCCTCACCGTCGCCACCATCGGGCTGCAGCAGCTCTTCGGCGCGCTGGAGCTGGGCATGCCCAACCTCTTCCACGCGCCCAACCGGTTCAGCATGTTCACCACGCCGTTCAGCGGGGTGAGCCTCAGCGTGGCGCCCACGGTGATCACCGGCGACGAGCTGGTGGCCATGGTGGCGGTGCCGCTGGTCCTGCTCGGCCTGGTGCTGTTCTTCCGCCGCTCGCGGATCGGCGTCGCGGTGCGCGGCAGCGCCGAGAACGCGGAGCGGGCGGCGCTGCTGGGCATCCCGGTGAAGCGGCTCGGCACCATCGTCTGGGTGATCGCGGCGCTGCTCTCGGCGCTGGCGGTGACGCTGCGCGCGCCGGTGGTGGGCACCGGCATCGCCGGCCTGTCAGGCTCGTCGCTGCTGCTCCGCGCCCTGGCGCCGGCGGTGATCGGGCGGATGGAGTCGCTCGGCGTCACGCTGTTCGCATCGCTGGGACTCGGCGTCGTCGAGCAGGCGATGGTGTGGAACTTCCACCACGCCGACTTCGTCGACCCCGCGCTGCTCGCCGCGGTGATCGTGGCGCTGCTGGTGCAGCGCGGCGGGCGCGACCGCGTCGCCGACCTGGCGGCGTCGTCGTGGCGCGCCATCAGCGAGGTGCGGCCGGTTCCCGCGGAGCTGCGCCGGCTGCCCGAGGTGCGCCTGGCGATGTGGGGCATGGGCGCGGTGCTGCTCGCCTTCCTCCTGGTGGTGCCCCACGTGCTCTCGGCGGCGACCCTCTCGCTGTCGAGCGGCGTGCTCATCTACGCGATCGTCGCCTGCTCGCTGGTGGTGCTCACCGGATGGACCGGCCAGCTCTCGCTCGGCAACATGGCCCTGGCAGGGCTCGGCGCCGCGGTGGCGGGCCAGCTCTACCAGAGCTTCGGCGTCGACATGGTGCGGTCGGTGATCGCCGGGACCCTGACCGGCGGGGTGCTGGCGCTGGTGGTGGGCATCCCCGCGCTGCGCATCCGCGGGCTCTTCCTCGGCGCCACCACGCTGGCCCTGGCGGTGGCCACCGGTACGGTCTTCCTGCAGCCCCAGTTCGTGCCGTGGCTGGCCCCAACGGGAACGCTGCAGCGGCCGGTTCTCTTCCAGCGCATCGACCTCTCCGTCGAGTCGAACTTCTACTACGTGTGCCTGGCGGCGGCGGCGCTGGCGGTGGGCGTGTCGCTGCGGCTGCGTAGCTCGCAGGTGGGGCGCTCCTGGATCGCGGTGCGCGACAACGAGCGGGCCGCGCGCGCGCTCGGCATCGACCCCACCCGCGCCAAGATGCTGGCCTTCGCCTGCTCCGGCATGCTGGCGGCGTTCGGCGGGTCGCTCTTCGCCTTCGACATCCAGTCGGTTCCGGCCGGCTTCTTCGGCGGCGACACCTCGCTGTCGCTCTTCGTCATGGTGGTGATCGGCGGCCTGGGCTCGATCCCCGGTGCCATCTTCGGTGCCGCCTACGTGCGCATCGCGCAGATCTACGTGACCGGGCCGCTGCAGCTGCTGGTCACCGGCGCCGGGCTGCTCGCGGTGCTGCTGTGGCTGCCCGGCGGCCTGGGCAGCCTCCTCTACGGCGCCCGGGACGCCTTCCTTCGCCGCATTGCGGCGCGGCGCAACCTGGTGGTGCCGGCGCTCAACATGGACGCCGACCTCTCGGAGCGGCTGGAGCGCCGCGTGCTCGGCGAGGTCGTCCCCGCCGGCGCGGTGACGGCCGCGGGGAGCGTCGTGTCGTGAGCGAGATCGACGTGCAGCACGCCGAGGAGACCGCGCCGGTGACCGGCATCCGCGCGCTGTTCGACCGCCGTGCCCTCCTCGCCGGTGCGCCGTTCCTCCCGCTGCTGGTGCTCTTCGGCCTGCGCATCGCGGACGACCTCGACGCCCAGGCGTTCAACACCCTGGTGCCCGACATCGCGCGCTCCTTCCACCTCAGCAACGCCGAGGTGCTCTCGGTGGCGTCGGCGGCGGCGTTCCTGCCGCTCGTCGCGGTGGTGCCGATCGCCTACGTCGCCGATCGCCGCAACCGCCTGCGCATGGCCGCCGCCGGCGCGGTCGTCTGGGGCGCGTTCTCGATGTTCACCGGCTGGGCGTGGAACATCTGGGCGCTGTTCGGCGCGCGCGCCGGGTCGGGCATCGCCAAGGCGGTCAACGAGCCGACCCACCGCTCGCTGATCGCCGACCTCTACCCGGTGACGGTGCGGGCCAACGTCTACAGCGCCTACGAGCTGGCCCTCAACTTCGGCCTCTTCATCGCGCCGCTGCTGGCCGGGACGCTGGCCGTGGCCTTCTCCTGGCGCACGCCGTTCATGCTCTTCGCCATCCCCGCGTGGGTCATGGCCCTGGTCGCGCTGCGCCTGCGCGAGCCGGTGCGCGGGCGCCAGGAGCGCCTCGCCGCGGGCGCGGGCGAGGAGCTGGCCGCCGTCGCCGAGCGCCCGCCGACGTTCGGCGAGGCGGGGCGGCTGCTCTGGAACGTGCGCGCGCTGCGCCGCATCTGGTACGCGCTGCCCTTCTACGGCGTGTCGACGTACGCCTTCAATTCGCTGATCTCGCTGTACTACGACCACAACTTCCACGCCAACGCGGGCGTGCGCGGCGCCATCCTGAGCGGCGCGTCGGCGGCCACCATGGTCGGGCTGCTGCTGGGCACGCCGCTCGCCCAGCGCTTCGTGCAGCGCGGCGGCAACGCGGGCCTGCGGCTCATCGCCCTGCTCGGCGTCGTCGTCGGGGCCGGGGTCGCGGTGCTGGCCGGCATGCCGTCGCTGGGGCTGGCGGTTCTGATGCACGTCTCGCTGGCCGTCCCGGCGGCGCTGCTGATGCCCTCGCTGTACTCGGTGATCTCCCTGGTCACACCGCCGCGCGCGCGGGCGCTCGGCTTCGCCTACTGCTTCCTCTGGCTGATCCCCGGCTTCCTGCTCCTCCCCGTCGTGGGCGGCATCTCGGACCACTACGGCATCCGCGTGGCGCTCGCCCTGGTGGTGGCGCCGGTCTACGCCATCGGCTCGTTCATCATCTCCACCGCGGGCGCGCTGGTCGACGGCGACATCGCGCGCGTCCGCACCAGCACGCTGGCGCAGGCGGAGGCGGCGCGGGCGCGCAGCGAGGGGCGCAGCAAGCTGCTCATCTGCCGCGGAGTCGACGTGGGGTACGAGGGCGTGCGCGTCCTCTTCGGCGTCGACTTCGAGGTCGCCGACGGCGAGATGGTCGCCCTGCTCGGCACCAACGGCGCCGGCAAGTCGACGCTGCTGCGCGCCATCTGCGGGCTCACCCCGGCGAGCGGCGGCGCGATCATCTTCGACGGCGACGACATCACCGCCACGGAGCCGGCCCAGGCGGCGCGCCACGGCATCGTGCTGATGCCGGGAGGCCGCGGCGTCTTCCCCTCGCTGACGGTCGCCGAGAACATGCGCATGGCGACGTGGCTGTACTCGGGCGAGCCGCAGCGGGTGCGCGAGTCGACCGAGCAGGTGCTCGACTTCTTCCCCGCGCTGCGGGCGCGCTGGAACCAGCGGGCGGGCAACCTGAGCGGCGGCGAGCAGCAGATGCTCTCGCTGAGCCAGGCGTTCGTCGCCCGGCCGCGCCTGCTGCTCATCGACGAGCTGTCCCTCGGCCTGGCGCCGGTGATCGTCGAGCAGCTGCTCGGCATCGTCCGCGCCATCCACGCGCAGGGCACCGCGGTGGTGCTGGTCGAGCAGTCGGTCAACGTCGCCCTCACCCTGGCGCCGCGCGCGGTGTTCCTGGAGAAGGGCGAGGTGCGCTTCGACGGTCCCACCGCGCAGCTGCTCTCGCGCGACGACGTGCTCCACAGCGTGTTCATCGAGGGTGCCGTGGCCGGTCTCGGCGGGGCGGGGGTGCGATGAGCGACGAGGCGCTGCGCGTCGAATCCTGCGGTGTGCGCTACGGCGGCGTGGTGGCGCTCGACGACGTCTCCTTCGTCGCCCGTCGCGGCGAGGTCCTCGGCTTCATCGGCCCCAACGGAGCGGGCAAGACGACGCTGTTCGACGTCGTCTCCGGCTTCGTGCGCCCGACCTCGGGACGCATCCTCCTCGGCGACGTCGACGTCACCGGGCTGGCCCCGGAGCGGCGGGCCCGGCTGGGCCTGGGACGGTCGTTCCAGGACGCGCGCCTCTTCCCCTCGCTCACCGTCAAGCAGAACCTGCAGGTGGCCTTCGCGCGGCACACCGTGGTGGGCTCGCCGGTCGCCGTGGCGGGCGGCATCGTCGCCCAGCGCGACGAGGAGGCGCGCATCGACGTGCAGGCCGAGGAGCTCATCGACCTGCTCGGCATCGCCGCGTTCCGCGACAAGTTCGCGTCGGAGCTGTCGACGGGAAGCCGCCGCGTCGTCGACCTGGCCATGGTGCTGGCCCACCGTCCCGAGGTGCTGCTGCTCGACGAGCCGTCGTCGGGGATCGCGCAGCGCGAGACCGAGGCGCTGGCGCCGCTCATCCGGCGCATCCGCGAGCAGCTCCGCTGCACCATCCTGGTCATCGAGCACGACATGCCGCTGATCAGCTCGATCAGCGACGCCATCATCGCGCTCGAGGCGGGACGCACCATCACCGCCGGGCCGCCGCGCGCCGTCCTGCACGATGCCCGCGTGATCGCGGCCTATCTCGGCGGCGACCCGGCGACCGTCAACCGCTCCGGCCGCGGCGAGGCGGCGCCCTCCCCGCCCCCGGCGGTTGCTGCCGATCCTGGCCGCATCCCGGCGGCGCCGCGCGGCGGCGCCATCAGGCTGCGCCGCGGTGTGTCGTGGGCGCAGCGCACCGGTGCCGCGGCGGCAGTGCTGCTCGCCGCCGCCTGCGTCCTGCTCGCGCGCTTCGTGTCGACACCCGGCGAGGCCGCACCCGAAGCGGCCGCCGCGCCGCTGCAGCCGCCGAGCGCAACCGCACCCGCACAGCAGCCGGCCTTCCCCTCCTCGCCGGCGGCGTCCTTCGCCTTGCCGGCTCTGCCCGTGATCGCTGTGCTCCCGGGCTCGGTGCCCACCGACGTGCCGGTGCCGACGTTCGCGCCGACGCCGCCGCCGCAGTACGACGATCCCACCCCTCCCCCGTCGCCCTCGCCGAGCATCCTCGACCAGCTCTGCCTGGTGGTGCCGCTGACCGTCTGCCCCTCACCGCTGCCCGTCGAGCCGCCGCCGGCGCCCACCGCGCTGCCCGGAGTCCCGGGCGCTCCATCAGCGAGCACCGGCGCGGCGCAGTCGCTGCAGCTCCCCGCCTGGCTTCAGTCGCTCGTCTTCACCCCCTGAGCCGCGCCGGCAGCGCGGCGACCCGATCCGCCATCCGCGACAGCGACGGCTCGTGGACGCGGGCCATGGCGACGTGGAAGTCGTCGTTGAACGGCTCCAGCCAGCGGGGATCCAGGCCACCAGGGCCGTGAAAGGCACCCAGCAGCGAGCCCGCAGTGGCGCCGTAGCTGTCGGTGTCGTTGCCCTGCATCACCTGGATGCAGATGCCGTCGCCGGCGTCGCGGGCGAAGCGCAGCGTGTTGACCAGCGTGCCGATCTCCTGGTGGATGCGGCAGTGCCCGTACTCGCCGTAGCGCTGGGCGATTCGCGCGCAGCCGTCCAGCCAGTCGCTCGCCCGGCGCACCTCGCGCAGCGCATAGGTGATGGTCTCGTGCAGGCGGCTGCGCCGCGGCACCACGGCGAGCCCCACCTCGACCATGTCCAGCGGCTCGGCCGCCAGCGGCGCCACCGCGAGCGCGGCGGCGACGAACATGGCGGCATAGACGCCGGTGGCCCGGTGGGTCCACGACGCGTCGCGCCAGGCGAGCTCGGCAGCCAGCAGCGGACGGCCCGGGCAGGCCCAGCCGTAGGCGTCGGTGCGGATCATGGCGCCGCACCACTCCTCGTGCTCGTCGGGCAGCAGCGACCAGCTCTCGCGCCGCCCGTCGAGCGCGATCAGCGACTCGAAGGCGATGCGGGTTCGCTCGGGCCCGAAGGTGGCGTGCACCGGCAGGTTCTCCAGCCACACGGTGCGCAGGTCGTCCTGGGTGAAGGCGTCGCCGTGCCGCTCCAGCAGCACGGTGGCGACGACGCGGTAGTTGATGTCGTCGTCGAGGGGAACGTGGCCGATGCGGCCGCGCACCGTCGTCTTCCAGTCGCCGCGCCGCCCCAGCGCCTCCAGCACCGGCTCGCCGACGTAGTCGCGCAGCGGCCACTCCCCCGCCGCCTCCAGCGCCGCGCGCACCTCGGCATGCGACGCCATCACCTCGAGCGGCTTGCCCAGGGTGCACCCGCACACCGAGCCGAGGAAGGCGGTCCGTGCGCGCTGCGCGGCGTCGTCAGCAGCGACGGCGTCCGCGGCGGCGGGCAGAGCATCCACGTCGCACTCGGCGAGGATGTCCTCGAAGGTCTCCGGCTCGACGTACGGCCAGTCGTGCCGCAGCGGCAGCGTGCGGATGCGCCTGCCCAGCGCGGCCAGCTCCTCGACGTGGTCGCTGCGCCGGATCTCCTCGCGCAGCGTGCCCGGGTCGGCACCCTGCTCGACGCGCGCCTCGACGGCGCCGAGGAGGCGGCGGCGGAGGAAGTCGGGCGAGGGGATCACTGGGTGGGGATGGGCACGGTGCGGGTGGCGAGGTACTGCTGCTCTGTCATGCCGCGCAGCTGCAGCCAGGTGGCGTCGTTGGTGACCGCGGGCACGGTGGCGTCGGGACGGGCGAAGGAGAGCACACCGTGGGTGGGGTCTGCACTGGGCGGCACGCCGGGCAACGGCGTGAACGGGTAGAGCTGCACCCCGGAGGCGTCGGCGCTGAACGGGGTCAGGTCGGCGTGCGGCGTGAAAATGTCGTCGAGCGGGCGCGACTCCGCGGCGAAGTCGGTGAGCGGCACCAGGCCGAGGATGCGGTCGATGGCGCCGACGATCGAGGGCAGCTCGTAGTGCACGGTGCTGACGTAGCCGCGCCGGATGTAGGGGCTGGCCACGGCGACGAAGCCGTGGTAGGCGCTGAGGTGGTCGCCGGTGCCCTGGGGGTCGTCCTCGACCACGACCACCAGCGTCGACGCCCAGTCGGCGCTGTGCGACACGGCGTCGATCAGGCGGCCGGTGGCGTAGTCGTTGTCGGCGACCTGGGCCTCGACGGTGGGATAGCCGGGCTCGTCGACCACCGTGGTGTGGTCACCGCCGAGGTACACGTACTCCAGGGCGGGAAGCTGGCAGTTGCTGCCATACGTGGCCGCAAGTGCACCGCCGCAGCTGTGGCGCTCGAACTGCGAGAACTCCGTCTCCCAGCCCTGCTCGCGCGCCGCGTCCGGGTAGTGGAGGTCGTAGTCGGGGTACACGGACGGGTCGGCCTGGTACTGCTGCGGCAGCAGGCCCGACTGCTGGGCCAGCTCCTCGTTGTAGGTGCGCACCGACAGCCCCTGGCGCCAGGCCTGCTCGACCAGCAACCCGGTGCTCGGGTAGTTGGTCGCCGTGGTCCAGTCGGAGTCGAGGCCCTCCTGCTCGACGCCGCGCTCCATGATGTCGGCCACCCCGCCGGCGTCCTCCCACATGTGGCCGACGTCGCTGGCATGGCCCGGATAGAAGAACTGCTGCGCCTCGGAGAAACCGCGCTCCAGCGCGTGCAGGTTGGGCGTCACCGACTGGCCGAAGAGCACCAGGCCGTTGCCGGCGCCCGGATGGAGGTCGCCGAGGTCGGCGTCGTACGTCTTGTTCTCACGGGTCACGTAGATGACGTGCTTGATCGGTCCTGCAGGTCCGAGCAGCACCGGGTTGCCGCCATCGTCACCCGCGGGCGTGCGCAGGGCGATGCCGTCTCGGACGGTCGCGGTCTGCGCCTGCAGGGTGCGCGCGTCGGGCGCCGCCAGCGTCTCCAGCGTCCCGACGGTGAAGTAGGCGCCGTCGATGCCCGCGGCCGCGGGGTCGGGGGTGACGTACGGCGCCGTCGCCGCCGCGCTCTGGGCCAGCCCGCGCGCCGTGACGACGTGCACGGTGCCGCCGTCGGGGCTGAGAGCGACCGCGGTCGGGTACCAGCCGGTGGGAACGAGCCCCACGACATGCCACGGCGCCACCGCGTGGCCCGGACGGATGTCGTCGACCGCGGCGTGGCGCGGCGCCAGCACGGCGACGGCGTTGTCGGCGCCGAGGGTCACGTAGAGTCGGCCGTCCGGCGCCACCGCGAGGCCGTTGGGCGAGTCACTGCCACGCCCGACCTGGGCGAGATCGGTGAGGGCCACCGTGCCCGCCGCCGGGTCGATGGTGGCCAGCGTCGCGTCGTTGGCGTCGGCGACGGCGACGCGGCCGTCGGGCAGCGCGGCCAGCGCGGTGGGATGGTCGCCGACGGTGTACTCGGTCACCGCCAGCGTCGCGGTGTCGACCGCGGCGACGCTGCTGCCGCGCCAGTTGCTGGCGTAGAGGGTCCGCGAGTCGGGCGACAGCGCCAGCATGTCGGGGTTGGGCACGGCCACGGCGCTCGTGGCGCCGCCGCCCAGCGGCACCCGCACCACCACGCCGGACTGCGGGCAGGCCGCCCACAGCGCCGCGCCGTCGCCCGTTCTGGCCAGCCCCGACACGAAGTTGCAGCCCGGCACGGCCACGTCCGGCGCCGCGGTGAGGACTCCCGCGGCGTCGACGTCGAAGGCGTGGACCACCTGGTCGGAGCCGCCGGCGACGTAGGCGTGGGCGCCGTCGGGCGTGTAGAGCACCGACTGGAAGGCGTCGTTGACGCGCAGCGTCTGGCGGATCGCGCCGGTGGCGGCGTCGACGGCCACGACCTGCGCCGCCGGCACGTTCTTCACAGTGGCGGGGCGCCCGGCGATGGCCAGCACGGTGCGGCCGTCGGGTGACACCGCCGCGCCGGTGGGGAACACCTGCAGCGGCGTGATCCGGCCGGCGGGCTCGACCGTCTGTCCGGTGGGCAGCACCACCCCCCCTGCGGCGCGCACACCGAGCCACGGCATGGAGCCCACCGCCGTTGCGGCGAGCGCCGCGCCCAGCGCCGCGAGCGACGCGCGCATCACGCGGTCGGGGTTGCGGCGAGCACGCCGCGGGCCCACGTGCCCATCACCTCCGCGCCCAGCCGCGCCACCTCCTCGCCCGTCAGCGTGAGGATGCGCTCGATCTCCTGGAAGGTCGCGCCGGGGATCAGCGACACCAGCTCGCGGGCCACCGCGATGGGATGGATGATGGGGTCGCCGTCCCAGGCGATGACGTGGACCGGGAGGTCGAAGGACGGCAGGGCCCCGGCGTCGACGGCGTTCTGGTCGGGCACCAGGGACATCGCCGCGGCCAGCGACTCGAGGTCGCAGGAGTCGACGGCGTCGATCAGCACCTGGTCGGCGCCCGGTGCACCGGGGATCTGCCCCGTCGCCGCCTGCACCATCCCGTCGCGTCCCGCGGCGCTGGCCATGGCGATCAGCGTCCCGATGCCCTCCAGCACCTGCGGCTCGGGGCGGCGCAGCGCGTTGCCTCCGGGAGCGATGAGGCAGAGCGCGCGCGCCCGTCCAGGATGGGTCGCCTGGTGGCGCAGCAGGGTGTTGGCGCCGTGCGAGCCGCCGGCGCAGAGCGGGTTTTCCCACCCGGCGTGGTCGAGCAGGCGTGACAGGTCGCGCGCGAACAGCGAGTATGCGTAGCGCTCGCGATCGACGATGGGCGTCGAGCGCCCGTGCCCGCGCGACGAGAACCACAGCACCTGGAAGTCGCGTGCGAGCAGCTCCATGGTGCGCCGCTCCGTCTCCAGGCAGCCGCCGAGTCCGTGGCACCAGACGAGCTGCGGTCCCTCACCCGCGATCTCGTACTCCAGCGACACGCCGTCGTCGACGGGGGCGACGGCCCAGCCGGGTCCGCGGCGGTCGACGGCCGTCATGGCGCGCCCGGGATCGGCGGCACGACGCTGATGATGGAGTCGAGCAGCGCCACGCAGCTCGCCGCGCTGCCGCGGGTGACGCCGGTGATGCAGTCGGCGATGGTGCTCGACTGCGGCAGCGGCAGGGTGACGCCGGTGGCGCCGGGGACGTCGTTGCCGCCCGTCGGTCCCGGGTACGGCGGCAGCGGTTCGTGCACGGGCGGGTTCACCTCGGTGTAGTAGCGGATCATCCAGTAGGGAAGCAGGTAGTCGACGCCGGGGTCGATGTGGCCGGCGCTCCACGAGCCGTCGAGGGTGTACGGGTCGCGCTGCCAGATGAAGTCGCTCTCGGGACGCTGGTCCACGGGCAGCGGGTCGAGCGCGCGCATCGACGACGAGCTCGCCGTGGCCACCTGCACCGTGCCGGCGGGCGTCCCTTGGTCGAGCTGCACGTAGTCGTCGGGGACGCACTTCAGGTCCCGCCCGCAGCGGGCGCTGTTGTGCACCGAGGTCACCATGCGATTGCGGTAGGCGATCCAGTCGAGGGTGTCGGTGACGGCGTCGTCGAGGCGCCAGCGGTCACCGGTCAGCGCGTAGCTGATCGCCTCGAAGTGGGCGTTGCGGTCGTCGGACATGCTGGCGTCGAGCTCGCTGAACGCCTGCTTCAGCAGGGTGCGCGTCGCCGGGTCGGTCTCCAGGCGGATGACGTCGAAGTTGGCGATGTAGTCGAGGTTGAACTTGTAGTAGCTGTTCTTCGGGTCGTCGATGGCCAGCGCGTACTCGACGTGCAGCTCGGGCAGCGACGTGGCCAGCTCCTCGGCCCAGACGCCCTCCCAGAACGCCTTCTCCTGGAGCGTGCCGGCGACGTCGGCGGCGTGCCGCGCGCCCTGCACCATGTGCAGCCGCTCCAGGGGGTTGATGTCGAACAGCGGGTTGACGAAGCCCTGCGAGGTGTCGGGCACGGCGACGTCGCCGTTGGGGTACTCCACCGACCAGCCGTGGCGCACCAGGTAGCCGGTCATGGCGGTGATGTCGTGCTCCAGCTCGGCCTGCAGCGCGGGGTCGTCGGCGCCGGCGGTGTCGAAGGCGGCCAGCTCGCCGAGCATCGCCCCCATGTACTGGTCGCGCGAGATCTGCGCCTTGCAGTACCAGGTCTGCCCGTCCTCCCATGGGATGCCCGGCGTGACGCCGGGTCCCTGGTTGCCGAGGATGTAGTCGGGCGTTCCCTTCGGCGCGCAGAAGCGCATCAGCAGGCCGCTCTCCCCCTGGAAGACGCCGCCGACGGTCGGGCAGGTTCCGGACGGAGGTGGCGGATACCGGTCGGTGCAGCCCCCGGTGGCGCTCGGCGACCCGCCGTGCCAGTCCTGCGCGATGTTGATGAGGCGGTGCAGTCCCGCGACGGCGTCGGCGATGCGCGCCTTGGCGTCGGCGAAGCGCTGCTCCCAGTCGGGCGGCCCGCTGAGGTTGGGGCCGTGCAGGTGGGCGCGCGCCACCGCGTAGCGGAAGGCCTGGGAGGCGAGGTAGTGGCCGGTCCAGATGGCGCTGTCCCCCTGGCCGCTGGTGCCGACCACGTTCCCCGAGCCGTCGACGTCGATGCCGAGGACCTGGCCCCAGAAGAGGTGCTGAGGGGCCTGGGCGTCGATGACATCCGCCTCGTCGAGGGAGGTGGGCTGGGCGAGGACGGTGGCGCCGTCCGGCTCGGCGGCGGCCGCGCCGGGGGCGGCCGGCATCAGCGCCGTCGCCAGCACGGCCAGGCTCGCCGCCAGCAGAGCGGCGCGCCGGCGCGGCGCCGCGAGAGGCACGGAGTGCACGAGACCCTCCCTTGGGTTCCGAAAGCCGCTTGACTATAGTGGCTGGAGGATCACGAGCGCAACCCGCCGTCCGGCGGCAGCCATGCGCAATCGGGTTTAGGAACAGGAGCCCCCGGTGCGGCTCAGCCGCGGAGGAACGCCTCCACCTCGGCGGCGTGCGGCGCCGAGCGCCCGGCGCCGGGGCGCTGGACGGACAGCGCGGCCGCCGCGGTGGCGAAGCGCAGCGCAGGGTCGAGGCCGTCGCCTGCCACCAGCCGCGCGGCCATCGCCCCGGCGAAGCAGTCGCCGGCCCCGGTGGTGTCGACCACCGGGACCGCGTGGCCGTCGATGCGCAGCGGCGTGCCGCCGGCGACCATCAGCGCGCCGCGGGCGCCGAGCGTGACGACCACGGCCCGGCGGCAGCGGGCGCGCAGCAGGCCGGCGGCGTGCAGCACCTGGGCGTCGTCCCCGATCGGTGCATGGCTCAACGCCGCCAGCTCGCGCAGGTTGACCAGCAGCACGTCGACGCCGGCGAGGACGTCGTCGGGCAACGCCCCGGCCGGAGCAGCGTTGAGCACCGTGATCGCTCCCGCCGCCCGTCCCATGGCGATGGCCGCACGCACGGCGGCCAGGGGGACCTCCATCTGCGCCAGCACGAGGTCGCCCTCGCCCGCGGCCAGGGCGGCGACGTCGTCAGGCCCGACCATGGCGTTGGCACCGGGCACCACGACGATCCTGTTCTCGCCGTGGTTGTCCACAACGACCAGCGCCGTGCCGGTGGCCGCGCTCGGCTCCACGCGCACGCGCTCGACGTCGACGCCCTCGCGCGCCAGGCCGTCGCGCATCCGCCGCCCGAAGTCGTCGCCGCCGACGCGCCCCGCCATGAGCGTCGCGGCGCCGGCGCGGGCTGCCGCGACAGCCTGGTTCGCACCCTTGCCGCCGGGCAGCGTGTCGAGCGCCGTCCCGTGCACCGTCTCCCCCGCCTCGGGATGCCGCTCGGTGCGCGCCACGACGTCGATGTTGATGCTGCCGGCGACGAGGACTCTGCGCATCGACGGCGGTGGTACCACACGGGGCTCGCGTCTCGCCGCTCGCACCGGGTGGCCCGGGCCGTTCGCCTCTGGTGGAGCCGCACCCACGCGTGGACTCTGGGGTGCATGGTTGGTGCCGTTCCCTGTGTCGGGCGGCCCCGGATGGCGATGGCGGCTCTCGCGGTGGTCCTGACGTCCTGCGGCACAGCGCGGGACACCGCCGTCCCCGCGCCGACTCCGGCGGCACCAGCGACGGCCACGTCGCCTGCAACACCTTCCCCCGCCTCCTCCCCGACACCGGCTTCCGTGACTCCGCCGAGCACGCCGTCCGCGGTGCAGTTCACCGGGACGGTGTGGCGCGCGGACGGCGCGACGGTTCGGAGCCAGCCCGGGACCGACGCGCCGGCCGTCCGCGTCGATGCGGCGGGCACCGTCGAGGACTTCGACGGCTGGTACCGGCGCACGGACAGCCCGCCGATCGCCGACGCCGTCACCGGCCGCCTCGAGCCCTGGAGCCGTGACTGGTTCCGTCTCGCCGGCGGCAGGGGATGGATCAGCAGCGCATCCATCCGAGGGTTCCAGCCGGCCGGCCTGCCCCAGGTCGAGTGGAAGAGGCCGTCGTGGCTCGCCGTCCCCGAGACGGTGGAGCTGCCGGTCGCCTTCGATCACCAGGACTACTCGGCGAGCTGCGAGGTCGCGGCGCTGAAGATGGCGCTCACCGTCGAGGGCATCCACCGCACGGAGGACCAGCTTCTCGACATCGTCGGCGTCGACCGGCGCCCGGCGGAGGTCGACGACAACGGCCGACTCGTCCGCTGGGGCAACCCGGACCTCGTCTTCGTCGGCGACCCCGACGGCCATCCCGGCGACCTCACCGGGTATGGGGTCCACGTCGACCCGATCGCCAGGACCGCTCGCGCCGTGGGCGCCACCGTCCTCGCAGCGGGCAGCGACACGCGGCCGGAGGACATCTACGCGGCGCTTC
>Ga0070741_10005751_pt1 | contig 27183 bp, 23 predicted proteins | sample Coa_R1_4_FD_66440 | JGI IMG/M metagenome (GOLD analysis project Ga0070741, IMG submission 66440) | Surface soil microbial communities from Centralia Pennsylvania, which are recovering from an underground coalmine fire - Coalmine... | ecosystem: Environmental > Terrestrial > Soil > Unclassified ...
TTCGCGTTCGTGGAGCCGTTCTTCTTTATCGGCTACCTGATCTCGATTGCCGCCTTCGGCCTCTACCAGGCCATGTTCATGGCCAACGCAGGCGGCGCCTGGGACAATGCCAAGAAGATTGTCGAGGTCGAGCTGCAACAGAAAGGCACGCCGCTGCACGACGCGACGGTGGTTGGCGACACCGTGGGTGATCCCTTCAAGGACACCTCATCGGTAGCCATGAACCCGATCATCAAGTTCACCACGCTGTTCGGTTTGCTGGCGGTCGAGTTGGCGGTGCAATTGACCGCAACCAACGGCGCCGCTTTCAGTCACGTGCTGGCGGTGGCGTTCTTCCTGATTTCGTTCTTCTTCGTCTGGAAATCGTTCTACGGTATGCGCATCGTGAAGGCCCCGGCCCACAAGGAGCAACCCATGCCGGAGCTGACGGGTAGCGTACGGTAAAGCACCAGCAACCATTAATCAGCGTAACGTAAAGTACCAACAACCATTCATTAACAAGAGCGCCATCCCAAACGGGATGGCGTTTTATGCTTGGCCACAGGTCGTCGAAGATCTATGAGTGTTGTCCGTTTCCGTGCGTTCCGTGCGTTCCGTGCTTCCGTGGTGAGCTGCTTCTCTAAGCTGGGTGCCGGGTGCCCCACTCATTCGCGCTTTTCGAATGAGTGGGATTGTTGAGCTGCATCCTTAAACCTGCGGCGAAATCTTGTCCACGTGCAACCTTTCGCTCCGCCCCTTCATAAACTGTGAGGACAGGAACCGCATGAGCGCTGCTGGCAGCAAACACCCTTCACTCACCGCTGAGGTAAAGATTGTGTGACCAGCGGATCGCTCCGCAGATAGGCAGCCACCATATCGGTCACTAACGCATTCCCCGCGCGGGAGTAGTGCTCGTCGCCGAAGATGAAATCCTCCATATACCAGCAACCCGGCTGTTCGCGCGGGCAAGCCGATTTGTCTGCGAAAAACGCCGGAAACGCAGACACGAAGCCCCGGCACTTACCTTCGCACCAGGTACGCCAGATCTTTACTTGGCGCGACTCTACGCTGTCGTGCGCAAGCTGTGCGGGCCAGGGATAGACGACTACGCTGATCGGAATTCCTTGGTCCTTGAGCTCCCGCCATAGCTGGTCCATTTTGCTTTGTTCTTTTCGGATGCCGGCCTCGAGTCCCAGCGGGGCATAACCTATCTCGTATGGCTTGTCATCCGAGACAGGACGATAGGTCCAGGCCGAGCGCTCCAAATCAAATAGCTGCCCATGTCCTACATTCAACCTATAAATGCCATGCTTTACCGCGATGCGCCCAAAGTACTCCACAATACTATTCGTAACGAATAGGTGCTCCTTAATAAATGCACGCAAGCCGGTATAGAAGCCGCCATTGTGAATGATCGGTTCGGGCCCATCTACTGCGCCCGTCGGACTCTTGTCCTGGTAGAACGCCGCTTCATCCTGCGCGTCAGAGATGTCGACAAAGACAATGACTTCATCGAACTTCACTCCTTCGCGGAGTAGCTTACGGGTTACATTGAGATAGTTTGATGGAGAATAGCTCTCGACTCCACCATTCAGGAAAGCTATCTTCGGGAACATCGCTGCAAGCTGCCCGACATAGGTGTCTTTCCATGCGCTCATACCTTCGGTGAACGAGTCGCCCAGCAGCAAGATCCTGGGCCGCGATGCAACCAGCGGCACTTGCCGGACGCTCTGGTCCCTGAAACCTAAACTGTTCGTCGCAAAGGGATAGGATTCAGCGCCCCAGCGCCGGATGCACGAACAGTTCTCCCGCAACGAATGGTGCTGAACCGGGTCGAGCTTAAAGCAGATGTCGTTGGCATTGCCGGCCGCCGGTGTGCGCGACCGTCGAATGACCGAGTAAATGGCATCGAGTCCAAGGAACAGCACCAGACAGAACAGCAGGGAGAAGACTAAGGCGAGGTACTTCGTCGGAATCCGCTTAATGACCAACCTCGTTGGACACGGCTGACTGGCTCGGGGTCGCCAGCTTAGCGAATAGCTCAGTCGTTCGCATATGAGTAACGTTCGCGCGGGGTATTGACAGTCTAGCAGCTTTTTTCGAGTGGGCGAGCTCTGGGCCGGACACGATGGTGCGCGCGCTCGTTGCCAATGCGCCAGACGAGCACGTGTTCGAATTCACGCGCTATTGACCGGGCAGATGACGGGCACCCATGGGCGTGCGTTGGTTCTGGACTCTGTTGTTAGAATGAGTCACCCAAAAATCAGGACTCCAGCAGAACTGTCCTGCCGGCTTACGAATGCTTCGTTTTCGTGGACCAACGCTCATCCTTCTGTCTGTGCTGGCAGCGACCGGCCCTGTTCGCGCACAGCAAGCGCCGTCCACTCCCAGCCAGCCGTGGGACGCTTCGCTGGCGAAGCAGGCGTTGAAGGCTCCAGCCCCCAGCGCACCGCCGTTGAACCTGGATCCGGCGAAGGTCTACACCCTGGCCGAGCTGGTCAACATTGCCGAGCAGAACAATCCCGACACGCGCGTCGCCTGGCAGAACGCCAAGGCGCGGGCGTCGGAAGTAGGCATTGCGCAGTCCACGTTGTATCCCACGCTGGCTGCGGTCGCGCTGGCCGAGACCACCCGCGGCGACATCCTCCTCGATACCAGGTATGTTCGCCAGACGCTGGACTCGTTTGCTCCGTTGCTTTCCCTCGACTACACCATCTTCGATTTCGGGCGGCGCCTGCAGGAGGTAGCGATCAATCGCAATCGTCTGCTGGCGGCGAACTTTCAGTTTAACGACACCCATCGCAAGATCATCTTCCAGGTGATGCAGGCCTACTACCGGCTGCTGGATGCCAAAGGCCTTCAGCAGGCGGCGGAAGCGAACTTGAAAAACGCTCAAACCGTGCAGCAGGCCGCCGAGGCCCGGCTGCAGAACGGCCTGGCAACTTTGCCGGACGTGCTCGAAGCGCGCAGCGCCGCCGCGCAGGCTGACTACAATCTCCAGTCCGCCCTGGGAGCGTTGGAAATCGCGCATGGAGACTTGGCCACAGTCCTGGGCATTTCGCCCCTTACCCAATTTCAAGTGCAAAGTATTCAGGACATCAAGATGCCGGACAGCATTGAGGACACGGTGGAGGCGTCGATCGACAAGGCGCTGGCGCAACGGCCCGACTTGATGCAGCAGGTCGCGCAGCTGCGCGCCGCAGGCGCAGAGGTGAAAGCGGCGCGCCGGAATTATTTTCCGACGCTGAACCTCGATGGCGAAGCCGGCCTCGGCCGACGCTACGGTCAGCAGGTGGGCTTCCCCGGCGTTTACTCGCCCACCCACGAGGTCTGGGACGCGAGGCTCACCTTGAGCTGGACCCTTTTCGATGGCCTGGCGCGCGAGAACCGGCTGGCGCAGGCCCACGCCGATCAAAAGGAGGCCGCCGCCGCCATCGACTCCATCCGCGATCAGGTGGAAAACCAAGTGTGGGCCGCTTACTCGACTGCCAACACCGCGCTGCGCCAGCAAAAGGCGGCCGCGGCGCTGCTCGAATCCGCCACTGAGTCTTACAATGCTGCACTGGAGTCCTACAACTACGGCGTGCGTAGTCAGATCGATGTCGTATCGGCGCAACGCACCCTGGCCGATGCTCGCGCTACCGACGTTACCGCCCGCACCCAGCTGTTGACTGGACTCGCCACCCTGGCTTATCAAACAAGCGACTTGCTTTATGGGAAACGACCCTGAGATGAAGAACGAACTGTGGTACCCGGCGCGTTCGCGTCCGATGGCCGGTTGGCAAGCCTCGACCAGCCGGCGCCCATGGCGGCTCTCCTCCATTGCCTTGTGCGCGCCACCGATGCTCATGGCCACGGGCTGTTCCCGCGCGCCATCGTTCAACATTCTGGGATCGTTTTTCCCCGCCTGGATTCTCTGCGGGGTGCTCGGCATCCTGCTCACCGTCATCGTGCGTGTGCTGTTCGTGCGCTGGAAGTTCGAACCGGAGCTCTCGCCGCTGATCCTGATCTATCCCTGTCTGGCCCTGTTTTTTACGTTTTCCATCTGGCTGCTGTTCTTTAGCTGAATCGGAAAGAGGCACCATGGCGCAAATCGACACTCCTGTTCAGCAAGCAGGTCTACTAGGAAACGCGCCAACCGGCGACCCGGCTCGGCGCAGGCGTTGGGGAAGGATTGTGAGCGTAGCGATCCCTCTCGCCGCGTTGCTTACCGGTCTCCTCGTGATCTACCAGACTTCCCTATATCCGCGCACCGACGACGCGGAGGTTTTCGCCAATTTCATCGGCATGGCTCCGCAGGTGGATGGCCCGATCATCACCCTCGCCGTGCAAGACAACGCCTTCGTGAAACAGGGCGGCTTGCTGTTTGAAATCGATCCGCGTCCCTACCAGTACGCGTTGGAGAGGTCGCGATCGGAGCTGAACACGCTGGAAGGGCAGATCGTCGATGAGACCCGCACGATCGCCTCGCAGCAGAGTGCCGTCACGGCCGCGCAGGCCTATACCGACAGCGCCGCTGCCAATGTCGATCGGGCCGCCGCCGCAGTCAAGGAGGCGCAAGCCGGCTTGGCCAGCGCCAAGGCCGAGCTTGACCGCGACCAGGCAGAGCTGCTGTACACCTCCAACAACTTTCATCGCATCGAGCCCTTGCTGGCCCGCCAGTTTGTCACCGTCGACCAGGTGGACCAGGCCCGGACAGCCGTCACCGCCCAGCAGCAAGCCGTGGATCGCGCGCGCTCGCAAGTGGAGCTGGCCGAGGCGCAGGTCCTCTCCGCAAAGGCGCAATACGAGCAGTCGAAAGCCACCGTTCACCAGAGTCACGCGCAACTGACGCAGTCGCAGCACGGCGTCCTCACGCTCGATCCGCTGACCGCACAGCGCGAAGGCAAGAAGGCGAACATTCAAACCGCGGAGTACAACCTGAACAACACCCGCGTGTATGCGCCCTTCGACGCGCGCGTCACCAATCTCACCATCTCGCAGGGCGCCTACGCGCACACCGGCCAGCAGGTCTTCACGCTCATCGATACGCGCGTCTGGTGGGCCGTCGCCAACTTCCGCGAGACCCAGCTCCGCCACATTCATCCCGGCATGCACGCCGACGTGTACGTGCTTTCGCGTCCCAACAAGCGCTATGACGGCGTGGTAGACAGCGTCGGTTTTGGTGTACAGCCCGATGCGACGCTGGTAGGCTCCTTCTCGCCCGGACTTCCCGACGTGCAACGCTCGCTCAACTGGGTGCACCTGGCGACGCGCTACCCGGTGCGCGTGCGCATCGTCGCCGCCGAGACCGAACCGTTCCGCCTGAGCGAGTCAGCCGTGGTGGTCATGCGGCCCGATCGGCCGGACCAGGCGCATTAGTCATGTCCTCTCAGGACCAGGCATTACCCGCGATCGCGCCGGCCCGCACCCTGGACCAGGCCGTCGCCTGGTTCTGGCAATTCCTCAAGACCGAGCTCGCCCCCTATCCCGGCCGCGCCTGGGTCGTCGGCCGCATGACCATTGCCGCCACCATCATCATGGTTCTGGTGATGACCTTCCGTATTCCTTACGGATTTCAGGGCGCCATCTACACCTTCTTCCTCAGCCGCGAGAGTCTTCGGGCAACGCTGACGAGCGGCATCCGTATCGTCATTGTGTCTGCGATCGCGTCGGCATACACCCTCGTCACCATCGCGATGCTGGTGGCCGACCCGCTCACCCACTTTCTCTGGATTGCCCTGGCGCTGTTTCTGGTTTTTTTTGTCATTCGCATTGTGCCCGATTACGGGCTGGCCCTGGCCTTTGGCTTCACCCTGGCAGTCGCCATTCCCATCTGGGACCAGGCCACCGTCACCGTCAATGACCGTGTCGAGAACACACTGTGGGTGTGCTTCACGGTGATCATGGGTTCGGCGGTCACGGTTGCGGTCGAGTACGTCTTCCGCCGTGTCCATCCCATCACCGAACTCGAGCATGCCATCGACAGCCGCCTGCGTGTAGTGGAAGAGCTCCTGCGCCAAATCGCCGCGGAACAACCTGTCGGCGGCAAGCTGGAAAAAGATCTCGCGCTGTATTCAGGCCTGGGCATTTCCAGGATGCGACGACAGCTGCTGCGCTCCGATTACCCGCAGGAATTCGTCGCGCGCATGAACGTAGCGGTCGCCCTGTTAGGCCGTTTGACCGACCTTGCGTCCAGCATGCGCGCGCTCCGCTTCCCCCAGTCCGTGACTGTCCAGCCCTCCGATCGCGAGCGATGCGCGCGGCTGGCGGAGCGGGTCGCCGAGCTGCGGCAGAGTCTGGCGCAGCAGAAGTTCCCCGTTGTCATCGATATCCCCAGCCAGAGCCAGCCTTCCGGTCTGCCGCTTCTTCCCGAGATGGAGACCACGGTGGCGCTGATCCCACACGCCTTTTCCGGATCGCGGAGCCTTGACGATCTGTTTCGTCCGCCGCCGCTGATCGCGCAGGCGCAGACACGTCTGCTCGTGCCCGACGCCTTTTCCAATCCCGAGCATCTGAAGTTTGCCATTCGTGGCGGCCTGGCCGCCCTGCTGGCCTACGTCATTTATCAGTCGGTAAATTGGACCGGGATCAGCACCGCGATGATTACCTGCGTCGCCACAGCCTTGACGACCATTGGCTCATCGCGGCAAAAACAGTTTCTCCGTCTCGGGGGAGTGCTTGTCGGCGGCGTTGTCTTTGGCTTCGGCGCCCAGGTCTTCGTGCTGCCCTATGTCAACTCCATCGTGGGTTTCACGGTCGTGTTCGCCATCGTGACCGCAATCTCCGCCTGGATCGGCACGGCGACGCCCAGGCTCTCCTACCTGGGCGTCCAAGTCGCGCTGGCCTGGTATCTCATCAACCTGCAGGAATTCACCATCCAGAGCTCGTTGGCCGTGGCCCGCGACCGTGTGGTGGGAACACTGCTAGGTCTCACTTGCATGTGGCTTGTGTTTGACCGGCTGTGGGTGAAGGACGCGCTGCAGGAGATGCAGGAGGCGTTTTGCGGGAATTTGCGGCTGCTGGCCGAACTCATGGAGCCGCGCCGCAGAGGCGACGTGGTTGAGGTGGCGAAAAGGGTGGTGCAGTTGCGGGACCAGATCAACGATCGATTCAATACGGTGCGCGCGCAGTCTGATGCCGTATTGTTTGAGTTCGGGCCCGCCCGCCAACGAAAGCTCGCGATGCGCGACGACTTCCGCCGCTGGCAGTCGCCCATCAGCATTCTTGCCCAGGTACAGATCACGTTCCTGCAATACTTTTTCGAGGAACGCTTTCCTGAGTTGCCGCAGCCGATCGCCGACGCCGAGGCCGCCTTCGAGCGAGATATGGCAGGAGTTGCCAGGGCCATGGCCGACGAGACAGGTGGATTGGCCCCGAGCGCTGTCCCCGACATACAACAATCAGCGCAGCGATTGCAGCAGGAGATCAAGAAATACTACGAGGCCTCCGGCGTCCCAGTCCCCCCGCCGCTGCTAGACATGATGACGCTGACCCAAAATCTCGCCTCGGTTGCGGCGCCGCTGCATGATGACATCCACTACACTTTCTCCACTCCCCACCTCGCCGCCGTGCATCGCCCCGAGCTGAAGCTGAAAGAAGCTTGACGGCTCGGCGACAATCGTTCAGACATGCCGGAGCTGCCCGACATCGCCGCCTATCTTCACGCGCTGGAGCCGCGCATCATCGGGCAGCCGGTCCAGCACATCCGGCTGGCCAGTCCCTTCCTGCTTCGCACCCTGGAGCCCGCTCCCGCCGAGGCGGAGGGCCGCACAGTGCGCGAGTTGCGGCGCATCGGCAAGCGCATTGCCATCGGCCTGGAAGGCGACCTCTGGCTGGTGTTGCACCTGATGATTGCCGGCCGGCTGCACTGGCGGCCGCGCGGTGCGAAGCTGGGCGGACGCCAGAACCTCGCCGCCTTCGATTTTCCCGAGGGCTCGCTGGTGCTCACCGAGGCCGGCGCCAAGCGGCGCGCCTCGCTGCATGTCCTGCGGGGCACCGACAGCCTGCAAGCGCTAGATCCTGGCGGCATCGACGTCTTCGCCGCCGATCTCGCCGACTTTCGCCACGCGCTCAGCGCGGAGAACCGCACCCTCAAGCGCGCTCTCACCGACCCGCGCATCCTCAGCGGCATCGGCAATGCCTACTCCGACGAAATCCTGCACGCAGCGCAGCTGTCGCCCATCGCGCTCACCCACAAGCTGCAGCCGGATGAATGGGAGCGGCTGTTTGCCGCAACACGCCACACCCTGCAGCTGTGGATCGATCGCCTGCGCAGCCAGGCCGAAGCGCGCTTTCCGGAGAAGGTGACCGCCTTCCGCCCGGAGATGGCGGTCCATGGACGCTACGGCAAGCCCTGCCCGCATTGCGGCCAGACGATCCAGCGCATTCGTTATGCCGATAACGAGACCAACTACTGCCCGCAGTGCCAGACCAGTGGCAAGCTGCTCGCCGACCGCAGCCTCTCGCGCCTGCTGCGCTCCGACTGGCCGCGCACCCTCGACGAACTCGAAGCCCTTAAGCGTCGTTAGAAGATTCTGATTAACCCTCGTTCTCTTCTGAAGATGAAGAGGCATGGCTTCACAGTTTGCTGAAAACTGATTTCGACGAGCTGTTCGGGTAGAGCTGGCCTTCAGGCCAGCGTCTAAGCCGTTATTTCCGATCCCCAAGCCGGCTTCAGCCGGCGGCATCCCAGCCTGCAATGTTCAGCCGTCACAAGCCTCCCTTGGCCCACTCGCTATAATTGCTGGAGCCGCGGGGCCCACATTCCAATCTTCTCCGTGTCCTCTGTGCCTCTGTGGTGAAAACGCTTTTCCGGCAGGCCAACATGACCATCATCAAGCAGGACGACCTCATCCAAAGCGTAGCCAACGCGCTGCAATTCATCTCCTACTACCACCCGGTCGACTTCATCCAGAGCATGACGCGCGCCTACGAAAAGGAGAAGTCGCCGGCGGCGCGCGACGCCATCGCGCAGATCCTGATCAACTCGCGCATGTGCGCCGAAGGCCATCGCCCCATCTGCCAGGACACCGGCATCGTCACCGTCTTCCTCAAGGTCGGCATGAACGTCCAGTGGGAGGCCACCATGAGCCTCGAAGACATGATCAACGAGGGCGTGCGCCGCGCCTATCTGCACGAGCACAACGTGCTGCGCGCCAGCATCCTCGCCGACCCCGCCGGCAAGCGCAAGAACACGCAGGACAACACGCCCGCGGTGATCAACGTCGAAATCGTTCCCGGCGACAAGCTCGATATCCACGTCGCGGCCAAGGGCGGCGGCTCGGAGGCCAAATCGAAATTCGCCATGCTGAACCCGTCGGACTCCATCGTCGATTGGGTGCTGAAGACCGTCCCCACCATGGGCGCGGGATGGTGTCCGCCGGGCATGCTCGGCATCGGCATCGGCGGCACCGCCGAAAAAGCCATGCTGCTGGCGAAAGAGTCGCTGATGGAAGAGATCGACATTCTCGACCTCATAGAGCGCGGGCCGCAGACGACGGCCGAGAAGCTCCGCGTCGAACTCTACGACAAGATCAACAAGCTGGGCATCGGCGCGCAGGGACTGGGCGGCCTCACCACCGTGCTCGACGTGAAGGTGAAGGACTACCCGACGCACGCCGCCAACCTGCCGGTCGCGATGATCCCCAACTGCGCCGCCACGCGCCACGTGCATTTCACACTCGACGGCTCAGGCCCGGTCGCGCTCGCGCCGCCCTCGCTCGAAGACTGGCCCACGCTCACCTACAATCCCGCGGGCGCGCGCCGCGTCAATCTCGACACCATCAGCCGCGAAGAGGTCGCCACCTGGAAGCCGGGCGAGGTCATTCTGCTCAGCGGCAAGCTGCTCACCGGCCGCGACGCCGCCCATAAGCGCATGACCGAGATGCTGAACAAGCAGGAAGCGCTGCCCGTCGATTTCACCAACCGCTTCATTTACTACGTCGGCCCGGTCGACCCGGTGCGCAACGAAGTCGTCGGCCCCGCCGGCCCTACCACCGCCACGCGCATGGACAAGTTCACCCGCCAGATGCTGCGCGAAACCGGCCTGCTGGGCATGGTCGGCAAGAGCGAGCGCGGCCCTGAGGCGATCAAGGCCATCCGCGAGCACAAGGCCGTTTACCTGATGGCCGTCGGCGGCGCCGCCTACCTGGTCTCCAAGGCCATCAAGAAGTCGCGCGTCCTGGCCTTCCACGATCTCGGCATGGAAGCGATCTACGAATTCGAAGTCGAAGACATGCCGGTAATGGTGGCGGTCGACGTCAACGGCGAATCCGTCCACGAGACCGGCCCGCGCGAGTGGCAGGCCAAGATCGCCGAGCTGGTAGAGATTGGGTAAGGGCAGCTAACTCCTAGCAACTGGCGACTAGGGGATCGCCACCGCCGACTGTTCCGCTACTGCAACCCGGCCGTCTCCCGCCGCGCCTGCATGCGATCGCTATGCTCCGCCGCGGAAAGATAGGCGCCGCCCAGCAGCAGCATCCCATTCCAGAACGACCAGAAGATCAGCGTCACCGACACCGAGAACGGCCCGTAGACTTCCTGGAAGTTCAGCCACGGCAGCACCAGAATGTACAGATACTTTGCCCCTTCGGAGAGCAGGCCGGTAACAATGGCCGCGGGCAGCACCGCGCGTATCGGTACTTTGCCGTGCGGCAGCAGCCAGTAAATCAGGAAGTAGATACAGATCGTCGCCGCAATTGCCGAGGCCTTCATGACAACGAACCCGAGGCCCGCGAAGATGAAGCCGTCGCCCAGCGCGCGTCCCAGCACGCGCAGGTTGTGCGCGGTAAGCGCAATCGACAGCATGGCCAGGCAGCCGCAGGCCAGCGCCAGTCCCAGCGATACCACCAGGTTCATCAGGTAAGAGCGGTTCTTCTTGAATCCCCAAACGCTGTTCAGCGCAACTTCCAGCGGCAGGAACACGCCCGTCGACGCAATCAGCAGCATGACGAACGACAGCACCTGTCCCCGCCCCTGCACGCTCGCCAGAAATTGCAGGTTGCGGATGACGAAGTCCTGATTGCTGGGCAGATAATCGCGCACCAGCTGCAGCACCACGTTGTACATCTCCTGCGAATGAAACACGCGGTGCACCACCGTCAGCAGCAGGACGATGAATGGGAAGAACGAGAGAATGGAATTCGCCGCCACCGAGAAAGCATAGGTATGCACCTCGGTCTGCATCAGGTAGCGCAGGGTGGAGAGCCCATGCCGTCGCAGGCGATGCGACAGGCTGTAGGTCTCGGGCAAATGGCGGAAGAGTTCTTGCCGCGTGTCTTCGGCAAGGATGCGGCGCGCCACGCTGCCCGCGCCAAGCGGGGATGGCCGGGCATCGATCGTGGCCGAGGGCTTTAGTGCCGGCGAAGCCGCGCTGGCGGTCGATGATCCACTCCGAAAAGGCCCGGTCTGGCTGTTATTTTCGGGCGCTTCGGAACTGCTGGGGCTCATCGTAATCATCGTACCAGAGCGAGCCAGGGTGACCTAAGGCCCGATTCGCTCGCTTGGAAAACGCCGCCCGTCAAGATTACTTTGGAAAAGGCCGCGAAGTTACTGTAAAAGAAATCGTTGCCAAATCAGCAGAGTTCCTGTAATCATTTCCTGCTCCCCTCCGATAGAACTAAGGTGGAGCTTTCGGGGCCTCCGAAACGCGGATTTGGGTTGATGTTTCTGTCAGCAGTTCAAATTGGGGTAGTGCACGGGTTCCAGGAATGTGCCTCGGCGCGTCAGCAGTAGTGCTCCGCCACAGCATACCCTTGGAGCCTTTTCCATTGCCAAAAAGCTGCGAACTGAGCCGCAACCCTTGTTTCCCGGCAACGACAGGACCTCTTTCCTGCTCCCTCAGAGCGGGGCGGTCCGCGAAGCAGGGGTGATTTGCTGTTCAATTCGAAAGGAGTGGGTTGTGAGAGAGAAAGGTACTGTGAAGTGGTTCAATGGGGCGAAGGGCTACGGCTTTATCCAGCGGTCTACGGGCGAGGACGTTTTCGTACACTTCTCGGCCATCCAGGAGAACGGCTACCGTAGCTTGAATGAAGGCGAGACGGTAGAGTTCGACCTGACGAAGGGGCCGAAGGGCTTCCAGGCGGCAAACGTCGTCAGAGTGTAGCGCTCGAGCAGGGGTCGCGCTCCCTGGCGTCGCGGCCAATCACGGCTTCTGCACTGCGCCGAAACCATCACCCTCCCGCAAGGGAGGGTTTTTTGCTTGCGGCCATTGGCAATATGCGGTGTCTCGCACGAGCTGCGTAGCAGCGGCTGCGGTTCTAGCCCCGGGCGCAAGCCCGGGGTCAGCTGCGCCTCGAAAGTTGTTTGGCCGGGTAGCGGCCCGCACTCACGAGAGTATCGGATCCGCGAGGGCATATCAGGCCGCTACAATGCCTCGACACCATCCTTCCGAAGAGAGCGCCCCGCCATGCGGCCCTGGCGATATCGATTTGCCCCGGCGGTGGACGTCGATGACAGAAATCTGCGCCTCCTGCAGGAAGTCGTTAGAGTCATGTCCGGCTTGTTCGCCCAGCCTCGCCTCCAAAACAGTAGCAGCCTCCAGCACCGTAGCGGCAGATGTCAGCCGAACTGGTGCTGTTGTTATCAGGCAGGCGAGGTCTCGATGTTCAGGCTCTTTTTGAAGGATAGTGATGACGGCTGATGTGTCGATCACCATTAGCGAGGCAATCCATGCTCGTCATATCCGAGGATTTCGTCTGCCGTGAGGTTATCGCGCACAGGAAGAGCCGCTACGCGGTCCGCGATTTCCAGCAAGCGTTCCATGCTGACGGGACGTCCGCCCTTCGTCGACAAGCGATCCAGCCGCTCGCGAAGGGACTTTTGAATGGCAACAGTTACAGGCTCGCCTGTTTCTTCTGCCAGCAGGCGGGCGAGGCGTTCGGTCTCGGGATCGGTAATTGTTAGAGACATTGGCCGCTCTTGCACAAATTATCCTGCGCTGGGCTCGTGCGCCCTGCTTGTGCCCGCGGCGAGGCGCAAACCGTGCTGTTGGTGGCGCATCGAACCAGCATGCAGTCTTTAGTCTCGTCCCGGCGCCGGGCTCTTCTGTTGAGCTTTGCCCTCGTCATCACCCTCGTTATTGCCGGTTGCGGCGCGGGCACTACCGGCAACAACTCCTCTGCGCCCACTTGGAACTACATCGCGCTGGGCGACTCGCTGGTTGCGGGCCTGATCGCGCAGGAAGGTTACGTCGGCCGCTATGCCAGCTATGTAAATCTGGACACCGGCGCGAACGTCGACACCACTAACCTTGGCGTGCCGGGCTGGACCAGCGGGGATCTGCTGAACTCGCTGCACAGCGATCCGGTATTCCGCCACCAGGTCAGCGGTGCGCTGATTGTCACGTGGGACATCGGCGGCAATGACCTGAACAGCGCCCACAGCCAGTACACCCAGAACGATTGTGGTGGCACAGACGGCCAGGACTGCCTGCGCAACACCGTTGCGACCTTCGAGCAGAACTGGAGCGCGATCATCATGCAGTTGACCTCGCTGCGGAGCACCGGCAACACCATCATCCGCACCATGGATCTCTATAACCCATATGTTGCCTCCGACATGCAGGCCGGCATCTTCAACATCACCGAGCCGTATCTGGATGAGGTGAACAACTACATCCACAGCACGGCGGCGGCAGCAGGCATTCCGGTAGCGAATGTGCACGCGGCGTTCAATGGACCGGATGGAACCACGGATCCCACCACACTGGGGCTGCTGGCGGTCGATGGGTTTCATCCCAACGATGCCGGTCACAAGGTGATTGCCGATCAGTTGCGGGCGCTCAGATATCAGCCGCTGCACTGACAAATTTGCACGCAGGCAGTAGTGCAAGATTCCCGCTTCGGTCAGTGCCCCTACACGTTTCCACATTGGTGCTCGCCCATAAGACCAACTGGCTTTTTTTCTTGACCGTAACAACGGCTTTCCCTATGCTGGCGGGGCAACTCAGCTCTGCCGCAGATCAGCATACTGACAAGTAGGTACTTGCTCCTGTAGCCGTTCCAAACCCTCGCAAGGGAACGGGGTTTGCGTCGCCCCTGGCACTCTAGTGCGGTGCGATGAAGTGATGAGTTGCAGGTTGAGATCAAAGGGAAGACAACACCTCTCTCAGTGAGGATGGCGAAGCTTTGTCCTGGGGTAGCAGCGTTGGAATGGCAGACTTGACGCCATCGTGCGCCGAATTGGCCGGCACGCAATCGCTGGAACAACTCGAACAATGGTATGCCGCCTACACTACGCCCCGTCATGAGAAGGCGGTGGTCCGGCAACTGGGTGTGCGCCACGTCGAGTCTTTCCTGCCGCTTTACACCTCGCTTCGACGATACAAAAACGGATGTCAGGTGACGGTGGAACAGCCACTGTTTCCCGGATACGTTTTTGTGCGCGTGCAACGCCGGCATGCGGTCAAGGTGCTGCAGGCTCCGGGAGTGGTGTCGCTCGTGGGCAGCGGCAAAGGCCCGTCGGCGCTGCCGGCGCAAGAGATCGAAACTCTGCGTGCGGACCTGCCGCGGCGCAGCTACGAACCGCATCCCTACCTGGCCGCGGGCGACCGGGTGCGCATCATCGAAGGACCGCTGGCGGGCATGGCGGGGGTGCTGGTGCGCCGGAAAAATCAATTCCGGGTCGTGCTTTCGCTCGAGCTGATCCAGCAAAGCGTTGCCGTGGAAATCGGCATGAACGAGATCGAACCCTTCCGGAATAAGTCCTGAACAAATCAGCGCAGGCCCGAGGACCGATGCTTGTAAAGAAAGCCGCGGAGCGAAGTGTCACCGAAGTCCGAATTGTGGAGGCGGCGGTGCAGCTGTTTGCCCGCTATGGCTATAAAGGCGCCACCACACGGCAGATCGCCGAGCTGGCGGGCGTCAACGAAGCCACCGTGTTTCGCTGTTTCACCTGCAAGGCCGACCTGTTCTGGGCGGCGGCCGAGTCGCGCCTGATGCGGCTGAAGCTGAACCGCGAGCTGCAGACGGGCATGGCGATGGATCTGGAGCCGGAGGTCGTCGTTCCCATGCTGGTCGAGTTCCTGATGGAGAACATCTCTGAGGACCTGGAGCTGATGCGCCTGCTGTATGTTGCGGGCTTCGAGGTGCCGGGCGCCGAACGCATGCTGCGCGAGCACCTGGGACCGATCTTCGATGCGGTGAACGCTTACTTCCAGCGCTGCGCGGCGCGCGGCGCTATAGGCGCGCTGGAACCGGATTTGGCCACCCTCGGCCTGGCGGGAGCAGTGAGCGCGCACAGTAAGTTGCGGCGGCTGTTTGCCAGTAGTGACCGCTCGGGCGATGCGCCGACGCTGGCGCCGGCATATGCGCAGTTCTGGCTGAACGCACTGCGCCAGGCTCCCGCTGCCGGCAACGGCGATGGCCGCCAAAACAAAGTGTAAGGCCCCCTGGGGTCGGGGCATACTGCAAGAATTCTGGAGAGCACCTTGAAAGCTTTGTCGGGAGACAACGAGAGAACGCAAATCCGGCGGCGCCGTTTCTATATCGGCTATAAGCCGCTCGGCCTGGCGCTGGCGGTATTGCTGAGCCTTTCGGCGTTCGCTGCAGGACAAGACCCGGCGGCGCAGGGCGGACTGGTGATGCACGATGGCGCACCGTTGGGCGTCAACCAAGGTGAGGAGCAGTCATCGGCGCCGCCCGCAGTTCCATCGCTGGAGCGCGGGCAATCGAGCGCGACCGTAAACGAGAACGCGACAGAAAGGCAGCAGAACGGCAAGCCGAAGCAGCAGGCGCCGTTGTCTCCCAAGCCCAAGCCGGTTCAGCTGAGCGAATTCCAGAAGCTGGTCGGGGCCTCGCTGGGCAAGGTGCTGCCTATCTATGGCCAGGCGCTTTTCGAGGAGGTGCCGACGACCTTCGCGCCTGCCGATCGCGTGCCGGTCAGCGCCGACTATGTGGTAGGACCAGGCGATGAGCTGTTGATCCGCGCCTGGGGGCAGATCGAGCTCGACATCCGCACGCGCGTCGATCGCAATGGCGCGATCTACATTCCGAAAGTCGGCAACCTCAATGTGGCAGGACTGAAGTTTCAGCAACTGCCCGGCTTCCTGAAGTCGCAGATCAGCCGCGTATACCAGAACTTCGATCTTACGGTCAGCATGGGCGAGCTGCGCTCGATCGATATCTTCGTCGTCGGGCAGGCCAGCCGGCCCGGACGGTACACGGTGAGCGCGCTCAGCACGCTGGCTAATGCGGTCTTCGCCTCCGGAGGCCCCTCGCCTGCCGGATCGATGCGACACATCCAGTTGAAGCGTGGCGGCCAGGTCGTCAGCGACTTCGATCTTTACGATCTGCTGATTAAAGGCGACAAGAGCAAGGACGTCGCGCTGCAGCCCGAAGACGTCATTTACTTCACGCCGGTCGGCCCGGAGATTGCCATGGGCGGGCAGGTAAACAATCCCGCCATTTATGAGCTGAAGGGCGAAACCAGCCTGGGCGATGCGCTGCAGCTCGCCGGGGGTTTGGCGACGACGGCGTCGGGCAGCACCGTCTACGTCGAGCAGATCAAAGACCGCCAGGAGCGCAGCATCGCAGAGGTCAAGCTGGACGGGGCGGGGATGGCGCGCCCGCTGCGCGATGGCGATGTGCTGAACTTCGCTCCCATCTCGCCGCGCTTTGTGGATGCCGTAACGCTGCGCGGCAATGTCGCGCTCCCCGGGCGTTATCCCTGGCATCCTGGCATGCGGATCACCGACCTGATTCCGAACCGCGAATTTTTGATCACCCGCGCCTACTGGAACCAGCAGAACGCGATCACCGTGCAGCAGGCGACTGAGAACATCGGAACCAACAACCCCAACGGACCCAATGGCGCGAGCAGTACGAACACCGCAAACTCCACAAACGGCGTGAACGGCGCAAACGAAGCCACCGCCCCGAACGGCCCGGGAGCCAGCGCCGCGGCCAAATCCGCACTCAACGACGTGGTCAGGAACGCTCCCGAGATCAACTGGGACTACGCGGTCATTCAGCGCATTAGCCAGCAGGACCTGTCCACCGAGCTGCTGCCCTTCAATCTTGGCAAGGCAGTGCTGCAACACGAGGAGGCCAGCAACCTGGAGCTGCAGCCGGGCGACATTGTGACCATCTTCTCGCAGGCGGATTTGCGGGTGCCACGCGAGCAGCAGACCAAGCTGGTCCGGCTGGAAGGCGAGTTTGTTGCCGCCGGAATCTATCGCGCGCACCCGGGAGAGACACTGCGCGAGCTGGTGGCCAAGAGCGGCGGCCTGGCTCCATCAGCGTACCTGTATGCGGCGGTGTTCACGCGCCGGTCGACGCGAATTGAGCAGCAGCAACGGCTGGACCTGCTGATCTCGCAGATGGAGCGCGATCTGGCGCGGCAAACTGCACAGGCGTCGCTGAACGCCAAAACGTCCGATGAAGCCAACTCGGCCCGCCAGGCGGCCGAGGCGCAGCGCGCCACGCTCGACAAACTTCGCCAGTTGCGGGCCGACGGCCGCATCGTGCTCAACTTCCATCCCAACGACTCCGGCGCGGATGATATCCCGGCGCTGCCCCTGGAGGATGGCGACCAATTCTACGTTCCGAGCCGTCCGCTGGTAGTGGGCGTCTTCGGCGATGTCTACAATCAGGGATCGTTCCTGCAGCGGCCCGGCAAGACCGTGTCGCGCTACATACGAGATGCAGGCGGCCCTACGCGCAATGCCGACAAGAACCGGACCTTCGTGGTTCTGGCCAACGGCGCGGTGGTGAGCAAAGATGCTGCCGGCAGCTTCTGGTCGGGAGGCTTCGCGAGCATGGTGCTGATGCCCGGCGATACGGTAATCGTGCCCGAGCAGTTGAATCCCGGCGCCGGCTGGCGGCACGTCAAAGACGTTGCCCAGATATTGTTCGACTTCGGGCTTGCCGCCGCCGCAGTCCACGTGTTGAGCCAGTAATCGAGCGGGCGGGCGGTCCCTTTCCCGCCAGGACGTGAACATGCCCGAGACTTATAAGACGCCTGAAATTCATTTTGACAGCGACAGCGCCCGGGGCGCCGCTGCGCCGCTCCCGCGCCTGGAGCGGATAAGCAAGGGCCGCGAGATGGACGGAGTGGACCTCCTGCTGGTCCTCTCCCGTCACAAGCGGACGATCATGGCCGCGACGGTGGCGGCAGGCGTTCTGGCGGCCATCATTGCGTTACTGCTGCCCAAGGTGTACACCGCTACGACCGTCATCCTGCCGCCACAGCAGAGCCAGTCGGCGGCCACGGCAATGGTGGGACAGATTGGAATGCTGAGCGGAATCTCCGGCACCGACCTGGGCCTGAAGAATCCCTCCGATCTGTTCGTGGCGCTGCTGCGGAGCCGATCGGTGCAGGATGGGATCGTGAAGCAGTTTGACCTGCGCCGGGTGTATTGGGTGAAGGAGTATGAGGACGCCCGCAAGAAGCTGAACAGCCGCAGCGACATCGCCTCCGGCGACGAGGGGCTGATCTCGATTGGGGTCAGCGACCGCGATCCGCAGCGGGCGGCCGAGCTGGCCAACGCGTACGTCGACCAGTTGCGAGCGCTCAATCAGAACCTGGCTGTTTCCGAGGCGGCGCAACGGCGGCTGTTTTATCAGGAGAAACTGGACTCCGAGCGCGAAGACCTGTCGCGGGCGGAGCTCGGGTTGAAGCAGGCGGAAGACAAGACGGGGCTGATTCAGCCCGACGCACAGGGTCGCGCCATCATCAATGCGGTGGCTGCCACACGCGCGCAGGTCGGCATCAAGGAAGTGCAGCTGCAGGCCATGCGCACTTATGCCACCGCCAACAATCCTGATGTCAAGCGCGCCGAGCAGGAGCTGGCAGGCCTGCGCGGGCAACTGGCGCGTCTGGAGCGCAGCACCGGCGAGCTGGGCAACGGCAATCTCGAGATCCCCACGCGGCGGCTACCCGAGGTCGAGCTGGACTACATCCGCCGCTCGCGCGACCTTAAGTATCACGAGGCGCTTTACGACTTTCTCACCAAGCAGCTGGAGGCGGCGCGCATCGACGAAGCCAAAGAGGCGGTTGTGGTTCAGGTGGTCGACAAGGCAGTGGCGCCGCAGAAGAAGTCGGGGCCGCACCGCACCGTAATCGTGCTGGTAACGGCGGCAATGGTTTTTCTGCTGTCGTGTTTCTGGGCACTGCTCAGTGAGGCAGTACAGCGCAGGCAGCAGGATCCGCAGGAGCGCGAGCGGTTTGCCCTGCTGCGGCATTCGCTGAGGTTCTCCCGGTAGAGTCGTGGTGTCGCGAAAAACTACAAACCAGCATGATTTCGTTGATCGTCACCACGCGCAACCGACTGGCCGAGCTGGAGCGATTGCTGGAGTCGCTGGCGGCGCAAACCTATCGGTCGTTCGAGGTCATCGTTGTCGATCAGAACCGGGATGACCGCCTCGTCGAGCTGCTGGCGCCCTACCAGGGGACCCTCAAGCTGCGCCGTCTGCGCAGCGGGCCGGGAGCTTCCTGCGGGCGCAATGCCGGCCTGCGCGCCTTCGAGGGCGAAATTGTCGCCTTTCCCGACGACGATTGCTGGTATCCCAGCGAACTCCTGGCGCAGGTAGCGAAATGGTTCGAGGCCAATTCCGAATACGACGGCCTGCTGACCAGCGCGCGCGACGAGAACGGCCAGCGGATGTCTCCCAGATTTCCGCCGGCGGACGGGCCGTGCGATAAGCGCAATGTGATGCGGTGCGCCATCGCGTGGAATTTCTTTCTCCGGGCGCACGCCGCCAGAGAGGTTGGTTTCTTTCGCGAGGAAATGGGGCCGGGCGCGGCCTCTTCGTATCAATCGGGAGAAGACCTCGACTATCCCATGCGGGCATTGAAGAGTGGCTTTCGCCTATGGCACGCGTCAGGGCTTGCGGTGCACCATCCTGACATAAATGAGCGCCGGCGACCGGCTCGCGTCACGTATCAATATGCGATGGGCGTCGGACGTATGTGGCGCCTGCATGGCTTCTCCTGGGCTTTTACGATGGGTGAGATCGCATTCCGCTCGCTCGGCGGCGCGACTTTTCGTTTGTGCACGGGCGACTGGCACGCTTGCGGTCGCTATCTGGTGCGGGCCGCCGGACAGTTGCACGGGTATCTGAAAACGCCGGGACGCCTTGCGATCACGGCAGAGACCCCTCCGATGGGCGACCCCGGTGCATAGCCCCACGCTGGAGAGGCGCAAAGCGGCGACGGCTTCCCCCAGCACAGCTTCGCCAGGGAATCTCCCGCTCAGGGTGCTTTACGACCACCAGGTGTTTTCCCTGCAAAACGCGGGCGGCGCCTCGCGATATTTTTTCGAGCTGGCGCGCTATCTCGCCAAGGTGCCGGAGGCGCACACCGATGTGTGGCTGGGCATGAATGGCACGGTCTACCCGTTTGCGGAGCTCGACCGGCGCCAGGTACACGTCAGCGGACTGCCGGAATGGCTTCCGCCGGGCAAGCCGCGCTACCTGGCCAATGAACTCTGGAGCAATGCCAAGGCACTGTTGGGCGGCAAGGTGGATGTCTATCATCCCACCACCTACCGCTGCATGCCGGTCATTCGCGCCCGGCGGCTGGTGGCCACGCATCACGATTGCACCCATGAGCGCTTCCCGAACCGCTTTCCTACCGCGAAAACGATTTTCCGCGCGCGCAAGCAGCTGCTGCCGCGGGCCGATGCCATCATCTGCGTCTCCGAAGCCTGCCGGCAGGACATGTTGCGCTTCTACAACGTCGATCCAGCCAAGACGCGGATCATTCATCACGGCCTGACGCGGCTGCCGCGCAGCGACGAGGCCGCCGCCGAACTGAAGCGCGTCCTGCGGCGCCCATACCTTTTGTTTGTCGGCATGCGAGCGTGGTTCAAGAACTTTCATGGCTTGTTGCAGGCGTTCCACGATAGCGGGCTGAAGGACTCGCTGGACCTGCTGGTGCTGGGCGCCTCGCCACTCAAGGATGAAGAGAAGGCGATGATCTCGCGCCTCGGCCTGGCGGGCTGCGTGATCAGTCTCAGCAAAGTTTCCGACGCGCTGCTGGCCGAGGCTTACGCTGGGGCGCGGCTGTTCGTGTATCCGTCGTTTAACGAAGGCTTCGGATTTCCGCCCATAGAAGCCATGTCGCTGGATTGTCCAGTGCTGGCCAGCCGCATCCCATCGATTACCGAGGTCTGCGGCGAGGTGCCTTTCTATTTCGATCCAGCCGACCAGGACAGCTTCAGCCGCGAATTGTTGCGGGCGGCCGGGGATGAACGGGCCCGGGCGCAGGCCATTGCCCGCGGCAAGGAGATTGCCGCACGGTACACTTGGGAAAAGTGCGGACAGCAGACGCTGGCCCTCTATCGCGAATGCCAGTAAAGGTTGTGGTCACCACCTGGGCACGGAGTACACGGAGAAATCCAACGGATATGGTTTCCGTGAACCTGCTGCCTCGGCGATGAAAAATGTTGCCCAACGATGTCACAGTTGAAGGCGTTGCTCTACAGCGATCTGGCCCGGCAATACGAGTTGGAAGGCAAAGCGGACGTGCGCCCGAACGTTGTGCGCTTTCTTGCGCGCCTGCTGCATTTCCGGTTTCTTCCCAATGTGATCTGCCGCACCAGCCGCGCCGCCATGCTGGCGGGAATTCCGGTCTTGCCGAAACTGCTCACCTATGTGAACCTTGTCCTCTTCGGGTTGGAGGTGACCCCACGCTGCGAGATCGGGCCCGGCATCTTCTTCGCGCATCCGGTGGGCTGCACCATCGGAGCGTGGAAAATAGGCCGCAATGCCACGATATTTCAAGGCGTGGGACTGGGCGCTCTGCACGCGGACATGGGCTTTGCCCGGGAGCTGCGCTGCGAAATCGGCGACAACGTCATTCTCGGCGCGGGCTGTAAGATTTTGGGGCCTTACCGCATCGGCGACAACGTTACGGTAGGCGCCAACTCGGTGGTTATGCAGTCGGTGGCAGCCAATCTGTCGGTGTTTGGCGTCCCGGCCAGGGTCATACCAGCGGCATCATCTGTGAGGACCTCTGAATGAGAACTCCGTCTCTGGATCTCACTGTCATCATCGCGAACTACAACACGCGGCAGCTGCTGCGCAGTTGTATCGAGTCCATTTACCGGTACACCGAGGGGATCACATTCGAGATCATCTGTGTCGATGGCAACTCTCCCGACGGCAGCGCGGACATGGTGGCCCGGGAATTTCCTGAGGTTGTGCTGATCCGCAACTCCGCCAACGAGTCTTACGCGCGCAGCGTCAACCAGGGCATTCGTCTGGCCCGCTCGCGCTACGTCTGCCTGCTGGATAGCGACACCCTGCTCATCGAAAACGCCTTTGCACCGCTGGTGCGCTTCATGGACGAGCATCCCACCGCCGCCGTCTGCGGGCCCAAGCTGCTGAACCCTGACGGCAGCGTGCAGCACCATATTCGCAGCTTCGCCACTCTGCCTGTCTTCTTCCTCCAGACCCTCAACTGGCACAAACTATTTCCCCGCAGCCGGCTGATGAACCGCTATTACAACACCGACTTCGATTACTCCCAGCCGCAGCCGGTGGAGAGCATCGGGACCAGCGTCTATGTCATTCGCCGCTCCACCTGGGAGACCATGGGCTTGCTGGATGAGCGCTTTCGCTGGGCCATGCCCGATCTGGCCTACAACTACATGCTGCACAAGCGCGGCTTTCAGCTTTACTACACGCCCTGCGCGGCGGTGGTGCACTTCGGCGGGCAGACCGCCAGCCAGGACGTGCTGCGTGCCCTGCGCGAGCAGCGCGACGGCTTCATCGATTTCAGCGAGCGCTACGATTATTTCGGCAAGGGCCGCCTGATCAAAGCCATCGTGCGCCTGGGTATCCGCGTCCGCTACTACTCGAAGGTCTTGGGGTATTTCCTGAGCTCCGACAAGCGCGTCATCAAGGGTCCGGGCGCGCCGCGCAAGGAAATGGCGGGGCAGATGCTCAATTCCCGCTCGCCGGCGGGCTCAAGCCAGAAGCTGGACAAGGTGCCGGTCGCTTCGCTGTCGCAGCCGGGCTCAGACGCCTGATTCGCTTCTTGCCCAGCAGGGCCGCTGCACGCGCCGTCGCAGCCCGCGCCAGGCGTGCGCAAACGGACGCGACATAAGCCAGAGCACGGAGCCGTCGGAGAGCAGGCGGCCGCATCCGGCCGGCGCAGTTGCCAGCTCCCGCATCTGCTCCAGCGCCAGCGCGGTCGAGTAGGTCATCCGCCGATAGGCGGCAATTCGCGGATCCAGTTCCGCGGACCAGTGATTGACCATGGCCAGCGGCTCGCTCTGCAGGCGCAGCCGATGATGCCGCGAGGCTGACATGCTGCCGGGATGAAGACGGTAGCGGCACACCACCTGCTGCACGGCGCGAGCGCGATAGCGGCGGGCGACGGCGGCATAGAGGTAATAGTCGGGAACGACCTCGATGTTGTCGGGGATGCCGCCGGCCTCCTCTACGGCGGAGCGGCGCAGCATGGCCGAGCTCATGGCGATGAAGCAGGCATCGCGGAACAGTTGCGCGAAGATATCGCCTTCGGGCAACGGTCCGAACTCGTGAGCGTAATCGTAGTCGCGCAGGTTGCCGCGTTGCGCATCGAACAGCACGGTGCGGCCGTAGATAATGCCGACATCCGGCGCCGCCAGCGCCAGCTGTTCTTGCAGCTTGTGCGGCAGCCACACGTCGTCCTGATCGAGAAAGGCCAGCCACTCGCCCGTGGCCTGGCGAATCGCCAGATCGCGCGCTTTGCCGAGCGGCGTCTCTTCGGCTGACAGGAAGTAGCGAATGCGTTCGTCGCGATGCTCGGCGACAATCTTCGCGCTGTCGTCGCTCGAGCGATCGTCCCAGGCGATCAGCTCCCAGTCGGCAAAGCTCTGCGCCAGCACGCTCGCGAGCGCTTCTGCCAGATAGGCCGCGCCGTTACGAATGTTCAGGATGATGCTGACCTGAGGCATGAGCAGTCGATCGCGTCCGGTGTTCCCCTCGATCCTACACGCCCCGTTTCTCGCCGAGGCTGCGCCAGCACGGAGGCTGCAGTTTGCGCCGCAGCACATGCGCCACATACAGAAAAGGTCGCGCCAGCTGCGAGCCGGGAGAGCCTTCGCTGATCAGACGGCGCGCGCCGGCAAGCAACGTTGCCGGACGTCGCATCTCTTCCAGCGCGATGGCGGTGAGGTGCCGGCGGCGACATAACGCAACAGTAGACGCGTCCAGATGCGGCGCCCAGCGGTCGACGAGCCAAAGCGCCTCCCGATGCATCTCCACCGCCGCCGTCTGCGACATGCTGCCGGGATGTGCGCGATAGCGGCAAACCGGGTGCTGCACCGCGCGCGCGCGATATTTCCGGGCCACGGCAACGTAAAGATAGTAGTCGGGGATGATCTGTATCTGCGGCGGAATTCCGCCGACCGATTCGACTGCGGCGCGGCGGAACACGGCGGAGCTCATGGCGATGAAGCAGGATTCCGTGAACAGCCGCGCGAAGATGTCGCCCTCGGGCAGCAGCGCGTATTCGTGCGCATGATCGTAATCGCGCTCGCGCCCGTTGGGATAGAACCGGATGGTGCGGCCGTAAATCAGCCCTACTCCGTTGTCGGCCAGCGCCATCTGCTCTTGCAGCTTAGGCGGCAGCCAGACGTCGTCCTGATCGAGAAAGGCCAGCCACTCGCCGCCCGCATGAGCAATCGCGTCGCTGCGCGCCTTGCCGAGCGGCGCATCTTCCGGCGAAAGAGAGTAGCGAATGCGCGGATCGCGATAGCGGGCGACCACCTCGGCACTGGCGTCGGCCGAGCGATCGTCCCACACGATCAGCTCCCAGTCACCGAAGCTCTGCCGGAGCACGCTATCGATCGCTTCCGACAGGGTTGGCGCGCCGTTGCGCACGTTCATGATGACGCTGACTCGAGGCATGAAGCTCAGGTAAGGGTCCAGACCTGGTGAGTCGAGACCAGCACACAGTAAAGCAGAAGTTGCCAGAAGGCCAACGCCAGCGCGGTGACTCCGAAGATGAGCAGAAACAGGTCCGCGGTACCGCGATTGACGGGAGTGCCGACGATAAGCGCGGCACGCACCAGTCCCACCGCGCCGGCGACGGAAAACATGGCGACCGCCAGCGCGAACCGGGAACGCATCGGCGAGTGTGGCGCCATCTGTGCAACCGGTGCCGAGCTGCGATACCACAGCCACCCCCACACCAGCAGGGCAGCCATGCCGACGAACGTGCTGGCGTACTGGGCCACAGAATATCCCGGCACGCTGCCCAGCAATGGAACGGGGATACGGTGATGCAGCCAATAGAATTCGCGCCACGCCCAGGTGTAGGAGTGAGTGAAGGAGTCCCACACAACGTGCGTGGTGATGCCGAGCAACAATGAGCCGATCACGGCAAGGAAGCGGGTCGTACCGGCGAAAGGAAACTGGCCCGTGTGCGGGTAGAGTCTCGCCTGCATTCCCGATGGTAGCAATTCGATGACCGGGCGCTTGATCACGTTGTGAAACATCCAGAGAGCGGCTAGCCCTGCAGGAATGGTGAAGAAGATGAGGCCGGGAAAGTGGTGGCCCAGGTCGCGATACTTGGTCGTTCCGATGACGTAAGGAAAATCGGGCGCCATGCTGCCCACGACGAACGCCGACCACACCAGGTTCAGCTTGCGAAAGGGCAGCACTGCGGCGGCATGAGAGACCGTGAACGGCAAAGCTGTGTGATTCCCGCTGTTGTGCAGTATAACTGAGGCTAACTCGAGACTTGCGTGGACAGGCGCTCCGGCGGCGGCCCAATCCGGAAATAGAATCGTGCAACATCCATTACAATCGGCAGAAACACCTACCACGAAGCCCATGAAGCGCGCGCCGCTGGCTGGCGGACTGCCCATTCCCGTGCAAGACGACGATTTGCCGGCGATTGCCGGCGGCGTACCGGTGCGCACGCGCGAGGCACGCCTGGTCTTCGGCGCGCCGGTGATTGGCGAGGCCGAGATCGCCTCCGTCGTCGACTGCCTGCGCAGCCGCTGGATCGGACTGGGTCCGCGCGTCGAACAATTTGAAGCGGCCTTCGCGCGCTACAAAGACGCGCCGTTCGCCGCCGCCGTCAGCAGCGGCACCGCCGCGATCCATCTGGCGCTGATCGCACTCGGCATCGGACCGGGCGACGAGGTCATCGCGCCGGCCATGACCTTCTGCTCGACCATCCATTGCATCGTGCACGCCGGCGCGACGCCCGTGCTGTTGGACTGCGACCGCAGCACCTTCAATCTCGATCCGGAGCTGATCGAGAAGCGCGTCACGCCGCGCACCAAGGCGATCATCGCCGTCCACATGTGCGGGCGTTGCTGCGAGCTGGATGCCATCCTCGACATCGCACGGCGGCACGGTTTGCGCGTGATCGAAGATTGCGCTCATGCCATCGAGGCAACCGATCGCGGACGCGCCGCCGGAACCATGGGCGACGCCGGCTGCTTCAGCTTCTATCCCACCAAGAACGTTGCTACCTGCGACGGCGGGATGGTGATCACGCGCGACCGCGCGCTCTACGAGCGGGTGAAGGTGCTCTCGCTGCATGGCATGACTGCCGACGCCTGGAGCCGTTTCGTCGGAGGCCCCTCAGGCTACGAGGTGGTCGACGCCGGCTTCAAGTACAACATGACGGACCTGGCGGCGGCGCTGGCTCTGTCGCAGCTCGAGAAGGTCGACGAGCACTGGCGACGGCGGGCTGAGCTGTGGCTTGCTTACGACCAGCGCCTCGCAGGCCTGCCACTCCAGTTACCCGCGCCCACACAGGCCGGCTCACGGCATGCCTGCCATCTGTATACGCCGCTGCTGCAGCTGGAGCAGATCGGCGCCACGCGCGAGCAGATCATTGCCGCGCTCGACGCCGAAAATATCGGCGTCGGCATCCACTATGTTTCCGTGCACCGGCAGCCGTACTATCGGCAGCGTTTCGGCTTCCGCGACGCCGACTTCCCGAACGCGACCTCGGTCGGCGAGCGCACGCTCTCATTGCCGCTCTCCGCGGCCATGTCCGAGCAGGACGTCGATGACGTGGCGGCCGCGCTGCGGCGCATCTTCCGGCACTACAAAGCTTCGGCATGAAGTCGTCCCGCTGCGTTCCTCCAGCATTTGCCCGAAGCAGCACCTCGCCGATTCCCCGAAAAAGCCTATTGCGCACGCCTCGTATCAGGGCACGACTTCAGTCGTGCCGAAAAGTTTGCTCACACATGTGGGCTTTAGCCCCCGTGTCCCGGCAGGGGCTAAACAGTTGGCTGAAAAACCCGGAAAGGCAGCTTCCTCGCGAGCT
>Ga0070741_10005752_pt1 | contig 27179 bp, 25 predicted proteins | sample Coa_R1_4_FD_66440 | JGI IMG/M metagenome (GOLD analysis project Ga0070741, IMG submission 66440) | Surface soil microbial communities from Centralia Pennsylvania, which are recovering from an underground coalmine fire - Coalmine... | ecosystem: Environmental > Terrestrial > Soil > Unclassified ...
CAATGCCGCCACCCTGGCCGCCAAGGGTGAAAGACGGGCGGATGATGAGAGGGAACGTGCCGATCTCGTCGACCGCGGCGCGGGCCTGATCGATGGTATGGACGGTGCGGGATCGGGGCACGTCGAGGCCGATCTTGACCATGGCCTGCTTGAAGAGCTCGCGGTCCTCGCCCTTGGCAATGGCGTCGGGCTTGGCGCCGATCATCTCCACGCCATATTTTTCGAGGATGCCTTTTTTGTGCAGTTCCATCGAAAGATTGAGCGCGGTCTGGCCGCCGAGGGTGGGGAGAAGGGCGGAAGGGCGCTCGACCTCGATGATCTTCTCGAGAAACTCGGCGGTGAGCGGCTCGATGTAGGTCACGTCGGCAAACTCCGGATCGGTCATGATCGTGGCCGGATTGGAGTTCACCAGGATGACGCGGTAACCTTCCTCGCGCAGGGCCTTGCAGGCCTGGGTGCCGGAATAGTCAAACTCACAGGCCTGACCGATCACGATCGGGCCGGCGCCAATGATGAGGATGGACTGGAGGTCGGTGCGTTTGGGCATGGACGTGAGTGCTCGCGAGGGTTGCGAGCACGCCGGGATGGGGCAAGCGGGAAACGATTCCCGCGGCGAAGGGGTCAGCCGATCTCGCTCGCCTCGACGCCGAGGACCTTGGCCGCCTGCGCCTTGTCGTCATGGCAGGCGTGCAGCACCATGTCGGTGTATTGCTTGCGCTGGCCGGCAAGGTACTCCTCCAGGCTGGGCCAGCTTTTTAGCTCACGCAGGCGCATCGGCAGCTGCTGGGAGGTGACGACGCGAGCCTCGGTGGTGGCGGCGATTTTCGAAACGACCTGGTTGAGCTCGGTGAGGTTGCCGGGCCAGTGGTAGGCGGTGAGCGTGGCCATCGCGTCCTCGGAAAATTCGATCAGGTTGGTGTCGAAAAAGGGATTGGTCGCCTTGGTGATGAAGTGCTTGACGAGGAGGGGAATATCCTTGGTGCGCTCGCGCAGGGGAGGCAGGTGCACGGGGAGTGAGGCCACACGGTAAAACAGCTCGTCGTGAAATTTGCCCTCATCCGTCAGCTTCTCCAAGTCCTCGCTGGTGGTGCAAACGAGGCGGAAACCCTGCCCGGCGTTCCGCAGCACGCTGACCAGCTCGCGCTGGAGCTCGAGCGAAAGACATTGCGGATGCTGGAGCAGGAGCGTGCCGCTCTTGGCCTGCTGCACCCAGCTGCCTCCGGCGCCGCTCTGGCCGATCAGACCCTCGCGAAAATTTTCCTCGGTGCTGAGCGCGCAGTCGATGCGGACAAACGGCACCTCGCCGGCCCCGCCGGCGGCATGGAGAAGTTCAGCCACGGTTTTCTTGCCGGTGCCCGACTCACCGGCGAGGAGGACGGGCGTGCGCACGGTGGCGAGCTTCTTGATTTGCTGGATGAGCTTCTTGATCGGCTGGCTCTGGCCGATGAGGCGCGATTCGACGTCGACGGAATAGGTGGAGGGCAGGCCTGACTCGGCATTGGCGCGCTCCGCCTGAAACTGCTTGAACTCCATTCCCCGCTTTAGGGTGGCGATGAGTTCATCGACCCGGAACGGCTTCTGCAGATAATCGAAGGCGCCGTATTTCAGGGCCTGCACCGCGCTGTCCGTGCTGGCGTAGGCCGTCATGATGATGATCACGGCCTTTGGGTCATAAAGCTTGAGCTGCTTGAGCAGGGTGATGCCGTCCATCGGCTTCATGTCGATGTCGGCAAGCACGAGATCGAACCGCTCCGCCTTGTAGCGGACCAGGCCTTTTTCCCCGTCCGTGGCAAATGCGGTGGCGAAGCCGGTGGGCTGGATCACAGCCTCGAGCATTTCATGGATGGACAGCAGATCGTCGACGATGAGAACGGAAGGCATGGCGGGTTATATTCCGCGGCGATTACCGATACTAACACAAGGCGGATTTTCCGCCATTATTTACCACCTTGCAGGCCGCCGGCGACCGCTGCGAGTTGGAAAATGGGCAAAAACATGGCCATAACGATACCGCCGACCACCACGCCGAGGAAAACAATGAGCAGGGGCTCGATCAGCGAGGTCAGCGCACCGACGATGGCGTCGCACTCCGTATCGTAAAAGTCGGCGATTTTTCCCATCATGCCGTCCACATTGCCGGTGGTTTCACCGGCCTTGACCATGTGCTTCATCATCGGCGGAAAAAAGGAATTGGAGCCAAGCACCTCGGACACCTGGCCGCCCTGGCTGACATGCTTGGCGATTTCCACGCAGGCATCCTCCACCTGCACCTTGTTGCTGGCGGAGGAGACAATTTCCAAGGTGCGCAGAATGGGGACGCCGGACCGGATCAGCGTCGCATAGGTGCGGCAAAAACGGGAGAGGGCGATCTTATGGATGAGATTGCCGAAGATCGGGGCGCGCACCAGCAACTTGTCCTTTTGCCGGCGGCCGACCGGGGTCTCGCAATATTTCTTCAAGGCGTAGGCCGCACCGACCAAGACGACGAGAAGCACGGCGCCGCGCCAGCTGCCCAGAAAATGGCTGAGATCAATCAGCATCTGTGTCGGTGCTGGCAGCTGGGCTCCGAAATCTTTGAACATGTCGGCAAAGACCGGAATGACGAAAATCAAGAGCACGTTGACCAGCACGATGGCCAGACCAATGACCGCGATCGGGTAGGTCATGGCCGACTTCACTTTCTTGGTGAGCTTGACGCTCGCCTCAAAATATCCCGCCACCTTGTTCAAAATCTCTGCGAGCGCGCCGCTGGCCTCACCCGCCTCGACCATGGAAATGAAAAGAGAGGGAAAGCTTCGCGGAAATTTTTTCACCGAGGCGGAAAACGAATTGCCGGCGGAAATTTCCAGTTTCACATCGCGAATCACGATGCGGAAAACCTGGTCCTCGGTCTGATCCTGCAGCGCCTCGAGCGATTGCACCAGCGGCAAGCCGGCATTGAGCAGCGATGCGAGCTGCTGGGTAAAAATCGCCAGTTCTCCGAGGGGAAGTTTGTAATTCTTGGCTTTTTTCTCGAGACCTTTTTGCTTGGCGATGGTCTGGGTCGCCATTAAATTAAGACGCTTTTGCGGCTGGGCCTCGGTACGCAGCGCGCTCGTCTGTCCCGATGGAGCCGAAGAAAGGAAAGGCATGGTGCCGGATATGAAAACGTTCCAGAGATTGGGCCGCAACCCCTTTTACGATTAGCTCGGTAAAAAATCAGCAAGAATTTTTACGGTTCGGAAAAACTCTGAAGCAACGGGATCAAGCCGAAGCTTGACCGGACCGCTTCGGCGGCGAAGCTTGGCCGAGCCCGCGGCTGTAGTTTAGTGGTAAAACCTCTGCCTTCCAAGCAGGTGTCGTCGGTTCGATTCCGTCCAGCCGCACCAATCCGGCTCTCCGCGGAGTAGCGATCTTTTTCATTCCGCCAAAGGCGAAATAAGGGCCCGTCCATAAGACGGCAACCGACTGTTGATGTGAATCTTATACTTTTCGACCGGCAGGAACTTTCATCGCCGCTGAAACGTTCGGACCCGCGGGCGCGGCATGTTCTCGAGGTGTTGCGCCGGGACGAAGGTGACACGTTCGATGTCGGACTGATCGATGGTCCGCGCGGGCGGGGCCGGGTGGAAAAAATCACGCCGGAAACGATCTCTCTGTCGTTCGCCTGGGGTGAGGAGCCTCCGCCTCTTGATCCGATCCTCCTTCTCGTCGGCCTGCCCCGGCCGCAAACGGCTCGCAAATTACTGTCGGAAACCGCGGCGCTGGGCATCACCGCGCTGCATTTTTTTACAGCCGAAAAAGCCGAGTCTGGTTACGCGCGCAGCACACTTTGGTCGGGCGGTGAATGGCGTCGTCATCTCATCGCCGGCGCGGAGCAGGCCTTTGACACCCGCTTGCCGGCCGTCACGCACAGCAAATCACTGGCCGCCGCCATCGCCCAGATTCCATCCGGCGCCACCCGGCTGGCATTGGACAACTATGAGGCGACGCAACCGTTGAGCCGGTGCCGGCCGGCTGCGGGCGGTCCGGTGGCGCTGGCGTTCGGTCCGGAGCGCGGCTGGGCCGCGGCTGAGCGGAATTATTTGCGCACGCAGAATTTTTCGCTCGTGCATCTGGGACACCGCGTCTTGCGTCTGGAAACGGCGGCGGTCGCGGCGGTAACTCTGGTCAAGGCGCAGCTGGGACTTTTTTAAAAATTGAGACGCCGGGTTGGCGGGGGCCCTTGCCGCCAAGCTTCTTGAGACAGGTCCAGCCGGGCGGTGCGAGTTCCATTCCGCCGGGCATTTCGAAGATCACCAGGGCGTCGGATCGCGCCATTACTTTGCCCGCCAGACTGGCGAACAGGGCCGGAGCGATGTCCGGAATCTGCTCATAGGGAGGATCGATGAAAACCACATCCGCCGCCGGGGAGGAATTCGCCCGCGCCGTCCAGGCGAGCGCATCCGCCTGAACAATCTCGGCGCCAGGCAGTCGACCTCCGATACTTTTCCCCACCGCGGCGAGATTCGACTGGATGCAGGCGGCGGCGCGGGCGTTCTTTTCCACGAAAATGCCCGCGGTCGCGCCCCGGCTCAATGCCTCAAGTCCATATGCTCCGCTGCCGGCGAAAAGATCCCAAAAAAACGCGCCGGTGATCCGCTCGCCGAGGCTGGAGAAGACCGCCTGGCGTAATCCATCCGTGGCCGGTCGCACCATGTCGCCCGCCGGCACGCGCAAGGGAATTCCACGGGCCAAACCCCCGCTGATTCTCATCGCCGCTCCTTCGGAAGAAGCCTGTGCATCTCTTACGCTCCGCCGGTTCGCCGCACTATGTCAATGCCGCCATTTCTCCGCGCCCGAGCGGCGGTTTGCTTCAGCCGGCGTTTGCGCCGGGGCAGCGGGCCGACCGGAATCGAAAATAAGCGGGGCATCAATCTCTGCTGCCGGGCAGGGCCTGGTGATTCATCCGGCGCTGACCGGGCAGCGGCCATTTCCGGACCGGATTGGACAAAAATGGGAACTTGCGCTGAAATCTAGGGTAACACCTTCATTAACTTAGGAATTGCACCGGCCTTTCATTCCGTTAGGTGCCTAATCATCGCCACTCTCGGCGGTTTGACCGTCCCTGCCATGGACCCGGCGGTTCTCTCCATTAAAACCACATGCGCCTGACTTATGCCCTCGCTGCCGCCGGCCTCGTGCTCGGCGGACCAAGGCTGTGTGTGGGCGCTGCCGAACGAAACCTTTGGCCGTTCGTCGTTGAGGAAAAGAATCCGGCCGGCGCGGTGACCGAGTGGCAGGCGGCCGGACCGCTCGGCTTTGAAAAAACGCTCGATGACGGCCGCGAGGGTGGAATCCGGCCGGTGTATGTCTGGAAAAAAGATCAGTCCGGCGAGACCACACAAGCGGCCGTGCTTTACCCGCTATTCATGTACCGGGCCGGCCCGGCCGGCTCGTCCTGGAGCGTATTTTCCATGATCAACCGCGCCAGCCCGCGGGCCGGCACAGGCGATCAATTCCATGCCTTCGATCTCTGGCCGTTTTATTTTTCGCGCCAGACCGGCGCCCCGGGCAGCTCTTATCGCGCGCTTTTTCCCCTCGCCGGAACGATGAAAAATCGCTTCGGCCAGGACGAATGGAAATTTTGTCTGTTCCCGCTTTACGGCCGGTTCGAAAAAAACGGCGTGGTCACGACCACCACGCCGTGGCCGTTCATCAAGGTCCTGCACGGTGACGGCAACGAAGGTTTTGAACTCTGGCCCCTTTTCGGCCGGCGGGCGAAACCCGGCGCCTACCGCGAGCAATATTACCTCTGGCCCTTCATCTACAAAAACGAACACGCCCTCTGGAAACCGCAACCGGAGGTGAAATTCGGCGTGCTGCCGTTCTACACCCGCGAGCAGGATGCAAATTTCATCAGCGAAGATTACCTCTGGCCGTTTTTCGGCTACACCGACCGGACCGCGCCGTACCATTACCATGAGACGCGGTATTTCTGGCCGCTGCTGGTGCAGGGCCGAGGCGACGATCGTTACGTCAACCGTTGGGGGCCGTTTTACACCCATTCCATCGTCGAAGGCCGCGACAAGACCTGGCTGCTCTGGCCTTTTTGGCGGCAGATCCGCTGGAACGGCGCCGGCCTTGTCCAGACCAAGACCACGGTGCTCTACTTTCTTTACTGGTCGGTCGAGCAGCGTCGCCCCGACCGTCCCGACCTCGCCCCCGCCCGCCGCACCAGCCTGTGGCCGCTTTTCACCGTCTGGGCCAGCGCCGGCCGTCGCCAGGTGGAAGTGTTCAGCCCCTTCGAATCGTTTTTTTCCAGCAACGAGACCGTCCGCCTCGCCTACAGTCCGCTTTTCGCCGTTTATCGCTACGACCGGCGCGGACCGGACACGGTGCGCCAGGATCTTCTTTTCAATTTCATCACCTGGCAGCGTTCGCCCGGGCACACCGAATTTCATTTCGGACCGCTGTTCAAAATCGAGCGGACCGCGGGCGCCTCGCGCACCGCCCTGCTCGGCGGCCTGCTCGGCTGGCGCCGCAGTCCTACTGGCCGCTGGCGACCGTTCGCATTCGATTTTTCCCGGAAAACCGCTAACCCTTCTCTGACCTCGCGCTGACATGAAACAACTGACCGCCTTTTTCGAAGGTCTCGGCAATGCCGTCACGCTGGCGGTGCGGGCCTTTGTCACGCTGCCGGCCGCCCCGCGGATCATCCGACGGGTGGTTGAGCACGCCTTCATCGGCGGCTATGCCTCGCTGCCCATTGTCTCCATTCTCAGCTTTTTCATCGGCAGCGTCCTCGCCCTCCAGGCCGGGATCAGCATGGAGGACTTCGGCACGAAGCAGCTCATCGGCACGCTCGTCGGCGAATCCCTCGTGCGCGAACTTGGTCCGGTGATGATCGCCATCATCGTCGCCGGCCGGGTCGGCTCCGCCATCACCGCCGAGCTCGCTTCGATGAAGGTTTACAACGAGGTCGACGCCCTCGTGACCATGAACATTCCGCCGGAGCGCTTCCTCGTTCTGCCGCGGCTGCTCGCCGTGCTCCTCTTCATGCCGGTGCTGACGATGATCGGCATCGTCATCGGTTGGATGGGCGGCGCGGTCGTCTGCAAGTACGTCAACTTCATCGGCATCGAGCCGGAACAGTATTTCCAGAGTGTGCGCCAGTATCTTACCACCACCAAGATGTTCGATGGACTGCTCAAGGCAGAAATCTTCGGCTTTTGCGTCGTCCTCATCGCCTGCACGACCGGCCTGCGCACCCGGGGCGGCCCGCGCGAGATCGGTTATTCCGTCACCCGCTCGGTCGTGACCTCGCTCATCACCATTCTCGTGCTCGATTACTTCATCACCAAAGCCCTCGCCTGATGAAAAATCCCCGACCGGCCGCCAACGGCCAAAATCGCAGTCCGGTGGGCGTCGACGTCGCCGCTCTCGGCAAATCCTACGGCAATCAGGCTGTTCTCACTGACATTTCATTTTCCGTCAAACCCGGGGAGATTTTCATCATCATGGGCCCGAGCGGCTCGGGCAAGAGCGTGCTCCTGCGCCAGATCGCCGGCCTGGAAGAGCCCACCGCCGGCACGGTGCGCATCAATGGTCTTGATCCCGTGGAACCGGAGACCCGCGACCGCTTCGCCCTCGCCCTCGTTTTTCAATCCGGCGCACTGTTCAATTCCCTCAACGTCTACGAAAACCTCGCCCTCTATCCGCTCGAGCATCGCCTTTGCTCCAAAGGCGAAATCCGCGACCGGGTCATGCGTGCCCTGCAGATCCTCTCCCTGGAAGGCTCGGCCCAGAAATATCCCTCCGAACTTTCCGGTGGCATGAAAAAGCGCGTCGCCATCGCCCGCGCGCTCGTCATGGAGCCGCAGCTCCTGCTCTACGACGAGCCTACCAGCGAACTCGACCCGGTGATGTCCGCCACCATCGGTGAAATCATCGCCACGCTGAAGCAGGAATTCCAGGTCACGAGCATCGTTGTCACCCATGATCGCGATCTTGCCCTGACCATCTCCGATCGCGTGGCCATTCTCATGCAGGGCCGGCTTCGCACCGTCGATGCCCCCGCTGCGCTGCGCGACAGCAAGGATCCGCTCATCACCGACTTTCTCAATCCGCAGATCGATTTGAAAAATCCCCGTTATAAGCAACTGGAGGTCTCATCATGAACAACGCACAAATGATGGCCCGCGTGGGCCTCTTCTTCCTCGTGGGTCTCGCCCTCATCTGGATCACCTTCGAGGCGCTGCACGCCGGCGGCTTCCACCGCCACACCGGCTACACCCTCACCGCCGGCTTCGCAGACCTCAAACAGCTCAAGGTCGGCGACGAGGTGCGCATGGCCGGCGTGCGGATCGGCGCCGTCGAGCAGACCCGGCTGGGCGATCGCCGCGCCGAGGTGGTGATGCGCATCCTCCCGAACGTCAATGTCGCCCGCGATTCCGTCGCCAGCGTGGCCAGCGCCGGCCTCCTCGGCACCAACTACATTGCCTTCAACCTTGGCACCGCACCTGAAGCCTACCCGCACGAAGCCGAGGTCCAGACCAAGGAAACCGCCGACCTCAACAGTGTCATGGCCGAGATCGGCGACCTCGGCCACAAGCTCGAAGGCACCTTCAATTCCATCAGCAGCATCACCCAAGGCGAGAACGGCCAGCCCGGGCTCTTCCAGCGCCTCGACAAGCTCGTCGCGGACAACGGCGACAAGATCACCACGACGATGACCAACCTCCAGGACATCACGACGAAGATCAACCAGGGCCAGGGCACCATCGGCCGCCTGGTCAACGATCCCAAACTGCACGACGATCTTCTCTCCGCGGTGGATGAGTTCAAGGCCGCCGCCGCGCAGGCCAAGGACTTCGTCGGCGACGCCCAAAGCGTCATCGGCCAGGTGAAATCCGGCAAGGGCGCGCTCGGCACGCTCATTTACGACGAGCAGGCCGGCGAGAATCTCAAGCATGTCGCCCAAAACCTTCGCGAGCTCTCCGACAAGCTCAACAGCGGCCAGGGCACGCTCGGCAAGCTGATCAACGACGACGGCCTCTACCTCCAGGCCCAGGGCGTGATCAAGAAGGCGGACCAGGCGATGGACAGCCTGGGCGACTCCAGCGCGATCAGCGCCGTGGGCGTCGCGGCCAACGCATTGTTCTAAAAACAAAAGGCGCGCGGCCGGCCGCGCGCCTCATCCTCGCGTCGCCGCTTTTTTCAGACTTTTCCCGGCTCCATGCCGAAGAAGTTTGCGGCGTTGTTATAGCAGATGTTCTCCACCATGCCGCCGATGAGCTTGCGGTCGGCCGGGATCAAGCCGGCCTCGACGTCGGCGCCGATCATGGAGCAGAGCGTGCGGCGGAAATATTCATGGCGGACGTAGCTGAGGAAGCTGCGCGAGTCCGTGATCATGCCGAGGAATCGGCTGAGCAGGCCGAGGTTGGAAAGGGCGTTGATCTGCCATTCCATGCCTTCCTTCTGATCGAGAAACCACCAGGCGGTGCCGAATTGAATTTTGCCGGCGAGCGAGCCGTCCTGGAAGTTGCCGATCATCGTGCCGAAGACATAATTGTCGGCCGGGTTCACGTTGTAGAGGATGGTCCGGGGCAGCTTCTCTTCAGATTCGAGTTGATTGAGGTAGCGCGAGAGTCCGCGCGCCTGCGGGAAATCGCCGATTGAATCCACCCCGGCATCGGCGCCCAAGCGCTTGAGCAACCGGCTGTTGTTGTTGCGCAGCGCGCCGAGATGCAGCTGCTTGGTCCAGCCGCGCTCGGCGTCGAGCCGGCCGAAAAACAGCATCATGAACCAGGCGAACTTCGCCGCCTGCTCCGGCGTGGCGGCGGTGCCGCCGCGAGCCCGGGCGAAAATCTCCGCCGCCTCGCGCTCGGTGCAATCCGTGTCCGGGATGCATTCCATGCCATGGTCGGAAAGCCGTCCGCCCATGGAATGGAAGAAATCGTGGCGCTTCTTCAGCGCGGTGAGGAAGGAGGCAAAGTCGCGGAGGTCGACATTGGCGCGGCTGGCGAGCTGCTCGCACCAGGGATTGAAAGACGCCGGACTGCCCACGCCGAGCGCCTTGTCGGGCCGGAACGCCGGATAAACCTTCGTCGCCAGCTTGCTCTTCTTGATCGTGGCGTGGTGCGCGAGGTCGTCGACCGGATCGTCGGTGGTGCAGACGACCGTAACCTTGAATTTTTTCAGGATGCCGTGGACGGACAGCTCCGGCTTGGCCAACTTGGCATTGGCCAGCTTCCAAATTTTGGGCGCGTTCGCCTCGTTGATCATCAGGTCGATGCCGAAATAGCGGCGCAGCTCAAGATGCGACCAGTGGTTGAGTGGATTGCGCTGGGTCTGCGGAACCGTGCGGGCATAGGCGAGAAACTTGTCGTAATCGCTCGTCTGCCCTCCGGTGATGAGGTCCTCCGGCACGCCGTTGGAACGCATCGCCCGCCACTTGTAATGGTCGCCCGCCAGCCAGATCTGAAAAAGGTTTTCAAACTGGCGGTTCGCGGCGATCTGGTCGGGCGGAAGATGACAATGGTAGTCGAAAATGGGCTGGTCGGCGGCATGATCGAAATAGAGCGTGCGGGCCCACTTGGTGTTAAGGAGGAAGTCTTCGGGGAGGAACGTTTTGGCGGCGGGCATGGAAAAATCAATGATAGGCCTGCCCGTCCGCGGCGCGAGCCAAAATCATGGTAGGCATTGACCGGATGGCGGGGCCAAACGGCGGTAGTCGCAGCCACACGACAAGATCATTCGCGGCTGAACCACGCGGCGGTTCGGCGGCGCGGCGGACGGAGGTCAGGTTTTTGGTCCGCCCTGGGCCAGGTTGCGCGCGCGCAGGCGCAGGCCGTTCAGCCGGATGAAGCCGGTGGCATCGCTTTGATTGTACCAGCTTTTCACGCCTTCCATCGAAGCGACATTCAGATCGTAGAGCGAATACTTCGATTTGCGGCCGCAGGTGATGATATTGCCCTTGTAGAGCTTGAGACGGACGGTGCCGGAGACATGCTTCTGGCTTTCGTCCACCAGCGCCTGCAGGGCTTCGCGCTCGGGAGCAAACCAGAATCCATAATAAACCAGCTCGGCGTATTTCGGAATGAGCGAATCGCGCAGGTGCTGGACCTCGCGGTCAAGGGTGAGCGACTCGATCTGTTTGTGGGCGTGCATCAGGATGGTGCCGCCGGGCGTTTCGTAGACGCCGCGCGACTTCATGCCGACAAAGCGGTTTTCCACCAGGTCGACCCGGCCGATGCCGTGCTTGCCGCCAAGTTTGTTCAGGGTCTTGAGCACGCCGGCGGGAGAGAGCTTTTTTCCGTTCACCGCCACGCAGTCGCCCTTGGCAAAATCGAGTTCGACGTATTCGGCGCGGTTCGGCGCGTCTTCCGGCGCGACCGAAAGCTTGAACATGTCCTTGTTCTCCTTCGTCGTCGGATCGAACCAGGGATCCTCGAGGATGCCGGCCTCGTAGGAAATGTGCAGGAGGTTGCGATCCATCGAATACGGTTTTTTCAGCGAAGCCGTGACCGGAATCCGATGCTCCTGGCAATAGGCGATCATCTCGGCCCGGCCGGGAAATTTTTCCCGGAAGGCGTCGATCTTCCACGGCGCGACAATGGCGAGCCGCGGCGCGAGCGCCATGTAGGTCAGCTCGAAGCGGCACTGGTCGTTGCCCTTGCCGGTCGCGCCATGCGCGACGGTGTCGGCCTTCTCCTTTTTTGCGATATCGATCTGCGCCTTGGCGATGAGCGGGCGGGCGATCGAGGTGCCGAGGTAGTACTGGCCCTCGTAAACCGCGTTGGCCCGGATCATCGGATAGATGAAATCGCGGGCGAACTCCTCAACCAGATCGAGCGTATAGTGCTTCGCGGCCCCGGTTTTCTTTGCCTTTTCCGGCAATCCGCGCAGCTCCTCCTCCTGGCCGATGTCGGCGGCAAAAGTGATGATCTCCGCCTCATAGGTTTCACGGAGCCATTTGACGATGACGGAGGTGTCCAAGCCACCCGAGTAAGCGAGCACGATTTTCATGGGAAAGGGAAACGATTCTTAGCCACAAAAGGCACAGAAAGCTGCAAAAAAAACAACCCTTGGCGGCCAGCCCGCCTGCCTTGCGGCTTTTGTGCCTTCTGCGGCTATCACTTCCGCGCGGATTCGGCGAGCACGGCGAGGATGGCCTTCTGCACGTGGAGGCGGTTTTCCGCCTGGTCGAAAATGATAGAACGCGGGTTGTCCAGCACCTCCTGGGCGACCTCCTCGCCCGGGTGGGCGGGCAGGCAGTGCATGAACAGCGCATCCGGTTTGGCCGCGGCGAAAAGCTTTCCCGTCACCGCATAAGGCCGCATCTGCGCGTGGCGGCGGGCCGCCTCGGTCTCGTGCCCCATGCTCGCCCAGACATCGGTGTAGACGACGTCCGCGCCCTGCACCGCCTCGAACGGATCGGTGGTGAAATCGTAGGCATGGGCAAAGCCCTTCTCCTTGAGCAGGGCGTTGATTTTCGCGCCGGGCTCATGGCCCTTCGGGCCGGCGAGCGAGATCTTCATGCCGAAGTGCGCCGCGCCGAGGATCCAGGAATTGGCCATGTTGAACGAGGTATCGCCGATGAAGGCGATCTTCCGCCCGCGCAGCGCGGCGAAGAGATCGCCGCCCGGCGGTGCCCAGCGCTCGGCCGCCGTGAAGGCATCGGTGTAAATCTGGCAGGGGTGGAGGAAGTCGGTCAGGGCATTGATCACCGGCACGCTGCCGTGCCCGGCCAACTCGACCACCTCGGCATGGTCGAAGGTGCGCACGATTAGACCGTGAACGAAGCGCGAGAGCACCCGGGCGGTGTCGGCCACCGATTCGCTCCGGCCGAGCTGGATGTCATTCTTGTTGAGAAAAAGCGGATGGGCACCGAGTTCGTGCAGGCCGACTTCGAACGAAACGCGCGTCCGTGTGCTCGATTTGGAGAAAATCATCGCCCAGGTCTGGCCGGCAAGAACCGGAGACGGCCGGCCACGCTCCTGCTTGAAGCGACGCGCGCGCGCAAAAATCTCCGCGACCTCGTGCGGCGGGAAGTCAGTTTCCTGGAGAAAATGCTTCATGGAAAACGGTCAGAATAAACCGTTTTGTCCCTCGCGCACGAGTGAAAAAATGCGCCAAAATGTTACGCTTTTGCGGTCAGGACACTGCGGAAGATCTCGACCGACCGCGCCAGTTCGTCAGCCGTGGCGACGAGCGGCGGAAGCAGGCGGATGACATTGTTGCCCGAGGCGACGGCGAGCAGGCCTTTTTCGCGGAGCGCGGCCAGGCATGGCGCAATTTCACCGGTCAGTTGCACGCCGACCAGGAAACCCTGGCCGCGCACATCCTTGACCCGCGCGGGAAAGTCCGCCGTGAGTTTTTGCAAAGCCGTGATCCACGGCTCGCTCACCTTCGCGACGTGCTCGACGAGTTTTTCCCGTTCGATCACGTCGAGCACGGCCAGGGCCGCTGCGCAGGCCAGTGGCGTGCCGCCAAAGGTCGTGCCATGCGAGCCGGGATGAAACAGTTCGGCGGCGTTTTCGCGGACCCAGACCGCGCCGATAGGGAAGCCGCCGCCCAGCCCCTTGGCCATGCCGATGGCGTCGGGCAGGACGCCGGCATGCTCGAAGGCAAAAAACTTCCCGGTGCGCCCGATGCCGCACTGCACTTCGTCGATCATCAGCAGCAGCTTGTGCCGGTCACAAAGCGCGCGCAGGCCGACCAAAAAATCCGTCGTGCAGGGATTGATGCCGCTCTCGCCCTGGATCGTCTCGATGAAAATCGCGGCGGTTTCGCCGTCGATCAGGTCGGCGAAGCTCTGCAAATTGTTCAGCTCGCCGAAAGCGAAGCCGGGCACGAGCGGCCGGAAGCCTTTTTGAATTTTTTCCTGCGGGGTGGCGCTCATGCCGCCGAAGGTCCGGCCGTGAAAGGCGTTTTTTGCGCAGATGACCTTGTAGCACTTGCCTTCCGCGCCGCCGGCCTTTTGCACGCCGTGCAACCGGGCAAGTTTGATCAGGCCTTCGTTGGCTTCGGCGCCGCTGTTGCAGAAAAACACCCGGCCCGGGCCGGCCCGCCGCACCAGCCGCCGCGCCAGCTCGGCCTGATTGGGGTTGCGGAAAAGATTGCTGACGTGAATCAGCTCGCCGGCCTGCCGCTGCACCGCCGCCACCCATTGCGGATGGCAATGGCCGAGCGCGCTCACCGCGATGCCCGAGGTGAAATCGAGGTAGGCATTGCCCTGGTCGTCCCACACCTGCGCGCCGCGTCCGCGCACGAGCGTGAGGCTGGCCCGGGCGTAATTCTTCAGCACAAACGCGTCGTAAAGGTCGGCGGTGCTGGTGCGGACGATGGTGGGATCGCTCATGGTTGTGGTTCGAAACGTGGAAGGCGGATTTGAACCGAAATCTCTCAATCCGCAACCGCCAACCGGCGCGGCTCAGCCCTGGACAATTTCCGTCCCGATGCCTTTGTCGGTGAAAATTTCCAGCAGCAGGCTGTGCGGCAGGCGGCCGTCGATGAAGTGTACGCGCTGCACGCCCTCGGAGAGCGCGCGGATGGCGCTGCCGACTTTCGGGCGCATGCCCTTGTCGATGATGCCCTTTTTCTTCAAATCGTCGACCTGGCTGATCTTGAGCGTGGAAATAAGCGAGGCGGGGTCGGCGGGATTGGCGAGGAGGCCGGGCACGTCGCTCATGTAGACGAGGCGGCGGGCACGCAGGGCGCTGGCCACGCGGCCGGCGACGAGGTCGGCGTTCACATTATAGGATTTGCCGTCGTAGCCTTCCGCCACCGGCGAAATCACCGGAACAAAGCCGTCGGCGATTTCCTTTTTGATCAACTTCACCTTCACCTCAGTGACTTCGCCGACGTAGCCGAGATCGACCGGGTTGCCGTCGTCGTCGGTCGTGAGCTTCTGGCAGACAAGCACGGTATCGCCGGGGAGTCCCTTGGGCTTGGCCTTGGCTGTGGCGATGGCCTCGCACACGTCCTTGTTCACCACCTCGTCGAGGGTTTTCTTCACCAACGCGATCGTGGCCTCGTCGGTCACCCGCAGGCCGTTGACAAAATTCGCCTTCAGGCCGGACGACTCCATCGCCCGGGTGATGGCCTTGCCGCCGCCATGGACGACGACGACGTTGATGCCGACGGCGGCGAAAAATGCGATGTCGTAGGCGACCCGCGCCCGGATGGCCGGATCGGGATCGTCCATAAAGCTTCCTCCGTATTTCACAACAAAGGTCGAGCCGTGAAAATCCTGAATGTATGGCAGGGCCTCGAGCAGCACCTTCGCCTTGGCGGTGACATCAGCGACGTCCATGGTCCGTCAGTAAGCGCGGCGGGCGGCCGCGGAAAGAAAACAAGACTGGGGAAAAATGCTCACGTGGAATAGGCGAACAAAACTTGTAACGCACTCGCGGCAACTTTTTCCACAAAATTTTTTTGCCGGCATCCCGTGTCACGGTTCCGTCACGCAAAAATCTACTTCACTCCGCGCGCCATCACGCCCACTTCTCGTGCGTGTCCAGAACCCAACTCGTCTTTTCCTCGCGCGCGGAGCACCGCGCCTGGCTGGCCGGCCAGGCGGCGCTGCCCGCCGGCTTTCGCGTTGGCACGGCGCGTTTCGAGTTCACGCCGCGCGAAGCGCCGAAACCGGCGAAAATGGCGCTCACCCTTATTGCGCTGGACCGGCCCACGCCGGATTTCGCCGCCGTCTTCACCCGTAATGCCTTTCCCGGCGCGCCGGTCCTCGTCGGCCGCCGTCGGCTGGGAGAGCCGGCGCTCGGCGCGATCATCGTCAACAACAAGATTTCCAACGTCTGCGCACCGGGCGGCGTGGACGCGGCCGAACGCGTCTGCGCCGAGACCGCGCGGCTGCTTGGGTTCGCCCCGGCGGCCATCCTGCCCAGCTCAACCGGCGTGATCGGCTGGAGTCTCCCCGTCGAGGCCATGCTCGCCGCGCTGCCACAGGCCGCGGCCGCCCTCGCACCCCACTCGATTATGTCGGCGGCCGAGGGCATCGTCACCACCGACCTTTATCCCAAAATCCGGCGCGCCGAAGTTGGGTGCGGCAGCATTGTCGGCATTGCCAAGGGGGCGGGCATGATCGAGCCCAACCTCGCGACCATGCTGGTCTACCTGCTGACCGATCTGCCGGTGCCGCGCGCCGATTTGCGCGTCATGCTCCCGCGCGCGATCGAGACAAGCTTCAACACCATCAGTATCGACAGCGATACCAGCACCTCCGACACCGTTGTCCTGCTTTCGTCGGGCAAAGTGCCCTGCGCGGACCGCGCCGCCTTCGAACAGGCGCTCACCGCGGTCTGCCGCGACCTGGCCGAGGACGTTGTGCGCAACGGCGAGGGCGTACGGCATGTCATCCGCGTCAACGTGCGCCGGGCGCCGGACGCCGTCGTGGCGCGCGCGCTGGGCAAGGCGGTGGTCAACGCGCCGCTCTTCAAGTGCGCGGTGGCGGGCAACGACCCGAATGTCGGCCGGCTGGTCCAGGCCATTGGCAAATTCGTCGGCGCGCAGGCGCCGGCGCTGGATCTGTCCCGGCTGCGCCTGCAGATGGGTGGCATCGAAATTTTTGCGAACGGCGTGTTTCAACTGAATCCGGAAAAAGAAAAAATGCTCACGGCGCATTTGCGCGCGGCCGAACTCTACGCCAGCGCGCCGCCGAAGAATGGCGTGTTCACGCCGCCGGTCGATTTTCCGCCGCACGAGCGCTGCGTGGAGATCGAGGTCGACCTCGCGCTCGGCGCTGCCGAAGCCACCATCCTCGGCGGCGACCTCACCCACGAATACGTCAGCGAAAACGCGGACTACCGGAGCTGAACGGAATCAATTAGGCCGGCATGGGCCGCCTCCGGTCGCTTATTAGGCAAATTTTTCGTTTTCCTTCAGGAGTTCACCATCCTGCACATGCCAGGAGAGCGCGTGGTGTTGCAGACCGCCAAATTCGATGAGCAGCTGTCCGGCATCGCCGCGCCCCACGGCCATGCGCCGGCCTAACGGCATGCCCAGCACCGACATCGGCTCGAAGTCTGTCCACAAGCTATCGGCAACCAATAGGTCCATGCGCGCCCTAAGACTAGAGCTGGAGTGCGCAGGAATCAATCACTGCAGGAACAGCCCGGGACGTTCACCGGGAACTTATCATTTGCTCGGGCTAGGAATCCAAACGGTTGATTGGATGATTCCGCGCAGATCATCGACCGACATTTGAAACCTTGGAACGTTACCGTTGACCACTGGAACACCCTGCCGGCTAATCCTGGAATGCAGGCGCGGATTAAATATGAACACGATGATTTCCGACTCTTTGATAATCGGTCCATCGAATTCCGATCCCACAGCCGGCGCCGCTCCTACTTTTGGGTCGTGTCTCCAAACGGCTTCAATGTAATAATGCGTCTCGCCGGCGACCTCCCGCGATTGAAGGAGATATACTTCCGAGGCATAAAGTATGGATTCCTCGTTGGGTAGAGGTTGGGCGGCGGGTGGAGCAGCGCGGAGGAAACCTGCGATGAACAGAGTGACCAAACCGGAGGCGATGTATTTGATGAAACGGTTCATAAGATAGATTTTATCGAACATTATTAGGATAAGTCGTGTTATTGCTGCCGGTCGCTACCAAAACCGAACATTTTTCCCTACCCTCGCCCAGTTCAAGGCGAAGATGCAGCCAAATCAGGCCGATGCCACCAAAGGCGAACAGCGAGCTCCACGAGGCCATGGGCTGTGTGCAGAAGAGCGAGCGGGGAGCGGACTCAGCCGGCCGAAGGAGCCCGAACCAGGCACGAACTGAGTTGATGAGAGGAAGCTTGCCGAAGCATTATTCGGCCAAACTAGCACCGTCAAAACCCATCGTTCATTGAAGCCCTTGGCTGAGAGGAACGTTCAAATGCAGTGGCTAAATCTTTTGGAAAAAAGGAGCCATGTCATGCTGAGCGCAGCCAGCCGCGCCGGCTCAGCGATTCACATGGATGACCTTGGCGGGGGGGAAGCCGTTGAAATAGGTCGCGGAGGCGTGGCTGTAGGCGCCGATGTTGACGCTGTAGACAAAATCGTCGCGCTCCAGGTCGGGCAGGTTTTCCGCCATCGAGACCACGTCGAGCGCGTCGCAGGTCGGCCCGAAAACCGAGCTGATCTGCGCGGGGCCTTTTTTGAACGCCTTGATCGGGTACTTGCAGTGGTCGAAAATGACGCCGGAGTAGGTGTGATAAACGCCGTCGTTGATGTAATAGCTGGTCTTGCCGTCGCGCACGGCCTTGCCGATGACCTTGGACACGGCGATGCCGGCGGACGCGACGAGAAAGCGGCCCGGCTCGGCCAGGATCTGGACGTTTTTCGGGAAAAGGCGGTCGAGCTCGGTGTTGATAACCCTGGCCAGCTCGCGGAACGGCTTGACCGACGAATCGTAGGGGGCAGGGAAGCCGCCGCCGATGTCGAGCAGGTTCATCTTGGTGTAGCCGCGGTCGGCCGCTTCCTTGTAAACGGAGGCGGAGAGGGCGATCGCCTGGACGTAATTCTCGAAGTTGGTCGTCTGGCTGCCGACGTGGAAGCTGATGCCTTCCACGGTCAGGCCGGCCTTGTCGGCGGCGAGGATGAGGTCGACCGCCTCGCCCGGCGAGGCGCCAAACTTGGAGGAGAGCTCGACCATCGCGCCGGTGTTGGGTACCTTGAGGCGGAGGACGAGGCCGGCGTTCGGCGCGTGCTTTTTGATTTTCTGGATTTCCTCGAAATTGTCGAAGGTGACGAGCGGCTTGTACTGGTTCAGTTCCTCCAGCGTCTCGGTCGGCTTGGTCGGATTGGCGTAGATGATCTTGTCCCAGATCCAGTCCTGCCGCTCCTTGGCCGGCATCTTCTCGATGTTCTGGTGCACAATCATGAACTCCGGCATCGAGGCGACGTCGAAGCTCGCGCCTTCCTCGAACAGCGTGTGGACGATGGCGGGATCGGGATTGGCCTTGACCGCGAAATAAATCTGCACACGTGGCAGGTAGCGCCGGAACTGGCGGTAGTTTTTGCGCAATTCGTCGTGGTCGATGACGAACAGCGGCGTGCCGTTTTCCTTCGCCAGTTTTTTTAGCTTAGCCAGCGGAATCATGGTGCGAGGAGCGGCGGTTCAGGTTTGGTGAAGGACTCGCGGCTTCAGCAGCCGCCTTCCTTGACGAGGAAGTTCTTGAACTGCCACGGGTCCTTCAGGTCAAGGTCGGGCTTGTTGTAGCCCTTGAAGGCGGTGGGATAATCCTTCAGCGGCGTCCAGTCGGAGGATTTGGAAATCCAGCGGCCGAGGTATGGCTTGGAGATATCGAGAACGTAATCGTGCGGCAGCTCGTCGGGCACGAGGACGCCCTGCTCGGGATTTTCGATCATCCACATGGTGGCGGCGATGACGGAGATGGCGACCTGCATGGTGGTGGCGTTCTGGTGCGGGACGAGGCGGCGGGATTCCTCGATGCTCAGGTCGCTGCCGATCCACCAGGAATTGTAGGCATGGCCCATGAGCAGCGCGCCGAGGATGTCGGCGCCGCTGGTGATCTCGTCATTCATGATGCGCAGCTTCGGCTGGAGTTCGTAATTGCGGCCGCGCAACTCGTGCAGCGAGATGATGGCGTTGTCGCACGGGCAATAGGCGTAATGCATCGTCGGACGATAAACCGCCTTGCCGTTTTTCCAGACGGTGAGCTTGTCGGAAATGGTGAAGGATTCGCCGTGGCGGACGACCATGCCGTGGATGGTGTAGTCCGGCACCCAGGAACGGACCCAGGTGTTGATGCCCATGCGGGCGAGGCAGATCTGGTTCTTGGGTCCTTCGGTGTGACGGTAGGCGAACGCCGGCAAGGTTTTTTCATGGGTGCCCCAGCCCATCTCGGCCGTGGTGGTGCCCTCCTCGCGGAAGCCCTCGATCGACCAGGTGTTGACGAACTCGTCGATCTCCTTCGGCACATTGGAAATCTGGGTGTCGCGCTCGCTACAATGGATGACCTTCACGCCGAGCTTCTGGGCGAGAACGTTGAACGTACGGTCATGGATGAGCTGGTCGATTTCCTCGGCTTTGCGGCCCTTGACCTTTTTGTCCGCGATCAGGCTCTGGCCGATGTCGATCAGGCCCTGCTTGGTGAAATGGGAGAGCAGGCCGGGGTTGGCGCCATGCTCGATGACGGCGGTGGCGCCCTTGGTTTTCCACTTCGCCAGCATCCGGCGCAGGTTCATGTGGCGCCAGTAAAGCGTCTTCGTCGTCGGCTTGTTGTCCGGCAGGCCGTGGTAGGGATCCCACACCTCGGTCGAGGTGTTGATGTAGAGCACCCCGTGGTCGTGGCACCACTGGAGGATGACGAGCGCGTCGATGTTCCAGGCGAGGTCGATCAGGACATCGCCGGCGGAAAGATATTTGCCCAAAATCGAGGCGAGATTCTTCTTCTCCACCCGATCCTGGACGAAGCGCACACCCTGGGCGGTCCAGGGCGCGAGCTTGGCGGAACGATCCTCAAAATCCATGACCGTGACGTTCTTGGGCGGCACGTTGATGTGCTTGAAAAGAATCGGGAGCGTGCATTCGGCCACGGCGCCGTAGCCGACGAAGAGGATTTTTTTGGTGAATTCGAGCATGGTTCTGGACGTTGCGAGACGCTGAGAGATTGAGGCACGAGCTGTGCGGGAAAGGCCCGTGACTGACAAGCAGTTTTGCGGCCCGCCGCGTAAAATTTTCCGAACGGCGGCGGTTCGATGGATTTGCCTCCGGTGGCGAGCCGGCCAAGCGGTCCGACCTTACGCCAGACCGGCGGTCTCGGGGAAGCCGTACCAGAGATTCATGATCTGCACCGCCTGGCCGCTGGCGCCCTTCAGGAGGTTGTCCTCGGCCGAGGTGAGGATGAAATTTTTCGTGCGCGGATCGAAGACTGCGGACATGTCAACGCGATTGGTGCCGGTGACGTGCGCGGTGTCGGGCGTTTCGCCGCTGGCCAGCAGCTGGACGAACGGCCGGCCGGAATAGGCGGCCCGCCAGGCGGCGTAGAGCGCGTCGATGGTCGCACCGGCGGCGGCCGGCACGGTGATGGTGGTGGCGATGCCGCGCCGCATCGGCGCGAGGTGCGGATTGAACTGGATGAGGGTGGGCGCGCCGGTCAGCCGGGCGAGCTGCTCCTCGATTTCGGCCAGGTGCCGGTGCTTGACCAGCCCATAGGCCTTGGCGCTCTCCGCGCGCTCGACGAAAAGAAAGTCCTCGGCGGCCTTGCGGCCCGCGCCACTCACGCCACTGAAGGAATTGGCCACGATGTGCTCGCGCGAAACGAGGCCGGCCTTGAGCAACGGCACCAGCGGCACGAGGATGCTGGTGGGGTAGCAGCCGGGCGCGGCGACGAGCTTTGCCTCGGTTTTCCACCCCGGCGGTGTGAGCTCGGGCAGGACGAAGCGCGCCTGCGACAGCAGCTCCGGCGCGTGGTGCTCGCCGTAGTATTTCTGATAAACGGCAAGATCGGCGATGCGGAAATCGGCGCTGAGGTCGATCACCCGCTTGCCGGCCGGGACGAGTTTTTTGGCGAACTCGGCCGAGGCGCCGTGAGGGAGGGCGAGAAAAAGCAGGTCGAGGTCGCTGGCGGCGAGCGCGTCGGCGTTCGAGTCGCTGAAAACCAGGCCCCGGTCGGCGCCGCGCAGCGCGGGAATGACCTGGGCGAGCGGCTTGCCCGCGTGGGTGCGCGAGGTCACGGCCGCGAGCTGCACCTGCGGATGGGCGAGCAGGAGTTTGACCAGAAGTTCGCCGGAGTAACCGGACGCGCCAACGACGCCGACTTTCATAGAAGGAAAAGGGATTAGGCAGGAAGCCGGGAAACCCGGAGGAAACAGACTATTGCTGAAATGGTTCGTTTAACAAAAACAAAAAAGCGGAGGCCGCGAGGGCGCTCCGCTTGAATGGAAAATTTTGGTGGCGAATCAACGCTTCGAGAACTGGAAGCGTTTGCGGGCGCCCGGCTGGCCGGCCTTCTTGCGTTCCTTTTCGCGCGGGTCGCGCTTGAGGTGTCCGGCTTTCTTGAGGGCGGGCCGGAGCTCGGCGTTGAGCTTCTGCAGGGCGCGGGCGATGCCGTGGGCCACGGCGACAGCCTGGCCGCCGTTGCCGCCGCCGGTGACATTGGCGGTGACGTCGATCTTGTCGCGCATCTCCACGGTGAGGAGCGGCGCAGCCGCCTGCTTGGCGAAATTTTCGTGGGTGAAATAGTTGTCGAGGTCGCGGCCGTTGATGAGGACCTTGCCGGAGCCGGCGGTGATGCGGACCCGGGCGCTGGCGGTTTTGCGGCGGCCGGTGGCGGCGATGACGTTGGTTTCTGCGGTCATGGGCGGACGAAAAGATTAGACGGAAATTTTCTCGGGATTCTGCGCGGCGTGGGAATGCTCGGGGCCGGCGAAAACGCGGAGTTTGGTTAGCATCTGGGCGGCGAGGCGGTTCTTCGGAAGCATGCCCTTAACGGCGTGCTTGATGACAAAGTCGGGCCGGCGGACGCGCTGTTCGGAAAGGCTGCGAAAGGTTTCGCCGCCGACGTAACCGGAGAAAAACATGTAGCTGTTCTGCTCCTCTTTCTTGCCGGTGACCACGACCTTCTCCGCATTGATGACGACAACGTAATCGCCGGTGTCGACATGCGGCGTGTAGGTGGCCTTGTGGCGGCCGCGCAGGATGTTGGCGGCTTTGACGGCGAGACGGCCAAGCACCTGCCCCTCGGCATCAATGAGATACCATTTGGGTTGGACCGTGCTCTTGTTGGCAAGGAGGGTTTTCATACGCGAAAAGGGGTTGATAACTAGAGCTGGATGAGGAGGTGTCAACTCTTTATCCACCGAGGTAACGCCATCATCCGGACCAAAATGGATTGCCCGACAAAACGGCCTGCGCCGCCCCGTCCTTTTCTCCAAAGCAAAACCATTCAAACAGCGCTAGACGATGCGCTGGCAGCTGGAAAACCGTGTTCTGATCTACGGCCGCCAGACGGTGGTCTTCGATTGACGAAAACCGCGCGGCCACTTGCCGAGCGGGGAGGTTCTCATCTCTTATCGGCATTTATTTTATCATGCATGCAATCCGTATCCATGAGAATGGCGGCGCGGAAAAGTTGCTATGGGAGGAGCTGCCTGTCCCGCAGCCCGGTCCGGGAGAAGTGCGCCTGCGCGTCGAGGCCGCCGGAGTGAACTTCGTCGATATTTACCAGCGCAACGGACTTTATCCGGTGACGCTGCCATTTACCCTTGGCCAGGAAGCGGCCGGCGTGGTGACGGCCGTGGGTGAAGGCGTGACTTCCTTCAAGCCTGGCGATCGCGTCGCAACGGCGCGCGCCCTGGGGGCCTACGCCGAAGAAACCCTGGTACCAGCCGCCCAACTTGTGCCTGTGCCGCCGGCGATTCCGCTGCAGCAGGCAGCGGCTCTGCTGTTGCAAGGCATCACCGCCCACTATCTCGCCTGCGATACCTTTCCGCTCAAGGCCGGCGATACCGCCTTGGTCCACGCGGCGGCGGGCGGCGTCGGTCTGCTGCTGGTGCAAATCGCAAAAAAACGGGGCGCGCGGGTGTTGGGCACGGTCAGCACGGATGACAAGGCCCGGCTCGCCCGTGAAGCGGGCGCGGACGAGGTCGTGGTGTACAGCCGTGACAATTTTGCCGCGGCGGCAAAACGCTTCACCGACGGGGCGGGGGTCGACGTGGTGTATGATTCGGTCGGAAGAAATACTTTTGAAGGCAGTCTCGAGAGCCTTCGCCCGCGCGGACTGTTTGTCACTTTCGGCAACGCCAGCGGCCCGGTGCCGCCGTTTGCGCCCCTGCTTCTTACCCAGAAGGGCTCGCTCTTTTTCACCCGTCCCTCCATTGCGCACTACCTGCGCACGACGGCGGAACTGCGCGCCCGGACGGACGATTTGTTCCGCTGGGTTGCCGCCGGGGAGCTGGGGGTGCGCTTGAGCGCCAGCTATCCGTTGGCGGCGGCAGCCGACGCGCATCGCGCCCTCGAGAGCCGGACCACTACAGGCAAGCTCCTGCTTTTGCCCTGACGGGGGCTACCCGGAATGACGTTGCTTTTTGCGTGGCGGCAGAGCGGGGGACATGGGGTTTTTGTCCATGTAACAGATCAGGCGGCAGTTAATACGGCTAAATAAGCCTGTTTCAAATTAGGACACTACCCGGCGATTTCCTGCATTTACACCGGCGGGTGGATTTGATCTCGTCGACGTTTCCCAAGGACCGCTTCCGCTCCATGAACACACCGAACCATCCCCAAGCCGCCCCCAGCGCCAGCGCCGTCCTCCCGCACGAGGAAAAGCTGCACCATTTCTGGAAGAAAAACCGCAATACCATTTTTGCCGCCTGTGTGGCCGTCCTCCTGGTCGTGGCCGGGCGGGGTGGATGGGAAATTTACAGCGCCCAGCGTGAGAAAAGCATCGAGGCCGACTATGCGGCCGCGACCACCCCGGAGAAACTGCGGGCATTCGTCCGCGACCATGCCGGACACCGTCTGACCGGCGTTGCCAGCCTTCGCCTAGCCGACGACGAGTATTCGGCCGGAAAATATTCCGAGGCGCTCGCCGATTACGGGACTGCCGTCTCGACGCTGCGCGACACGCCGCTGGGCGGCCGAGCCCTGCTTGGGCAGGCCATTTGCAAGCTCCGCTCCGGGCTGTCCGCCGACGGCGAAAATCAGCTCCGGCAGCTCGCGGCCGATCTGAGCCAGTTGCAGGCCGTGCGCGCGGAAGCGGCCTATTGTCTGGCCAGCCGCGCCGCCGACGACGGACGGATCGACGACGCGAAAAAATTTGCCGACCAGGTGCAGCAGATCGACGCCCAGGGAATCTGGGCGCAACGAGCCCTGGCCCTGCGGGCTTCGCTTCCCGCCGACGGCGTTCCGGGCGGCGCTGCTCCCTCCGGCGGCGTCCAGCTTCAAGTTCCCGGCAAGTAGCCGCGGCGGCGGGCTGAGTCCGGTCGGAAACCACCATGGGCGAGCGGCCACCACCGGCGGAAAAATCCCGGGGCCGGCCATGGCCGATGCGCCCGGTCGTAATGGCCGATCTCGCCGCCAAGGCTTTTGCCGTGGCCGCGTGGCCTTTTTCGCCCTGGCTGGCGGCGGCGTTTTTTGTCGGACCGGACCTTTACCTCCTTTACCATCTGCTGGTGCCTTCGGCGCAGGGGGTGGTGCGCGTCTTCACCCATTTTGCCACGGCGGAAAAGGAGGTTTGGCTGACGATCGACGACGGTCCGGACGAAACGGACACGCCCAAAATTCTCGAATTGCTGGACCGGCACAAGGCCCGCGCCACTTTTTTCGTCATTGGGGAACAGGCCGCGCGTCAACCGGCTTTGGTGGCGGAGATCGTCCGCCGCGGACACGAGGTGGCGCATCACACCCATACCCATCCGCTCTATACTTTTTGGTGCGCGAGTCCGCTGCGGGTGCGGAAGGAGCTGGATGACGGCATGGCCGCACTGCGCACAGCCGGCGTCCAGCCGCGTTGTTTCCGCCCGGCGGTGGGGATCAAGAACCCCTTCCTGCACGACGCCCTGGCGAGCCGCGGGCTGGCCTGCATCGGTTGGAGCGTGCGCAGCCGCGATTGTCTTTCCCGGGAGGCGAATCGCGTGGTCAAGCGCGTCCTGCGGCAGGTCCGGCCCGGGGTGATCATTCTGATGCATGAAGGTCCGCACGCGCCCCGCCCGATCCGGGTCGAGGCCATTAGCCGTCTGCTCGACGCCCTGAGCGACCGGGGTTATGCCTGCGTGGTGCCGGAGACGCGGCAGCTTCGCCGGCAGCCGCCGCGGCAGGTGGTGAAATAAGGGAGGAGCACGGAACCTTCACCTTGAAAATCGAATTCGATGGAGACGCCGCCCGGCCGGCGCCGGCGCCGACCGGCTTGCGGTTGCCGGTGCGCTGGCTGGCCGGCGAGAAGGCGGAATGCATTTTCCCTTCCGTCCGCCCCGCCGGCGAGGCGGACGGTTTTCGGCTGTTTGCGGCCGACGGGATCATGGCCGGGTGGGGCGCCCAGCCGGTGGCGGAATCGGCCGAGGCCGCCGCCCGCGAACTTTACCGGCGCCTGTTCGAGGCCGCCGGCCGCCGCCGCTTGTATCGAATTTGGAACTACGTGCCGGCGATCAACGCCAGGCGGGACGGATTGGAGAACTATCAGGCGTTTAATGTCGGCCGCGCCTCGGCCTTCGAGGAAAAATTCGGCGTCGACTACCGGCAGTCGCTGCCGGCGGCTTCAGCCGTCGGCAGCGGAGGCGAAACGATCGCCGCGGTGTTCGTCGCCGGCGACCGCGATCCGCGGCACATCGAAAATCCGGAGCAGATTGCCGCTTACCATTATCCGCCCGAGCACGGGCCGCGGCCGCCGAGTTTTTCCCGTTCCACCCTGGTCGAGATGGACGGGCGGCCGGTGATTTTCATTTCCGGCACGGCGGCAATCAAGGGCCACGTCACGGTCGCAACCGGCGAGCTCGACGCCCAGCTTAGCTGCACCCTGGACAACCTGCAGTTGATTTCCCGTGCCGCGGGCTTGGGTGAGGAGCTGGGCGCTGGAAATGATTTTTTGCGCCACTTCAAAGTTTATCTCCGGCAGGCGGAGACTTTGGCGGCGGCGAGGAAGCGGCTGGAGGCGTCGCTGCTCCGGCCCGGCGACCGCGTGACCTGGCTGCTGGCGGACCTTTGCCGGGCCGGCCTGACGGTTGAAGTCGAGGCGACGCTGGTGGGAAAATAAGGCGGAGTCAGAGGCCGAGCAGGGCGCGCAGCCGGCGGGTGTCGGTCTTGCCGCGCGCGGTGAGCGGAAATTCCGGAAGGATGCGCCACTGGCGCGGAATTTTCCACGCGGCGAGCCGTTCGCGCAGCGCCGCGCGGATCGCCGCGGCGGTGAGATCCGTTCCCGCCACGGCTGCGGCCAGGGCGTCAGCCCGTGCCGGATGAACGGCGGCGAAAGCGTCGTGCACGCCGGGGAGGTGGCGCAGCGCCTGTTCGATCTCGGCGAGATTGACCCGGCGGCCGGCAAGTTTGGTGAAGCGGCCGCTGCGGCCAAGCAGGACCAACTCGCCCCGGTGGTTGCATTCGCCAAAATCCGCCGGCCGATGCCGGCCGCGTCCGCTGCGCCGATGCCGGTTGCCCAGGGTGAAAACCGCCGCGCTTTCGACCACGAACCGGCGTTTTTTTTGAAACACGAGCCGGACACCCTGGATCGGCCGCCCGACGCTGGCTCCACGGA
>Ga0070741_10005753_pt1 | contig 27178 bp, 26 predicted proteins | sample Coa_R1_4_FD_66440 | JGI IMG/M metagenome (GOLD analysis project Ga0070741, IMG submission 66440) | Surface soil microbial communities from Centralia Pennsylvania, which are recovering from an underground coalmine fire - Coalmine... | ecosystem: Environmental > Terrestrial > Soil > Unclassified ...
GCGTCGGTCGTCCCGAAGAACTGGCTCGCGGTCGCGAAGAAGATGCTGATGAGGATGAGCAGCGCATAATGCTCGCGCGCGAACAGGAAGCAGACCGCCAGCAGGCAGCGCGCCACGTTCGTATAGATCAACAGCCGGCGCTTGCTCCAGAGGTCGACGATCACGCCGGAGAACACGCCGAACACGACCGACGGCACGACGAACGACAGCACCAGGATCGAGGTGAACGTCGACCCGCGCGTGAGCTGCGTGACCAGCACGAGCAGCGTGAACAGGATCGCGTTCTGCGCCGACTGCGAGATGAGCTGCGCCAGCCAGAGCAGCAGGAAGCTCCGGTTGGTCAGCACCGAGCGCGGCCGCGGCGGCGGCGGGTAGCGCAGCGTCGTCGTCGCCGTCCCGCCCCGCATCAGGCCGCGCGCCGCACCGGCGCCGCCATGTTGCGCGCGGTGTAGTACAGCGCCAGCAGCCCGCAGATCAGCCCGACGAGGAAGAACACCTTCGTCGTGCCGATGAGGTCGGCGAGGATGCCGGCGAGCAGGATCGGCGGGATCGAGGCCAGGTTCGTCAGCACCGTCTGCGCCGCGAAGATCCGCCCCTGCATGTCCGTGGGGATGCGGTGGTTGATGATCGACCGGCCGACCACATTCAGGAACGTGTACACGAAGGCGAGGCCGAGGGCGATCGCGCCCGTGACGATGATCAGCGCGGTCGTCTCGCCGAACGGGCCGGGATCGAACAGCCCGAAGAGGTTCAGCCGCTCCAGCACATCGGCGAAGGGGTTGACGAACGCCGCCGCCATGACGCCGAAGACCAGCGCGCCGAACGACCCACCGATCGTCCACCACGGCGAGTAGCGCTCGGCGGCCGCGCGCACGAAGCGCAGCGCCAGCCAGATGCCCAGCGCGGCCGGCGTCACGACGAAGATCATGTTCTCCGAGCTGAGGCCCAGCACGTCGGTGCTGTAGCGCGGCAGCAGCGTCACGACGACGAGCGACAGCGTGCTCGCGAGCACCACGATGACGACGCTCACGTACGAGACCGAATCCGCCGTCAGGCGCGCCCACGCCTCCGCGAAGCGCTCGCGCGTATCCTCGACGGTGATGTCCACGGTGCTCACGGGCCCGCCGAAGCCCTCGATCAGCAGGAAGTTGAACGCCGCCGCCAGGAACATGCCCGCGCAGACGACGGCCAGTGCCTCCGGCCCGACGGTCTTGAGGAAGATCACGGGCAGCACCATCAACCCCGCGACCTGCGAGATGAGCGACTGGAGGTTGTTCAGCGAGTTCGCCGATGTGTACTGCTCGGCCGGCACGATCGCCGGCAGCGCCGAGGCTTCGGCCGGGCCCGCGAACTGCGAGCCGACCGCGAACAGCACCGCGATCACGTAGACCATGAGCACGTTGTCGACCGAGATCGCGAGCAGGATGCAGAGCGCGGCGCGCACGAGGTTCGTCCCCGCCAGCACGACGCCTTTCGGCACGCGGTCCACGAGCACGCCGGAGATCGTGCCCAGCAGCGCCGTCGGCGCGATGTAGGCCGCGACGAAGAGACTGCTGAAGAAGTTCTTGCCGGTCGCGTTCACGACCAGGATCAGCATCGCGTAGACGATGGCGTTGACCGGGGTGTGCGAGAGCAGGCGCGCGACCCACAGCTTGCGGTAGGCATCGTTCTCGAACAGCGTGCGTTCGCCGACGAGCGCGGAGAGGCGGAGCATCGCCGTCCGCGTGTCCGCCATCAGTCACGCTCCAGGACGATGCGGACCTGCTCCGGGTCGGGCTCCGGCCCGCGCGTCACGAACGCCTTGAGCCGCTTTTCGAGCGTGCGGCGGTCGAGCAGCACCCGGTGCCTGCACGTCCGGCAGCGAAGGCCGATGTCGGCGCCGAGCCGCACGACCTCCCATTCGTAGCCGCCGCAGGGGTGCGGCTTGCGCAGGCGGACGACATCGCCCATCCGGAAGTCGATGATCTCGCCCATCGGCCGCTCCGCCGCGCCCCTCAGCCCGATCGGCCGGGCGCTGCCAGCGCCGCCTCGCGCTCGCGGTTGATCTCGTCGCGCAACGCCTGCGCCGTCCGCCGCGCCGCCCCCGCGAAGTCGCGCCTGTCGCGCGATGCGTACAGCACCGCGCGCGAGGCGTTGATCAGCATGCCGGTGCCGCTCGCATCGACACCCGCGCGCACCGACTCGGCGAGCGCGCCCTGCTGCGCGCCGACCCCCGGCACGAGGAACGGCATCTCCGCGCAGCGGCCGCGCAGGCGCGCCATCTCCTGCGGGTAGGTCGCGCCGACGACGAGGCCGGCGTTACCGTGCCGATCCCACGCCTTCACGCGCTCGGCGACGGCCTCGTAGAGCGGCATCTCCCCTGCCTCGGTGCGCACAGGCAGATCCTGCAGGTCCGCCGCACCCGGGTTCGACGTCCGGCACAGGATGAAGGCGCCGTGCTCCGGGCGCTCGAGCCACGGCTCCGTGGAGTCACCCCCGACGTACGGGTTCACGGTGCAGGCGTCGAAGCCGAGCACATCGAAGACTGCGCGGACGTAGGCGCGGGCGGTGTTCGTGACATCGCCGCGCTTGGCGTCGGCGAGCGTGATGACGTGCGGCGGGATCGCTTCGAGCGTCCGCACGAGCGCCGCGTAGCCTCGTTCGGGGCCGAGCGCCTCGTAGAACGCGACGTTGGGCTTGAACGCGCAGACCAGGTCGGCCGTGGCCTCGATGATCGCGTGGTTGAACGCCACGATGTCATCGACCGGCATCAGCGCCGGGTCGGGGTCGAGCCCGACGCAGAGCATGCTGCCGCTGCGCCGCCACGCGGCTTCGAGCTTCTCGCGGAACGTCAACCCGCCGATGCTGTCCGTCCTTCCAGCGCCATGACTTCGCCCTCCGGCAGCGCCGTGCCCCCAGCGCGCAGGCGCGCGAGCGCCGTTTCGAGCGCCTGCGGGTCTCCGCTCGTAAGGTACAGCACGCCGCCCGCCTCCGCGCGCCGGTTGAGCAGGGCGCGCGCCGCGAGCACTCGCTGCACCTGGCGCGCCACGGCGTCCGACGGCTCGATGACGGCGATCCCCTGGCCCGCCTCCTCCTCGATCATCGGTTGGAGGAACGCGTAGTGCGTGCAGCCGAGCGCCAGCACGTCGGCGCCGGAGCGCCGTACGGGGTCCAGGTATCGGCGCACCAGGTCGCGGGCGGCCGTGCTGTCACCTCGCTCGACGGCTTCCGCCAGCCCCGCCGCCGCGACGGTCTCCACGTGCACTTCCGCGCCGTAGCGGTCGACGAGCGCCGCGAGCTTCTCGCCCTTCGCGGTGCCGGGCGTGACGAGCAGCGCCACGCGGCCGGCGAGCGTGCGCTCGGCGGCGGGCTTGAGCGCGGGCTCCATCCCCACGAACGGCACGTCGAAGCCTGCGCGCAGGGCGGCGATCGCGGCGCTCGTCGCCGTGTTGCAGGCGACGACGATGAGCTTGGCGCCGCGGGCCAGCAGCGCGCGCGTGATCTCCGATGCGCGTTCGCGCAGCTCCACGGCCGGCCGCGACCCGTACGGGAACCGCGCGGCGTCGGCGACGTATACGAGGTCCTCGGCCGGGAGCAGGCGGTGGACTTCCGCGAGGACGGCCAGCCCGCCGACGCCGGAATCGAACATGCCGATTGGGCCGGAGGCGTCTGGCATCACCCGGCATCGTACCGGACGCCCGCCCGCCCTTCCGGCCGTGAGACATCTTCAATCGGCGCCGGCGCCCGTCGCCGGGGCGCTATGCTTGATCCGCAAGAAGGAGACACGGACGAATGCCTGACCTGGGCCTCCCCGAGCTGATCATCATCGCGCTCATCGTGCTGCTCTTGTTCGGCCCCGCGAAGGCGGCCGACCTCGGCGGCGCGCTCGGGCGCGGCATCCGCGAGTTCCGCCACGCCTCGCGCGAGGACGCCGACGACGCACCCCGGTCGCCTGCCATGCCGGTCGAGGCGCCCGCCGCGCGCTACTGCACCGAGTGCGGCTCGGGGCTCGCCGCCGAGCAGAAGTTCTGCACGCAATGCGGCGCATCGACGGCGACGGCCGCGCCGGGCGTCACCGGATAGCGTCGGCGCCCCCCAGCGCGTCGATCACCGTGTTCATGTCCTTGTCGCCGCGGCCCGAGAGCCCGAGCAGCAGGATCGCGTCCTTCGGCATCGCGGGCGCGAGCTTCGCGACGTAGGCGATGGCGTGCGCCGGCTCGAGCGCGGGGATGATGCCCTCGGTTTCGCTCAGCAGCCGGAAGCCCGCGAGCGCCTCCCCGTCCGTGATCGCGACGTACTCCGCGCGGCCCGTGTCCTTGTAGAAGCTGTGCTCCGGCCCGACGCCGGGGTAGTCGAGCCCCGCCGAGATGCTGTGCGCCTCCTGCACCTGGCCCCACTCGTCCTGAAGCAGGTACGACTTCGAGCCGTGCAGGACGCCCGGGCGCCCCTTGCTCAGCGTCGCCGCGTGGCGCTCGGTCGATAGCCCCTCCCCCGCCGCCTCGACGCCGATGAATCGCACCCCGGCGTCGTGCACGAACGGGTGGAACAGGCCGATGGCGTTGCTGCCGCCGCCGACACACGCGACGAGGCAGTCGGGCAGGCGCCCGGCCGCCTCGAGGATCTGCGCTCGCGCCTCGCGGCCGATGACCGACTGGAACTCGCGCACGAGCTCCGGATACGGGTGCGGGCCGGCGGCGCTGCCGATCAGGTAGTACGTGTCGCGCACGTGCGTCACCCAGCCGCGGATCGCCTCGTTCATCGCGTCCTTCAGCGTGCGCGAACCGCTCTCGACGACCTCGACCTTCGCGCCGAGCAGCTTCATGCGGAAGACGTTGAGCGACTGCCGGCGCACGTCTTCCGCGCCCATGAACACCGTGCATTCCATGCCCAGCATCGCGCAGACGCTCGCCGTCGCCACGCCGTGCTGCCCCGCGCCCGTCTCGGCGAAGATCTTCGTCTTGCCCATGCGCTTCGCCAGCAGCCCCTGCGCGAGCGCATTGTTGATCTTGTGCGCGCCCGTGTGCGCCAGGTCCTCGCGCTTGATCCAGATCTGCGCGCCGCCGAGGCGCTCGGTGAGGCGCTCGGCGAAGTAGAGCGCAGTCGGGCGGCCGACCCAGGTGCGGAGCAGGTGTTCCAGCTCGAGGCGGAACGTCTCGTCGTCGCGCAGCTCGTGGAAGGCGGCGGTGAGCTCCTCGAGCGCCACCATCAGGGTCTCGGGCACGTAGCGCCCGCCGTACGGCCCGAAGTGCCCGGCGGCGTCCGGCAGGGTCGGCGTGCTCATGCGGTCACCTCCCGGACGGCGGCGACGAAGGCGCGGATCTTCGCCGGGTCCTTCGCGCCGTCCGCTTCAACGCCCGAGGAGACATCGACCAACCACGGGCGGACGTGGCGCACGACGGCGCCGACGGTGCCGGGCGTCAGGCCGCCCGCGAGCCACACCGGCGCGCGCGCGGCGAACGCGGCGGCGAGCGCATGGTCGCCGAGCGTGCCGGTACCGCGGCTGTCGTCGAGCATGCAGGCGACGGCCGTGCCCGGCTCGATGCAGGCGAGCACGCCCGCGGCGTCGGCGCCGGCCGCCGGGCGCACGACCTTCACGGCGAGCCGGTTCAGCACCAGCGCGTCGCTCCATGGCTCGTTGCCCGCGAGCTGCACGAGGTCGAGGCCAACCTCGTCGGCGATCTCGTTGATCTCCTCCGGCGGCGCGTCCTCGAACACGCCGGCGACGAGCGGGCGCTTCCGGGCGAGCAGGCGGTCCAGCGCGGCGGCGCCGTGCGCGAGCCAGGCGTCGGGCGTGCGCGCGTCGGGCGCAGAAGGGGGCGCCTCCTGCTCGACTTGCGCGAGCGGCGCGCCGACGGCCCGCGCGATGTCGTACGCCGTCTCGACGTCCACGCGGCGGCGGCTGTCGGCGAAGATCATGCCGATGAAGTCGGCGCCAGCTTCGGCGGCCGCGATGGCATCGGCGACGCGCATGCAGCCGCAGATCTTCACGCGCGTCACGCCCGCACCCCGCCGCAGACGTAGGCCACGGCCTCATCGACGAGCGGTGCGAGCGGCCGCAGCGTGTCGAGCGCGAGGCGCGGCTGGAATGCCGTCGGCGCCGCGCCGGCGTGGCGCGCGAGGTCGAGCGGCTCGCGCGGCTGCGATGCCAGCGCCTCGCGCGCCGCGAGGCGCCGGCGCAATTCGCCACGATCCGCGCAGACGCACTCGATGAGCAGCGGCGGCGAGCCGGCGAGCGCCGCGAGCGCCAGCCATTGCTCCTCGACGCGCGGCCAGAACACCGGGTTGTCGAGCACGACCGCCGCGCCCTGGCGCACGAGCATGCGCGCGAGGTCGAAGTACGCCTCGTACGCCGCCGGGGCGGCCCGTGCCTCGTCCAGGCCGGCGCGCAGGAGCGCCGACTTGATCACGTCCTTGTCGAGCACGACGGCGCCAATGCGGTGCGCGAGCGCCCGCGCGACCGTGCTCTTGCCGCTGCCCGGCTCGCCGTGCATCTGGACCACGACGGGCATCAGATCAGGAACTCCCGCATCTTCTCGCGCACGTCCTTCGCTGTCATCAGCGCCTCCCCGACGAGCACGGCATGGACGCCGCAGTTCGCCATGCGCTCGGCGTCGGCGCGCGTGTGCACGCCGCTCAGGGCGACGACCACGCGGTCATCGGGGATCAGCGGTCGCAGCCGCTCGGTGACGCCTAGATCGACGTTGAATGTCCGCAGGTCGCGGTTGTTGATGCCGATGAGGTCGGCGTCCACGCGCAGCGCGCGCTCGACTTCGTCCTCGCTCGCCACCTCGACCAGGCACTCGAGCTGGAGCTCGTGCGCCAGCTTCACCAGGTCGCGCAGCTCGTCGTCGGTGACGATCGAGGCGATCAGCAGGATGGCGTCCGCGCCATACGCCCGCGACTCCCAGACCTGGTAGGGGTCGAACATGAAGTCCTTGCGCAGCATCGCCGGGCGGCCGCCGGGGTAGTAGCCATCGATGCTCACGCGGCACTCGCCCAGGAAGTCGATCGAGCCCTGGAAGTACTTCGACTCGGTGAGCACCGAGATGCCCGCGGCGCCGCCGATCGTGTACGTGCGGGCGATGGCGCGATGCTCCAGCACGGCGACGAGCCGCCCCTTCGACGGCGTCGCCTTCTTGATCTCGGCGATGAGCTGCAGGCGGCGGCCGCCGCTGCTCGGACCGCGCGGGCCCTCGAGGATCGCGCGCGCGAGGCTCCACTGCTCCGTCGGGATGCGGTCCATGCGGCGCTTGAGCGCCTCGAGCGGCTCCTGCTCCTTCCGCGCGGCCACTTCGATGCGCTTGTCGGCGACGATGCGGTCGATGATGTCGCCGCTCATGCCGGGGCCGCCAGCTCGTTGGTCGCGCGCACGAATGCATCGAGCTTCGCAAGCGCGGCGCCGGAATCGATGCTCTTCGCGGCCATCGTGACGCCCCACGTGAGGTCGGGCGCGCCGCCCCACGCGACGAGCGCGGCCCCGGCGTTGATCAGCGTAAAGTCGCGCAGCGGACCGGGCGTGCCCTCGAGCACCAGCCGCATCTCGGTCGCGTTCTGCTCCGGCGTCCCGCCGCGCAGGTAGCCGATGTCATGCCGCTCGAGCCCGACGTCCTCGGGCGCGACCCGGAATGTGCGCACGGCGCCCTCGGCGAGCTCCGCCACGGTCGAGGGCCCCGTGATGCTCAGCTCGTCGAAGCCGTCGTCGCCGTGGACGACGAGCGCGCGGTAGCTCCCGAGCCGCGCCAGGACCTCGGCGAGCTTCTCGACGAGCTCGCGCCGGGCGACGCCGAGCACCTGGCAGTGCGCGCCCGCGGGGTTCGTCAGCGGCCCGAGCAGGTTGAACACGGTGCGGATGCCGATCTCGCGCCGCGCGGGCCCGACGTGCTTCATCGCCGGGTGGAAGCCCTGCGCGAACATGAAGCCGATGCCGGCGCGCTCGATGCACGCGGCGACCTGCGCCGGGCCGAGGTCGATCCTGGCGCCGAGCGCCTCCAGCACGTCTGCGCTGCCGCACTGGGAGGTCATCGCGCGGTTGCCGTGCTTGGCGACGCGCGCGCCGGCGCCCGCGGCGACGAAGGCGGCGCAGGTGCTGACGTTGAACGAGCCGCTGGCGTCGCCGCCCGTGCCGCACGTGTCGAGCACCGGCCCCTCGACGTCGATGCGCAGCGACTTCTCGCGCATCACCTTCGCCATGCCGGCGATCTCGTCCACCGTCTCGCCCTTGATGCGCAGTCCCATGACGAACGCGCCGAATTGCGCCGGCGTCGCCTCGCCGGTCATGAGCTGCTCCATGATGGCGGCGGCCTCCGCCTCGGCGAGGTCGTTGCCGTTCACGAGCCGCTCGAGCGCATCGCGGATGGTGAAGGACGGGTCCGTCATCGCCGCTGCTCCGTATGGTCCGCCGCCCGCATCGCCAGGAAGTTGCGGAGGATGTCATGGCCCGCCGGCGTCAGGATGGACTCCGGGTGGAACTGCACCCCCTCGACCGGCAGCTCGCGGTGGCGGACGCCCATGATCACACCGCTCTCGCTCCACGCCGACACCTCGAGCGCGTCCGGCACGCTGTCCGGGCGGATGGCCAGCGAATGGTAGCGCGTGGCCTCGATCGGCGACGCGAGGCCGGCGAAGACGCCCCGGCCGTCGTGGCGCACCCGCGAGACCTTCCCGTGCAGGATCTCCCCCGCGCCTTCGACGATGCCGCCGTAGACCTCGCCGATGCACTGGTGGCCGAGGCAGACGCCGAGGATCGGCACCCTGCCCGCGAAGCGGCGGATGGCGTCCTTGCTGATGCCCGCGTCGTCCGGATTTCCCGGCCCGGGCGAGATGATGATCCGCTCGGGCGCCATCTCGTCGATGTCCTCCGCCGACACCGCGTCGTTGCGCACGACCTCCACCGTCGCGCCCAGCTCGCCGAGGTACTGGTACAGGTTGTACGTGAAGCTGTCGTAGTTGTCGATCAGCAGCAGCATCAACGTTTCCTTGCCTTGAGCAAGAGCGTCGCCGGGATGAGGCGCGCGCGGGCGTCGTCCACCTGGTCGTCCGCGATCGGCTTGTCCTCGCGCGGCTCGAGCAGGCGCTCGACCGTGAGCCCTGCGCTCGTGAGCATCGTGAACCACTCCTCGACCGTCCAGAGCCACTGCCGAAAGCGCACCGGCTCGCCGTCCTGGCCTTCCCACTCCCAGTCCTGCACCACGTCCCAGTACGGCGCGCGGACCCGATACGGCGCATCCCAGGTCAGCGCGGCATCCATCGGATGGCGCACGGACGCACAGAACGCGCCGCCGGGCGCGAGCACGCGCCCGACTTCCGCGATCGTCCGCTCGATGCGCTCGACGTAGCTCAGCATGTGCGCCGCGACCACGGCATCGAAGCTCGCGTCATCGAAGCGCGAGAGGTCTTCGACGTTTCCCTCGACGACCGAGGCGTTCGGCGCGTCGTGGCGTGCCAGGTAGTCGCGGGCGTAGGCGAGCTGCTCCTTCGACTGGTCGATGCCGACCGCGACGGCGCCCAGGCGGTCGAGCGCGAGCAGATCCTGCCCGCCGCCGCACCCGAGCACGAGGACGCGCCGGCCGCGCACGTCGTCGAGCAGGCGCACGTCGTCCTCGCTCGTCCGCCACGACCACATCAGGCGCTCGCCGAAGCGCTCGCCGTAGCGCTCGCGCTGGTACTTCTTCGACACGGCGTCCCAGGCCGCGCGGTTGTCCGGCGCCGGCGCACCGGCCGCGGCCGCGGCAGCGACGGGCGTCTCGCCGAGCGGCGTCGCCTGCGGCGGCGCGGGCTCTTCGCCCGCCGCGGCGAACGACGACCAGTCGGTTTCGAGGGGCGCGAAGTCCTCTGCGAGCGCCCGGCTCACCGATTCGCGGAGGGGCGCCGGCATCTCCACCGCCTCGAGCTCGCGGGCGGCGAGCCAGCGCGCGTCGTCGTAGTCGCCGTCCGAGCGGAAGCGCACCGGCCCCGCGGCCATGCCCGCGCGGAAGAGGTTCGTGATGAACTTTTCGCCCCGCGGGTCATCGAGATACACCGTGTCGACGAACGTCTCCTCGGCGACCGAGACGCCGAATTGTTCGCGGGCGTAGCGGCGCACGGTCTCCTCGGCGGTCTCGTCGCCGCGCACGCGGTCGAGCGGCACGAGCCAGAGGCCCGCGAACGGCGGCCGGTCGGGCCGCCGGCGCGCCGTCAGCACGCGCCCCTCGCGCTCGAACAGCGCCGCGGACAGCAGCTCCGGCGTGGCGCTCGGCATCTCAGTACCCCAGCGAGCCGCGCGGCCGCTCGTCGCGGCCCTGCTCCGCGAGGTCGATCGCGCGCAGCATCGCCCGCGCCTTGTTGCCCGACTCCAGGTACTCCTCCTCCGGCGTGCTGTCGTACACGACGCCGCCGGCCGCCTGCACGTATGCGATCCCCGGCTTCATCCAGATCGTGCGGATCGCGAGCGCCGTGTCGCAGTTCCCCGACATGTCGAAGTAGCCGATGCAGCCGCCGTAGCCGCCGCGCCGTTCGCCCTCGAGCTCGGCGATGATCTCCATCGTGCGGATTTTCGGCGCGCCCGTGACGGTGCCATGCGGGAAGTAGGCGCGCAGCGCGTCGTACGTGCTCACGTCGCCGCGCAGCTTGCCGATGACGTGCGAGACCATGTGCATGACGTGCGAGTAGCGCTCGATCGCCATCAGCGACGTCACGCGCACGCTGCCCGGCGTGCACACCCGCCCCAGGTCGTTGCGCGCGAGGTCGACCAGCATGATGTGCTCGGCGCGCTCCTTCTCCGACGACTGCAGCTCGTCCGCCATCCGCTGCTCGTCCTCGGCGTCGCGGCCGCGTCGGCGCGTCCCCGCGATCGGGTGCGTCTCGATGACACCGTCCTCGATCCGGATCAGCATCTCCGGCGACGCGCCGACGACGTGCATGTCGCCGAGCTCCAGGTAATACATGTACGGCGAGGGGTTGACGGTGCGCAGCGCCCGGTACACCTCGAACGGCGGCGCGTCGGTGCGGCGCGCGAACCGCTGCGAGACCTGGATCTGGTACGTCTCGCCCCTGACGATGTATTCCTTCGCCCGTTCGACCTTGCACATGAAGGCCTCCCGCGTGTGGTTCGACTCCGCGTCGCCGCGCGCGCCCGGGGCGCTATCGCCGGGGGCGGCGTAGGGCAGCGCGGTCAGCGGCCGGCTGAGGCGCGACACGAGCTCTTCGATCTTCCACGTCGCCTGCCGGTACGAAGCCTCGATGTCGCCGTCGAGCCGGGCATGGCTCACGACCTTGATCTTGTGCTGCAGGTGGTCGAACACGAGCAGCGTATCGACGAACAGGAAGATCGACTCCGGGAAGCCCTGTGGGTCTGCCTCGGGCACCGGCAGCTTCTCGTAGTAGCGCGCGCACTCGTACGCCATGTAGCCGACGGCCCCGCCGTGAAAGCGCGGCAGCCCTTCGACGGGCACGGCCTTCAAGCGGCGCAGCTCATCCTCGATCGGCAGCAGCGGGTCGCCGGGGGTCTCGTTCGCCACGGCGTTGCCGCCGGTGCGCAGCACCCGGTACGGCTCCGTCCCGATGAAGCTGTAGCGGGCGATGCGCTCGCCGCCTTCGACGGACTCGAGCAGGAACGAGTAGCGCCCGCGTGCCACCTTCAGGTAGGCCGAGACGGGCGTCTCCAGGTCGGCGATGACCTCGCGGTACACGGGGACGATGTTCCCCTGCCCGGCCATCGCCTTCACCTGGTCGAGCGTCGGCGTGTAGGCGCTCATCGCCCGCCTCCCTTCGTCCGCGGCGTCGCGTCCTCGCGGTCCTGCGTGAGCGGCGGCATGCCGCGCCGGAAGTAATCGAGCCGCAGCGCCTCGCGCACCGCCACGATCGTCTCCTCCGCCGTGGCGTAGCCGAAGCGGCTCCCGGTCTCGAGCGCCTCCTGGACGAGCTTCGGGCGCGCTTCGTAGTAGCGGCGCCGTTCGCGCATCGGCTCGAGCAGGGCGTTGATCGCCGACGCGAGCTTCTTCTTCACCTCGACGTCGCCGACCTTGCCGGCCACGTAGCGCTCCTTGAGGTCGTTGACCTCGTCGGCGTCCGGGTTGAACGCGTCGTGGTACATGAACACCGGGTTGCCCTCGACGTGCCCCGGGTCGGTCGCCCGCAGGCGCGTCGGGTCGGTGTACATGCTCATGACCTTGGTCACGACGGTCTCGACGTCGTCGCTGAGGTTGATCGTGTTGCCCAGGGACTTGCTCATCTTCGCCTGCCCGTCAAGACCGACCAGGCGCGGCACGCGGCCGACGAGCGCCTTCGGCTCCGGGAAGACTTCGCCGAAGTCGCGGTTGAACTTGCGCGCCATCTCGCGGGTCATCTCGATGTGCGGGAGCTGGTCCTCCCCGACGGGCACGAGGTGCGCGCGCGGCATGAGGATGTTGGCCACCTGCATCAGCGGGTAGACGAAGAAGCCGACGGGCACGCCCTTCTTGCCGGTCTCGAGCTCCGCCATCTCCGCCTTGAGCGTCGGGTTCCGCTGCAGGCGCCCGAGCGGCATGAACCAGCTGAGGTGCACCATCAGCTCCGCGTGCTGCGGCACCTGCGATTCGATGACGAAGTGGCTCCCCTGCGGGTCGAGCCCGACGGCGAGCCAGTCGAGCGCCACCTGCCACACCGCCTCCCGCACGCGGTCGATGTCGTCGGCGTAGTCCGACACCTGGTAGTCGGCGATCAGGAAGAAGCACTCGTACTCCTCCTGCAGCCGCACCCAGTTCTCGAGCGCGCCGGCATAATGGCCCAGGTGCAGCGGGCCGGTCGGCCGGATGCCGGTGAGGATGCGCTGGCGCGTCACGCGTCCACCTCGATCCACACCATTTCGTGAGCCACCCAGCCGCGCATACGGCCGACGGCTTGCAGACAGCAGACAACAGACAACAGATGATTCATTTCAGCGTCCTCCGCTCGAAGCCCGTGACGTGTTCGATGCTCGGGAGGTTCGGGCGAGTTCGATCATCTGCGCCGAGATCATCCGCACGATTTCCTCGCAACGCCCGCTGAGCTCTGCCTCGGCGCCCTCACTGAGCGCACTACAGCGCCTCAGCAGATCCAGCCACGTGAGGGTCTCATTCGCCGATCCTCGCGCGATCGAGAGGTGGTTTCGATATGCGGCCGGTGCGAATCGCCCGTGACCCTCAGCGATGTTGGCCGCGATCGAAGTCGACGAACGCAGCAGCTGAACTCCGATAATCGCGGTGACCCGATCCGCCGGCAGATCGCGGACGACCTGCACGATCAGCTCCGACAGATCCTGAGACTTCTGCCAGACGGAGAGATTCCGAAACGAGTAGCGGCTACGAAGCCGCGCGCCACTCGTTGTTGGCGTTCTGTTGTCTGTTGTCTGCTGTCTGCTCTGCTCTCGCACTTGCACTCTCGCCGTGCAGTCACGCGATGACCGGCACCGCCTGCATCGCCTCCCGCACCCGCGCCTCCGGGTACTCGAAATCCTGCAGGTTGCCCGCGAGGTACTGGTCGTACGCCGTCATGTCGAAGTAGCCGTGGCCGCTCAGGTTGAACAGGATCGTCTTCCGCTCGCCCGACTCCTTGCACGCCAGCGCCTCGTCGACCGCGGCGCGGATCGCGTGTGCGGACTCCGGCGCCGGGACGATCGCTTCCGTGCGCGCGAACTGCACCGCCGCCTCGAAGACGGCGTTCTGCGGGTAGGCGCGCGCCTCCATCAGCCCCTGGTCGTACAGCTCGCACACCAGGTTCGCCATGCCGTGGTAGCGCAGCCCGCCGGCGTGGATCCCCTCCGGGATGAACGTGTGGCCGAGCGTGTACATCTTGACGAGCGGCGTCATCCCCGCGGTGTCGCCGAAGTCATAGCGGTACTCGCCCTTCGTCAGCGACGGGCACGCCGCGGGTTCGACGGCGACGAAGCGCGTCGCGCGCCCCTCCGCCAGCTTGTGCCGCATGAACGGGAACGCGAGGCCGGCGAAGTTCGAGCCCCCGCCCGCGCAGCCGATGACGACGTCCGGGTACTCGCCCGCCATCTCGAGCTGGTGGATCGCCTCCTGGCCGATGACGGTCTGGTGCATCAGCACGTGGTTCAGCACGGAGCCGAGCGAGTACTTCGTGTCGTCGCGCCCTGCCGCGTCCTCGACCGCTTCGCTGATCGCGATGCCGAGGCTGCCGGGCGTGTCCGGCATCTCGGCGAGGATGCCGCGGCCGGCGTTCGTGTCCGCGCTCGGGCTCGCGACGACGTTCGCGCCGTACACCTGCATCAGCGAGCGCCGGTACGGCTTCTGCTCGAAGCTGACCTTGACCATGTAGACCTTCAGCTCGAGCCCGAAGAAGTTGCACGCCATCGCGAGCGCGCAGCCCCACTGGCCGGCGCCCGTCTCGGTCGTCAGGCGCGTCACGCCCTCCTGCTTGTTGTAGTAGGCCTGCGCCACCGCCGTGTTCGGCTTGTGCGAGCCGACCGGCGACGCGCCCTCGTACTTGAAGAAGATGTGCGCCGGCGTGTCGAGCGCGCGCTCCAGTCGCACCGCGCGGATCAGCGGCGTCGGCCGCCAGAGCTTGTAGACCTCGCGCACTTCCTCGGGGATGTCGATGAAGCGCTCCTGCGAGACCTCCTGCTTGATCAGCTCCATCGGAAAGAGCGGCGCCAGCGCCGCCGGCCCGATCGGCTCGTGCGTCCCCGGGTGGAGCGGCGGCGGGGGCGCCTTCGGCAGGTCCGCCGCGATGTTGTACCAGCGCTCCGGGATCTGCGACTCGTTGAGCAAGAAGCGTGTCTGCGTGACCATGGCTCGACCTCCTGTTGACGGTGTACTGACTGCGACGCGCGGCGGGGAAACAAAAAAACTCCCGCCCTGTGCAGGGGCGAGAGTCAGTCGCGGTGCCACCCTGGTTGCCCGCCGCACGCGGAGGGCATCTCGGCGCGGTCACGGCCCGGCATACCGGGCGATGCCGCGGGCGTGGTATCGGTGCCCAACCCGCCGGAGACTACTTCCCGCGCTGCGCGAGGTTCGGTCCGGGGCTCCCGGGTCCATTCGGCCTGCTGCGCCACCGCCGGCTCTCACCTGCTCCGGCTCTCTTGTGGGCTCGCTGGCAGACGTACTCTTCCCGATCGTCGCCTGTATTCGAGTGCGTCGAGCATAGCCACCGGCGAGCGAGGGTGTCAAGCCTCGCCGTGCGCGTCGTCAACGGCTCGCGTCGTCTGACCTTGGGGGCTCGCAGAGCGCTGGTCAGGCGCGACACCTCGCGAGAACGGGAATGGGCGACACACGCGCGGTGAGCGGCTGCGGTTTTACCGCATCTGGCCCATCGGCGGCGCCTGTGGTGTTGCCGCTGGCATGCGGCTTCCCGCCACGGCGTCAGTCGGCATCCTCGTGACGGAAGCGCAGGGTGACGATCTCGTTCGGGCGCGCCGAGATCGGCACGCGGCCGCCAACCCGCGGCACATCGGCGATGTGGTCTTCCTTCAGGTCCACCAACGACACCTCGCCGCGGAGCGGCAGCACGTCGACCGTCGCATCCGCGGCGAGGTCGAGCGTGTTGTAGAGCCGCACGATCACGCCGTCGCCGTCCTCCGCGCGCTTGATGCCGCTCACCTGGAACGCCGGCGAGTCGACGGAGAGCAGCGCGCCCTCCGCCGGCAGGCGGCCGAGGCCGTGGCGGTTCCACCGCGCCCGCATCTCGCGCACGAACTGCACCGCCAGCACGTGGGCCCCCGCCGCCGCCCAGTCGCCCGCGTGCGGGATGATGCTGTACTCCGCGACGTTCTTTCCGTGCAGTTGCGCGCCCGGCGTCCGAAGCTGCGGCCCGGCGCCGCCCCGCCGCGACGACAGGTCGTCGCGCGACAGCCAGCCGACGCAGCGGATCAGCGTCAGCGCGATCTCCGCGCCGTCCGCCGTGTCGAGCACCTCGTACTCCGGCAGGCCCCGGTTGGCGATGGTGAGCCCGCGCGCGCCGTCGTCCACGCTGACGAACGCCTTCTGCGGCCACGTCGGCACCGGCTCCTCCGCCCACGTCGCGGGGTCCCACTCCGGCACCGCAAGCGGGCGCTGGATGACGCCGAAGTGCTCGTCCGCCTTCGAGACCGTCGCGCGCACGCCCGACGGGAAGTGCGCGCGCAGGCGGTGGTCCTCCGCCGCGTTGTACACCGTGGCGCGCACGTCGATGCGCGCGAGGCCATCGACCAGCGTCACTTCCGTGATGATGCGCTCGTCGCACATCGAATCGCTGCGCGACCCGCGGCCCGCGCTCAGGCCCGAAGGCAGCAAGTACGTCAGCTCGATCGTCAGCATCTGCATCCCGGGCGCCGACGTCACGCGGATCTTCGGCGGCACGGCCGGCCGGTCGATCAGGCGGTCCTGCTCCGGGCGGCAGTAGTTGTACTCGTCGCCGCGGTCGCCGCCGTCGATGAAGCGGTTGAGCCCGCGCAGCACCCGTCCGTCGCGCTTGTCGGTGACGGTCAGTGTGCCGTCACCGGAATCCGCCTCGACCCGGAACAGCCCGTTCTCGATCGCGTGCCCGCCCGGCGATTCGAGCGTGTGCGCCTCGGGCGCGGGCGCTGCTTCGAGCGTGTAGACGGCGTAGCCGTAGCCCGGCACGTCCTTCGCGACGAACCCGACTTCCGCGCGCGTGCGGTCGAAGCCGGTGATCGCGCCGGCAGGCACCACGACCTCGAGCGTCGCGCCGACCTGGCCGGCGGGGACGCGCTCGCCGTCCGGGCCGACCACGGCGACCACCGGCTGCTCCGCCGACCACGGGACCGTCGCCGTCACGTAGGCGGTCGCGGGCTGCGGCGTCGGGTTGAAGACGGCGATCGTGCCGAGCGGATGGTCGGGGCCGAGCGCCGCGATGGTCCGCAGCGACTGGCGCACGATCTCGTCGCCGATCTCGCGCACCCACTGGTAGCGCTGGCGCATCTCCTCGTGCACGCCGTCCACCGAACACCCGCAGATCGAGTCGTGCGGCTGGTTCTCGAGCAGGTGCCGCCACGCGCGGTCGATCAGCGCGGCGATCGAGGCGTCCTCGGTCGGGAACGGCATGTGGCGCGTCGTCACGGGCAGCGGCTGCTCCCACTCGCTGCCCATGTCGCGCTTGAGCGCATCGGCCCAGATCGAGAACGGCTCCGCCCAGTGCGCGAGCAGGTCCTCGCACGCCTGGTTCTCCTGCTTGATCCACATGCGGGCGGAGAGCACGCCGGGGAGCAGGTGCGCGCGCTGGCCGCTGCGGAACTCGCCGCGGTGCCGCGGCCAGTCGCCGGCGCGCGTGCCCATCGCCTCCCGCACGCGCGCGAACACTTCCGGCAGCGAGCTGTGCTTGAGGAACGCGTCCTCCAGGTGCTCGTTCGCCGTGCGCAGCATCGATGGCAGCTCCGGCTGCGGCGGCAGGTGGTCGCTGCCGTTCATCACCAGCAGGTACGGCGTCGTCGCGCGCGGCTCGAGCTCGTCGCGAATCGCCTGGATGCGCGCGAGGAGCGCCTTCGGGTTCGCGGGCAGCGTGGCCGCAACCCCGTACCCGCTCGGCTTGTGGATCGTTAGCACACTGCTGCCGTCGGGCGACTCCCAGAAGAACTCCGTGGTCTTGAGCGAGTCGTCGGCGCCGCGCCACATCGTCGCGCACTCGATGCCGAAGCCGCGCAGGATCGCCGGCATGTGCGCGATCTGCCCGAAGGGGTCGGGGATGTACCCCACCTTCATCACGTCGCCGAACATTTGCGCGACGCGATGCCCGCGCAGGAAGTTGCGCACCAGCGCCTCGCCGCCCGGCAGGAACTCGTCCGGGATGATGTACCAGGGCCCGACCAGCAGCTTGCCGCCCTTGACCAGCCGCTCGATGTCCTCGAAGCGCTCCGGCCGGACCTCGAGGTAGTCCTCGAGCGGGATCGTGTGCCCGTCGAGCATGAAGTGCTTGTAGTCCGGGTCGCTGTCGAACAGCTCGATGAGCATGTCGAACAGCCCGACGAGGCGCACGCGGAACGACTGGTACGGCAGGTACCACTCGCGGTCCCAGTGCGTGTGGGAGACCACCATGAGCATGCGCTTGTCGCGCGGCCTGGTGCCCCGACCCATCATGCGCCGCCTCCGCTCGACCGGCTCTGCCGTCCGCGGGCGATGGTAAACGCGGACGGCGCCTGGCACTAGCGCCCCCCGCCGCTCCGCGCGTCGTACGGCCGGCGGCATCGCTGGCGCGCCGCTCAGACGCTCAATTCAGGCGTGGCGGACGACCGCGCATCCGGCGGGGCGCCCCGCCACCGGCCGCCGAGCGCAGCCGGTCAGTCGTAGCGCAGCAGCGCGTGGACGTCGTAGCCGGCGAGGCGCTCGCGCCCGGCCAGGCCCGCCAGCTCGATGACGAACGCGAGACCGGCCACGCGTGCGCCGAGCAGCTCGACGAGCTTCGCCGCGCCCGCCGCGGTGCCGCCCGTCGCGAGCAGGTCATCGATGACGACGACCTGCTGCCCGTGGCGCAGCGCGTCCTCGTGGATGTCGAGCTGGTTCGTCCCGTACTCGAGCGTGACCTCGATGCTCATGCGCGCCGCCGGCAGCTTCCCGGGCTTGCGCACCGGCACGAACGGCACGCCGAGCCGGTCGGCGAGCGGCGCGCCGAACAGGAAGCCGCGCGACTCGATGGCGACGATCGCGTCCGGCCGGCGCTCGCGCACCCATGCCGCCAAACCGTCGATCGCGTACCGGAACGCCTCCGCGTCTGACAGCAGCGGCGTGATGTCGCGGAAGAGGATGCCGGGCGCCGGGAAGTCCGGCACGTCGCGGATGTAGTGCTTCAGCCGCGCGAAGTCCGGCATGGCGCTAGTCCGGCGGCAGCGCGCGGTCGAGCGGGACGTACGGCAGCGCGAGTGACTCCGCGAGCGCCTCGTGGGTCACGTGGCCTTCGCTGACGAGCACGCCCCGCGCGAGCGCCGGGTCCTTGCGCAGCGCCCGTCGCGTGCCGAGCTCGGCGAGCTTCAGCACGTACGGCAGCGTCGCCGCCGTCAAGGCATACGTCGATGTATACGGAACCGCGCCCGGCATGTTCGCGACGCAGTAGTGCACGACGCCCTCCTCGACGTACACCGGATCGTCGTGCGTCGTCGGCCGCGACGTCTCGCAGGCGCCACCCTGGTCGATCGATACGTCCACGATCACCGACCCCGGAGCCATCCCGCGCACCATCTCGCGCGTCACGAGCTTGGGCGCTGCGGCGCCCGGCACGAGCACCGCGCAGACCACGATGTCCGCCTCGCGCAGCGCGCCGGCGATGGCGAGCGGGCTCGATGTCAGCGTCGTCGTGCGCCCCGACCAGCGCTGCTGCACCATCCGCAGCCGGTCGATCCGCGTGTCGAACACCGTCACCCGCGCGCCGAGGTTGACCGCCGTGTCGATCGCGTTCTCGGCGACGGTGCCCGCGCCGAGGACGACGACGTGCGCCGGCGGCGCGCCGGGCAGGCCGGAGAGCAGCTTGCCGCGCCCCGGGCCCGGCTTGCGCAGCCACTGCGCGCCGATCTCCGTCGCCATGCGCCCGGCGATCTGGCTCATCGGCGTCAGCAGCGGCAGCGAACCGTCCGGGAGCTGCACCGTCTCGTACGCGATGGCGGTGATCTTGCTCGCGATGAGCGCCCGCGTCAGCTCGGGCAGCGCTGCGAGGTGCAGGTAGGTGAAGAGCGTCTGCTGGTCGCGCAGCAGCGCGTGCTCTTCCTCCAGCGGCTCCTTGACCTTGATGACAAGGTCCGACTCCGCCCACACGCTGCGCGCGTCGGCGATGCGCGCCCCGGCCGCCGCGTAATCGGCGTCCCCGCAGCCGATGCCGCCGCCGGCGCCCGACTCGACGAGCACCCGGTGGCCGGCGGCGACGAGCGCATGCACGCCCTCGGGCGTCAGGCCGACGCGAAACTCCTCGTTCTTCAGCTCGCGGACGGTGCCGACGATCATCACGCCCCCACGGGATTGCGCAGCACCCCGATGCCTTCGATCTCAGCTTCGACCACGTCGCCCGCCTTCAGGAACTCGGGCGGGTTGCGCCCGATGCCCACGCCCGACGGCGTGCCGGTCAACAGGATGTCGCCCGGCAGCAGCGTCATGCCGGCCGACCATTCCGCGATCAGCCGCGCGACGCTGAAGATCATCTGCGTGGTGCGCGCGCGCTGCTTCTCGGCGCCGTTCACGCGCAGGCTCACCGTCAGCGCCTGCGGGTCCGGAATCTCATCGGCGGTCACAACGAGCGGACCGAGCGGACAGAAGCCATCGAGGCCCTTGCCCTTGTACCACTGCCCGTGGCGGCGCTGCAGGTCGCGCGCCGTCACGTCGTTCGCCACGGTGTAGCCGAAGACGTAGTCGAGCGCCTGCTCCTCCGCGATGTCGCGCCCCTCGCGGCCGATGACCGCCGCCAGCTCGACCTCCCAGTCCACCTCGCTCGTGACGGCCGCGTGCGACGGGATCGGCTCGTCCGGGCCGATGACGCAGGTCGGCGGCTTGGTGAAGAACACCGGGTACTTCGGCGCGTCGCTGCCGGCGACCGAGCGCGACTCCGCGACGTGCTCTGCGTAGTTCAGCCCCACACACACCATGTTCCGCGCGGGGTGCGGGATCGGCGCGAGCAGTTGCGCATCGGCGAGCGCGATGCCCTTGGTCGCGTCGTCCGTGCAGCGCGCCGCGACCTCGCGCGCGACATCGAGCGCCGCCGCGCCCTGGTGGAGGAAGCCCGCGAGGTCGTCGTGCACATCCGGCAACGCGAACGCCCGCGCGGCGGCGCAGAGGTTGACGACGCGGTCGCCGAGGACGATGCCGAGATGCTCGCGGCCGTCCGCCCCCGCCGTGCGCTGGCGGTACGTCGCGAGCCGCATCAGTACCAGGACGCGTCGATGATCAGCCCCGCGTGTCGCGCCAGGACGCGCAGCACCTGCTGGTCTGCCTCGGTGAATCGTCCGCCGCGGCGGCGGTCGGTCACGTAGAGCGCGCCCCGCACCTCCGGCCCGGCGAAGATCGGCACGCCCAGCAGCTCCTGCATGCCCGGGTGCTTCGGCGGGAACCCGAACGCCTTCTGATGCTCGCGCAGGTCCGCGATGTGCACGGGCAGCCCGTCCTGCCGCATGGTGCCGAGCGGCCCGTGCCCCTGCGGCGGCCCCTTCAGTGCCTTCAGCTCGTCGTCGCTCATGCCGCTCACGATGAAGCCCTCGACGTAGTCGTCCGTGCCGGTGACGGCCAGCGCGCAGTACGTGCCGTCGGTCATCTCGCGCGCCACGTCGGCGACGTGCTGGAGCGCGTCGGTGGGTGTCCGCGGCGGATGACGGCGGTTGCGCGCGGCCAGCTTGCGCAGCGCGCGGTACTCCGGGTCGCGCTCGCGCCAGCCGCCACGGCCTTTCGGGATGGCGCGCTCGACCTCTCCGGCCAGCCGCTGTTGCACGTCGAGGCTCATGGCACCCCAGCGTACCGCGGTCCGCGCGCGACGGGCGAGTCAGCCCGCCGCGGCGCCGGCCGCCTGCCGGCCGAGCACGCGGTCGACGAAGCCGCGCACCGCCGGCACGACCATCTCGTTCGCGATCTCGCTGTGGCCATAGCCGGGGAAGGAGACGTAGGTTTTCGGCTCCGGCGCCGCCTCGAAGACCTGCTGCCCCATCCGCTCCGGCACCGTCGTGTCGCTGTCGCCGTGCATCACGAGCAGCGGCCGGTCGAGCCGCCGGATCCGCGAGAGCGTGTCGTAGTTGGTGAGCGGCGCCCATGGCGCGAGCGCGAGCAGGTAGCGCAGGCGCGGGTAGCGGTCGAGCGCCATGTCGCGGATCGACGTGAACGGCGCGCGCAGGATCAACCCCGCCGATGGTTCGCGCGTGGCCAGCGCCGTCGCGATCCCGGTCCCGAGGGAGAAGCCGTAGAAGAAGATCGACGCCGGGTCGACCTCCGGCCGCTCGTACAGCCAGGCGAGCGCGCCGGCGGCGTCCACGATTGTGCCCTCCTCGGTCGGGATGCCGGGGTTGCAGCCGAATCCCCGGTAGTCGAACACGAAGAAGTTGCAGGCAGTGTCGCGCAGGAACTCGCGGAACTGCGCGACGCGCTCCTCCGTGAGCCACATGTCGCTGGCGTTGTAGCTGGTGCCGTGCATGAACAGCAGCGTCGGCGCGCGGCCGCCGGCGTGCTGCGCCGGGAAGAACCAGCCCTGCAGCGTCAGGCCGTCCGCCGTGACGATGCCCGCCTCCTCGTACGGCACGCCGAGCGCGCCCGGCGGCTCCGGGTGCCACGCGCCGCTGTAGAACAGCCGCGGGCGGATCATCCGCTCGAGCGCGACGGTGAGCGCGATTCCCGGCGCCGAGAGCGCGAAACCGGCGGTCGCGAGCTTGCGCAGCACCCGTCCAGCGTACGCGCGCCTCCGCGCGCTCGACAAGCGTCACCCCCGGGGCGTCGCGACGCCTCCCCGCACCTCGAACGCCTGCGCGCCCGCGACGAACCCGGCGCCGAAGCGGTCGGCATCGGCGCTCGTGATCAGCGCCTGGTCCGCGTCGATCGCGCCGAGCACGCTCTCGCGGCGCTCCTCGTCCAGTTCGGAGAGCACGTCGTCGAGCAGCAGTATCGGCCGCTCGCCCGAGCGGTCGCGCAGCAACTGCGCTTCGGCGAGCCGCAGCGCCAGCGCGGCCGTGCGCTGCTGCCCGCGCGACGCGTACGACGCGACCGGCGCGCCGCCGAGCGTCATCGCCAGGTCGTCGCGGTGCGGTCCGACGAGCGTCATGCCGGCGGCGATGTCCCGCGCGCGCGTCTGCTCGAGCCGGTCCACCAGCGCCGCGGCCAGCTCCGTCGGCTCCGCCGACGCGATCCGCTCCGCCGTCCAGCCGGCGACGAAGCGCGGTTCGTAGGCCAGCGCGAACTGCTCGCGGCCGGCGCTCAGCCGCGTGTGCGCGCCGGCGGCATCGCGCGCCAGCTCCAGCGCCGCCTGCGCCCGCGCGCGCAGGATCACGCCCGCCTCGTCGCCCAGCTCGTCGTCCCAGTACCGCAGTTCGTCGGGCTTGCCCGCGCCCTCCTGCAGGCGCTTCAACAGCGCGTTGCGTTGCGCCAGCACCTTCCCGTAGCGCGAGAGCGCCCGGCCATACGCGCGGTCCGCCTGCCCGAGCATCACGTCGAGGTAGCGGCGGCGCTCGCCCGGCGAGCCCTTGACCAGTTCCATGTCGTCCGTCGTGAAGAACACCGCCGTGATCGCGCCGGCGACATCTGACGCGCGCTTCGCGACGCCGTTGAGCCGGAAGCGCTTCGACGCCACGAGTCCGTTCGCGCCCGGCCGCCCGGCGACGGTCACCTCGACCGTCACCTCGCCGTCGGACCGGACCGCTGTCCCCGCGACGCGCGCGAAGGGCTGCGGGTCGTCGCGCACGCCCCAGGCGATCAGGTCAGCGTCGACCGATGTGCGCGGCGATTTGCCTGTCGCGAGCACGAACGCGGCTTCGAGCACGTTCGTCTTGCCCTGCGCGTTCGCGCCGAGCAGCAGCACGGGGCCGGGTCGAAGCGCGAGGTCCTGCCGCTCGTAGTTCCGGAAGTGGGTGAGCTGCAGGTGCCGCAGGTGCACGGCAGCGAGTGTACGTCAGCCCCGCGCGTCCAGGAAACGGAGCTTCAGGCGCAGCGTCTCGGGCCGCGCTTCATCGACGATGATGCGGTGGCCGGTGCTGCCGCTCACGCCGCCGGCGATCGCCGACGCCGTCATCGGCTGCGACAACACGAGCTGGATCGCAGCCTCGTCGTCCTGGTACTTGCGCACGGCGGCGCTCTGCACCTGCGGCATCCGCACGAGCGCGCGTTGCAGCTCCATCAGCCCCTGGAAGCCCGGCACGCTCGCGATCGTCACGTCGATGCCCTCGCCGCCGGGGCTGTAGGGATGCTCCATCTCCGGGAGCTGTGGCTTCGGCGCGGCCGCCCCCGGCGCGGCGGCGCGCGCCTCGGCGAGGGCCGTCACGGCGTCGGTCAGCTCGCTCATCCGCGCCGCGAGCTGCTCGGTGTGGTCGACGAGCCGGGCGAGCACCGAGCTGAAGCGCTCGAGCGTCTCGATGAGCTGCGGCGGGATCTGCTGGGCGCGGCTCTCCCGGTCGGCGCTGAGGATTACCTCCGCCTCCATCAGCCCCTGCGCGAGCGCCTCCGCCATCACGCGCGCGGCGCGCTCGATGGCCTCGGTCCGCTCGGATTGCCGTTCACCGGTCATCTCGTCCGCCATCCGGTGCGGAGCGGGCGCCCGCGGGCGCGCGTCCATATCTACGCGAACGCCCCCGGCGCGCAGGCGAGTGGGGGCGGTTTCGACCATAGGGTTATCGGCGGCCGGAGTCCAGCGCGTGACGGCGCATTCCGGGTGCCTGCACACCATTCGAGACGGGGCTGGCGCGCCCGGCCCGCTGCCTCGGCGGGAGCGCTCGCGCCGCCGCAGCGCCAAAGCTGGCGCGTCCCCCTGTATTGCCCTCGGTGCGCCGACCGCATCGTCGGCCATGCCGCGCATTGCGTCTACCCCGTAGCGAGCGCGCTGCCTACCCTGATCCGCGTGGAAGCGATCGCCTTCGAGCGCGACCCCGAGCGGCCCGGCCTCGCGACGATCACGCTCAACCGGCCGGACAAGCTCAACGGCATCAACCTGCGCATGCACGAAGAACTGCAGCAGGTCTGCCGCGCGCTGCAGGACGATGTCGAGACGCGCGTCGTGATCCTGACCGGCGCTGGGCGCGCGTTCTCGGGGGGCGCCGACCTGCGGGAGCGGCGCCCCGACCAGCCGCGCAACGACCTCGACCGGCGCCTGCGCGTCGGCATCGGCGAGCGCACGAGCGGCCTCCTCGAGCGCCTGGACCAGGTGACGATCGCGGCGATCAATGGGCTGGCGATCGGCGGCGCCGTCGTCTTCGCGTCGTGCTGCGACATCCGGCTGGCGGCAGCGTCGGCGTGGTTCTCCATCCCCGAGCTCGACGCCGGCCTCCCGCTCACCTGGAACGCGATGCCCCGCCTGATGCGCGAGCTCGGCCCGGCCCGCACCAGGGAGCTCGTGATGACCTGCGACCGCTTCTCGGCGCAGGACGCGCTGGCCTGGGGCTTCGTGAATCATGTCTACCCCGATGCCGCCCTCATGCCCGCCGCGCTCGCGCTCGCCGAGAAGCTGCTGGCGAAGGACCCGATGCTCCTGGCGATGACCAAATCGTCGTGCGCGGCGCTCGCCCGCGCGATGGTGCCGGAAGAAGTGACGTACGCGGACCGCGAGCAGATGCTGCTCGGCTACCGGTTGCGCCGCCGTCCGTCGGGCGAGCCGGGCGCACGAGAGGAGTCCCGATGACCACCTACCAGGAGCCGACCGCCGAAGAAGTCACGTCCTACCTGCGAGAGCGCCGCAACTGGGGCCGCTGGGGCGCCGACGACCAGCGCGGCGCGATCAATCTCATCACGCCCGAGAAGCGGGTGCAGGCGGCGGGACTCGTCCGCAGCGGCCGCATCGTCTCCCTGAGCCGCGATGTGCCCGTACGCCCCGGCCCGGGGAACCCGATGCCGGCGCAGCACTGGGTCCGCACGATGCCCGGCCCGCGCGGGGGCGGCGCCGTCGACTACTACGGGCTCGTCTACCACGGCTACGTGACGACGCATCTCGACGCGCTCTGCCACGTCTGGGACAACGACGGGATGTGGAACGGGCGCGACCCCGAGAAGGAGGTGACGAGCGCCGGCGCCCGCTTCGGCGGCATCGAGCACTGGCGCGAGGGCATCGTCACGCGCGGCGTCCTGCTCGATGTCCCGAAGCACCGCGGCGAGCCGTCGGTAACGCTCGAGGCGCCCGTCCATGGCGAGGAGCTGGAGGCGATCGCGAAGGCGCAGGGCGTCACGCTGGGCCCGGGCGATGCGCTCGTCGTCTACAGCGGGCGCGAGGCGTGGCAGGCCGCGCATCCCGACTGGAGCGGCTACGCGCCTCCCAGCCCGGGGCTCCACGCCTCCTGCCTCAAGTTCATCCGCGACCACGACGTCGCGCTCCTCGTGTGGGACCTGATGGATGCCGTGCCGAATCCCTACGGGCTCGCCTGGAGCGTGCACGCCGCGATCTTCGCCTATGGCGTCGGCCTCGTGGACAACTCGCTCCTCCAGCCCCTCGCCGAGGCGTGCGCGGCCGAGGGACGGTACGAGTTCATGCTCTCGCTTGCGCCGCTCCCGTTCGTCGGCGGGACGGGCTCGCCGGTGAACCCGGTCGCGCTGTTCTAGGCGCCGCGGTCGCGCATCGTCGGGGTGGGGTGAGGCGACGCCGCGCCGAAGCGCCGCCGGCCCTGGCTCGACGCGCGAGCGCCTTCCGGCTCCGGCTCCCGCTCCCCGGACTCCAGGTCGCGCCTCCGGCCGTGCCATCGCGCCGGGCTCGGCGGAGCACTTGCCCCAGCATTGGCCGCCGCCCATACTGGGCGCCGCGGGCGGGCGCTCGTGCAGAAATTCACGTTGATCGGCCCCGGCGCTCGTGATAGGATTCTCAAAGTCCGAACGGCGGGAGGCGACGTGCAGCGCCTGACCCCGGCCATCCAGCTTCTCGGGCTCGGCTCGTACGTCGCGGTGTGCATCGCGGGCGGCACCATCGGCGGGTATTACCTGGACAAGGCGCTCGATACCGGAAAAATCCTGACCCTCGCAGGGCTCGCGCTTGGACTCGTGGCCGCCTTCTATGGCGGCTATCGCATGCTCATGGACACGATCCTGGACATCCGCCGCTGGGAAGCGCGCCAGGCTCGAAAGAAACAGGACCGAGAGTGAAGAACCCGCGCACGATCCTCATCGCCGTCGGCGCCCTCGTGCTCCTCGCCGTGGGCTTCCTGTTCTTCCGCAGCCCCAAGCCCATCATCGAGATCAAGGCCGAGAAGCTCGCCGACATCGGCCCGTTCCCGCTCGTGAACACGTACGTCAGTTCGACGCTCACCCTGATCGTGCTGGTGATCGTCGCGTGGATGCTGTCGCGGCGCATCTCGCTGATCCCGGGCGGCCTGCAGAACGTCGTCGAGGCGGCCGTCGAAGCCTTCTACAACATCTGCGTGCAGGCGGCGGGCGAGAAGAACGCGCGCCGCTTCTTTCCCGTCGTCATGACGATCCTGGTGTTCATCTGGGTCGCCAACTGGATGGCCCTGCTGCCGTTCTTCAACGCCATCGGCACCGTCGAGAAGGTGAACGCCGAGGAGTTCCACAAGGAAGCCGTGGTCATGTCGAAGACCGCCGGCATCACGCTCATCTCCCCGAACAAGAAGGCGATCGAGTTCGACGTCGATGAGGCGCCGTGCAACCCGTTCGAC
>Ga0070741_10005754_pt1 | contig 27175 bp, 21 predicted proteins | sample Coa_R1_4_FD_66440 | JGI IMG/M metagenome (GOLD analysis project Ga0070741, IMG submission 66440) | Surface soil microbial communities from Centralia Pennsylvania, which are recovering from an underground coalmine fire - Coalmine... | ecosystem: Environmental > Terrestrial > Soil > Unclassified ...
CCCTTCGGGGCGGCGGTTTGTGGGCCCGCCCTTCGGGGCGGCGGTTTGTGGGCCCGCCCTTCAGGGCGGCGGTTTGTGGGCCCGCCCTTCAGGGCGGCGGTTTGTGGGCCCGCCCTTCAGGGCGGCGGCGGAATTTGAACCATGAATGACCGTGCGCGAATTCTGCTGGTCGCCGCTCTTCTGGAGCTGACGATCGGGGACCCGAGAACCCGATGGCACCCGGTGGCGCTCTTTGGTCGCGGGGTCGGCGCGCTGGCCGGTCGAGCCCCGCGCTCCGGAGCCATCGCGCGCCTCGTGTATGGCGCCGCGGCAGTTATGGGGAGCGCGCTGGCGGCGGGTCTTGCGGCCGCCTTCGGGCTCCGGGCTATCGAAGCTCGATCCCGGGTCGCGGCTGTGCTGGCGGGCGGGGCGATCCTCAAGGTGTGTCTGTCGTACCGGCAGCTCGAGCGCGAGGCGCTCGTGGTGGCCGACCACGTCGAGGGCGGGCGCCTGGATGCGGCGCGGGAGTCGCTCCGGGCGCTGGTGAGCCGGGATACTAGCCGTCTCTCGGCGGCAGGCGCCTGCTCAGCCGCCATCGAATCGGTGGCGGAGAATCTCTGCGACTCGCTGGTCGCGCCGATCTACGCGTTTCTCCTGGCCGGCGTACCGGGCGCCATCGTGTATCGGGCGGTCAACACATGGGACGCCATGGTCGGCTACCATGGCGAGTACGAATTTCTGGGGAAGGCCGCTGCGAGATTGGATGACCTGGCCAACTACCTGCCTGCGCGCATGACGGCGGGCATGATCGCGGTGGCGGCGATTGCGGGTGCCGACTGGCGTGGTGCAATTGCCCGAGCCCGGTCGGAGAGCGGACGAACGGAGAGCCCCAACGCGGGCTGGCCGATGGCTGCGATGGCCGGCGCCCTTCAGCGACGACTTGCGAAGTGCGGGCACTATCGACTGGGAGCGGAATACCGCGCGTGCGAACCAGCGGACGTCCGTCGCGCGGTCCGCTTGGCGCGCCTGGTCGCCATTCTGTCCGCCGTCGTCGCGATGGCGTTCGCGCGATCAATGGGGGCGCGCACGTGACGTTTGATCGCGGCGACCCAGCGACTGCGCTGCATCAGGCGGCGCCGGCGGCGAGCCCCGGCCGCGCTGCGCTTGGTCCGAGCGGTACGGCGGTCGAGGGAAGCGCGGCGCGGCCCGAACCAGTGCCGTGGCTCGCGTCGCTGACGCCGGCCACGCACGGCGCGTACCATTCGCCCCGGGACCGCCCGGACGGCGTGCTGGACTTCAGCGCCAACGGCAACGTCATCGGGCCGCCACCTGGAACGGCGGATGCAATCGCGGGCGTCGACGTGACCCGCTATCCGGACCCGACTGCGCACGATTTGCGCGCGGCGATCGCCACGCGCGAAGGGATTCCCGCGGACTGCGTCGTGGCCGGAAACGGCTCGACTGAGCTGATCTGGGCCGTTGCCCGCGCGTATCTGGGCCCAGGCCGCACCGCGCTCGTCTGCGGCCCGACCTATGGGGAGTACGCGGTGGCATCCGCGGCAACCGGCGCGAGCGTCCAGATCGCCCCGCTGCTCTGGCCGGACGGGAGGGGCGAGGCGCGGGACCCGGCGGAGTTCGCGGCCGGTCTCGCGCGATGCGCCCACGAGTCCGACGCGCGCATGATCTGGCTCTGTCATCCCAACAACCCAACGGGGGAAGCGCTGCCCGTGCGCCGACTGGGCGAGGTGATGCGCGCGGCGCCAGAGGCGCTGATCGTCGTCGACGAAGCGTACCTCTTGCTGACCGATGGCCTGCCATCGGCGCTCACGGGGATCGAGTCAGGCCGCCTCGCCGTTCTGCGGTCGATGACCAAGGACGCGGCGCTGGCGGGAATTCGCGTGGGCGCGCTCCTCGCCGCGCCAGAGGTAGTCGAGATAGTCCGGCGCGTCGTTCCGCCATGGAGTGTTAGCAGCGTCGCCCAGGCGGCTGGATGCCACGCCGTCGCCGACGTCGCGCACCTGCGGCGCGCGCGGGCCGCGGTGGCTGCCTCGCGTGACCACCTCGTCGATGGCCTGCGCCGCCGTGGCCTCGCGCCGAGACCCTCCGTCGCGAACTTCGTCCTCGTCGAGGTGGGGAACGGACGCCTTGTTGCCGAGCGCCTGCTGGAGCGCGGGCTGGCGGTGCGCGATTGCGCGTCCTTCGGATTGCCAGCGCACGTTCGCATCGGCGTTCGTTCGATCCCCGACCAGGAGCGATTGCTGGCCGCGCTGCCGGATGCGCTCGCCCGTACCGGGGACCCCATTCACCTTCGCTCCGGACAGGCCTGATGGGACGCGCGATCATGGTCCAGGGCACGGCCTCGCACGTGGGGAAGAGCGTGCTCGTGGCAGGGCTGTGCCGTTGGTTCCAGCGCGAGGGCCTGCGGGTCGCGCCGTTCAAAGCGCAGAACATGGCTCTCAATTCATTTGTCACACCCGACGGCGGCGAGATCGGCCGGGCGCAAGCTGCCCAGGCCGAGGCCGCGCGCGTTGCCCCCGCCGTGGAGATGAATCCTATTCTTCTCAAGCCCGAGGGAAATTCGCGGTCGCAGGTGGTCGTGAAGGGCCGTGTGCTCACCAGCATGGACGCCGCCGAATACCACCGACGCGTTCCAGAACTCTGGCCGGTGGTCGAGGCGAGCCTGAACCAACTGGTGGAGACCTTCGACCTCGTGGTAATCGAGGGAGCGGGCAGTCCCGTCGAGATGAACCTCCTGGAATCGGACATCGTCAACATGCGCGTTGCCCGGGCGGTCGGGGCACCGGTGTTGCTCGTCGCCGACATCGAGCGGGGAGGCGTCTTCGCGGCGCTCGTCGGCACCATGGAGCTGCTCGAGCCCGAGCTGCGTGAGCTGATCGCGGGGTTTGTCGTCAACAAGTTCCGTGGCGACCCGGCGCTGTTCGCCGGCGGCATCACCTACCTCCAGGAGCGGCTGCGCCGCCCGGTGCTGGGCGTGGTCCCGTGGATCCCCGATCTGGCGATCGCGCAGGAGGATTCGCTCGGGCTGCCCCGATCGGGGTCCGATCCTGACGCTCCTGGCGCCCCGGGAGCGTCGGTGGACGTCGCGGTCATCCGCTTCCCCCGCATCGCCAACTTCGACGACTTGGAGCCGCTCCAGCGCCGGCCAGGGGTGCGCGTCCGGTACGTCGAACGCCTCGAGGACTTCGGCAGACCGGACCTGGCGATCCTGCCTGGGACCAAGACGACCAGGGCAGATCTCGCCTTCATGCGAGAGCGGTCACTGGACCTCGCGGTCATCGCTCACGTCCGGCGCGGCGGAGCCGTGCTCGGCATTTGCGGTGGCTACCAGATGCTGGGGCGGCGCATCGACGACCCGGACGGCGTTGAGGACGCCCCGGGCGGGGAGGACGGGCTCGGCCTGCTACCCGTCGATTCCCGTTATGCGCGGGAGAAAGAGACACGCCAGGTCCGTGGCAGCCTCGTGGCGGACCGTGGCCCGCTCGCGGCGCATCGCCGCGAGATCGCGGCCTATGAGATCCACATGGGGCGAACAGCAGGGTCTTGCGCGCCGTTTGCGCGCATCGTGACGGCTGACGGAGCGCGGTTCGACGGCGCAGTGTCCCCAGACGGGCTCGTGGTGGGAACGTACCTCCATGGGCTGTTTCACAATCCGTCCGTCGTTGCGGCTCTTGTCGACTGGTTTAGCGGACGGAAGGGGTTCGATCCGCCGGAAACCCCACCAGAGGTCGACGCGTATGACCGCCTGGCCGACACGCTGAGTGGTACCCTAGATGTGGGCCGGCTGCGCATGATCGCCGGCGTCACCGGACCTGTCGGGTCGGCGTGAACGAGGGTGGAGAGCCAATGTGCCGAGTCTGAGTGAGCAGCCAGATCTGCTACGTGCTCTCGGGAAGCTCCTGGATGACGAGCGCGCGTCGAAGGTCGAGATCACCTTTTACGAGACGTTCCTGACTGCCTCGTGGGACAAGCACCACGTCGGCCCGCAGCAGCGGAGCTTCCAGGAATGGGAGCTGCAAGCACTGCACCGCGAGGGCGTCGCCCTTCGGCGCAAGCCCACGGACCTCGCCATGGAGGGGAAGTTCGCCGAGCAGCTCCGAACCCTCGGCGAGGAGCTGAGCAAGGGTGCAGTGGAAGCCTCGAGCATCGTCGAGGAGGACGGCGGCTTCCGGGTGGCCGGCGTGTCCCAGGGGAAGTACTTTCAACGCCTTTTTCGCGAGGCGGAGCTGCGGAAGCTCAGCGACGAGCGCCGGTTCGGGAGGGGCGGCGCTCGTCGGCTGTCGTTCTCCGAGCGGCTCGAGCAGGCCGGGGGGGAATCGAAGACGCCTTCTTCATGACGCCCGGAGCCCTGTCGCGGCGGGTGAACACAACCGGCGTGGCGCTGGGAGATCCCTCCGGCTGCGCCCTCGGGATGACGTGAAGGCCGCGCCGAGCGCGGACGCGAGTGCCACGCTAACCGCGGGCGTGAAGGTCATGCCAGGCGAATAGCCAATGTCATCCGGAGCCCGGCGAAGCATCTCGCGGGCGTGCGATTTGCGACGATGCATCTTTTGACATTGCGCCCGACATTTCCTAATCTTGTTTTCGATACTTTCGAGCAGATTACCGAGTCGCTACGCGCTAAGATGGAAGTTGCACTCGCCGACATTGGGATCGGCGAGCTTCGCTGACACCCTGGAGCGTTCGAGATGCTCCGGGCCTCAACGAGGAGGAGAGGTTGACCATCGTTCGACTGGGCGCTCTTGTCTTGATCGTTGCGACCTTCGCTTCAGCGTGCGCCGGCTCTCCATCCGGGACGGGCCCGGTCGGGTCCAGCGCGCCGTCCTCCGCAGGTGGAGCGAAGCGAATCACGGCTGGAATCCTGGGCAATCCCTACACCCTGAGCTACGAGATCAACACGGCCGGGACCGGATCCGTGCGCGGCGTGGGCGAGGTGGAGAAGATCATTCATTCGGGCCTCGTCATCCGCGACGGCGATGGTCGCCTGCAGCCACAACTGGCGGAGGCCGTGCCCACCCTTGAGAATGGCAAATGGCGCATTTCACCGGATGGACGGATGGAAACGACGTGGGTCATCCGCCAGGGCGCCGTCTGGCACGACGGCACGCCCTTCACGGCCGGCGACCTCGTGTTTACGTTGACCGAGGGGCAGGACAAGGATCTGGCGCTTCCCGGCTACCCTGGCTACAAGTCGATCGACGGCATCGACGCGGCGGACGATCGCACCGTCACAGTCCGGTGGATTCAGCCCTTCATCGACGCCGACACGCTCTTCTCGTCGGAGTTCCTCATGCCCAGGCCGAAGCACCTGCTGGAGCAGGCCTATCTGAACGACAAGGCGTCGTACCTGGATCTTCCGTACTGGACCGTCGACTACGTGGGGCTCGGCCCCTTCAAGCTGCGGGAGTTCGTGCGCGATAGTCACATGGTGGTCGACGCGTTCGATCAGTACGTCCTGGGGAGGCCCAAGCTTGACACCATCGAGGTTCGCTTCATCCAGGACCCGAACGCGCTCATCGCGAACGTCCTGGCCGGCGAGGTGCAGGTCACGGTGGGACGGGGGTTCAACCTCGACCAGATCGTCCAGGTGGCGGGTCAGTGGCCTGAGGGGCGCATGGAGACCTCTTCCTCCAACTGGATCGCCCACTATCCGCAGGCGCTCACCCCGAATCCGCCAGTTCTCGGAGAGGTTGCCTTCCGCAGGGCGCTGTTGATGTCGCTGGACCGGCAAGCCATGTCGGACAGCCTACAGAACGGGCAGGCGCCCGTCGCCCACGCCTGGCTGGAGGTCGGCGACCCGAACTACGCCCAGGTGGAGCCGTTCATTGTGAAGTACCCGTTCGACCCCCGTCAGGCGGCGAGCCTCATCGAAGGCCTTGGATACGCGAAGGGCGCTGACGGCTTCTACCACGATTCGTCGGGGAAGAAGCTCACGATCGAGAGTCGGACGAACGCTGGCGACGACGTAAAGGAGAAGATCGTATTTTCGAGCGCCGACTACTGGCAGCACGTCGGCGTCGGCGTCGACACGGTCATCGTCCCGCGCCAGCAGGCGTCCGATCGCGAATATCGCGCGACGTTCCCCGGTTTGGACCTGGTCCGCCAGCCGTTCGAGCCGGAACGCATCGTCAGCTCGCAAGCGGCGCTGCCGACGAACAAATTCAGCGGAAAGAACCGCACCCGCTACATGAATGCAGAGTTGGACGGATACGTCGAGAAGTACCTGACGACGATTCCCCTGGCAGAGCGCATACAGGCGCTGGGTCAGATGATGCACCTGATGACCGACCAGGTGGTGGCGCTCGGCATTTTCTACGCGCCGGAGCCCAAGCTCATCTCGAACCGCCTGCCCAATGTGCACGCCGCCCACGCGCCCGCCGCTGACGAGACGTGGAACGTCAATCAGTGGGAGCTGCGCTAGCGGCGGCAGTCCGAGCCAGCGCGTAATTGACACCAGACGGCGAAGCCGGTACGTTCTGCCTTGGCCATCCGTGTGGGCGTAACCGGGACGGCTGAGGAGGTGCTTCCATGGCTATCCGCATCGATGTCGACTCGCACTTCTTCCCGAAGGACGTGTTCGACGACGTCGATCCGCGCTTTGGTGACCGTCGGCCGCGCGTGTGGTTCGATGCCGTGGGCCGGTCCCGGATCACGTATCCCGAGCGCGAAGCCAATATGTCGCCCCATCAGCGGGCCCTGCCGAACCTGCTGCGCTTTTCCCGGCAGCGGCCGGGCTTCTGGGATCCGGAGGTGCGGATCGAGTTCCTTGACCGAGTGGGCGTCGACATGCAGGTTCTCGTGCCGTCGAACGAGTCGTTCCATTACGACGTCGATGCGGACCTCGCGACCAGCGTCTGCCAGTCGTACAACAACGCCATCGCGCGCGTCCTCGATCGATATCCCGGTCGATTCATCGGTCTCGCGCATCTCCCCATGCAGGCGCCAACGGCCGCGGTTCGCGAGCTGGAGCGTGCCGTTCGAGAGCTGGGGATCCACGCGCCCACGCTCTTCACAAACGTCAACGGACGAAACCTCGACGAGCCGGAGTTCTGGCCGGTCTACGCGAAGGCAGAGGAGCTGGACGTGCCTATCATTCTTCACCCCAGCCGAAGCGGCAAGCTCCTCGGGCTGGAACGGCTGACCAAGTACCATCTCGACAACGCTCTCGGGTTCCTCTATGAGGGTTCGCTCGCCATCACGTCGTTCATCACGGGTGGCGTTCTGGACCTCTTCCCCACGCTCCGCATTGCCCTCATGGAGACGGGGTGCGGCTATCTGCCGTACCTGATGGACCGGTTGAATGAGGTCTACGATCAAGAGGGCGTGGACGAGCTGATCAAGCACCGGCCGCCAGAATACCTCCGGCACTTCTGGCTGGCGGCCAACGTGACAACCGAGAAAGAGACGATGGCGTACGTCGTCGAGCGGTATGGGGCTGACCGGCTGATGATGGCCATCGACTTCCCCCATGGGCTGGGAGGCGCCGGCGAAGCGTGTGTCGATGACGTGGTGGCCAACCCACGGCTCACCGATGCGCAGAAGGATCGCATCCTCGGCCTCAACGCCGCCGAGCTGTTCGGGATCGACCCCGTCACCAAGACCCAGGCGCGGGGACGGTCGGCGACGGTCGGCGCCTGAATCTCGATCGTGTTCTCGGAGGAGCTGTGCGAAGGTTCGATGTGTGTCTCGCGATCGTCGCGCTCGGTGTTCTGAGCGCGTGTGCGAGTCCCAAGAGCGAGTCGGGTAGCCAGGCCCGCACGACTGGGGAGGTCGGGAGCGTCGCTCCCGTCAAGCGTGTGGTTGCGGCCGTACAAGGGGACCCATTCACGCTGAACTACCAGATGAGCTCGGCCGGGTCGTACACGCCCCCTGGCTCAGAAGCGTTGGAAGAGCTGGTGAACACCGGCCTCGCGACCCTCGACGTGAGCGGGGGCTTTGCGCCGCGGCTTGCGGAGGAGTTGCCCACGACGCAGAACGGGCTGTGGAAAACGTTTCCCGACGGTCGCATGGAGACAACCTGGCGACTGAAAAGCAACGTAGCGTGGCACGATGGCGTGCCGTTCACCGCGGACGATCTCGTTTTCACCGTTGACGTTGTGCGCGATGAGGAGATCGGCGTCTTCCGCGACCGCGCGTGGGACAACATCGAGAGCGCGGCGGCGCCCGACGCGCGCACGATTACCGTCCGGTGGAAGCAGCCCTACATCTACGCCGATAGTATGTTCACGCCCCAGTTCGCCATCCCCCTCCCCAAGCACCTACTCGAACAGCCATTCCACGAGAACAAAGCGGGGTTCGTCGATCTTCCCTACTGGACCGACGACTTCGTCGGGTTGGGTCCCTTCAGGCTCCAGTCCTGGGAGCGGGGCGCGTATCTGACCGTGACGGCCAACAATGGGTATGTGCTGGGCCGGCCGAAGCTCGACGAGATCGAGGTCCGCTTCATCACCGATCCGGCGACGATGATCGCCAACATCCTCTCGGGCGCCGTGGACTTCAACATGGGGCGCGGTCTCAACCTCGAGGAGGCGGACGACGTGCGCGGCCGTTGGTCAGACGGCCGTCTGGAGACCGCGCCCTATACCTGGATCCAGATGTGGCCTCAATTCCTGACGCCCGACCCGCCAGTGGTCACCGACGCCACCTTCCGTCGGGCGGTGCTCTACGGTCTCGACCGGCAGCAGATGGTCGAGACCTTTATGCGCGGCCTCACGACGGTCGCCCACAGCTACCTCAATCCCGCGGAGGCCGAGTACCGGGAGATCGAGCCCCAGATCGTGAAGTACGACTTCGATCCAGCGAAGGCGATCGCCACGGTTGAAAGCCTCGGCTACCGACGCGGTCCAGACGGGATCTTCGTCGATGCAGCCAACAAGAAGCTCTCGCTGGAGATCCGCGCAAACGCGGGCGACGAGCTGCGCCGCAAGCTCCTGCTCGACATCGCCGACGAGCTGCCCAAGGTGGGCATTGCCGTGGATCCGGTCATCGTCCCGATCCAGCGAACGCGAGACCTGGAGTACTACACGAACTACCCGACGTTCCAGATCACGCAGCGCCCGAACCAGCTTCGCGCGCTGAACAACATGCACAGCAGCCAGGCCACGACGAAGGAGAACAACTATACGGGCGCCAACATCTCCCGCTACATGAACCCCGAGTTCGACGCGCTCATCGACCGCTACTACGTGACGATCCCCAAGCAGGAGCGCACCGAGATCGTTGGGCAGATCATGCACAAGATGACCGACGAGGTGCTGCTGCTGGGGCTCTTCTACACCATCGAGCCGATCCTCGTGAGCAACCGCGTGCAGAACGTCCGAGGCAGGTATCCGCGGTCGAGTCATGCCTGGAACGCGAATGAGTGGGACGTGAGATAAGCCCGGCGTTGCATGCCTGATGGGCAAGATCGCCCGGCTTCGCCCTCAGGATAGCCGGGCCTTCTACTCCCAGTGCCAGTCCTGGATGTTCCAGGTGTCACCCTGCTGCGCAGGCCAGCGCGGCCCCGGCCCCGCCAGTCCTTTTCGCACCGCGATGTTCTCAGAGTTGTAGCTCAGCCCGAGGACTCCGACGTCCTCGGTCAATATCTTGAGCGCGTCGACGACGGCTTGCCCGCGCTCTGCCGGATCGAGGGACGTTGACGCGACCGTATACAGCCGGTCGAACTCGGGATTCTTCCAGCAGCCGCGGTTGGATCCGACGAATCGCTTGTCGGCGGTGGGACACTGGTCCGACAGGGCGATCACGAAGGTGCCTGGCACGTCGATGGACATGGCGGTGGTGTTCAGCCCAGGGAAGGTGACCCGGTACTCCAGGTCCCGGATGCGTGATTGCGCCGCGACCGTTTGCGTCGCTTGCATGCCGAGCTTGACGAGGTCCGACGCCATGATACTGGCCTCGGTCTCGTTGTCGGCGCCTGCCGTCGTCCGAATGTCGACGGCAAACGATTGGCCCGTTTCGTCGGAGAGCGTATCGCCACGACGGGTCCACCCCGCCTGCTGCAGTAACGTCTGGGCTCGGTTCGGATCGTACGGATACTTCGCGATGGCGCGGTCAACGGACGGAAAGAGCGTATCGTTCGGAGAGACGGGCACGTCGGCAACGCCGGACGTCCCTTCTGTCACGGTCTCCGCAAGCGTTGCACGATCGATTCCGTACGCCATCGCCTGGCGCACGCGGCGATCGAGAAGGGCCGGCTGCTCGGTCCGGGCCGGGTCGAGCTGGAACTGTACATAGCGGAACCGCACGGGCGTAACGATCACCTGACCGGCGCCGGTGGACGCCCACTGGCTCTTCACCGTCACGCCGGCCTTCTGTCCAAGCGTGATGCCCACCGTTGCGTCCACAGTGCCGCCCATCACGTTGGCAACCACGGTGTTGCTGTCTGAGATGATGCGAAAGACGACCTCGTCGATCTTTGGACGACCCATGAAGTAATCGTCGAACGCCTGGTAGACGAGCTGCGCGCCAGGGTTCCATTCGTGAAGGACGTACGGTCCCTCTCCGACGTACGCGGTGCTCGACCAGAAGGCGTTGTTCATAAAGGCGTCAGGGTCTCCGGCCGTATAGAGGCTGCCGAGGATATGGTCCGGCAGCGGCTCGAGCTGCCCTGCGCCCAGCTCGTTCGCCCACGGGTAGGATTGCTTCCAGTAGACCGTGAACGTATGGTCGTCTTGCGCGTCGAGGTGGTCGATGAAGCGCTCAGGATCACGATCTCGCACGGGAATGGCGTTATCCGTGTAGACGCGGAACGCGAAGATGAAGTCGCTCGACGTGACTGCCACGCCGTCATGCCAACGGGCATTGTCGCGAATCTTCCACACCGTGGTCATCGTTCCGTCAGGGTTCACGGTCCACGTGCCCGCATCCCGGGAGGGGCGATCGGCGGCGAGCAATGGGCTGGTGGACCCGTGGGCGTCCTTCACCGTGAGGGGACTGTTGCTGAGAAAGTCGAATTCCGAAGCGAAGGTGTTTCCGCCCTCGAGCTTCGTTGCAAGGTTGTTCAGTTCTGCGCCGATGGCGATAGTCACCCGACTCTTGGCGGCGGTCGCTCCGCTCGTCGCCGCGGCACCTGGCCCCGAGCCTCCGGGGGCTGGCCCGGCACAGGCGAGACAAGCGAGGGTTAGGAGGATTGCGCAGGCCCGCCCGTTTCGCGGATCGGCCGGGCGCGCGAACCAGGGGTCGATCATTCCTGCTCCGTGTTCTCAAAATACTGCCACGCGCCGTGAGGGTCAATCGGGCCTTGTGCGGGGACCGACAGATCCTATACACCCCGAGCGGGAGCGTTGCGCGCCCAGAAATCTACCACGCCTTGCCACCCGTCATGGTCGCCCGCAGGTCGACGGTCTTCAGGCGAGTCGGCAACGGGGTGATGAACGCATAGCGATGCGTAACCGTGATGGTGAGGGGGGCGCCCGGGGTCCAGCTGTCGAGCGTGACAGGAGTGGCGCACGTGGCGCTCTTCCGAATGCCGGGCGACTGTGTCGTGAACCAGATGTCGCGGTCGCGATCGATGGCGAGCCGCTTGCCGTTCGGCATGATCGCCGATCTGACAATCGTGTCGCACACCTCGCGCATCCGACAGCCGGCGCAGCCCTCGCCGGACATGGCAACCTGTGCAGCAGCGAGGGCGCCCGCCTGGGCCGCCTCCTGGACGGCGATCGCGGCGTAGAGCAGGCGTCCAGCCTCCATCGTGCCGATGAGCACCACCGCGATCACGGGGAGAATGATGATCGTTTCAACCAGCGACTGCAGTGGCCGCGTGACGAAGAGACTCCGCCCGTCGATGCGATGCGCCCGTCCGGCCGCGATCCTCACGCGAATTCCCCCGAATCGGATGGTGAAACACGGCGCTACGCCCAGCGCGCCCGTGATGATCGTAGGTAGGTCGCAGGCAGGTGTGGGCCGCGCGGCGGGGTGGTTCGCTGCGGCGACGAGGGGAGGGGGCGGCGCCTACCTCCGGGGGTGAGGGAGCGCGCTCAGCGGTACTCCCAGTTCTGAACGTCCCACGTGGCGGATCCACCCGGTGCGTACGCCTGGGGACCGTGGAGCGCCGCAGTATGCGCTTCCACCACGAAGTTGTTGTACATGGGGATCACCGGCACTTCCTCGCTCACGATCCGTGCCGCCTGGACGATCGCGTCGACGCGCTCCGACCGGTCGAGGCTGCTGGTCATCCGCTCGTAGAACCGATCGTACACCGGGTTCGACCAACCGCCGCGATTGCTCCCTGCCCATTGTCGGTCCGCCGTCGCGATGTTGGGCCCAAAGAGCTTGAGGAACAGCGTCTGTTCCTCAAGCCCTGTATTGGCACTGCCGACGGCCGGGAATGTTGACCGCGCCTGGCGATCGGCCTCTTCGGTTGTGGAAAGCATGTGTGACTGGACGTCGATGCCGGCGCGCCGCCAGGAGTCGGAAACGATCGCGTGCTCCTGCTGCTCTTGGCCGCCCGCTGCCGCCTGCAGCTCGAGGGCAAAGGTGGCCCCGGTCGCCGTCACGTACGGCCCTGTGCTCGCCCGTATGAGTCCGGCGTCACGGAGCAATTGATCCGCGCGGGAGACGTCGTACGGGTACCTGGTGATCGCCCGATCGACTTCCGCGGCGTAGTCTGTCAGCGGCGGGGCCATGGCTTCCGCGGGCTGGCCCTGGCCATCCAGGAGCGCGTCGATGAGGGACTGCCGGTCAAGGGCGTGCGTGAGCGCTTGTCGCACGCGCAGGTCGAGGAGCTGCGGTGGGTTGGCGTAGGCCGGCCGCAGCTGGATCTGCAGATAGCGGAGCTTGGCCGGATCGAGCAAGATCCGGCCGCCGCTGGTTGCCGCCCAACGCTTGCGCAGCAGCTCCCCCTGATCGAAGCCGAGAGCGAAGTCGATTGCCATGTCCGCGTCGCCGCTCAGGAGACTGGCGAGCGCCGTGTTGGGATCCGGCGCGAACCGAACCTGGATCCGCTGGATCTTGGGCCGCCCGAGAGCGTAGCCGTCGAAGGCGCTTCCGTCGAGGGCCGAGCCCGGATCCCACCGATCGAGGCGAAATGGCCCCAGCCCCACGTAGGCTTGCGTCCAGTATGCATTGGCGGCGAACGCCTGGCTGGACTGGCTCGCGAACGCCTGCCCGAGCAGGTGGTCCGGCAGCGGGGCCCAGTCACGCCCTTTGAGGGCGTCCGCCTGGGGGTACGTTTCGCTCCAATGAACGCGGACCGTCTGGTCGTCGAGCGCCTCGACCTCGCGCATCAGCTTCGTGGGGAGGAGATTCGCCACCCCGAAATCCGGATTGCGGGCGACCTGCCAAGAGAGAACCATGTCCCGCGCGGTGAATGACGCGCCGTCGTGCCAGACCAGGCCGGGGCGCAGCGCGTAGGTCGTGTCCATCGTCCCGTCGGCGTTGACGACCCACGAGTCGTCGCCGAGCGTGGGGGCCCGGGCGGCGAGGGCCGGATGGGCCACGCCCGCCGAATCGTCGAGGAAGAGGGCCGCGTTGAACAGGCTGATGGCGTCGGCCGCGGTCGCACCCGTGCCGGTGAACGCGCGATGCTGTGACAGCGTGTTCGGCTCGACGTGGGTCAGAAAGACCACGGTATGCGCCCGGCCCGGCGCAGGCCCAGCCGCAGCGCCATCGGAACCGACCACCGATGGACGTTGCGGGACGCTGGCGCACGCGGACACCATCAGGACCGCGCTGATGAGCGCGACGCTCGTCGTGGCCCTCCGCTCTCCTCGGCGGCCCGCCAAACCGAACCGCCGCTGCGCGCGGCGCGATTCCCCCGCGGGCGGATCGGACTGCTTCAATCGCGTGGGTGGATCTGCCCGAAGGAGACGACCCGGCTCGCGGCGTCCCGGGTACCTTCGGGCACGGCGAACCCTTTGCGTCGCGCCCGCTCTTGATTGATGGGGCTGTACTTCCCGGCCGACCCTGTGCTGATCGCGCCCTGAGCAATGAGCTTTCCGTTCCGCGCGCCAGTCAGTCCGACGAAGGTGGGGTCATCGGTCTCGGTGGGCACGTGGATGGAGACGTTCGTCGCCGGGTCGCGGAACGTGTTCATGGGGTCCTTCCCATCCGCGACCAGCTTCATTTGTTCGCGCAGGAGGCGACGGTAGAGGATGATCCCCTTATCGGACTCGCCGAGATGCTCGGTCCAGCGCGGCGTGATGGCCCCCTGGCTGGCCCAGGCGAAGTTGTCCTGGCCGCTGTTGTTGTCCGCCAGCTCCCAGACCGGCAGGCCCTCAGCGTCGACGCCAGGCAGGGGCACCTGGTACAGCGGGATCTCCTCGGGCCGCTGGTCCGGATCGCCGGGCTCGCGGCGGTGCACGTTGTACCACCAATACAACGTGTGGGTATCGTCCATCGGAATACGGATCTGCTGTTGCTGGAGCATGAAGGGGAAAACGACGCAGTGGCCGATTCGCCACAGCGCGTCATTTTCGTCCGTTCCCTCCAGCACGCGGCGCTTCACGATGCCGTGCTCGAAGATGTCGAACCCGATCTTCTTATGGCGCCGCACGTCGGCGTGCGACCGCCAGAACGATCGCGCTGTAGGATCTTCCGCGTTCAGGCGTTCCAACACGTAGTTCGTGAAGTATCGGTGGAGCCACTCCGTATGCACGGGGTCGAGACTGTTCTCCATGATCTGGAGCCAGTTGCAGGGCAGCACCGCCCAGCCGATGTCCCGCACGCCATCCTGCACGAACGACTCCCATCGGGGAACCAGCGGGCGCGGCTCCGGTCCCAGCCAGGCCCAGAGCATTCCGCCCAGCTCCTCGACGGGATAGGTCTGGACCTCGATCCGGTCCTTGAAGGTGCTGTCCGGCGATTCGGCCGGCTGCTCGAGGCAGCGACCCTCGTTGTCGAAGAGCCACCCATGATAGGGACAGCGCAGCCCCTCCGCCTCGGGAATTCCCCACAGGAGGTTCACGTTCCGGTGCGGGCAGAATTCCTGGATCAATCCGTAGCGACCGCTTCGATCGCGAAAGGCGACCAGGTGCTCCCCCAGCAGCGTGACGGCGCGCGTGGGGTGATCGTGGAGCTGCTTGACCGTGGCGAATGGCAGCCAGTAGCGGCGAAGCAGCTCGCCCATCGGCGTGCCGCGGCCCACCTCGGTGAATCGCTTGTTCTGTTCCTTCGTCAGCATGACTCGTCCTTCCGATGCAAAGCTCACGCCTCAGTTCGCCGCCATCATACCTTGCGTCGATGCCGCGCATCATGCGTAGAATGCCGGCAATCGGCAGGAAGGAGTTAGCGCCATGGGCGAGATTCTCGGGATTGGATGCAGCCATGGGCCGGGGATCGTCGGGCCCCCGGAAGTGCTCACCGACATCTATCTGAAGCTGAATCTCAAGAGCGAGCTCACGCCCGCTCACATGAAGGATCCGGCGAATTGGCCCGCCAAGATGCGCGAAGAGTGGGCGGATGACGAGGGGATGGCATTCGCCCGGGCGTATCAGGCCAAGCTCCAGCCCGCGTACCGGAAGGCGCGAGAGGCGATCGACGCTTTCCGCCCCGATTTCGTCGTCATGTTCGGGGACGATCAGTACGAGGTGTTTCGCGAGGACGTGCTCCCTCCATTCGCGGTCTTTGCCATCGATCGCGTTGAGTGCGGGGGGGCGCGGGGAGGCGCGCCGATCACCCTGCTGGGCCACCGGGATGCGGGGAATCACATCACCCGCGAGCTGATCCGCCAGGGGTTCGACGTCGCCTGCTCGTGGAAGCTGAGCAATCGCCAGGACTATGGACACGCGTTCACGACGACGGTGCAGTACCTCGATATGGACAAGCGTGGGTTCCCTCACCCGCTCGTGCCCATCTCGATCAACTGTTATGGAGCCGATATGCGCATCCCGGGATACGGGGCGGAGCCAGTGCGCGGACGGCTCATCGAGGACAAGAAGGAGCCGCCGCCACCGGCGCCGATGGCCTGGCGGTGCTACGATCTCGGCAAGGCGGTGGGGCGCATCATCCAGGACAGCCCGTGGCGGGCGGTGATCATCGGCACGTCGAGTTGGTCCCACGCCTCGCTAACCGGCAAGAATCACTTCCTCTGGCCGGACGTCGAGGCCGACCACCGCCGCCTCGACGAGCTCACGTCCGGCCGGTTCTGGAAGTGGCGCGACCTCACTCCCGAGGAGATCCGCGATGCCGGCCAGCATGAAATTCTCAACTGGGTCTGCCTCGCGGGGGCGATGGAGGGGCGAAGTGCCGATGTGCTGGCGTTTGCCGAGTGCTACATCTTCAATTCGGAGAAATGTGTCGCCATTTTCAATCCGTGACGCGCGCGGCGCGGGGACACGCTGCGTCGGATGAGCGCAGGGGACGCTGAGATGGACGCACGCACGTTCGTGGCGGGTCAGCTCGCCGTGGTTCGCGCCTTCTGCAACGAGCTGGACGCCAAGCTGCCCAGCTACAGCTACGTGCCTCTTACAGGCGACGAGCAGCGCGTGCTGGTCATGCAGAGTCGCCTCTTCAACGAGCTTCGCGCCGCGGAGGTGTTCGGAGCATGGCTGGGCACGACACCGGAGCTCGACGTGAAGTACCTGCTCGGCGAGGCGTGCCACGAGGAGCTTGGCCATGCTCGGCTGCTCATCGACCGGATCAAAGCGAAGGGGACCAACCCCTTCACGTACGGGCCGCCGCCTGAGCAGGTCGCCTTGTTCCACACGATGCGGAACCTGGAGACCACGGTCGAGCGCCTCGCCGCCTTCCAGCTCGCCGGTGAGGCAGTCGCCACGCACCTCATCAAGCGGGCAATCGAGAGCGACGCGGTACCCGAGTGGATCAAGCAGCCGTATCGTCACATCGTCGAGGACGAGGACGAGCACGGCTCAGCGCCCGCGGCGCTGCTCGTGCGGTACGCCACGACCGCGGAGGCCCAGCGCCTGGTGCGGCGGGGCGTAGTCATCGGCCTGACCCTCCGCAAGCGCTACTTCGACGCGCTCGACGCGATGGTGTTCGAAGGCGTGCGCTGGTAGCCGCTCGCCGCCAGGACCTCCGGCGCCCGCGACGCTACAACGCAGGGAACGGCAGGATCGACCGGTATTTCTCCACGACCTGCTCGCGTAGCTCGCGCGGGCTTCGGCTCACCTTCGGGAACGCGTCGCGCAGGTGGAACGGCCGCGTCGCATAGTAGATCGCGATGCTGTTGGTGTGGTCGCCAGAGGCACGCTTCTCCGGATTGGAAGAGACGAGCGGATCTAACGGCGTGCTCCAGCACCCGTCGACGATCTCGATGTCCCGGACCGGGTCGCATCGCGTCGTCATGGCCCACAGCACCTCCTTCAGGTTGTGTGGATCGATGTCCTCGTCGACGACGACGACCCACCGACCGTTGCGCATCCCCGACGTCATCGCGAGGGCAGCCTGTTTGGCATGACCGGCGTAGCGCTGCTTGATGGAAACGACGTCGATGTAGGGCATGGGGCTGCCGACGGCCACCACGTCCTGAATGCCCGCGGCCTCCAAGCGGTCCTTCGCTCGACCGTAGTTCAGGCCGAACTTCTGGGCGCCCGGCCACAGTGGCGCGGAGTTGTTGATGACCGGGTGCGTTCGGTGATAGATCGCCTTGATGCGAATCACGGGCTGGGGCTCACCGGTTCCGAGCGAGCCGCCGGAGTAGTAGCCGGGCCATTCGCCGAAGGGACCCTCGTTGCGAGACTCGACCGAGGGGGGCGGCACCTCTCCCTCGATCGCGATCTCCGCGTGGGCGGGGATGGGAAGGCCGGTGATCGGGCCCTTCACAACCTCCAGTGGGCGCCCGCGCAGCCCGCCCACGTGGTCCAGCTCGGACCGCCCCCAGGGGAGCGGACGCGAAGAGACCATGAAAGTCAGCAGGTCGCCACCGAAGATAGCGACGATGGGGCAGGCCTCGCCACGATCCCAGTACCGCTGGCAGATCTGGCGCCCGTGCTGTCCAGGGCTCATCCAGAGGCCGAGGAGGTCCTTCTCGTGAGCCTCGATGCGATAGGTGCCAGCATTGACGAACTCGCTGTCCGGATCCTTGTTGATCACGGTGTCGCCCGTACCGATGTAGCGCCCGCCGTCGGACGCGTGGTAGCGCGGCACCGGGAATTTAAAGATGTCGACCGCGTCGCCAGTGAGGATGTTCTCCATCACGGGCCCGGTGGGAACGAAGACTGGCGGAATCGGCTTCACGTTCTTCATTTTCTCGGCGGCCATCTCGCGGAGCTGCCCGATGCCCTTGCCGTCGATGTCGAGGCCCATGGCGAGGGCGGCGCGCTTCGCGGACGCCATCGGCAGGCTCACGACCCGATAGCCGGGCGGGTACCCCTTGATCCGATCGAAAAGGAGGAGCGGCGGCTCAGGAATCAGCTCGGCCACCGCTTCCGTTAGCGCTCCGATCTCCTCATTCCAGTCTGCGTCTTCGATGACGCGCCACTCGTCCACTTCCATCGCCGCGTCGATGTATGTCTGGAGGTCGTCGAAGATCATCCCTGGCATGCCGCACTCCTTGAAGGATTCGCTGGCCAATCATAGCGACTCTCGTCCGCCGACACGAGGGCTACCACCAGCGGCGTCGTCGAACGGTCGCAGCGCCGGAAGCCAGCGCCTCGCAAAGCCGGGTGGCCTTGCCGTAATAGTTGCCGGCCCTCGGCACCAGCGTATCGTGGCGGATTTCCATCGTGCCCACCCGGACGATTCCGTCGGGGCCCAGCGGCCCACCGGGCACCACGGCGCTTGCGCTGCCCGAGCGCGCCAGCATGCGAAGCGTCGGGGCGGGGACGATCGCGACGCCACTCACCTCCCACGGCGCTGTCGGGCGCACATCAGTGAGCGAGAGAGACCGCAGCAAAACGTAAACGTCCTGCACCTCCCGTTCGATGATTCCGTTGTCGAATGCCACCTCCTCGCGCCGCCAGCCGACGTGGATCAGGTCACTCGCAGCGGCGTCCAGGCCGAGCTCCTCGCGGACCTCGCGCAGGCCCCCCTCGATCCCCTCCCCCGCGCTGTAGTGCCCAGCGACACTGACGTCCCACAGGCTCGGCCAGGTCTCCTTGTTCGCGGCGCGGCGCTGGAGAACGATCCCCGGAACCGGGGGTCCGGTTGCAACCACCCAGCAGTGAAAGGACCGATGCCAATCGCCGTCGCGGTGGACGTCGCGTCGGACCTTGGTCTGCCCCAATCGCCGCCCATCTCGATCGCAGAGGTCGAATAGCTCGTCGTGGTCCATCCGTCTCCAACCTCGCGGGTTTTTGCGTCGTGAGATCGCTATACTTCCCCAGCCGTTGCCCGAAATCGCACATGTGGAGAGCCTGATGTCCGAGCTCCGATCCTGCGTGCTCGCGATCCTCCTCATAGCCGCGGTCGGCATTCAGGCTGCGGGCGCGCCCGCGGCGTTCGCCCAGTCTCAGCGGACGGCGACCAGCGTTGCCACGCCCGCCGCCGTGCCCACGACGAAGCCGTCCACCTCGGGCGCCGCCACGGCGACTCCGCGCGGAACGAGCGTGCCCGCCACGGCGACGCCCACCGCGGTGACCGCCGCGACGCCAACGGCTATTTCGGCGCCAACGACCGCAGCGCTCCCCGACGCGCGCGCGCTCCTCGACGCGAGCAATGCCGCGATGAACGGCGTGACCAGCATGCGAATGCGCGGGGCCATGGATTTCCAGATGGACGCAACGGACATGTCCTTTTCGATGAACATGCCCATCACCGCCGAGTTCGTCGCTCCGGATCGCATGCACATGACCATCAGCTCGGGCGCGCTCGGATTCTCGGGCGAGATTCTCATGGTGGGGTCCCAGCTCTGGACGCGCTCCGGCGATGGATCATGGGAAACCATGAGCTCTTCTGACTTGAGCGCGCCGGTCAACCCGACAATGATGGCGCGCCCCGGCAACACGGACCTCTCACGCTTCTTGATCAACCCGACGGTATCTGATGAGGGCGCCTCCTATCGGGTTTCGACTGACGTCGACATGGCGCAGGCGATTGCCGAGGGTTCGTCCGCCGCGTCCATGATGGGCACAGACATGACGGGCATGGACATGTTCGATCTCAGCAGCATGACCGTGCATCTCAATTTGAGCGTCAATAAGGCCACGCAGTATGTGGATTCCATGGAAATGACGATGACGATGGTCATGCCGGACACGGAGATGTCTGCAGGTTCCGCCGGTTCGATGACCATCCATCTCAACTTCACCGTCACGGACTTCAACAATCCCGCGATACGGGTGGAGCCGCCGACCCTGTAGGGCTGCGGCCGAGCGCGACTCGGACGAATACCAGAGCGCGCGCTCGTCGGCGCAACGATTAATGGCCGAGCGCTTCCTGAATCGCGCGCACCGTGTTCCGCAGGTGGCCGTTGTGCTGCAGGCCGTTGGCGATCTTTTCGCAGCTGTGGAGCACGGTCGAGTGGTCCCGCCCGCCGAACAGCGCGCCGATCTCCGACAGGGAGAGCTCGGTCGCCTCCCGCAACAGGTACATGGCGATCTGGCGGGGCAGGAGGACGCGTCGATCGCGTTGTTTCCCTTCCACGTCGCTCCGCGCCACGCCCATCGCGGAGCAGACGGCATCAATCACCGCGGCAGGCGCGATGGCGCGCTTCCCGGCGGGTGCGATGACGTCTTCCAGCGCCGCCGCGGCGAGTTCCAGCGTAACGGGCGTCGACGCCAGTTCCGCATAGGCTAGGACGCGATTGAGGGCTCCCTCCAGCTCGCGGATGTTGCTCGGCACCTTGGCGGCGATGAAGTCCAGCACCTCGGGCGGGGCCACGGGCCTGCCGGACCGCCCCGTCTCGGCGGTCTTCGCGCGGAGGATGGCGATCCGAGTCTCCAGATCGGGCTGCTGGATGTCCGCCATCAGTCCCCACACGAAGCGCGAGCGAAGGCGGTCCTCCAGCGTCGTAATCGCTTTCGGGTGCCGGTCGCTGGTGATCACGATCTGACCACTCGCCTCGTACACGGCGTTGAAGGTGTGGAAGAACTCTTCCTGCGTGCCCTCTTTCCCGGCGATGAACTGGATGTCGTCGATGAGGAGGATGTGGGGCTGGCGATACTTGGACCGAAACTCCTCCATTCGGCCCCGACTGATGGATTCGATGAACTGGTTCGTGAACGTCTCCGACGACACGTACACCACCTGCAGCCCGCGGTCGATCGCCGCGTGGCCGATCGCGTGCAGCAGGTGTGTCTTCCCCAGGCCGACGCCGCCGTAAATGAAGAGCGGATTGTGGACCTGGCCCGGTCGCTCCGCCACGGCAATGCACGCCGCGTGGGCCAGGCGGTTGTTCGTGCCCACGACGAAGGTCTCAAACACGTACCGTGGCGAGATGGCTGCCTGCAAATCGTCCCGTGCTCGCGAGCGGCGCGCGCGCAGGCTCGCGCGGCGCGGTGGGGGGGAGAGCTGCAGCGGCTCGGCGGTCGCCTTGTCCTCACCGCGGCCGATCACGAACTCTACGCCGACTGGCTGGCCGATGAGCGTCTGCAGCGTCCGGCTCACGAGCCCGTTGCATTTCGTGGATAGCCACTCGAGGTTGAACGGGTTCTCGACTCCCACGACGCACTTCGAGCCGTCGAAGGAGAGCAAGTCCGTATCGCGGAACCAGGTCCGGAAGTCTTCGGGGCGCATCTGGATCTGCAGCTCGCCGAGCGCGCTCTGCCAGATCCGATGGGTGTCGATGGCCATCGCCCGTCCTGGATGGTGAAGTCACGAAACCCAGGGTACGAATAGTGGAAAGCTCGGGGATCGGGATCGTGATCAGCATGTTAACAAACGCCACCGAGCGCGCCGGACGAATACCGGGCCCCTTGATGTCTAGCTGGCATGACGGTTTTGGTTGGGTTGTTTCGCGTAGTCCGCGCTATACCCGAGGGTCGAGGGCATCCCGCAGCCCGTCGGCAAGCAGCACCACGCAGAGGACGGTGACGAAGATCATGGCGCCGGGCGGATAGACGAGCCACGGGGCCTTGTGGAACATATCGATGGACCCGCTCAGCATGTTGCCCCAGCTCGAGAGGGGAACTTGGACCCCAAACCCAAGGTAGCTGAGAGCCGACTCGCCCAGAATCGCGCCGGCGACGTCGAACCCGGCCACTACCATGATGATGTTGGCCACGTTCGGCAGGATGTGGCGGACCATCACCCGCACGCTGCTGGCCCCCAGTGACTGCGCGGCAACCACGTAGTCGAGGTTTCGGACCGACTGCGCGACCCCGCGCACCTGCCGCGCCGTGCCAGGCCAGAAGAAGAAGCCGAAGATGATGGCCAGCGCCACGACGCCGGGGCGGAACATGACGGAGAGAATGATGAGGACAAAGAGCCCGGGGATGTTGAAGACGAACTGAATGACGGCGTTGATGACGTCGTCGACCCATCCGCCCCAATAGCCCGCAGCCAGCCCAGCGGCCGTGCCGACGACGATGGAGATGAACGCGACCATGAAGCCGATGGAGAGGGAAACACGACCGGCGTACAGCAGTCGCGTGAGGACGTCACGGCCGAGGTCGTCGGTCCCGAGCAGGAACCGCGAATCCGGCGGCTGCAAGATGGCGACCCGCTGGTCCGGCAGGCGCATGATGGTCTCCGGTGTGGTGTGAAGGACCTGGTCCGCGAACACCGGCCCGAGCAGGGTGATGAGGACGATGAGGCTGAGACCGCAGGCCGCCGCCACGCTGACCGGGTCATGCCGGAACTTCTCCCATGCGCGCCGATACAGCCCCTTGGACGGAACGATCTCCTCGACCTGGGCGTCCTTCGGCGGGCGTGCCTCGCGGTCGCGCGCGCCATCGCGGCCGGTCGTGCGCGAGAACTGCGGCTGGCCCGTGACCTGCGTCATCGCGTGTACCGAATGCGCGGGTCGACGAATCCATACAGCAGGTCGGCACAGAGCATGCCGATCAGGGTCGCCAGCGTCAGGACCGTGATGATGCACAGCAGGAGCGGGTAATCGCGCGTGGAGGCCGCCTCCAGATAGAGGCGGCCCATCCCCGGCCAGTTGAAGATCCCCTCGGTGATGGCGGCGCCCGAGAGCAGCGAGGGGAGAAATCCGCCCAGCAGCGTGACGACCGGGAGCAGCGAGTTGCGCAGGATGTGGCGCCCGGTGACGATGTATTCGGGCAGTCCCTTCGCGCGCGCGACGCGCACGTAGTCCTGCCCCAGGACCTCCAGCACCTGGCTGCGCACGTACCGGGTGAAGGCCACCATCCCACCCATTCCCAGAATCATGGACGGAAAGATGATGTGGGTGAACCAGTCGACGGGACCGTCTCGCCCCTGGCCCTGGGGAAACCAGCCGATGGTCGCGCTCAGGACGACGATGATGACCAGCGCCATCCACCAGGTGGGCACGGCGTCCCACAGGACGGTGAAGATCCGAATGATGACGTCTGGTGGGCGCCCTCGGTGAAACGCCGCCACGATCCCAAGGGGGATGCCGAGCACCGCGAAGCAATAGGCGAGGAGCCCGAGCTGAACCGTCGGCCACACTCGATCCTTCATCACGTCCAGAGGCGGACGCAGGTAGAAGTACGAGCGCCCGAAGTCCAGGGTCACGGCGCTCGTGAGCCACTTCGCGTACGCAAGGGGCATCGGGTCGTCCAGGCCGAACCGCGCGCGCATCCGCGCGATGTCCTCCTGCGTGATCTTGGGGTTCTCGAGGAATGCGGCCTCCGGCCCGCCGGGCGTGAGCCGCGTCAGCGCGAAGGTGAACGTCATCAGCAGCCAGAGCAGCAGCGCTGACTGAATGAGCCGCCGGATGAGGAATTGGTGCATCAGAAGGTGAGAGCTACTGCGCCAGCGACCACGAGAGGACCTGCATGTTGTTCGCCGTCAGGATGTCGCCGCCCTTGGATGGCGATACGCCCTGGACCTTCTTGTCGAAAGCGGTGAAGTTCTTCAGGGTGACGGTCGGGAACATGGGAAGGTCGTCCATGACGGTCTTCTGGACCTCGTCGTAGATCGACTTCCGTCGTCCCTCGTCCTGCTCCACGGCACCCTGGTCCATGAGCTGGTCGACGCGGGGATTCGAATAGCCCGTGGCATTCTGCGTCCCGTCGCTCTTGATCTGGCTGCGGATCCCGTCGGGGTCCAGCCCGGCGGTCCAGCTTCCCATCGTGATGTCGAAGTCTTTCTGACGCTGGGCGCGGTCGACGAACGTGTTGAATTCGAGTCCCGTCACCGTGGCGTCGATCCCGAGCTGCTTCCATTGCTGCTGCAGGTACGCGGCCATCTTCTGCCGCGGCTGGCTCGTGGTCGGGAACAGGATCTCCACCTTGACCGGCTGTCCGCTCCGGTCCTTCAGCACCGTACCGTCGAGGGTGTAGCCCGCGTCCTTCAGCAGGCTCTTCGCCTTGTTCATGTCGTAGTCGTAGTGCTCGACGTTGTGGTTCACCCACTTCGTGTTGCCCTCAGTGTAGAGGCCGTACTGGGGAACCGCGAGATTGTCCTCGAACTGGATGAGGTCCGCGCGATTGATGGCGCGGACGAGCGCCTCCCGAACGCGCTTGTCGGCGAGCAGCGGACGCCGCAGGTTGAACTCGATGCTTCGATAGCTCCCAGAGGCGCCAGACCAGTCGATAACATTGAGGGTGCTGATCTGCTTCGCCTCGGTGAACTGCGAGGGCGGGAATTGCTCGACCCACTCCGCCTGCTGGGTCTTCGCCAGCTCCAGCGCCGTCTGGGGCGAAGCGGCGATGAAGTCGATTTCGTCGAGCTGGGGCGCCTTGCCCCAGTAGTTGGGGTTCCGCACGAAGGTGGTGCGCTCGGCGCTGATCTCCTTGGGTATGAACGGGCCGCTAACCACCGTCGGCTTCAAGATCTCCGGGTTGCCGTTGGGGTCCAGCCACGGTTTCCCTTCCCAGACGTGCTTGGGAACGGGCCCGATGCCGGCCGCGATCCCCATGGCGAGGAACCGTGCAAGGGGTTCCTTCAGGGTCACGACGATCGTTTTCGGGTCCGGCGTCGTAAAGGACGCGATGCGCTCCAGGTCGTCGAGGCCGACGAAGTCGTTTTCGGGCTTGCTTGCGTTGTCCCACGCGAACTGGAAGTCCGCGGACGTGATGGGCTGACCATCGCTCCACTTGATGTCGTCGCGGAGGGTAAAGGTGAAGGTGCGTCCATCGGGTGAGATGACGGGCATGTCCTTGGCAAGGCAATAGTCCGGATTGACCCAGTAGTCGAGGGTGTCGTAGTTCAGGTCGATGAGTCCGGATTCCATCAGGGTGAGGGCGTCCGCCAGCGGCGTCGTGTTGTACTGGGGCTCGGGATAGGGATGCAGCACCTTCGGCGCCCCGCCGAGCGTCGCCACCCGCAGCACCCCGCCCTTACGCGAGGCCCCGCCCGGGTTCTGCGTCGGCGACGCGGCTGACGTGCAGGACGCCAGCAGCAGCAAGAGGCTCGCGAGCCAATACAGACTGCGAAATTTCGGCATTCTTATCCACCATGCGAATCAGGGTTGGCGAGCGGCGACGGAAAGGCGCCCAAGAAGCGGGCCCATGTTACCAGAGTGATACGCGTGCCCGCCGGAAGTGTCAAGCTGCGGCTCTTTTAACCGGCGTCGGGCGCCGGCCGCCGCTCGTCGCCACGGGAATCGCACGAAATCGCGCTTCGTGATACGATGGGAACCCAAACTGCCCGAGTTTCACGCGAAAATCAACAGATTCGCCAGCCACTTGATCCTGGCCACGGGAGGAGAGCGATGCTGACCGAGCAGGAGAATGAGCGCATGACGCGAGTAGGGCCCGGAACGCCCATGGGCACCCTGCTCCGGCGCTACTGGCACCCCATCGCCGCGAGCGCACAGCTCAAGGAACACGGGACCCGTCCCGTTCGTCTGCTCGGCGAGGATCTCGTGCTCTATCGCGACCGCCAGGGGAAGCTCGGTCTCGTCGGCGACCGCTGCCCCCACCGCCGCGCTGGCATGGTGTTCGGCATCCCCGAGCAGGACGGCCTCCGCTGCGCGTATCACGGCTGGCTCTTCGACGCGACGGGTCGCTGCCTCGATCAGCCATACGAGCAGACCGAGGACCCGGGCAGCACGTTCAGGGACCGCGTGACCATCACCGCCTACCCCGTGCAGGAAAAGGCGGGCATGATCTTCGCGTACCTGGGGCCGCAGCCGGCGCCGTTGATCCCGAACTGGGACCTCTTCGTGTGGGACAACGTGATGCGCGACATCGGGACGGCGATCATTCCCTGCAACTGGCTCCAGATCATGGAGAACTCCCTGGACCCGGTCCACGTGGAGTGGCTGCACACGTACTTCTCGAATTACGTCCTGCAGCGCCTCGGCCGCCCGGACCTCAAGCGCTACGACGCCAATCTGGGCAAGACGCCCTGGAAGCACACCAAGATCGGCTTCGACGTTTTCGAGTACGGCATCATCAAGCGGCGGCTCCTCGAGGGGATGACGGAGGACGACGACGGCTGGTCCGTGGGGCACCCCGTCGTCTTCCCAAACATCCTGCGGACCGGCAATGCCTTCCAGATCCGTGTCCCCATCGACGACACCCACACGCTGTACTGGTGGTACTCGGCCCATCCGCCGCGGCCGGGCCTCGAGATTCGCCCGCAGGAGACGATCCCGCTCTACGACGTCCCGGTGCCCGGCCTCGACGAGCACGGCCAGCCGGAGTGGCAGTATCTGGACAACAACAGCGGCCAGGACATGGCGATGTGGTACACGCAGGGCGACATTGCCGATCGTCGCGAGGAGCACCTGGGGCTGTCGGACAAGGGCGTCGCGATGTACCGCAAGCTGCTCGAGCTGAACCTCCTGAAGGTGGAGAAGGGCGAGGACCCGATGAACATCTTCCGGGACCCCGCCACCAACGTCTGTCACGAGCTGCACACCGAGCAGGTGCTCTTCAACCGCGGCGACCCCAACCAGATCAGCCGCGCGGGGCAGGCGAGCAAGTACAGCCCGGTGCTCAAGGAAGCGGCCATTCGGCTGCAGGGCGAGAAGGCCGTCCTGGAGCCGGTGCACTAGTCTGGTAGGGCTAGTCTGGTAGGGCTGGGGCTTGTCCCCAGCCGACCCGACGCAATGCTCGACGTCGCGGCGGGGGATAAACCCCCGCCCTACCGGGTTCCACACTCTTCCCCCGCAAGGGGGGAAGGAGCGGTCAATCCCCTCTCCCCCGCGGTCGGGGGAGAGGGTGAGGGGGACACCCCCCATCCCCGCCTTCCCCCGCAAGGGGGGAAGGAGCGGTCAATCCCCTCTCCCCCGCGGTCGGGGGAGAGG
>Ga0070741_10005755_pt1 | contig 27175 bp, 21 predicted proteins | sample Coa_R1_4_FD_66440 | JGI IMG/M metagenome (GOLD analysis project Ga0070741, IMG submission 66440) | Surface soil microbial communities from Centralia Pennsylvania, which are recovering from an underground coalmine fire - Coalmine... | ecosystem: Environmental > Terrestrial > Soil > Unclassified ...
GGTATGCGCAGGTAATCGCAGATATTTTGAGTGCGAAGTGCGAGGTGCGGAATGGGCGAGCTTCGGAGGACATTTTCGGGTGTGCGAAAGCGGCGCTCTGCGCCGCACTCCACGACGCTGGCGCGCTGGCGGGGACGTCATGGTTCAGAGTTCCTTGCGGGCGGGCGACAAGGGGTTTTTGGAAAGGAACGGGAATCAGAGAATTACAAAAATCAGGGACGCTATATGTCGATAACCTCCAATAAAAAAGAACGGGAGTTTCGTGAGCAGGGAGGAGCTCTGTGGCGAGCCCGGAGAGCCCGCGGTTGCTGCCGGGTGTCTTTCAGGGTGGGCAGGCGGCGAAGGGCTCCATTTTTGCGCTTTGAACTTAAACGGGTGAACCTTAGCCTGTTGCGCGTGAGCGAAGAGTTGCCGAGTGTGACGGTGTTGATCGCGGCACGCCCGGACGAGGCCGAGGTCCAGGCGGTGGCGGCGGCGCGCCGATTGGATTATCCCCGCGAAAAGCTCGAGATCATCGTGGCCCGAGGGAAGCAGCCGTCGGTGCAACGCAACACGGCCCTGCGGGAGGCGCGCGGCGAACTGATTTACTTCCTCGACGATGATTCGGTGCCGCCGGCGGAGAATTTGAAGCGCGCGGTGGGGGCATTCGCGGACAAGTCGGTGCAGATGGTGGGCGGGCCGAATTTGTGTCCGCCGGACGCGCCGTTTCTGGAACAGGTGTTCGCGGTGACACATGCGAGCTGGCTGGCGTTCTTCTCGAGCCGCGCGCGCTACGCGAAGGTGGGCGGCTTGCGCCCGACGAGCGAAAAGGAATTGATCCTCTGCAACCTGGTCACCCGCCGGAGCACGATGCTGGAGTTGGGCGGGTTCAACGAGGCGCTGTATCCGAACGAGGAAAACGCGCTCATGGACGAGATGCAAAGGCGCGGCGGGAAACTGTTGTACGACCCGGAGCTGTTCGTACACCGCCGCCCGCGGCGGACGTTGAAATCGTTCTGCCGGATGCTGCTGAATTACGGTCGCGGTCGCGCCGAGCAGGTGCGGGTGAACCCGACGCTCGGGTCGCTGGCGAATTTCGTGCCGCCGCTCTTCTGCGTTTACCTGCTGCTGGTGGTGGTGCTGGGCGGATTGCGGCTGGCGCCGTACATCTGGGCGCCGTTGGCGGTGTATGTTCTCGCGCTGGTGGTGCAGGCGGCGGCGCTCTTGCCGATGGGCGGGATTGTGCGGAGCGCGCTGGCCATTCCGTTGATGGCGCTGACGCATGTATTATATGGCATCGGGTTCTGGAAGGGATTGTTCACGAAGCTGGATCGGGAAGGAGCGCAAAAACCGGAGGCGGCGAAGGTGAAGGTTGTTGTGGAGCGGATCACGATTTAGATTCTTAGCCTCCATGCCAACGAAAAATCCGGTCTGGACCAGGGCCATCAAAGCAGCGGCCGACCCGCAACGGGCGCGGGACCAGTTTGAATTGTTGTCCGCGACCAGCGCCGGGCCGGCGTTGCAGAAGGCGGACGCCGAGCAGGCGCGAATCCTGTGCGCGCTCTTCAGCGGGTCGCAACACCTCAGCGCGTGGCTGGTGGCGCATCCCGAACTGTTATCGGGACTCACGCCCGAACTGCTGAAGCATCCGCGGCGCAAACAGGGTCTCCGGCGGGAGGTGGATTCGTGGTTGGAAGGGAAACTCGCGGCGCGGGATTACGCGTCGGCGCTCGGCGAACTGCGGCTCTTCAAACATCGGGAAATGCTGCGCATCGCAGCACGCGATCTCGCGCGGCTGTGCGGAACGCGGGAAATCATCCAGGAATTGTCGGACGTCGCCGATGTCTCGCTGAACGGCGTCTGGCGCATATGCGACCGGCAGCTCACTGAACGGCTCGGGCAACCGTGGCATCAGGACGCGGAGGGCAACTGGCATCCGACCCGTTTCACGGTGCTCGGCATGGGAAAGCTGGGCGGGCAGGAACTGAACTACAGTTCGGACGTGGACGTGCTGTTCGTGTACGATGACGAAGGCCAGGTGTTCAAGGAACCGCCGGGCAAAAAGCAGTCGGCTGCCGGCGGCATGGCGAGTCACCAGTTCTTCAAGCGGCTGGCGGAGATGTTCATTGCCGAGGTCGGCCGGATGACCAGTGAAGGGATGCTGTATCGGATCGACCTTCGTTTGCGTCCGGAGGGCGATTCCGGTCCGCTGACGCGGTCGCTGGCCAGCTACGAGATTTACTACGCCCAATGGGGCCAGACGTGGGAGCGCATGATGCTGCTCAAGGCGCGCGGCGTGGCGGGCAACGACGTGCTGGCGGCCGAGTTCCTTGAAATGATCCAGCCGTTTCGCTATCCGCGCACCATCGGCGAGGGGGTGCTGCGCGAAGTGGCGGCGATGAAGGACCGCATCGAGAACGAAGTGGTCAAGGCGGGCGAGTTGGACCGCAACGTGAAACTCGGCCGCGGCGGCATTCGGGAAATCGAATTCGTGGCGCAGACGCTGCAATTAATTCACGCGGGGCGGCTGCCATTTTTGCAGGGATCGCAGACGCTGCCGGCGCTGGAAAAGCTGTGGCAGTACGCGCAATTGCCGCGGGAGGACGCCACGAAGCTGGCGCAGGCGTATGAGTTTTTGCGGGATGTGGAGCATCGCCTCCAAATGGAGGACAACCTGCAGACGCACACGATCCCGGTGTCGCGCGCCGCGGTGGAACGGCTGGCGGCGTTGATGGGATTTCGCAACGTCAATGATTTCGAAGCGAAGCGTGCGCAGCATGCGCAGGAGGTGCGGGCGGTTTACGACCGCCTGCTGCGCGCCGAAACCGAGGCCGCCAGGGACACGCTGCCGCGGGAATTCACGGGCGAGGAATCGCGCTGGAGGGAAATCCTGGAGGAACACGCTTTTCGCCAGCCCGACCAGGCGCTGCGGATGCTCAACGAATTTGTGTACGGGCCGGGCTATGTGCACGTGAGCAATCGCACCACCGACCTCGCGCTGGCATTGCTGCCGAAGTTTTTTGCGCTCTGTCCGAACCCGAAAGGCCCGGCGAAAGAAGGCGGCACGAAATTGCGCGTGTTGTCGGACCCCGATCGCGTGCTGACGCGGCTGGACAGTTTCATCAGCGCGTATGGGACGCGGGCGATGCTGTTCGAGTTGTGGACGAGCCGTCCGGCGTTGTTTGAATTGCTGCTGCTGCTGTTTGACCGCTCCGAATTTTTGGCGGAGCGGGCGATCCGCACGCCCGACCTCGTCGACGAGCTGGTATTGAGCGAGCGCCTGCGCCAGCGCAAGACGGCGGAGGAAACGCTGGAGGATTTGCATCACGGACGCAACGACGCCGACCAGCGGCTTTGGCTGCGGCGCTATCATCAGGCGGAACAGATGCGGATCGGGTTGCGGGACATTCTTGGCGTCGCGGATTTTGAGCAGAACCTGACCGAGATTTCCGCGCTGGCGGACGCGTGCCTGCAATACGCCCTGGAAGTGGCGCTGCGCAAGCATCGCATCAAGCGCGCTCCGCTGGTGATCATCGGGCTGGGCAAGCTCGGCGGCATGGAACTGAACTACGGTTCCGACCTGGACATCATGTTTGTGACCGACGCGAAAGCGAAGGAATTGCCGGGCTTGCAGCGCCTGGCAGTGGAGGTGATGGACATGCTCTCCAGCACGACCGAGATGGGCATCGCCTTCCACACCGACGCGCGGCTCCGGCCCGATGGCGAGAAGGGACTGCTCGTCAACACGCTGGAAGCGTACGAGGAGTATTATCGCCAGCGCGCGCAATTGTGGGAAATCCAGGCGATCTCGCGGACGCGGCCGGTGGCGGGGAACATGGAATTGGGCGCGCAATTCCAGGCGCTGGCGGCGGCGCTCACGGATTTTCGCAAGGAGAATGTGACGGCCGGTTTTGTGGTGAAGACAGCAGTCAAAGGCAGGGCCGCGGCGAAATCCGGCAAGGCGCGGAAGACCGGGCTGGCGGCGTATCGGCCGGATTGGAAGGCGCAGATCGCGAAGATGCGGCTGCGGATCGAGAAGGAGCGAACGCCCGCCGGGCAAAATGCGCTCGCGATCAAGACCGGCACCGGCGGTTTGGTGGACGCGGAATTTCTCGCGCAGGCGCTGGCACTGGAGAACGGCTGGCACGAGGCGAATACATTGTCGTCGCTGCTGCACGGGCGGACCTCGGCTTCGCTGGAACCGAAAGACGCTGATCTGTTGATCGAAGGCTACCGCAAGCTGCGCTGGGTGGAGGGTGTGCTGCGGCGGTGGAGTTTCGAAGGCGAGACGGTTTTGCCGGATGAGCCGGCAGCGTACTATCGGGTGGCGGTGCGTTGCGGATATGCGACGCCGGAGGAGTTCAAGCAGGCGCTCGCCGTGTGGCGCGGCGGGATACGGAAGGTTTACAACAAATTCTTCTGCACCGGAGCCAGCGCATGACCGAGGGCATCGAGATGCAACGTGGGGCACGGCACGTTCTGCGCGGTGAGTTCGACGTGGACGTGGCGGGCGCCGATCTTGTCGAGGCGCGCAGTCATCACGGAGTGGGCGAGTTCGGGAAGATTGCACTCGCGACTGAGGTGGCCGAGGTAGAGGTGGCGCAGATCGGCGGACATGATTTCCTCGGCGGCGTCGGCGGCATCGCCATTCGAGAGATGGCCGTGGCGGCCGGCGATGCGCTGCTTGAGGCTCCACGGGCGGCCGGATTCCTGGAGCATTTTGAGGTCGTGATTGGACTCGAGGAGGAGGACATTGGCGGCGCGGACGCGTTCGAGCGCGAGCTTGGTGGCGTGGCCGAGGTCGGTGAGGAAGCCGATTTTGCCCTCGGGCGTGTGCAGGAGGTAGCCGACCGGGTCGGCGGCATCGTGCGGGATGCTGAACGTATCCACGACGACGTCGCCAATCTCGAAGGAAGCGCCGGTTTCGAAGATGCGGCAGTCGAACTGGGACTTGAGCTGCCATTCCATTTCGCGCTTCGTTTCGCGGTTGCAAAAAATGGGGACTTGGAGCTTCGAGCAGAGGGCGGTGAGGCCGTTGATGTGGTCGGAATGCTCGTGGGTGATGAGCACGCCGGAGAGACCTTCGGGAGCGCGGCCGATGGTGGCCAGTCTCTGGCGGACCTGGCGCAAACTGAAGCCAGCATCGATCAAAAGACGGGTTTCGGCAGTCTCAAGGTAAGAACAATTACCGCTGGATCCGCTGCCGAGAATGGTCAATTGGACAGCCACGGCCCAACGGTAGGGAATGGGACAGTCGGGAGCAACTCAATTCGCAAAATGTTGCGCGAGAGAGAATTGGAGTGCAATGGCCGGGGAATTTCAGTGTGTCCCAAAAATCTACAGCAAAAATCAGACCAATTTTTAGCAATTCTGCTTGAGCTATTAATAACTCCACCTAAAATAGACCGAGCATGGCTCAAGGCTTACAACTAGCCCAGCGCCTCACGCAGTCGCTGGTATTGTCCCCGCAGATGCAGCAGTCGCTTGCGCTGTTACAGGCGCCGACGCTGGAATTGAAGGCTCTCGTCGAACAGGAGTTGCAGCAGAATCCGGTGCTGGAAGAGGCGGCGACACCCGAGACCGACCAGGGCGAGAAGATCAAGGAAGACGGGGATGACAGCCCCGAGACGGACGGCGACCCCGCTGAACCGCCTGCGGACGTGACGTTCGACCCGGCGACGGAGAAGAGCAACGGGGAACCGGCGGATGATTTCATGGCGGAGTTCGAGCGGCTGGCGCAATTGGACCAGGAGTGGCGCGATCATTTTGCGCAGACGAACATCCCGATGCGCCGCTCGGCGGAAGACGAGGAGAAGCGGCAGTTCATGTTCGATTCGCTCGTGGCGGGGACTTCGCTGCAGGAAGTCCTGCTCGAACAGGCGCGCGAATCGTCATTGACGCCCGAGCAGCAGCCGATCGCGGAGATGTTGATCGGCAACATTGACGATCACGGTTACCTGAAGGCGAACATCGACGAACTGGCGTTTTCGACCAACATGCCGGCGGACAAGATCGAGGCGGTGTTGAAGGTGATCCAGACGTTCGATCCGCCGGGAGTGGGCGCGCGCGATTTGCAGGAGTGCCTGCTGCGCCAGCTGGAGCGCGCGGGACAGCAGGAATCGGTGGAGTACCGGATCATTCGCGATCACATGGAGGCATTGGGCAAGCGGCGGATCCCGGAGATCGCGCGCAGCCTGGGCATGAGCGTGGACGACATCCAGGACGCGATCGGGCGCATCGGGCGGCTGGAGCCGCGGCCGGGGCGGGCGTTCCTGTCGGACAACAACCAGTACATCATGCCCGAGGTGTTCGTGCAGAAGGTGGGCGAGGATTTCGTGGTCACGACGAACAACGACCAGATTCCGCACTTGCGCATCAGCAACACCTACAAGGACCTGATGGCGCAATCAGGGAATTCGGCGGAGGTGTTGAATTACATTCGCGAGAAGATTCGCGCGGGAAAATTTTTGATCAAGAGCCTCCATCAGCGGCAGCAGACGATCATGAACATCGGCATGGAGATCGTCAAACGGCAGCGTGAATTCATGGAGAAGGGCGTGGCGTTCCTGAAGCCGCTGACGATGGTGCAGGTGGCGGAGGTGGTGGGTGTTCACGAGACGACCGTGAGCCGCGCGGTGTCGGGGAAATACATGCAGACCCCGCAGGGCATCTTCGAAATGAAATATTTCTTCACCGCCGGAATCCAGACCGCGTCCGGCGAAGGCATGTCGAACACCAGCGTGAAGGACATGATCGCGGAGATGTTTCGCAAGGAAGATCCCACCAAGCCGCTATCAGATCAGGAGATCGTGAAGATGCTGCAGGAGAAGGGAATTGTGATCGCCCGGCGCACGGTGGCGAAGTACCGCAGCGAATTGAACATCCTCCCGTCGAACCTGCGCAAGGTTTATTGAGTTGCGGGCGCGTCGGCCGACAGGCAATCGGCGCCGCGCCGCTTAGTGAACGGGAACCTTTTTCTTCAACTCCACCCTGGTCTCCTCCTGCAAGGCGTCGAGCTCCGGTTTCAACTCCGCCTTGGTCTTCGCGTCCATGCGATCGATGAAGAGGAGGCCGTTGAGGTGATCGACCTCATGCTGCACCGCGCGCGCCAGCAATCCGCCGCAGCGAAACTCGATCCGCCTGCCCTCGCCGTCAAGCGCGACGACGTCCACCGACTCGGGACGTTTGATGTCCGCGTAAATCTCCGGGAAACTAAGGCAACCCTCGGGACCGGGCACGACCTCGCCCACCTTCTTCACCTCGGGATTGATCAGCACCAGCGGCATGATCGAATGCGGGTCGCGTGTTTCGCCGCCGATCTCGAGGGTCGAGGGGCGATCGGTGGCCTCGCGCACGTCGATCACGGTCAACTGCAGCGCTTCGCCGATCTGTTGCGCCGCCAATCCCACGCCGCGCGACGCGTACATGGTTTCGAGCATGTCGGCGATGAGCTTCTTGACCGCCGGCGTGATCGTCTCGATGCGCGCTCCCTTCGCCCGCAACACGGGGTGCCCGAACTTCACTACATTCAAAACCATAGCTTCACAATATTACTGAACCCGCGCCTGCGGGCAAACTTCTACTGCGGCCAGTTGCGCAGCAGCGTCACGAGGTCGGTGATGCCCGGGCTCTGCCCCGTCCGCACGTAATGCCCGCTCGTCGCGACGCCCGTCAGCACGGACATCTCGTTATCAAAGCCCAGCAGCTTGCCCAGGCAGAAGCCCGAATTGAAATGGTCGCCTGCGCCCGTAGTGATTAGCGGCTTGGGCGTGAACGGCCCTTCCACAATCGCAACCCTTCCGTCGCCCGCCGCCAGCGCATACGACACCGGATGGACGACCAGCGTGTTTACGTGCACGCGGCGGATGATATCGGCCGCCAGTTGCGCGAGCGCCTTGGGTGAGTTGTCCGTCACCTTCAGCCCCAGCACCTCGCCGATCTCGTGCGCCTCCTTCTCGTTCAACCCGAGCATCACATCGAAGTATTTCTCGAACGCAACGATCAAATCCAGTGCGCGCCGGATGTCTTCGTGGGTGCGCTTCTCCGGGTCGGCGAGATCGAAGAACAGCTTGCGCCGGGGGCCTTTCAACGCGGGACAAAGCTCCGCGAGCATGGCCTCCCACAGTTCGCTCATGTACGGCAGCATCGTCCAGTTGACGAAGCCGATCAGGTCCGATCCCTGGAATTTCGCGGCGAACTTGTCCGCGCCGAACCGGTCCTGGATGTTGCGCCACGTGACTTCCCTGAGCGTGTAATGCTTGCCCATCATCACCTTGCCGTCCGCGAACTCCAGCGCGTCCGTGTGGCCCGGCTCCGCAATGGAATAGACCTCGGCCTGCTGCGCGAACGCTTGAAAAACCGGGTGCAACGTCGGATAACCGAGCGTACCCAGATAGGTGACCTTCATCCCGAAGCTCGCGAGCGCGTTCGCCATGATCGGCCCGTTCCCGCCGAGTTTGGTGGTCTGGTTCACCAGTTCCACGTTCGTGCTTTTGCCCGCGGCCGCACCGAGCCGTTCCGCCAGCCGCGCGATTGTCGGCAGACGCTGATAACTCTCCGCATTCTCCCGCTTGTCGACCACGTGGATGATCTCATCCACAAAGCCATCGAGCCCCACGAACGCCGTCAACTGCGCGGCCCTGGGCGCGGCGGCGGCCAGTTGGTGCGCGCAATTCTCTCGAAGCTCGGGTGTGTTGGGCATATTGAATGATCCGAAAACCGTTTCTCCCCGCAGGTCAGTCTACCTTGACTCCAATGATCTGCAAAATCCGCTCCAGGTCGTCGTCGCTGAAGAACGCAATCTCCACCGCGCCTTTTCCGTGTGAATACTTCAACCGCACCTTGGTGCCGAGGCGCTCGCGCAACCGGTTCTCCAGGTCCACGACATTCGCGTCCGTCGTCAGCGGGGTGATCGTTCCCTCGGGCTTGCCCGCGCGCCGCGTCTGCAGCTTGGACACCAGCGACTCCGTCTGGCGCACATTCAAGCCGTCCTTCACAATCCGGTCCGCCGCAACCTTCTGCTGCTTTTCGTCCGGCAACCCGAGAATCACTTTCGCGTGCCCCACCGAGAGCAGGCCGTCCCGCACCGCCGATTGGATCCCCGCCGCCAGCTTCAACAAGCGCAGCGAGTTCGCCACCACGGCGCGGCTCTTGCCCACCTTGGTTGCCACTTCCTCCTGCTTCAACTGGAACTGCTCGATCAATTGCGCGTAACCCTGCGCCTCCTCGATCGGGTTCAGATTCTCGCGCTGCAGGTTCTCGATCAATGCGAGCTCCAACGCCGCACGATCGTCCGCCTCGCGCACAATCACCGGCACCTCTGCCAGGCCCAACAACTGCGCGGCGCGCCAGCGACGTTCGCCGGCGATCAACTCAAATCCATCACCGCGCGCCCGGACGATCAACGGCTGCACGATCCCTTGTTCGCGAATCGAATCGGCCAGTTCCCGCAATGCCTCTTCCGAAAATGTCTTCCGGGGCTGGAACGAGCAGGGATGAACACGCGTCAGGGCGATTCGTTGCACGCGTTCGTGGGCGTCCGCCCGCTCGGGTGCAGGCGTTGAAGCAGCAGGCGGCGCGCTGTTCGAGGACGCGGGAACCGCCGGTTTTCCCAATTGAGGAGAACCACTCAGCAACGCCCCCAAACCACGGCCCAGTGCAGGTTTTGCCATGTCGCCAGAATGTCGCACGTCCGGGGGCTTGTCAATCCAACCCCTCGCAATGCTCCCCTTCGCGCCCTCCAATCGAGTTGCCCGCGAGGCGCGTGCCGCTTACAGTTTTCCGGTGAGCAAGAAGAACGAGCACATTGCAGACCTCACCAGGGATTGTCATGGCCAGGGTCTCGAGCCCCATTATCTCGGCTTCTTCGTCTGCTTCAATCAGGGCCGCTATTTCGAAGCCCACGAAGTCCTTGAACACCTCTGGCTCGTTGACCGCGACGGCCCCAACTATTCCTTCTATAAGGGTCTGATCCAGCTCGCCGGCGCGTTCGTTCATCTGCAGAAGAACCGTCCTGGTCCGGCGGCCTCACTCTTCAAGCTCTCCCGCGCCAATCTGGAAAAGTATCCTGCGAGTCACGAGCATCTGGATGTTTCGAAAGTCCTCCAATTGATCGCTTCCTGGTTGAACAAGCTCGCCGCGGGAAAGCCTTCCCTCAATTTTCTCACCCCTGACACCGCGCCCAGGTTAACCCTGCCTGGGAAATTCTGAAATCTCTGATTCGCCGACGAAATCGGCTCATTCTCAATGCCTTTTGAGCGCATGAATGGCCTATTTCCTGCTCTTTGCGCGGGTGATGAACGCGCTCAGAATCAGGCTCCGGACCTTATTCGTTGTCAGCCTGCTCCTATCGTCATTTTCAGCCGCTGCCCTGCCCAATCTCACTCCCTATCAGCCGTCCGGTTGGTCGGATAAGATCGTCGTTTCCACAGTCACCGGCACCTCCACGGATAGTTCCCCGCTCACCACGGCGGACACACTGTACGTGGATTGGGCAGTCGCCAACTTCGGCACCGCTTCCGCGGGCAGTTTCCAGACCTCCCTTTACGTGGACGGTGTGCTCCAGACTTCCTGGTCTTCTTCGTCGCTGCCCGCCAGTTCCTACACCTATGTGCAGGACTACGCGATCGGTCCCTTGAGTGCCGGCAGCCACACCATTACCATTACAGCCGACTCCGGCAACACTGTCACCGAGAGCAACGAAAGCGACAACTCCTACACCAAAAATATCACCGTCGGTGCTTCCTCCTTTCCGAACCTCGCCCCCTGCCAGCCGGCCGGATGGTCCGACAAGATCGTTGTCTCCACCAACACGGGCACGTCCACCGACAACTCGCCATTGCTCTCCACGAACACGCTCTATGTGGATTGGGCCGTCACCAACAACGGTAGTTCCACCGCCAGCAATTTCTCCACCGCGCTCTACGTGGACGGCGTCTTCCAAAACTCCTGGAACACCACATCCCTGGCTCCGGGCGCGTTCATCTTTATCCAGGATTATTCCATCGGCTCGCTCAGCGCGGGATCGCACACGGTCAGCATCACCACTGATTCCAGCAACACCGTTGTCGAAAGCAGCGAGACTGACAATACCTACACCAAGAACATCACCGTCACCATCCCACCGGGACCCAATCTCACCCCTTATCAACCAGCCGGTTGGTCGGACAAGATTGTCGTCTCCACCGTGACTGGAACTTCCACTGACAGCCCGTCTCCCACCACTGCGGACACACTTTACGTCGACTGGTCTGTCATCAACGACGGTACTGTATCGGCTGGCTCATTTACCACCGGGCTTTACGTGGATGGCGTGCTTAAGAATTCCTGGGTATCGGGCTCGCTGGGTGCGAACGTTTACACTTATGTGCAGGACTATTCCATCGGCTCACTCACTGCCGGCTCGCACACGATCCAGATCACCGCTGACACCGGAAATACAGTTGCCGAAAGCTTCGAGAACGATAATTCCTACAGCAAGATGATCACCGTGGCCTCCGCCACCGCCTCGGCGCCAACTCTCACCGCTCCCGCCAATGCCGCCACCAACCAGTCCACGACGCCCGCTTTCAGTTGGTCCACTGTCAACGGCGTGACCGGCTACCGAATCATTGTCGCCACCAACGCCGCGGATTTGCCGACATCTCCCAGCGCCTCTTCCGGCGGCCCGAGCGTCGTGCTCAACACGACGACCACCACCAATGCCTGCACGCCCACCGTTCCTCTCAACCCGGCCACGACTTACTACTGGGAAGTGCACGGCCGCAATGGCGGCGATGATGGCAATTGGTCGAGTGTGGACAGCTTCACCACCGGCACGCCGCCGAGTGGCTTGACCATCGTTCCCACTTACGACAACACCATCACCAGCGATCCTCAAGCCGCGACGATCGAAGCCACGATCAACTCCGCCATTGCCGTCTACCAGGCCAACTTCTCCGATCCGGTCACCGTGAACATCACCTTTCATAAAATGTCCAGCGGCCTCGGCCAGAGCAGCGGTGTTTATTACCAAACCATTTCCTACTCCAGCTATCGCGCGGCGCTCGCTTCACATGCGACCACCGCCGACGACGCCACCGCGCTTACCTCGCTGCCGAACACGGCGAACAACCCCGTCACCGGCGATTCCAACGTGAACGTCAAGCTGGCGCTGCTGCGCGCCCTGGGCTTCAGCGCAAATCCGCCTGTCGGCCAGCCCGACGGCACCATCAACCTGAATCTCGCGCTGATGAATCTTTCACAGGCCACGAATGATCCCAGCAAGTACTCGCTGTTCGCCGCCGTCTCCCACGAGATCGACGAAGTGCTCGGTTTCAGTTCCGAGTTGAACGGCCTGACCAATGGCGCTCCCGCTCCCACCGGACCCGTCTTCCCTGAAGATTTATTCCGGTACACGCAGGCGGGCGCGCGCAGTTTCACCACTGATCCAAATGCCGCCAGCTATTTTTCTCTGGATGGAACCACCGATCTCGCGCGTTTCAACCAGACCGCCAGCGGCGACTTTCAGGATTGGTACAGTTATTACGGCGGCCAGACGCCGGAAGTGCAGGACGCCTTCGGCACCGCCGGCGCGACGCCGGTCCTGGGAGTGGAACTTCGCGCGCTGGACGCGATCGGCTATACCCGTGTGGTCGCCCAGGCTGTCATCACCGCCTCGGCCGGGACCGGCGGCGCAATCAGTCCAGCCGGCACGTTCAACAAAAATCTCGGGGACAACCAACTCTTCACTGCCACACCCAACACCAATTATTTTGTCAATCAATGGCTGCTTGATTCGACCGTCGTGCAGACCGGTGGCGCCAATTACACCCTTACCAACATCGTCACAAATCACACCGTCCAGGTCACGTTCACCGCCAAAACGAATCAGACGATCAGCTTCGGCGCACTGGCTGGTAAAAATTACGGCGATCCGCCCTTCACCGTGAGCGCCACCGCCAGTTCGGGCCTGCCGGTGAGCTTCAGCATTCTCTCCGGACCGGCGACAATCTCCAATACCACCGTCACCATTACAGGAGCGGGCACCGTTACCGTGGAGGCTTCGCAAGCGGGCAGCACGACCTACAATCCCGCCACCAACGTTGACCAGTCCTTCGTCGTGGCGAAGGCGAGCCAGACCATCAGCTTCGGTGCCCTGCCAAACAAGGCGCTGGGCGAGCCGCCTTTCTCTGTATCTGCCACCGCGAGTTCCGGCCTCACGGTCGGCTTCAGCATTCTCTCCGGCCCGGCTACGCTCTTCGGCACGACAGTCACGCTCACCAACACCGGCGCGGTGACGGTGCGTTCTTCCCAGGCCGGCGACGCCAACCACAACGCCGCGCCCAACGTGGACCAATCCTTTACCGTTTATTCCGTGCCCAGCCTCGCGCTGAGCCCGTCCGGCACCAATGTCATCGTGTCATGGAGCACCAACGTCCCCGGGTTCGCGCTGTTCGCCGCCACCAATCTCGCCAAATCCTCCAACTGGATCGCCGTCCTGCCTTCGCCGGTCATCATCGGGAACCGCTACTTCGTCACGAATCCAACTTCTGGCACGATAAAGACTTACCGTCTTAAGAAGTAAGCGCTGGGGCATTCCGACTTCGCCCGGGAATTAAATCCCTCTTCGTTCCTCTTATCCACTGTATGGACGCCATGGCTGGCCGGCTGTGCTGGGCCTGACTGACTTTCAGGCGTGGGTTTGCACCCGCGCCTTGATTGAAACGCCGCCAAGCCGAAGCCACGGTGCCGTGCACAAACCGCTGACCGAACACACAAACAACCGTTAACGCACGTACCTTATGAAAACGTACCACGACCCGAGAATCGCCACGCGCAAACCTGCGTTGGGCCATCTTGCCTTGCTTCTGTCCGCCGCTATTGCGGCCGTCTCCTGTCTCGCTTCCGAGGCAACGGCCGGTTTGCCCAGCGACCAATACACCCAGATCAACCTCGTCTCCGACCTGCCGGACATCTCGCAGATTCAGGACACCAATCTTGTGAATGCCTGGGGAATCTCCTTCGGCCCGAACTCACCGTTCTGGATCAACGACAACGGCTCCGGTCTCGCCACGATTTACTCCGTCACCAATGATTCCACCGGCACGCCGCAAGTCACCCGGCAGGGACTCGTGGTCAACATTCCCACCGTTGGATTCCCAATTGGCGGCGCTCCCAGCGGCCAGGTCTTCAATGGCAGCGCCAATTGGAACACCAACCTCTTCCTGTTCGTCGGCGAAGATGGCGTCATCTCGGGTTGGCGTCCTGCGCTCGGCAACAATGCCGAAGTCCTGACCAATCGCACCACCGCGGTTTACAAGGGTGTCACTATTTTCAGCAACAGCATGGGTGAACTGCTCCTCGTCGCCAATTTCCGCGAAGCCACCGTGGATGTCTACGACGGCAACACCCAATTGATCGGCCAGTTCAAGGACCACAACGCGCCTGTCGGGTTTGCTCCGTTCAACATCGCAAACCTCGGCGGCTACATCTTCGTAACCTACGCCAAGCAGGACGGAGCAAAACATGACGATGTTCCCGGCAAGGGGAATGGCCTTGTCGACATTTTCAATCCGCTGACCGGCAAGTTCCGCCGGTTCGCCACCGGCAGCGCCGCGGGCGGCAACCTCTCCGCGTTCAACTCGCCCTGGGGCCTGGCCATTTCGCCATCCAGCTTCGGCGTGCACGCCAACCAGCTCCTCGTTGGCAACTTCGCGAGCGGCACCATCATGTCCTTCGATACCTACGGCGGATTCCAGGGCTTCCTCGAAGGCGAGAACGACGAGCGCATCGTCATTGATGGACTCTGGGCTTTGATCTTCGGCGGCGGCAACGGCAAGACCGGTTCGCCCGATACGCTATTCTTCACCGCCGGGCCTTATCACGAGTCCCACGGCCTCTTCGGAGCCCTGCAACCCAGCAGCAACACCGACCCCGACGAAAACAAGCACCACCATCACCACGGTCACGATCGCGACTGATTTATCCCACCCCCAGGGCTGGTCCGAGGCCACTCCTCCGGCCAGTCCCGTCCGGGCCGGCGCCCCCACAGGCGCCGGCCTTTTCGCGTCCGCACATCGCCAGCGGAACGCTGCGTTTATGCAGTAGCGGCACCGCTCGCCAGAGCACGCCGAGACTTGGGTTGCGCACTCCCATCGTGTTGAATGGAAGGTGCCAGGCCATGTTCCCGATCTTTAAAATCCACCATCGACAGCAGCAAAATACTTTGCTACTTGTGGTTGAACCAGGTGAAAGAATAGCCCATCGGACTGCAACAGGGTCTCCATGAAACCGCGAGATGCCATTTTATTAACGATCGGTATAACGCTGCTTGGGTCACTGCTCAGGATTCAGTTTGGCAACGTAACCGTGCCATTTGCCATCATCCTCAATGCAGGTTTGGCATTTTGGGTGGCAGTGGATTCCACGAAGTTCCATCTCACTCGATACCGGTCCGGCATTTCCTGTCGACCAGTTATCCTCTTTATCGCAATCGCACTTTTTTGGGTTCTTTGCTTCCCTTGGTATTTGATCGTGCGCCACAAGATCACTACAGGCGCCGCGGTTCTGAAGGACCAGGCCGTAAATGTCGCCGCCGGATAACGCGTCGTTGCTCGGTCGTGCCGCATCAAAGGCGCATAAACTGGAGACCACTATGATTCGAGGATTGAGGACCGTGATTTACCACGTCACCGATTTGGCAAAGGCAAAAACCTGGTATACCAGCGTCCTTGGGCAGGAGCCCTACTTCGACCAGCCGTTTTATGTCGGTTACTCGGTTGGAGGATTCGAACTTGGTTTGGTGCCCGATGGCACGCCGGGACCCGGAGGCACGGTTGCGTATTGGGGCGTGCCCGACGCCGCTGCCGCCGTCAAGCGCCTGGAGACATTGGGCGCGACAATCAGGGAACCGTTGCAGGACGTCGGGGAAGGTATTCGCGTGGCCGCGGTCGCCGACCCGTTTGGCAACACGTTCGGAATAATTGAAAATCCCCACTTTTCAATCGAGAAGGTGCGATGATGATGACGGCAAAGCAATGAGAGGTCAGTCCCGCGCATATTCTCCCGACCAACCAATCTCCCCTTACTTCCGCCCCACCCGCACCGCCAGCGGCCACGTCACCAAGCGCTTCTCCTCCGTCTCGCCCCACACCTTCTTCATTTTCTCCGCCAATGGCTCCAGCGGATTGCGTCCATTGGCCTTGATGTAACGATTCGTCGCCGACCAACTGCTGAAATAGCCCAGCAACTGATCGAGCGTCCACGATTGTTCCATGCGAAAACTCGGCGCCTGGATCTCCGCAAACGGAAATTCAATCGTGCGATATCCCTGTTCCACCAGCACCCGTTCCGGCGGCCAGTACGGCCCCACCACGTTGGAATAATAATCCTGCACCAGCGCATTCACGGCCTCACTGTCCACGGTGTTGATCCCATACGCCCAGACAGCCAGGACTCCATTTGGTGAGAGCACGCGCCGCACTTCAGCGTAGAATCTCTTGAGGTCAAACCAATGCATCGCCTGCGCGACGGTCACCATTCCCACCGATCCATCGGCGAGTCCGCTCGCTTCGGCCGTGGCTACACGGTATTCGATATTCGGTCGCGGCGTCGCCGACTCAATTTGCTCCTTGCTCCCGTCCGTCCCGATCACCCGCGCAAACCGCTCCGCCAGGTCCACGGTCGCCTGCCCATTGCCCGCCGCGCAATCCCACACCGTTGCGCTTCGCGGCGCCAGCGTCGCCAGATAGTCGAACAAAGCGGCCGGATAGTGCGGGCGAAATCCCGCGTAGCGCTTCGCCAGCTCCGAAAAATGATCGTGAAACGTTTGAGCCATGACCCGCGCCCAGTTTAGGTCACGTTGCCTGTTCCCGCAACGGGCCGCGGACTTTACGGAATCGCCAGCCGATAAAACCGCATTCCATTCGTCACCGCCCCGGCGTCCGTGAAAGAAAAATCTCCGTTCGTGTCGAAAGCCCCGCTTGTCACCAGTGTTGGAAATGGTTTCGCCGCGGGCGTCCCCGCCGCCAGCAAACGAAAACCAGTTCCCGGCAGCCCGGTTCCCGAGATATTCACGCTTCCGTTCGACGACCTGGCTACGCCGGTCAGCATCGGCGCAACAACCACGCGAAAGATCGTACCGCCGCCGCCCGGCCCACCTTCTCCCGTCACACCCAACAGGCTCCCGTCGCCGGCAACCGCCAGTGGCGACGGCAGGTTAAACCCGTTCGTGCCGTCGAAGAATGCCACCGACGTGAATACACCGTTGGTGGTGATTCGAAAAACCGTTCCTTCCCCGCCGCCGAAAGGATTCCCGCCCAAGTGGCCGCCCACTGCAGTCGTCCCATACAGCGCGCCGTCCGGTCCGAAGATCATCTTCGCCACGGGTTCTTCGCCATCGGTGAAGTGGAAATTAAACAACTGCGTGAACGCACCATTCGTTGTCAGCTTGAATATGGTCCCATAGCCAAAGTTCGTCCCGCCAAACGAAGTCGTTCCATACAAGACTCCGTCGCCACCCTGGACCAGGCCACCCAGCGGCGAAGCGCCATTTGTGTTGCTGAAAGCGACCAGCGTGGTCAGCGCGCCGCCGGGCGTGATCTTGAATACCGTCCCATTCTGGGTGGCGGCGATCGTCCCGTCGGCGGTCGTGCCGTACAAATTTCCATCCAGGCCGGCGGTCAATCCGTCCTCCGGATTGGCCCCGTTTGTGCCGTTGAACGCCAGCAGCACCGTGAACACTCCGTTCGTGGTGATGCGAAAGACCGTGCCAACTCCGCCGGCGCCAAATTCCGGCGCGGTGCCGTACATCACGCCGTCCGCGCCCACCACCAATTGACACTGCGGATCGCCGCCGTTAGTCCCGCCCATCGACATCAGGGTGGTCAGCGCTCCATTGGTCGCAAATCGAAATATCGTACCCGCCGATCCTGCGCCTCCCAGAGACGTTGTGCCGTAAAAATTTCCATCCCGCCCAATGACCAGCGCCCCTTCCGGAGCCGATCCATTCGTTCCGTCGAAGTCAAACACCGTGCTCAACGCGCCCCCGGCGCTCAATTTAAATATCGTGCCCATATTATTGCTACCTCCGTCTCGCGTAGTTCCGTAGAAACTTCCATCCGGACCAACGATCAGTCCCGACTGCGGGTGCAGCCCGTTGAGGGGAATCAGCGAGGACAGAATACTCATGACGCCGCCCGGCGTCATTTTGAAAACGGCGCCCGGGGAACATCCATAAAAATTGCCATCGCGGGCCCGCAACAGTCCGGCTTGCGGCGCCGAGTTCGCCGCGCTGTTGAACGAGACCAGGGTCGTGAGCCCGCCGTTGGTGCTGACCTTGAAGACCGTTCCCAGAGTTCCCGCGCCGCCCTGCTGCGTTGTCCCATAAAGCTGACCATCCGCGCCCAGCGCCAATTCCCCCTCGGGGCTTGTCCCATTGGTGCCGCTGAACGAAAATACCGTGCTGAAAGTTCCGTTCGTGGTGATCCGATAGACCATTCCCAGATCCGCGCTGCCGCCATCCCGCCGGATGCCATACAACGCGTGGTCTGGTCCGACTGTCAATCGCGCCCTGCCCACAAAGCCGTTCGTACTTTGAAAAGAATACAAGGGCGTAAACGCACCAGCGGTGGTCATCTTGAAGATCGTTCCAGCACCTGCGGTCCCGCCGATTTCCGTCACGCCGTACAGCTCCCCATCCGGCCCCACGGTCAGGCCCGCCGCCGGGAATCCTCCGAGGGTAGAACCATCGAACGAAACCAGCGAGGTCACCACACCCGCGGGAGTAACGCGAAAGACGTTCCCCACTTCGTTTGTCCCTCCTTCCTGTGACATGCCGTAAAAATTTCCATCTGGCGCAAGCACAAGCCCCGATTGCGGATTCCCCGCGTTCACTCCGTCAAATACGGCTATCGTCATCAATTCTCCATTCGTCGACATTTTGAATACGGATCCGAACCCGGACGGCCCGCCTCCTGCACCGTTCATCCCATACAGCAGGCCGTCATTCCCCACCGCCAGCCCCGCCGCCGGGTTGTCCACAGAGGCCACCAGCGTGGTCAAAATACCCGCCGACGTGACTCGAAATACCGTCCCGCCGCCATGCGGCCCGCCATGCGCCGTGGTTCCGTAAAAGTTTCCGTCCGGCCCCTCGACCAATGCTCCCGTCGCCGTGCCCGGGCTGACCTGGAAATTGAAAAGCGTCTGCGGCTGCAACCCCCACGCTGATTGAACCAACAGACAAATGCCCGCGATTGCCCCCCACGGAGCCGCCACCGGCTTTCTGACGTCCCGATTTTGCTTTCGTACAACTCTCATATTGTGTCCTGTGTTGCTGCGGCCTCTGCCGATCCCGAACCTCTGCCTTCCATGCATGAGGTTAATAGGAAGCTCGGGAAGCGCGGATGTTCCCGGAACTTTTTCGCACAAACGTGCGGTGGCAATACCCACTCACCGCAAGACGGTGAATGCCAGCTTGCTGCGTCAATTAAACCAAGAATTGTCGCCTCCGTGATTCCCCGCCATGCGCCGGTCGCAACTATGACTCCCGAACGCACGCGGATATTCCCGAATTTTGACCGGAGACGGGGCAATGCGAGACAACCGGTAATGCCGACATTTTCCTCGACCCAACGCCAGCGGGGGGCTACTTTCCGCCCTCACGACACCTCCGAGGTGACTTATGGACGAACTGTTGAAGATATTGCAGACGAACGCGCTGGAATCGCGTGAGAACATTGCCCGCATGCTGGGCACCACGGCCGCCGACGTCAGCCAGCGCATCGCCGATTACGAGAAGCGCGGCGTGATCCGCGGCTACCAGGCCGTGCTCAATGACGAAACCATCGACTCGGACAAGGTCACCGCCGTCATCGAGGTCAAGGTCACCCCGCAGCGCGAAGGCGGTTTTAACACCATCGCCGAGCGCATCAGCCGGTTCCCCGAGGTCCGCTCCGCTTATCTCATGAGCGGCACCTACGATCTCCTTTTGTTCGTCGAAGGCCGCAGCCTGCGCGAAGTTGCGGGTTTCGTCAGCGAACGCCTTTCGCCCCTCGAAGGCGTGCTCTCCACCTCCACTCATTTCATGCTCAAAACCTACAAGCGCTTCGGCGTCTTGATGCACCAGCAAAGTTCCGATGAAAGGCTCACCGTCTCTCCGTGACCGGCTAAACACCACGGTCCGCGACATTCCCCGCTCCGGCATCCGCGATTTCTTCGATCTCGTCACCACGATGAAGGACGTGATCAGTCTGGGCATTGGCGAGCCCGACTTCGACACGCCCTGGCACGTCCGCGAGTCCACCGTCTTCGCGCTGGAACGCGGCGCGACCCATTACACCAGCAACCTCGGCTACCTCGAACTCCGCCGCGCGCTCTCCAGCTACGCCGCCAAGACCTTCGGCGCCGAATACAACCCCGAGAGCGAAATTCTCATCACCGTCGGCGTCAGCGAAGCGCTCGATCTCGCCCTGCGAGCCTTGATCAATCCCGGCGACGAAGTCCTTTATCACGAGCCGTGCTACGTCTCCTATCGTGCCACCATCCTGTTCGCCCACGGCGTGCCGGTGCCGATCGAGACCCGCGCCGAGAACGGTTTCCGTCTCACGCGCGCCATGCTTGAATCCAAGGTGACCCCGCGGACCAAGGTGCTCATGCTGAATTTCCCGAACAACCCCACCGGCGGCATCATGAGCCGCGCGGACCTGGAGGACATAGCCGCCTTCGCCGTGGAGCGCGATTTGCTCGTCATCACGGACGAGATTTACGCCGAGCTGACCTACGACCAGAAGCACACCAGCATCGTAAGCCTTCCCGGACTGCGCGACCGCACCATCCTCCTGCACGGTTTCTCCAAGGCCTGGGCAATGACTGGCTTCCGACTTGGCTACGCCTGCGGCCCGGCTGAGCTCGTCGAGGCCATGATGAAGATCCATCAATACACAATGCTCTGCGCTTCCTCGCTCAGTCAGAAGGCGGCGCTTGAGGCGCTCACCCGGCCCGCCACCGACATTGGCGAAATGGTCGCGGAGTATCGCCGCCGGCGTAATTTCCTCGTCGCCGCTTTTTCGGAGATGGGCCTGGAATGTCATCGCCCCTTGGGCGCCTTCTACGCCTTCCCCAGCGTGGCGAAGTTTGGAATGTCCTCCAAGGACTTCGCGATGCAATTCCTGAAGGAGGAGCGCGTCGCAGTCGTTCCCGGCACCGCGTTCGGCACCTGCGGGGAAGGCTTCCTCCGCTGCGCCTACGCCACCAGCATGGACAACATCAAGGAAGCCATGGCCCGGCTGAAGAAGTTCATCGGTAAATTGTCCTAAGCCGTTCTCCTCCGCCGCATCCGGCTCCCTCTCTGCCATGAAATGGCGGAGGGGGTCGGGGAGAGGTGGTTCCCTTTTCGCTCCGAGCGTCAAGTTCATCGCTCGGCGTTGATCTCAAATCCTTCCCGGCGCAACCGCTCATGCAGCGCGGCGATGTGCTCAGCGTCCCGCGTCTCAACCACGCAGCGCACCACCACCGTGCTCAGATCGCTCGCGGCAAACCGCCGGTCATGCGCAATGTCCACGATGTTCGCCCCTTCTTCCGCAACTATCGCTGCGAACGCCGCCAGCCCGCCCGGCCGATCACTGATCGTCGCCATGAACTGGCACAACCGCCCGTCGGTCACCAGCCCGCGCTCGATGATTCGCCCCAGAATCGTGGTATCGATGTTCCCGCCGCACAACGGCAGCACCACCTTGCGTCCCGCCAGTTCCGGCACCAATTGCGCAAGGCACGCCGCCAGCGGCGCAGCGCCTGCGCCTTCCACCACCGATTTTTCCAACTCCGCCAGCCGCAGCACCGCCAGCGCAATGTCCCGCTCCTTCACGATCACCACCCGATCCACCAGCTCGCGCGCGATCTCAAACGCATTCCCGCCCACCTGTGGAACCGCCAACCCATCCGCGAGTGTCGGCTGGATCGGCACCAGCACCGGGCGGCCTTCCTTCAGCGACGCCGCGTAACTCATCGCCCGGTCCGGCTCCACGCCGATCACCTTCACCTGCGGCTTTTTCGTCTTGATCGCCAGCGCCACGCCCGCGATCAATCCCGCGCCGCCTATCGGCACGATGATCGCATCCATATCCGGCACCTGCTCGAGTATCTCCAGCCCCATCGTTCCCTGGCCGGCGATCACCGCCGGGTCGTCAAAGCCATGAATCAGCGTGAGTCCCTGTTCGTCGCGCAACCGGTTCGCGTGCAGCCGCGCCTCCTCGTAATTGTTCCCCTCCAGGATCACTCGCGCGCCCATCTGCCGGCAGTTCACCACCTTGGTCAGCGGCGCGGACTTGGGCATCACCACGGTGACCGGAACATCCAGCAACTTTCCGTGATACGCCACACCCAGCGCATGATTGCCCGCGGACGCCGCGATGACTCCTCGTTTCTTCTGCCCGGAGCTTAACAGCAGCAGCGCATTGCAGGCGCCGCGTTCCTTGAAACTCCCGGTTCGTTGCAGGTATTCCAGCTTGCAGAAAATGTCCAGCCCGGTGGCCAGGGAGAGCGGGACGGAAGCCGGACAAGGCGAGTGAACCACCCTGCCTTTGATTCGTTCGGCAGCGGCGGTGATATCGGAGAGTTGGACGGGCATCGAGGCCGGGTTCAGGCCTTGGCCTTTTCCCTTTCTTTGGGAACAGCGCCCTTCCGAACCAGCTTCGCGCCGTTGTTCTTGAGGTAATCCTGGACCATCTGGATCCGGCCCAGGCTGGTCGGCACGCGCTTTTGGTTTTGATACAGACGGTAATGGGCCAGCGTCTTTCCCACTTCCATGATTTCCACCCGCCCCTTCTCCGTCTGCCAGAGTTGTCCCTTTTCCAAAGTCGGGAGAGCACTTGTTTTGGTCAACTTCATATCAATTTTTTTTGGCATCAGGCTGTCCGCCTGCGGCACCCGTTATAAGACAACTTTATCCGACAATTATTCAATCCGCTCCGTCGCTGCCCAGGGAAACTGCGCCCGGCTGCCCGGCGATGGGTCCTGCGTCCCCATTCTCCACCGGTCTCACCCCACTCCTCAATGGAATGTTTTACCTGCCTTTTCCGGGCTTTTCTCCCCCGCTGCCGGCGGGTCTTCCATCCGGAAACAACCACCCCAAAGTCGAGTCCGGACCCCCCATAATATTGCACAGGCTTGCGTTTTAACAAGTTGGGCCCTTTTTCCCGCCCCTGCGGTGGGTTTCCTCCCCATTTGCCCCCGCGCCCCACCCGCCAAAGGTTGCCTTATGAAAACTATACCAACATACGCGCACGGCATTCTGGACTATGCCATAGGCATTTTCCTGATCATCGTTCCTAATATATTCGGCTTCGCTCATCTCGGCGGCCCAGCCGTTGGCGTGGCGCGGACGGTTGGCGTCCTGATGCTCGTCCAGGCCCTCTTTACCAACTACGAACTCGGCCTGTTCAAATGGCTGCCCATGCAACTGCACCTTGCGGACGATTACGTCCTTTCGGTATTTCTCGCGGTCTCGCCCTGGCTGTTCGGCTTTAACCAGTTGTCCGGCAACGTCTGGCTGCCGCACCTGATCGTCGGCATCATCGTATTTTGCATCACCTGGATGACGCAACGCGAGCCGCGCCGCGTCCTCGTCCGTTCCACACCAGCGCCATGACACGTTTTCAAGCTTCCATGCAACAGCGCGCCGGGGACAGAACCCATCCGATCGGTTCTTAGTGGGGATCATGGGCGGAGTTGAGGTTCGACCCCTCATTCGCTCAGGATTGGTCCGGGGCGGGAACTTCCCGCTCCGGATTTGTTTTGTCCTCCCCCTGTATCACCGCCCGCCCGTGGTAATGCGCTGACACAAACAAAAACGCCACTGCCGCCGCCAGCATCAATCCGGTGAAGAACAGATAATAATTCACCTCGCTGAGCGTCCGTTGGCCGTTCTTCTCAATAAAAAAGTTCACCGCCGATGTGAACAGGTTGCCCGCGGAATTGGTGGCCAGGAAAATGGACATGATCACCGATTTCACGCTCTGGGGCGCTTGCAAGTATGAAAATTCCAGCCCCGTCGCGTAGATCAGCACCTCGGATGCCATCAAGAACATGTACGCCAGCACCTGCCAGCCGATGAACGGCGTCGCGCCCGCGTCAATCCTGGTCTGGACCAGCGTGCAGACGGCGAAGGACATCACCGCCATGAAAAACCCGATCGACATCTTCCGCAACGGCGTCAACCGCCAACGCTTTTCCATCAATGGATAGATCACGTAACTGAAAATCGGGATATACACGAGCACCAGGACGGGATTGAGCACCTGAAACTGCGACGCCAGCCACTCGTGCCCGAACACATGCCGGTCCATTTTCTGCGCCTGGTCCACCCACGCCCCGCTGCACTGGTCATAGAGCGACCACCAGATGCTGATGAACACATAGATCGGCACCAACCTGAGAAACACCTTCAGATTGTGCATATTGAACACTTTCCCCGCTGCCGATAGCCCGCTCGGCGGAACGTGGACGAATTTGTTCCGTCCCAGCCAGAACAGCCACGTCGCAATCAGCATCAGCAGGCCGGGTGTCCCGAACGCCACATGCGGTCCCCATTTCGGACCCAACCGATCCAGCAACTCTGGAATCAAATATATCGCGAACGCCGATCCGAAATTGATCGAGAAGTAAAACCAGTTGTACACCCGCGTCAGCAGATGCCTGTTCTGCGGACCGAACTGATCGCCCACGTTCGACGACACGCAGGGCTTGATCCCTCCCGACCCGACCGCAATCAATCCCAACCCAACCGCCAATCCCATGCGCGTGTCATTCAGCGCCAGCGCGAGGTGTCCCAGGCAATAAACAATCGAGAGACAAATCACCGTCCTGTATTTCCCCCAAAATATGTCCGCCACCAGCGCTCCCATCAGCGGAAAGAAATACACCGATGCAAAAAACAGGTGCAGCCAGCCCAGCGCCTCCTCCTTGGGCATCGGATGTGAAAGACCGTCCCTGCCCATTAGATACTGCGTCATGAACACCAGCAGGATCGACCGCATCCCGTAATAGCTGAACCGTTCCGCCGCCTCGTTCCCCACGATGTACGGCACGCCCGGCGGCATCGTCGTCGAGGGCACCGGTGCGGTCAGATATTTGTTCTCAGCCATGTACCCCACTTTGCCTCAAAGCCCCGCTGGAATACAATGCTTCCATTGGGAGCCCATTATGACGTCGCATAACCTCGAAGAAACCGCCCGCCGCCTCGTCGCCCCGGGCAAGGGCCTGCTCGCCGCCGATGAAAGCTTCGGCACCATCGAGAAGCGTTTCCAATCCATCAATGTCCCCTCCACCGAGGACAATCGCCGCGCCTACCGCGAACTGCTCTTCTCCACGCCCGGCCTCGGCGCGTTCATCAGCGGCGTGATTCTCTTCGATGAAACCATCCGCCAAAGCACCGCCGGCGGCGTGCCGTTCGTCGAATTGCTCCGCCGCCAGGGCATCATCCCCGGCATCAAGGTGGACAAGGGCGCCAAAACCATGGCCAATTTCCCGGGCGAAAAGATCACCGAAGGCCTCGATGGCCTGCGCGATCGCTTCAAGGAATACTTTGACCTCGGCGCGCGCTTCAGCAAATGGCGCGCGGTCATCACCATCGGCGCCGGCATTCCCACCCGCGCCTGTCTTGAAGCCAACGCCCACGCGCTCGCCCGCTACGCCGCACTCAGCCAGGAAACCGGCCTCGTTCCCGTCGTCGAACCGGAGGTGCTCATGGACGGCACGCACACCCTCGAGCAATGCGCCGAAGTCACCGAGCGCACCCAACGGATCGTCTTCGAGGCGCTCCACGAGCAGCGCGTCGCCTTCGAGAAAATGATCCTCAAACCCAACATGGTGCTCCCGGCCAAGGATTGCCCGCAGCAGGCCGACCCGCATCAGGTCGCCGCCGCCACCATTCGCTGCCTCCGCCGCACGGTTCCCGCCGCGGTTCCCGGCATCGCCTTCCTTTCCGGAGGGCAGGATGACATCACCGCCACGCGCAATCTCGAGGCCATCAACGAGCTCGGCCCCCATCCCTGGCGAATCACCTTCTCCTACAGCCGCGCCCTGGAAAACGCCCCGCTGAAAACGTGGGGCGGAAACCCAGCCAACGTCGCCGCCGCCCAGACCGCCCTGCACCACCGCGCCCAGTTCAACAGCGCCGCCCAGCTCGCCCAATACTCGGCGGAACTTGAAACCACGCCCGCCTGAGCACCGATTTGCCAGCCCATTTACATTATAATTATAAGCTCCTGATTTACCCTCAATTGCGTCGAAAAACATCCCGGCCGGTTTGACATCCCAAAGCGCCGTATTAGATTGCCGCGTTATGAAATGACCATGCTCGGCAGGCATGTCTTTGTGTTCGCTTCGTATAACCCTACAGAACCAATCAGGAGCATTATGAAACTTTCCCGGTCGCTTCCCCGTCATCCGCGCCCGTCGCAGCCCAAACCCGCCTCCGGCAAACCCGGCCGCGCCGCCCGGCGCGCCGACGACCTCAACCGCCCCCCCGAAGTCCCCGCCTGGGGCCATTGGTTCAACTTGGAAGGAATGCAGGGCAATAACTTCGGCGGCGCCAGCCTCACTTCCCGTCGCGGTTCGCAGTAAACTGATCATCGTAATTCTTCGCCCCGTCCGGTCCGGACGAACATTCGGCCCGCACAGAGTGCCGGGAACGGTGGTCATTGGACCCGGGATCTGCGCGGCTCGCGAAGTGTTTGGAGCCTGCGGTGAGCCCGGTCGAACCGTGCGGAAGCTTGCTTCCGCTTTCGCATTCCACCCGGGCGACCTTTCGATTCGGCAGGGCCGCAGCACGATTTTCCCAGTTTCATCCAAAATATCGGAAACAGTGGAAACTACCCCAAACTCCTTCGCAACCCACTGATTCCCAATCTGAGAATCTGACAATCTGAAAATTTGATAATCGCTTTTCACTTATCGGAAAATGTGGACATTATCGTAAAATCCTTTCCCAACCCCTTCCCCCACAACCGGCCGGCCTTTGTGCGCCGCCCACCTTTTTTCTGACCGAGCACGCCTGCCTGCTCGCGCGGAACTCTGAGACATGGCGACCCCGCCAGCGCGACAGCGTCGTGGAGTGCGGCGCAGAGCGCCGCTTTCGCACACCCGAAAATGTCCTCCGAAGCTCGCCCATTCCGCACCTCGCACTTCGCACTCAAAATATCTGCGATTACCTGCGCATACC
>Ga0070741_10005756_pt1 | contig 27173 bp, 23 predicted proteins | sample Coa_R1_4_FD_66440 | JGI IMG/M metagenome (GOLD analysis project Ga0070741, IMG submission 66440) | Surface soil microbial communities from Centralia Pennsylvania, which are recovering from an underground coalmine fire - Coalmine... | ecosystem: Environmental > Terrestrial > Soil > Unclassified ...
GGCGGAGACTTTTTGCGTTCTTGAAGGCGCGAAGCGTCAACCGCCAATTGCCAGTTGCCAAGTGCCAACCTCTAACGTCCGTTCCTATCCCATCATGGTCGTGTGTTCCGGCTGGATCTTGTACATCACGCGCACTTCTCCGGATTGCCGATAGGGATACTTGTCAGCGCCGAGATATTTCTTAGCCATCTTGTCGATGTGGGCGTCGGCGCCCTGCTCGGTGATCTCCACCACCCTTCCGCGAATCTCCAGATAACGATAAGGATTGTCAGGATCAATGATGGCCAGGGCAACGCGCGGGTCGCGGCGCATGTTCTTGTCCTTCTGACGGCCCCTGGCGCTGTTCACGACGACCAGATCACCCTCCAAATCGCACCAGACCGGCGTGACCTGCGGGCGCCCGTCCGGCATGAGCGTGCCTAAACTGGCGAAGGCGCGCTTGGTAAAGAGATCGCGGTACTTATCGGGGATGGCGTGCGACATGAGTCCCTCCTTGCTGAACCCCACGCCGGGACATTATAGGACAGCCATCGGCCGTCGCATCTTGTGCGCGAGCCTTTCGCCGCAAGGCGCGCCTTTATTGAATTTTTGTGCGATTTACACAGGCCGCCGCTCTCATTCTCCGGTTGCAGGTTGGCGCTTCAGGCTGGAGAAAACATGACATTTGCGCCCTCCCCAATTCTGGTTTCAGATCTGCAGAGGCCCGACTGCACTACTCCCGCTGCACGGCCCTGTGAATGAGCTGCACTCGATTGAATCCAAAGCACATACAGAATTTCTTTTTTCGTTGACCTAAGAAATAGAAGGTGTAAAACCATAATCGTTCTTTGACAGTTTCTGAAGTTTTTCCGGTTGGTGCAGCGTCCGGGGGTCAAGCGAGGTCACCTTCCGCAAGCCTGTCAGAGCGCTCACGTTGGAAAGTCGGGCAACTGATGATCTGGCGTAAACAGCTCCGGCAAGAATGACGGAAGGAGGGCCAGTGAGGCTCTATAGCAAAGCGCTGGTCGAGAAGAACAGGAAACCACGTCAAAGGCAGGATAGAGTCCCGAGGCGTTGAACTGATTTATCCGGTTGGCGGTGAGCCCGGAGCCCGAGCAAGTGATCGCTTACCCGCGGTCCGCAAGGATAGCGAAAAGCAGGTCGGCAAGGGTCTAAAGCGAGCTACTGGCCGAGACGAATGAGGTCAACATAACTTCGGGACTCTTAATATTTGCGCCATACTTTGCCGGCGCCCTTCGCGCAGCGCCCTGGATCATTGGGAAGCGGCCGGTCTTCACGCTCCTCCCCCTTTTGAGAGCGGCCCTTAAGCTTTCCAGGCTCAAGGCGCTGCTTTTTCTTATGGTCCTTGCGCGATGGACTGCTTCCCTGTGACCATTCGAGCCCGGAAGATGCGGTTCGATTCCGGCTCTTCGCCCACTACGTCCACATGCACCACGTAGTTGCCCGGCGGGAGCGTATCGCCGAAGGGAATCTCCAGATCCAGTGTGTTCTTCTTAAGCGGGAAATGCTGATACCCGATCGCAGTGGCCCGGCCGATGTCGTTCACGGCCAGGACGATGGCGGTGAGGTCGAAATCGCGGCCGGTGCGATTGGAGACCTTCACCGAGCCTTCAAGGCGACTTCCATTGACCTGCACCCGCTTTCCCCACAGCGCGCTGAGAGGGGTTTCCATCAGCAGGGTGAACTTGCGGGTCAGCTGTTTGGGCGGACGCGAGTTGTCGGTCAGACGGACTGTAAAGTCGAACTCGCCCTGCTCTTGAGCGACACCCGACAGCTCGCCGGAGTCCCGCAGCTGCAATCCTCGCGGTAGAGAGCCCGCAGTCAGACGCCAGTGGTACGGCTCAACTCCCGCCGAAGCCTGGAGCTTGAAAGAATACGGGTTCCACAAGGAGGCCTTCGGCAGTTCGAACTTTGCGACGGAAAGCTGTGGCGGCTGCGCGTAGGAGAACGACGGCAGCAGCAGCGCGACCCAGGCACACGCAAGCGCAACGCGCATTGCTGAATTATAGGCGGCAGCAATGTTCTTCACGTACACTGTCCTCCGGAGCGCGCGACGGCCATCTGCCGGCTCGTCTCCTGATGAGAAGAACGCTACTATTGGGTCCTTATGCGTGCTAGATCCACAGCAAGTGGCAAGATGAGAATCGGCTACGGCTGGGACTCGCATGAATTCAAGAGCGGCATACCCCTGAAGATTGGGGGCGTGGAGATTCCGCATTCCAAAGGCTTGGGCGGACACTCCGACGGCGACGTCCTGCTGCACGCTATCACCGATGCATTGCTCGGCGCCATAGCCGCCCCTGACATCGGTACGCTGTTTTCTCCATCGGACCCGCGCTGGAAGGGCGCCGACTCCGCAGTGTTCCTCAACGAAGCGCTGCGGCGCGTGAACCATGCCGGGTATGAGATTGTTAACGTTGATTCCACGCTGATCCTTGCGCAACCGAAGATCGGCCCGCATGCGGACAGCATTCGCGCCAGCGTCTCAAAACTCCTTGGGACGAACGGAGGCAATGTGGGGATCAAGGCCAAGACGCCCGAGGGTATGGGCACAGAAAACGCCGCCATCGCGCATGCCGTGGTCCTGCTGGAGCCGCATTCCCGTCCCAAAAAGACTACGCGCAAAGCCAGGTAAGCCGCGCGGGCCGGCGCGATTTTCTGCGCCTCCGCTAACCGCTGCGTCATCCAGCCGTCCAACACGGAAACGGCGCGGGAACTTCCGCAACGGTTCTCGCGTATCGAGGAGAACAATGGGGGCAAGAACTGCCTCCGTGTAGGCCATCAGAAAATCCAGGGGTCAGGGGGATTGCCTCACGCAAGGTTTGGCGGCCAGGCGAGGACAATCCCCTCGGGCAAAACCGTCCGCCTTCACCGGCGGCCCTTTTGCTTGACCCACGAGGCAGCATTTTAGGCCTTGCGTGGGGAAAGGCAAGTCCTTTCGCTGGCCGGCGGCCGCCAAGAACCGCCTTTCCCGGCGACCCGGGAAAAAGGAGGATTGGTGAAAGCAGTTCCAGTTTCAAGAATTGGTCTGGCCTGCGCTCTTCTGGCATTCCTGGCTGGAAGCGCCTGGGCCTCGAGCAAGGGACCGCTCTTGCTCCAGCATCCAACCAGCGTGGCCGGAATGGAATTGCCCGGTGGGAATTACACCATAAAGTGGGAGGGCAACGGCGAGCAGGTCGAAGTCAAGATCTATCAGGGCCGGAAGGAAGTGGTATCCACTTCCGGACGCGTCCTCAAACTGGAATCGCCGGCCTCGTACGACAGTGCAGTCGTGACCGGCAATGGCGATGGGATTCCCGCGCTGACCGAAGTCCGCTTCGGCGGAAAGAAGTTCGCAATACACCTCAATAGCGAGGGCGGAAGCGCGGGCAGCGCCGGAGCCGCTCGATAGCAGACGCGAAGCAGCTTTGAGCGGCGAGCGGCAAGCAATGAGCTTGCGTTGCGATTGCCCCCGCTGTTGTTTTCGCGCACGAAGGGCAGTTCTCGTTGCCTGATAGAATGTCAGAGCGATGGTGCTTCCCTTCGTCCGCGATTTTTTTGCGGACGTAGACAAACTTCCGGCATTTTCGCGTGTTTCCTCCCACCTCCGGGCAAACGCGGGCCGGATGCGTGTTTCCGGCCTGACTCCCCCAGCCAAGGCCCTGTTGGTTTCCAAGCTGCAGCCGGCGGTTGCGCGGCCGCTGATCGTGATTGTTCAAAGCAATAAGGACCTGGAGGAGCTGCTTCCGGTGGTGCAGGCCTTCTGCGAGTTGGCCGGCAGCGCCTCCGCCGAGAACGTGGTCGCTCTGCCCACGCGCGACGTTCTTCCCTTTCAGAACCTCTCGCCGCATCCTGAAATTCAGGAGCAGCGCGCCATCGCGCTTTGGAAAATCGCCTCGGGAATGGCGGAGATCGTGCTCGTGCCGGTCCTGGCCGCGGCCTCGCGGCTGCATGCCGCCGGGTTCTACTCAGGCCTGGCGCGCACGGTGCGACGGGGCGAGAGCGTGGATATCGCCAGCCTGCTCGAACATCTCCATTCGGTGGGCTACAACTCCACGGATGTCGTGGAGATGCCCGGCGAGTACGCCTCGCGCGGCGGGATCCTCGACATTTATACGCCCGAGTCCGACCGGCCCGTTCGCATTGAGTTGTTCGGAGACGAAGTCGAATCCATCCGCAAGTTCGATCCTGCCACGCAGCGGTCCTCGTCTCCCGCAGATGAAGCGGTTCTGCTGCCGCTTTCGGAAACTCCGGTGAGTGAGGACCTTTTGGGAGCGATCCACGCACGGCTCTCGGGAAAGCGCCTGAGCGGGCCGGAAGACATCGTGGAACAAGCGGTGCGCGGCGGGGGGTTGACGGTTTTTCCGGGGTGGGAGTTCTACGCGGCGGTGGCAGGCACAACCGGCACGGTGTTCGATCTCATGCCCAGTGCAACCGTGATCGTAGACGAACCCGGCCTGCTGAAGAGCGAACTGGAGTCGCTATGGTCGAGGATCGAAGATGCGCATGAGCGCAGCGGGATTGGCAATCTGGTGCGTCCACCGGAACTCTATGTTCCTCCGGATGAGTGGTGGGCAAGGCTGGAAACCATGCCGGGAGCCAGCTTCGAGCATCTGGCGATCAGCCGCTCGGGGGAGGTTGACAGCGTGGAGTTTCATTCTCAACCCAGTCCGCGTTTCCACGGCTCGATTCCCGGAATGCTCGAGGAAGTCAAGAAGCAGATTGCCGAAAACCGCCGCGTCATGATCGCCGCGCCCAATACCGGCGAACTGGAACGCCTGGCCGACTTCTTTACCGAGTACGGCGTTTCCTTTCGCCTGGGCAGCCGTACCCGCGGTGGCGAGAGCTACGCGGATGAAACTGCGTATTTCGCGGGCGAGGTTCTCACCACTACCCTGGTCAAGGCCTACATCCCGGATGGAATGGTTCTGCCGGATGCGAACCTGATCGTGCTGGGGACGCGTGATCTGTTTGACGAGTCCGAATCGGTTTCTCGACCGCACCGGCAGAAGTCCAAGACCTCGGCATTTCTCTCTGATTTTCGTGACCTGCAGGCCGGCGACTACGTCGTGCACGTGGAGCACGGGATCGGCCAGTACCAAGGGCTGAAAGAAATCAATCAGGGCGACGGCAACGCGGAATTCATGCTGCTGGAGTATGCCGAGGGGGCCAAGCTTTATGTTCCGCTGACCCGGCTGGACCTTGTGCAGAAATACCGCTCGGCGGAAGGAGCGAAGCCGGCGCTCAATCATCTCGGCAGCGCGGCCTGGGCAAAGACCAAGTCGCGGGTCCGCAAGGCCATGAAAGACATGACCGCGGAGCTGCTCAAGCTTTATGCGCAGCGCAAGGCCGCGGAAGGGCACAGCTACTCCCCGGACAACGAGTGGATGCGCGAGTTCGAAGATGCGTTCGAGTACAGCGAAACCGAGGACCAGGCGCAGGCAATTGCGGACCTGAAGCGTGACATGGAGTCGCCGCAGCCAATGGACCGGCTGCTGTGCGGCGACGTCGGCTACGGCAAGACGGAAGTAGCCATGCGCGCGGCTTTCAAGGCCATCAATGACAACAAGCAGGTCGCAGTGCTGGCCCCGACCACGGTCCTGGTCTTCCAGCACTTTGAAACTTTCAAACAGCGCTTCGCGGCATTTCCCGTGACCATCGAGATGATCAGCCGCTTCCGGTCGGCGAAGCAGCAGAAAGAAATTCTGCAAAGGGTGGAGACCGGCAAGGTGGACATCCTCATCGGCACGCACCGGCTGCTGTCGAAGGACGTGAAGTTCAGCGATCTGGGTCTGCTGATTGTTGATGAGGAGCAGCGTTTTGGGGTCCGCCACAAAGAGCGGATTAAACAGATGCGCAAAGAAGTGGATGTGCTCACCATGTCGGCGACGCCTATTCCACGTACCCTCCATATGTCGCTGGCCGGCCTGCGCGACATGAGCATCATTGAAACCCCTCCCAAAGACCGGATCGCGATTCAAACCGTGGTGGCCGGCTGGGACGAGAAGCTGATCCGGTCGGCCCTTGAGCAGGAGTTGGACCGAGGGGGGCAGGTCTACTTCGTGCATAATCGCGTAGACACTATCTGGGAAATTGCCGCCAAGCTGCAGGAGCTTGCTCCGCGCGCGCGGATCATTGTCGGCCACGGCCAGATGCCGGAAGACGAACTCGAAAAGGTGATGCTGAAGTTTATGCATCACGAAGCCGACATCCTGGTGGCCACCACCATCATTGAGAACGGCCTCGACATCCCCCTGTGCAACACGATCCTGATTAATCGGGCCGAGCGCTTTGGCCTTTCCGAGCTGTACCAGCTTCGCGGACGCGTGGGGCGGTCCAACCGCCGCGCGTATGCCTATCTGCTGGTTCCGCCCGATATTGAGCTGACGCCGATTGCGCGCCGGCGTCTGGCAGCGCTCAAAGAATTTTCCGATCTGGGAGCGGGCTTCAAAATCGCCGCGCTGGACCTTGAACTGCGGGGCGCTGGAAACCTGCTGGGAGGCGAACAGAGCGGGCACATCGAGGCCGTCGGATTCGATCTTTACACGCAGATGCTGGAGCATGAGGTCCGGGCATTGAAGGGCGAGGCCGAGCTCCAGCCGCAGGCGCAGCTTAATCTCGGTCTGAACATCAGGATTCCGGCGGAATACATCCCGGAAGAGAACCAGCGGTTGCGCATGTACAAGCGGATTGCCGGCGTAGAGAACGCCCGGCAGTTGTCAGACGTCGAAGCGGAACTGCGCGACCGGTACGGCGATCCACCGGTCCCGGTGCGGCAGCTCCTCCGCTACGCGGCCCTGCGGCTGCAGGCCATGGAAGCGGGTGTCACTGCGGTCGAGCGCAAGCGCGATCTGGTCAGCGTGAGGTTCCGCCAGGATGCGCCCGTTGATCCGGCCAGACTGGCGAGTTTCGTCTCCTCGCATCGCGGAGCGCAGTTTCTTCCCGATGGAACTCTGAGATTCCAGGCGAGAGGCCTCGGAGCGCACGAACTGCTCGAACAGCTGCAGGGTTTGCTTGAGAATCTCGTTGAGCCCAGGACACCTTCGGTAGTTTAACTTTTCGCGACAGTCAAATGATCCACCACAGAGACGCAGAGCTACAGAGAAAGAAGATTGCCCTGGCTCTGTGGTGAACTGGGTGTGAATTCAGAACAGCGAAAGGATTCTCGTGATTGCCCGCATCTGGCACGGTTACACCACTCCGGAAAATGCAGATCCTTACGAGCAGCTTCTGCAAGACGAGATTCTCCCTGCCATCGAACGTGCGCACCGCCATGGCGTGCAACTGTTCCGCCGCCCCCTGAATGAAGCGGTCGAGGTCGAGTTCATCACTATCTGCTACTTTGAGGACCTCGACGAAGTTCGCGCCTTTGCGGGAGACGACTACGAGAAATGCGTGGTCCCACCCAGGGCGAGGGCGCTGCTGAAGCGGTTCGACGAGCGCTCGCAGCATTATGAAGTGAAACGCTCGAAGGTTTCCCAGTAACCCTCGGCTGCTTGTGTAATCGGTTGATTCACCACAGGGACACGGAAGCACCGGGGAACAAGATCATCATTCTTTTCTGCGCGCCTGTGTCTCTGAGGTAAGAATTGAAGCGAGCCTTCGGCATGGCGGGGCGGGCCGGAGGGCCGCCCCTACCCGGTCATCTATTTTGCGAAGGCTTTTTTCGCCGCCGTCAGCGTCTTTTCGATGTCTTCATCGCTATGGGCGTAGCTCAGGAAAACCGCCTCGAATTGCGAAGGCGGCAGGTAGACCCCTGCATCCAGCATGGAGCGGAAAAAGCGCGCGAAGGCCGCGGTGTCGCACTTTGAAGCCGAGGGCCAGTCGGTGACCGTATCGGCCGTGAAAAACCAGGTGAACATCGAGCCTACGCGATTGAAGGTCAGCGGCACGCCGGCCTCTTTCGCCGCGGCGGCGACGCCTTCGACCAGTTTGGCGCTGAGGGCGTCAAGCTTGGGGTAAATGGCATTCTTCTTCTCGCGCAGTTTCTTAAGCGTGGTAATTCCCGCCGCCATGGCGAGGGGGTTGCCGGACAGCGTACCCGCCTGATACATCGGCCCGAGCGGCGCGACCAGATCCATCATCTCGGCCGCGCCTCCGTAGGCGCCGACGGGCAGCCCGCCGCCGATGATTTTTCCGAAGGTGGTCAGGTCCGGCTTGATGCCGTAAAGTTCCTGCGCGCCTCCGTAGGCCACACGGAAGCCGGTCATCACCTCATCAAAGATCAGCACGCTGTTTTCACGCTGGGTGATGGTGCGCAGATTGGCAAGATATCCGCCGTTGGCGGGAACGCAGCCCATGTTGCCGACCACCGGCTCCACAATGACGCAGGCGATCTGGTGGCGATACTTGCTGAAGGCCTGCTCGAGGGCCTCGCTGTCGTTGAAGGGGAGGGCGATGGTGAATTGCGAAATCTCCTCCAGCACGCCGGCGGACCCGGGGATGGCGAAGGTCGCGACCCCGGAGCCGGCCTTCACCAGCAGGCTGTCAGCGTGCCCGTGATAGCAGCCTTCGAACTTGATCACGTACTTGCGTTTGGTGAAGGCGCGGGCGAGGCGGATTGCCGACATGGTCGCCTCGGTCCCGGAGCTGACGAAGCGCAGCTTTTCCACGGTGGAGACGGCCTCGACCACCAGTTCGGCGAGATCGGCTTCCGGCGGGGTCGAGGCTCCAAAGCTGGTGCCGTTGACCGCGGCCGACAGGATGGCTTCGATCACGTCCGGCTCGGCGTGCCCAAGAATCAGCGGGCCCCAGGAGCCGACATAGTCAATATATTCGTTACCATCGGCGTCCCAGAGGTGCGATCCCTGGCCTCGCACGATGAACGGCGCCTCGCACTCCACCGCCTTGAATGCGCGCACCGGAGAATTCACGCCGCCAGGCATCAATTGCTCAGCGCGTTGCTGCAGGCGGCGGGACTCATCCAATTTGCGCGGCATGGCCCTCCTTTCACGGGCAGAAGCTATGCTTTCCGACGTCGCATTCAAAACGGAATTCACAAATATAGCAGTGAAGAACGGCATTGGGCAGAAGCCGGAAGGACAAGGGGGGATTCCTGAGTTCAGGTTCTGCAAGAGGAGTGGTGTCTCCAGTCAATAAATTGCGCGCGGGGCTCGTCTGATCAGTGCCTTCGGTCCTCTTCCGGGAACTGGGGACGATTTCTGCAGAAGTATTCGCTGGGGACGTGAGACGATCGTTCTATGCGGAGTTGCTGTCTCGTCGCTTTGGCCTGTGCCTTAGCGCTCGCTCAAACCGACCCGCGCATCCCCGTCCAAGTCCGGTTTAAGTCAGGTTATGTCAATCCTGCCCCGCGGCCACCGGGCTTCAGTTCGGCCATGCTCTGGGGTATCGCCATCGCCGACACGCGAGTGCAAGGCTACAAACACGCAACCGTCGAAATTTCGCAGACGCAGCTTTCGTGCCGTGTGGATGGCAGAGATGTGGCCCTCAACCGCGACCGTGGTATCGTGCGCGGCGGGCTTTACCGCCGTTATCCCTGGTTCGGCGCCGATGCGCACGAGCCCATGCCTCTGAGTTACGCGCCGGATCGTGCGGCTGTCATCCTGAGAGTGGGCGAGCGCCACGACCGCGTTTGGCACTTCTGGGCGGCTTCGCCACGCGCTCCACTTCCGGCCGGCCGCCTCGAGGGATGCACTGTACATATTCGCGCGCGCATTTCCCAAGGCGCTCTTCTTCAGGTTGGAATGGACTATTGGCGGAACCCGACGATCGGCTACGAAAAAGGCGGAAACAACCACGAAGCCGGAGCCAGCAATTGGTACTTCCCTGCGGAAGAATGGCAGGATGCGGCGTTCTCGGACATCCGGCCATGATGTTTACTGTGGCGGCGAGGTGTCTCTGGGAAAGGACTGGAATTCGACTCCCCGCTCCTGCGATGTGGTTCTCTTTTCGGCGTCGGTGCTGAAGCGGGTCAGCGTTCCGCGCACCACGTAATATCCTTCGTCCTCGGGCTTTCTGCCTGGTCCGCGGCCAATCGTCCCCTCAAAGGTGAACCACACACCGTGGACCGGCTCGGTCGTGATACTGAGCTTTCCGCCTTCTATGCGGCCCGATTTGAAGAACTGATCGAGAAAAGAACCCTTGTCACTGGGGGTGTCGCCGAAGCGTGAAATAAAGCCGCTGACCTTGCCCTTCTCCTCAATCGTGATCTGGATGAACTCCCCTTCTTTGAGAAATGAGTACATCCCTGAGTAGTCCTCAGGCGGAGGAGCGGTGGCCTGCTGAGCGGAAGCAGTCAGGAATGCTTGCAGCAGGAGAGCTGGAAGAAGCACGCGGGACATCATTCACCGAGAGTACCACCGGCAGGCTGAAACCGGCCATGCAACAGAGCGCTGCCTGCAGGTTCATTGGCTTCGGATCGTTTCTCAACCTCCGGAAACGCCATTAGAATGTCCTTTCGTCAAATGTACCTCGTCTACAGCGCGCTGCTGGCTCTCATGCTCGTGCTCAGCGCTCCCTATTGGCTGTTTCAGATGTTGCGGCAGGGAAAATACGGGAGGGGGCTTGCGCAGCGCCTGGGTCTGGTCCCGCGAAGATTTGAGCAGCTGCGCGGCCGGGCGATCTGGATCCACGCGGTTTCGGTCGGCGAAGCGCTGGCAGTGGGCGAACTGGTGCGAGCTCTTCGCCAGCAATATCCACAACACCCGGTCGTGATCTCGACCACAACTGATACCGGCCAGAAGCTGGCCGCCGCACGTTTCGGGGCTGAAAGCGTCTTCTATTTTCCCCTGGATTTCGCTTTTGCTGCCGGACGCTGGTTGTCAGCGCTCCGGCCCGTTCTGGTCGTCGTCGCCGAGACCGAGTTCTGGCCGAATTTCCTGCGGCTGGCAAAGAGGTCGGGCGCGTGCATCGCAATCGTGAACGCCAGAGTCTCGGACCGCTCTCTGCGCGGCTATCTCCGATGGAGGAAAATCCTGCGCCGGGTGCTGCAGCCGGTGGATCTTTTTCTCGCGCAATCGCCCGAAGACGCCCGCCGCCTGGCCGACATCGGTGCGCCGCAGGGCCGCGTGTTTGTAGCGGGAAATCTTAAGTACGACGTCGCGATGGCGGCGGCGCCGCCGATTGTTGATCAGCTGCGCGCCGCGCTGTCGCGCTCTGGAGGCGCTCCCGTCCTGGTCTGCGGCAGCACGGTCGAGGGCGAAGAGCTTCTGATTCTTGGCGCTTTCAAGAACGTGCTCGCCAGCCATCCGGCGGCGGTGATGGTACTGGCGCCGCGGCATCCGGAGCGCTTTGAAGAGGTCGCCGCACTGCTGCAGCAGGTCAACGTACGCTTCTGGCGCCGTTCTCTGTGGGACGGCGATCCTCCGCGCGGCGGTGTTTTCCTGCTTGACTCAATCGGGGAACTGTCCAGCCTCTACGCTCTGGCAGACATTGCTTTCGTCGGCGGCAGCCTGGTGCCCCGTGGCGGTCACAACATCATTGAGCCGGCGCAACATGGGGTCGCCATTGTGGTTGGCAATCACACCGAAAACTTTCGCGACATCGTGAGTTTGTTCCAGTCTCGAAATGCAATTCGCATTGCCGGTCCTGCCGAGTTTCCGCTTACGCTGTTGGAACTGCTGGCTAATGAGACAGAGCGCAAGGAGCTGGGAGAACGCGCAGCTGAAACCCTGGCTTCACAACGCGGCGCCACCCAGCTCACACTCCAGAAATTGAGCGGGCTGCTGGCCGGGCAGGCCCAACAGGCGAGGCCCGCGTGAGCCTGGCAAGCACGATTTACGGCAAGGCAGTTCACCTTCGCAATTCACTCTACGACCGTGGACGTTTCAGGATTCACAGGCTGGCGAAGCCGGTGATCAGCGTGGGGAATATTTCAGCAGGAGGCGCCGGCAAGACGCCGTTTGTCATCCTGCTGGGCCAGATGCTCAAAGAGCGCGGCGTGTCCTTTGATGTTCTCTCTCGCGGGTACAAACGGCGGACGAAGGGCGCGCTGGAAGTTAACCCGCACGGTTCAGCGCGCGACTTTGGAGACGAACCGCTGCTGATTGCGCGACGTCTCGGATGCCCTGTGATTGTCGGTGAAGACCGATACGAAGCGGGGCGGTTCGCCGAAACGAAGTTCAGCGCGCAGGCACACATTCTCGACGACGGGTTTCAGCACCGCAGACTGGCCCGTGACTTCGACATTGTCCTGCTCACGCCTGAAGACGTCTGCGATCAGCTGCTCCCCGCAGGGCGCCTGCGGGAGCCGATTTCCTCCCTCGGCCGGGCGGATGCAGTCGTTCTGACCGGGGAGGTGGACAGCAGTCTTCTCCCTCCGGGTAAGCGCGTGTGGCGCTTGCGGCGAACCGTATCAGTTCCGAAAGCGCCGGACAAGCCTGTCGTCTTCTGCGGAATTGCCCGCCCAAAGCAATTTATTTCGCAGCTTGAGGCGGCGGCGGTTCAACCCGTCGCTCTCAAGTTCTACAGCGATCACTACTCTTACGCCGGCAAAGACATTCAGGATCTGATTGCATTGCGGGACCGGAACCGTGGCACTGGATTCATCACCACCGCCAAGGATGCCATCAATCTTGGCGGGCTGCGCGAGCGTCTCGGCGCTGTCGCCATAGCGGAGGTGAAGATCGAGTGGCCGGAAGCGGCTGACGCACTGGATACCATCCTGCGAGTCATTTCCGGTTCCCGGCCCGGGCCATGAGAAAATCCTTGGAGTCACAACTCCAGATGACCCGCATCAACAGGGAAACCGACCGGCTGCGCAAAATTGTCGAGGCGTTCCCGCGCGTCACTGTGACCGTGTTGGGCGACCTGGTGGCCGATGAATTCGTCTTCGGCGAGATCTCCCGCGTGTCGCGCGAGGCCCCGGTGTTGATCTTGCGCCATAAAGAGCGCAACGTCGTGCCCGGCGGCGGGGCCAATGCCGTCAACAACCTCGCCGATCTGGGAGTGAATGTGCTCCCGGTAGGCATTGTGGGCAACGATGATCCCGGCCGCCTGCTTCTGCGCAGCTTCCGCCATAAGAAGATTCCAGTGGCCGGGATCCTGAAAGACAAGACTCACACCACTGTGACCAAAACCCGCATTCTCGCCGGCATGCCACATACCTGGCGCCAGCAGGTTGTGCGCATTGACCGCGAGCCCGAAACCGAGCCTGACCGGCACCTGCAGCGTGAGCTGGCGTTTGCCACCCGCGATTACCTGCGTGCTTCCGACGCGCTGCTGGTCTCAGATTATGGCTACGGCGCGGCCACCCCCGCCATCCTGAACGCCGCGCGCAGAGGGCGTGCCGACGCCATGCCGGTGGTGCTCGATTCCCGCCATCGCATGCTGCAGTTCTCCGGCGTATCGGCGGCGACCCCGAATGAGCCCGAGGTGGAAGAGGCGCTGGGCATCCGCATCGGTCAAGACTGGGAACGGCTCTGTTCCGCGGGCGCCGAGGTGATGTCCCGCATGAATCTGAAGTCTCTCCTCATTACCCGCGGCCGCGACGGCATGGTCGCATTTTCCGGAAATCACAAACCAGTGGACATCCCGATTGTGGGCAGCGATCAGGTCACCGATGTGACTGGCGCAGGGGACACGGTGATTGCAACCTTCACCGCCGCGCTTGCGGCCGGAGCCAGCACCGAAGAAGCCGCCCATCTCGCCAACTATGCCGGCGGAATTGTAGTGATGAAGCGCGGCACCGCCACGGTTTCGCAACAGGAGCTGCTGGAGTCCATCGCCCAGGTCCCGCCGGCTGTGAGGCGCCATTGAACGACGGCGGACCAGACATCGGGAAAATCCTCAGCCGCCAGGCGGTCAAGCTCCGCGTCGCGGCCTGGCGGGTTCGGCGCGACACGATTGTTCTGGCCAACGGATGCTTTGACCTGATTCACGTGGGGCACATCCGCTACCTTCGCGCCGCCAAAGAACTCGGCGACCGGCTGGTGGTGGCGGTCAATTCCGACGAATCCGTGCGTGCGTTGAAAGGCGAAGGCCGCCCGCTCATGCCTGCGGAAGAACGCGCGGAGATTCTGGCGGCCCTGCTGTGTGTGGACGCGGTGGTGATCTTTCCCGAGCCGGATGTCACCTCCCTGGTTCGCGAGATTCGTCCGGACGTGCACGCCAAAGGGACCGATTACACCGAAGATACGGTCCCCGAACGGCGCGTCGTGAAGGAATGCGGAGGCCGAGTTGCGATCGTCGGAGACCCCAAGCACCATTCGGCCACGGAAATCATCCGCGCACGGCTGGAGCAGCGCCGGCCGTGAGCGACAACCCGTCCCGCGAGCCACAGAGCCTGCTGGTCGTCCGCCTGGGGGCAATGGGCGACATCGTTCACGCCCTGCATGCCGTTTCGGCGCTGCGCAACGCGCTTCCCGTCACCAGAATTGGATGGATCGTGGAAGAGCGTTGGGTAGAACTGCTCTGCGCAAAGGATTCTCCGCGATCCGGACCGCGTGATGCCGGGCGGCCGCTGGTGGATGTTGTCCACGCCGTGAATACAAAATCCTGGCGCAAGGCGCTGCTTTCCCTGCAGACGCGGCGGGAAATTGCAGCCGCGTTTCGTACCATTCGCCGGCAGGGATACGACATGGCGGTTGATTTTCAGGGCGCGCTGAAGTCGGCGGTCTTTGCCCGTTGGGCGGGGGCATCGCAGGTCCTCGGAATGCAGAATCCACGCGAGGCCCCGGCGCGATGGTTCTACCGGCAGCGCGTCCCCATAGCGGCCGGCCATGTTGTCGAGCAGTATCGTGCGCTGGCAGAGGCCATAGCCGGCCGCCCGCTGCAGCAGCCGGCGGTCGAGTTTCCGGAAGACCATCGTTCCGAAGCGATGATTGCGGAGAAACTCGTCCAGGCGCGCGGGGATTTTGTACTTATCAGTCCCGGGGCAGGATGGGGCGCGAAGCAATGGCCTCCACGTCGCTACGGCGAGGTGGCAAGGGCGCTGGCCCGCGACGGCTTGCGTCCGCTGGTCAACTTCGGCCCAACGGAGAACGAGCTCGCAGCCGAAGTTGCGGCGGCCAGCGGCAGCTCGGCAGTGCGGGTCGAGTGCTCCATCTCCGAACTCATTGCGCTTACCCGCCGCGCGCGGTTGTTCATCGGGGGCGATACAGGTCCGCTTCACCTGGCCGCCGCCCTGCACGTTCCGGTGGTTGCAATCTTCGGTCCGACTGACCCTGCGCGCAACGGGCCCTATGGCACAAGAAGCGTCGTCTTGCGCCATCCATCCAGCCGGACTTCGCTTTCACACACCAGCGCCGCCGATCCCGGACTGCTGCAGATCACCAGCGAAGAAGTAGTTGCCGCCGCCCGCCGGCTGCTCGGGGTCTCTTATGGCTAGCTGGCAGAGAATCGCGCGCCGGATTCGCGTCCCCCTGGGGTTCGTTTTTGCCGGTGTCTATCTTTGGCTGGCGCGGCCCAGTTCAGGCTCAATCGCGGCCGGAGCTGGTATCGCGCTGCTGGGGCTGTTGATTCGCGCTCTGGCCTCGGGGCATGTCCGCAAGAACGAAGAACTCACGGTCAGCGGCCCTTACGCCTATACTCGCAACCCGCTCTACCTGGGATCGTTTGTTCTGGCGCTCGGATTCGTGGTCGCCTCGCTGAGCTGGATCGTGGCTGCGATTGCGGCTGTAATGTTGCTGGCCATTTACCTCCCGGTAATGCGGGCAGAAGAGGAGTTCCTTCGCAGTCGTTTCCCCGAATTCAACAGTTACGCCCGTAACGTTCCATTGCTGTTTCCCCGTTTGTCCCCCTTCCGGAGCAGCGCAAACTCCTTTTCGTTGCATCTTTACTGGAAGCACCGGGAGCACAATGCCGCGATTGGGTCCGCGCTGATGATCGCCGCCTTGCTGGTCAAGCTCTACTGGTTCAACAAATGAAACGAGCCGAACACGCGCGGGGATTTTCCCTGGCGTCAATCCTCTCCGTATGCCTCATTTCGGCAGGCCCTGCGCTGCCGCAGGTCCAGGCTGCGTCGGCATCAATAGGTCCGGTCGGGGCCTCGCGCATTTTGCCGCCGTCTCCTGCATACGCATTCCCCAGCGAGAAATACGTGTATTCCGTTCAGTGGCGTTTCTTCAACGCGGGCATCTCGACCGTGAGCATTCACCGATCTGGTTCTGAACAGCACGTGACCGCGACCGCCGAGTCTGCAGGTATTCCCGACAAATTCTTCCACGTACAGGACATTTTCGACGCGCAACTGAACCCCAGCACCTTCTGCACCCTCCATATATCCAAACACAATGAAGAGGGATCTCGCCGGAGAGAACTCCAGATCGCCCTGAACTACGCCCGTTCCAAGAGCGAGGTGGAGCTCAAGGACCTGAAGACCTCGCAGGTCAAGCACGACGAGTTTGATATTCCGCCCTGCGTGACCGATGTGGTCAGCGGATTTATCTACGTGGCATCTCTGCCATTGGCGCCCGGCTACACTCAAACCTTTCCCGTGAATGACAATGGAAAGACGACCGACGTTAAGGTAGAGGTAGAATCGCGCGACCGCGTCAAGGTCCCCACCGGGGAGTATCAGGCTTTGCGGGTGAAGGCGACGCCACTCACGGGCCCCATGAAAGGGAAGGCGGTACTCTGGGTGTGGTTTTCAGACGATGGCCGCCACGTCCCCGTGCAAATGAAATCCAAGCTGGGTTTTGCCACACTGTTGTTCCAACTGCAGAAGATTGAAAAATAGGAACAACCACTGCAGGAGCGGGTGTCTCAACCGCCCGCAGGAGCTTCAGCCCCAAAGCCATCCCGCAAAGCTGGCGGGGGACTAATTCCTTCAACCAACCGCCCCACTACCGCCGGGGCAACATGCAACTTCAAATTGGAAGCAACGGGACTTGAGAACGACGGCAGACCAACCGCGGAGCGCGCAACCTTCTCCGCTTGCTCGCGCGCGTATTTCAGTTCGGACCGCTCCGACGTCGATCCCTCGCAGTTCTTGACCAGCCGCGAATAATACGACCCAGCCTTCTCCGGCTTGCCCGCAAGCTCAGCGGCCCTTGCCGCGCCGTAGAGCGCGTTAAACCGCCCCGGGTTGGCCTGCAGGGTTGCCTCGTACTCCGCCAGCGCTTCCGCCGGCCGGTTGGATTCAAGCAGCATGTCCCCCATCATCTCGTGCACGGGAATTCCCTGGCTGGCTTCTGCCTCGCCTTCTTCCTTGTCCGCTATCGCGCGCAGCCGGCGAAGCGCGTCGTCGTGACGGCCTTCGGCATACGCCAGCCACGCTCGGGCGATGGTCAACTCGTCGCCGGCGCCCTCATACTCGCCCTGGTCAGCATTCTTCCCCGCCTCCAGTTTCTTCTGGATGGCTTCCAGTTCAGCCACCTCCTTGCGCGCCTGTTCCACATGACCGCTTCTTGCCGAGCCGATTGCCCGGGCTGTGTAGGTAATCGAGCGGTCAAAGTCTGAGGCCCCATCAACCGGAGTGAGTACGGCAGCCTCTGTCCAGTGATGCAGTTCCAGCGCGTACGCTGCCGGAAATGCCGATAATCCGAACATTCGCGGATCAAAGCCCATGCCGTACATGTCATGCATGGCGGGCATGGTTTTCACCTCGTCTATGATCCTCTGCGCATCGTCCTCGCGCCCGGTCTGCAGATAGGCATAGACCAGGAAATCCATTGCGTGGAACTGATGCCCCTCGCCGCCCATGTGCATGGCGGCTTCCCTGCGCGTCGCCGCGATGGAAGCCTGGTTGGAGGCGATGTCGTCCTGCCAAAGGCCGAGACGCGCGAAAATGTGCGCCGGCATGTGGAGGGCATGGGGGGCCGCGGGCGCAATCTGCGCGTACTTGCGGGCCGCAGGCAGTCCCTGCTGCGCCATGTCGGGCTTGTCGTAGGTGTGAATCAGGTAGTGGGCGACCCCGGGATGGTTCGGCTCCGCGGCAAACAGCTTCTCCAGCACGGCCGCTGCCTTCTTGCGGTTGGCATTGGTCCTGTCGTGGTCCGGTTCGGAGGCCAGCAGGCTCAGCGCGTAAAATGCCGCAGCCTCGTGATCGTCAGGGTTGCTCCGCGACAGTCTCTCCATTGCCTGGGAGTAAGCCGTCGCCCGCTTCCGATAAGGTCTCTTTGGGTGTGAATAAAACGCATTTAACGCCGAAATGTAGTCCCTTTCGCGCGCCGTCGCCCGCAGTGAAAGGGCCTTTTTCAACTCCCCTTCGCCCCGCTGCAAAATCGCTACGTCCGGATGGTTCCAGAGTTGGTGCCATAAGCTCATGGCCACGCCCCAACGGGCAATGGCACACTGCGGATCATCTTTCTCGATCTGAACAAACTCCTTCTCGGCCTCTTCGTACCAGAAGGAGTGCAGCATGGCGACGCCGCGTTCGATGGGCTTCTGCACCGAAGCTGCGCAGGATGACGGAAAGTGGACCGTTCCCAGTTGCGCCTCAGTGAGGTCTTCATGGTGGTGACCTTCGTCCGCAAGCGCGAACGTGAAGAGCAAAAGAACCGCAACCCCAAAGAAAAGAATCTTCATAGGAACACCGGTTCCAGAGTCTAGTTGGGCGCGAAGGAAAGGTCAAAAGTTCAAAAGCCACCAATGTGGGTCAGAGACTCTTGTCGGTCGGAGAGTCTTGTGGGTCGGACACCGGGGGCCGGGACACTCTTGCCCGGTCCGTCTCAACTAGAACGAATCTCGTAAACGATGCTGCTTGTATCGGGGAAGCTTCAATTGGACAACCACGATCGACACGACGGAAAGGTATTCCCCTTCGTTCCCTTCGTGGTGGACCAGGGCCTTCCTTATTGCAGCCGGAAGCGCTCGTTCATCAAGCGCTGCAGCCGGGGTTTGTAGAGGATGTCGTAGGCCAGCTCTTTGTCGGGAAACATCGCCAGGGCGGCGCGTTTGGTTCCGGCAACCAGTTCGGAAGCTTCTTCGACGGTGAGGTTCGGGTCCTGGCCGATGACCGACATCACCATACTGATCATGATTTGCAGGCGGCGGATCTTCTGCGATTCCTGCAGTTTCTCATTGGCTTGCGCGTCTTCCAAGGGCCCCTGCTTTCCGCGATCCGCGCGCCGTCTGCGGTCACTGCAAAGTTAGATGTGCTGCCGGTGGACGGCGTTGCGTTCATTCTCTCGCCCCGGCCCGGCGTGGCATAGGAACATTGGCCGCAGCATTTTGGTTATCTAACGTCCAACTCCGCGGCGGAGCAAGTGAAATTCCCCCAGGAATCTTTTTCAGCAACGGGCCTGCGAAGGACTAGAATCAAATCTTCTCCGGAGAAAATGCCATGGCCGAAAAGGCGTCCCCTTTGCCCAATCCCGACGAAAAGCTGGTCCGGGTCTTCGAAAGTGAGCAGGAATCGGAAGCCATGGTGGTACGTGGGCTGCTTGATTCCGCTGGAATTGACTGCGAAACAGCCGGTATCGAGAACTCCCCGGATGTTCTGCCGGTTGGCGGCATCGCGGTGCTGGTCCGGGAGGAGGATGCCGGGCGAGCCCGGCAGTTGATCGCGGAATACGAGCGCACCCCCGAGGACGAGCAGGCCGAGGCGGCAGAGTTCGATGAGTCTGCGCCGGCAGGAGCTAGTGAGGACGAAAGTTCTCCACAGTGACCCGTTTCCCATCCAGATAGAAGGTTGTGGCGCCGTCCAGGTCCGTACGATAGGTTAACGCGCCCGCGTCCTGCAAACGCTGCAAGACCTCCGGTCTCGGGTGGCGATACACATTTCGCGTACCTGCGGAGATCACTGCATAGCGGGGACGCACCGCTTCCAGCAGATCGGTATTGGTCGCGCTAGCGCTGCCGTGATGGGCCACCTTCAGCACGTCCGCGCGTGGGTGATGCGAAGCCACCAGCCTTTCGGTGCCCTTTTCCGCATCAGCCTCAAGCAAAACCGACGTGTCCCCGTGCTCGACCTGCATCACCAGTGATTCGTCATTGCGATGGCCGGAGCGGATTGGAAATTGCGGATCGGGAGCCAGAATCCGGATCCTGGCCCCTCCGTAAGGGAACGTCTCACCCGCCCCGCGGTATATCAACCGCACGCCATAGCGCGCCGCAACCGCAAGCAGCGGGCGAGCTTCTTCCTCCACAACGTTTTCCGGCAGCCACAGTTCGCGCGGATGAAAGTTCGCGATCACAGCCGGAAATCCTCCCATGTGGTCGCCATGGGCATGGGTGAGCGCGATGGCATCAATACGGGAGAAACCTCGCGCCCACAGATAGGCTGAAACCACATCCTCGCCGATGTCCATTTGCGAGTGCATCCAGAACGGCAGGCCGCCTGCATCCACGAGTAGCTTGTTCCCGTCGGGAAGCACCAGCAGAATCGAATCCCCCTGGCCGACGTCAATGGCGGTCATCTCCAGCGCGCCGGAACGAAAATGCTCGGGGGGAGGGACGGTCCACAGCAGGACCGTGCTGGCGAGCAGGCAACCGGCGCCGCCCACGGCGATCCAGGCGCGTCGCCGAATACAAAAGATGCAAGTCGCAATGGCCGCGCCGGCGAAGAGGACCATCGCCAAAGATGGAGCGGGCAGACGGATGTCGGCGATGCGCATGCCGCCTAACCAGCGCACGCTTCCAGCGATGTTGTCCAGCGCGAAGTTTGCAATGGCCGCCGGGACCTTCGCCAGTCCAGGAGAAACATAGCTGACGCAGATGGCCAGCACCGCGGCAGGCATCAGCAACTGCAGCAATGGAACCGCCAGCAGGTTTGCCACCAGCGCCACCGAAGTGGCGCGGTGAAAGTAATAAGCCATCGGCAGCGCCATGCCGATCTGCATCACAGCCGAGAGGACCACCAGCTCGCTAAAGCCGAACAGAACGCGCAGGCCGCCCACCAGGAGCCAGCCGGAAACACGTCCCGGCAGGAGCAAGCTGAGACGCCGGATGATCAGCCGGAGGTCGAGCCGGAATTGTGCCACCGCCGGTGGTACAGAGCGGTCGCAGGCTAACGCATCCAGGTTGCGCAAGCCCCGCTCAAACGGCCCCAGTGTGCGCTGCAGAACAGGGACCCCGATACCCGCCAGCAGTCCTACGCAAAGAAAGCTCATCTGAAAACTGGCCGCGAACAGGGCCCGCGGATGACTAGTCAGCAATATCAGCGCCGCCATTCCGATGGTATTCAGCGCCGCACGCTCGCGATAAAGCAGGCGGGCTGCCAGATAAGCGGCGAACATGAGCGCCGCGCGCCAGACTGGCGAGCCCTCTCTGGTGAGCGTCGCATAGGCAAAAATCGCGGCCATTGCAACCCCGCTGGCCGGAACTTCTCCCAGACCCATCCGTCGCAGGATCCACAGCACAAAAGCGGCAAGAATCCCCACGTGCAGTCCGGCAACGACCAGCATGTGATAGGTCCCTGACCGCTGAAAATCCACGCGCGCCGGCCTCTCGATGAAGGACTTTTCGCCAATCAGCATCGCGTCAATCAGTCCGGCTGCCTCTCCCGTCCAAAGGTGGTGAATTCGTTGAATTACGCTGCGGTGAGCGCGAGCAAACCAGGCTCCGGCGCGGGTGCCGTCAAACCCCGGGAGCCCGGTAATCGCAGGGTACTTCACTGATGTTGTGGCCAGAATGCCTTCCTCACGCAGATATCCCGCATAATCGAATGCGCCGGGATTGCGGAAGTTGCGCGGGGCATTGAGCGTGGCGGGAAAGCGCATGCGCTCGCCGTAGTGAAATAGCCTCATGGCAGAGTTGTGCAGGCCCGCATTCGAGCTGCCCGCTTCAAGCGATCCTTCTCCCGCTTTGGAGTAGATGCTGAGCCGGACCCCGAACCTTACCTCGCGCGATTCCGTCTCGGATTCGATTCTTTCTGTCTCAATGTCAATACGCTGCCGGAATGAATCCGGCGCTTCGACCTCCACATTTCCTTCTTCGATCACGTGGGCAGTGACGGTGACCTCTTGCCCGTCGCCCAGCCACGGCGCATCGGGACGAGAGGGCGAGCTGGTTTGCTCAGCGAGTGTGCCGCACACGGCCAGCGCGACGAGAATCAGGACTCGAGAAAGCGCAACCCTTCGCCTCAGGCAATACCCTGCCAGGGCAAAGACAACAATCGTTGCCAGCCACCAGGTTGCGGGACGCCACGCGTATCGTCCAATTCCAATTCCCGATGCGAGCGCCAGGGCGCCCCAGAACAGGGGTTGTCGAGTGACGTCCGGTGTTCCGGACGTGGAGGCCGGGCCGGCTCGCCCGGCAGGGCGGAAAGACCCTGGCCTGAGCACAGTCCGCCCTGTGCTCCACGATGTCTGCGAGACCGGTGGCGCGGTTACAGGTTCCACCTGTTTCGGCAGTCACATACAACTAGCGGGCCAGGTGAAAGACGGTTTCAATGTGGTAAGTCTGGGGAAACAGATCGAGCAAATGCGCCGCTTCGATCCGGTAACCCAGGTCCGCAAAGATCCGCAAATCCCGTGCCAGGGTAGAGGGATCGCACGAAACGTACACCATGCGAGTGGGCCCGAGCCTGGCAAGGCCGCGAACTACGTTTTCACCCAGCCCGCCACGTGGGGGATCAGCCACGACCAGGTCAGGAGACCTTCCGGACGCCTGTCTCAAATACTGTTCGGTTGTGGCCTGGACTGCCCTCACCTCCGGAGCGGCATTGTGCCGCAGATCGGCAAACGAAGTCTGTGACGCTTCAACAGCAATCACCTGTGCAAAACTTCGGGCCAGCGCCACCGCGAACAATCCCACACCCGCGTAGAGGTCGAGCGCAAGATCGCCTTGAAGGCCTGACGTCACACTGGCGACAAGCTCGTCCACGAGAAACCGGTTCACCTGAAAGAAGCTGCCGGCGCTGACACGATAGGGGCATAGCTGGGTGTGATACATCAACTGCCCGGCGCCGAACTCCGCTAGTTTTGCCGCATGCGGCATCTGACCGGGCCGTTCTTGCTCGAAGACCGCCACGCCGGCAACTTCCGGCATGATTGCCTTCAGCATTTCGGCTGTCCGGCGAGCAACCTGCCTGGAGGTCCGAGGCGCGCATCGCGCCTCCATCAACAGCGACGCATCGCGGTTGTCTGCGAAGAACTCAATCTCCCGAACCTCCTCGCCCGCCTGCCCTGCCCTGCCCGACGCCCACATTGCTTGCAAGGCCTTGTTGATCAGCGGGGAACTGATTGGGCATTGCTCAACTGGGAGCAACTCGTGAGACCTGAATCTGTGGTACCCGACGGCGAATTCTGGAGAAGGGCTTACTTTCAGTCTGGTACGGTTGCGGTAATTCCACGGAGGCGACGGATGAACCTGCAACTGGCACGGCAACTCCATCTTGGCTGTGCGCCTCAGAGTTTCACGAAGGATGGTGGCTTTAATATCAACCTGCTGCTCGTAATTGGTGTGCTGGTAATGACATCCTCCGCAATGCTGAAAATAGGGGCAGGCCGCAGTAATTCTGGAATCCGAGGGCTCAAGCACCCTTTCCAGCCGGGCGCGGGCAAATCCGGGTTTGTTCTCTGTCAGCTCCGCCTCGGCCAGTTCGCCCTCCAACACGAAGGGAACAAAGACGCTCTTGCCCGGCCCGCGTTCATCCGCAGCAAGCCGTGCCAGTCCGTCGCCACCGTAGATCAGCTTCTCGATTCTCAGTTGCACCGGGTTGGATTGTAAATGCAGCCGTTAGTGAAGTTGGTGGGTTAGACTGGTCGCGCATGGATGCCGGCCCCAGCCCGACCATCCGCGGTTCTGCAGTCGGACTGTTTCTGTTCGATATCTGCGAGGAAATCCGGCTGGACGAATTGCGCTCAGTCCTCGGCGCTCGAAGGCTGGGTGAAGGCCTGAAACATGCCGCCGCGGAACAGCTATTCTTCGAGCGGCCTCCGGTCGTGGAAAATGCCCAGCTGACGGACGGGCAGGCCCAGGTCCGCGTGAAGTACTACGACTACGGCGTCTTAAGCGTGCTGTTTGAGTTTCCCTTTGCTGGAGAATGGACGGACCTGATCGCGCTCTCGTCGCGCTGGATCTCCGGCACCGATCTGCCCAGCCGTGCCGAGGAAATCGCCCGGGAAAAAGTCGCACGCGCCCGTCCGGCCCTTGTAAAACCCTACGATGCGTGGTTGAGCGAGGATTACTTTATCTTCTTCATGCGCGAGATTCGAGGAAACCCGGCAGCCGCTCAGCTTCTAAGCTCGTGCGGCCAGCAGATCGCCCAGGTTGTCCGCGGAGAAAGCTCGCTGCTCTCGGAAGACGAGTCCCGCGAAGTCCTGCAGCCGGCGATGTCCTACTATCCCAATGATCTAGCCGTCCTGGCCTGGAACGCGGCTTTCATTTACGACTCCGCAGCCGGCTCGGAGACCACGCTGCAACTCCTCGAGTACGCCAATTCGCAGCTGCTCGAGTTCCGCCACTACGATGACCTGCTCACGCGCGAACTGGCGCGGGTTTACGATTCGCTGGAACGGAACTCGACCTTGATCGGGCGCTGGCGGCTTCCGCGCGAAGCTTCGCGTCTGCAGGCTGTACTGCTGGACGTCACGGAATTGACGGAACGTGCCGACAATGCCATCAAGTTCCTCAGCGACATGTTTTCCGCGCGCTTGTATCGTCTTGCGGCCAGCAAGGTCGGTGTTCCTGACTACAAGAGCCTCACCCGGGACAAGCTGCGCACCGCCGAAGACCTTTATCGTTTCCTGATTGACCAGTTTCACCAATCCCGTACTTTCTGGCTGGAGGCAATGGTCGTGCTTATCTTGTTGATCGAGCTGGTGTATCTCTTCCACGGGAAAATGTAACGAATATAGCTCTTCTGCCACTATTCCCATAGAGCACGCAGGCGCGCATCACAGCCTGGATTCGACTTGCTTTTGCCACCGTCGAGGGGGACAATTCTCACGGGCACTCCGGCCAGATCTTGTCCTATCTCGGTGCCTGCGTATTCCCGGATCGAGAGGGGTATGGCCACCAAACCCATTTTCGAGCAGACCCTCGGACACTACCATCTCCTGGAACGCCTCGGGGAAGGCGGAATGGGCGTGGTGTACCGCGCGCGCGATGAACACCTGCAGCGCGATGTAGCGGTCAAAGTGCTCCCGCCCGACGTGGTCAAGGACGAATCCGCGCGCCGGCGTTTGCGCCGTGAAGCCCTCACTCTCGCCCGCCTGAACCACCCCAACATCGGCACCCTTCACGATCTGGACGCAGATGGCGACGTGGATTTCCTGGTGATGGAGTACGTGCCGGGAGTCACGCTCGCGAGCAAGCTGGCCCGCGGTCCCCTCCGCGAATCGGAACTGATCGAGTACGGGATCCAGCTGGCCTCCGCGCTGGAGGAGGCCCATAAGCACGATGTCGTTCACTGCGATCTGAAACCTTCGAATTTGCTGATCACCCCCAGCGGTCAGCTCAAGGTGCTCGACTTCGGCCTGGCCCAGTTGCACACCGTGGACCAGCAGCTCGAGACCGCGACCGACAGCATAAACGTCGCCGGCACGCTGCCCTACGTTGCGCCGGAACAGCTCGCCGGACCGCAGGCGCTCGACAATCGCACTGATATCTACTCGTGCGGGGTGGTGCTTTACGAGATGGCCACGGGCCGCCGGGCCCACGCGGGGAAAAATGTCGGCGCGCTGCTGGAATCGGTGCTGCACCGCCAGCCGCCGCCGGTCCGCTCCCTGAATCCGGAGATCGCTCCGGAGCTCGAGACCATCATTCAGAAAGCCATGGACAAGGACCCGGCGCTGCGATACCAGAGCGCGCGCGAGCTGAAGGTAGATTTGCAGCGGTTGGTTTCCAGCCAGAAGCTGGTCACCTTCCCCCTACAGTCAGGACCAGCGATCAAGACCCGCTGGATGGTTGGATCCCTTGCGCTCATTGTCGTTCTGTCTCTGACCTTCGAATTCCTCGCCCTGCGCGGCAAGGCGCGACCGGCCGCCTCCGCCGCAATTGCGCCGCGGGTTGTGGCGGTGTTGCCCTTCGATGCCGTGGGCGGAAGTCCCGAAAACCAGGTGCTTTGCCGCGGGTTGACGGACCTGCTCACCGCCCGGCTGACGCAGATCAGCAAGCAGTATTCGGTCGAAGTTGTCCCGGCGAGCGAAGTCCGCGGTCAGGGAGTGAATTCCATTGCCGCGGCCCGGCAGAAGCTGGGCGTCAGCCTGGTGGTCGAAGGCAGCTGGGATTTTGCCGGCAATCGGGTGATGTACAGCCTGGTGAACGCTCAGACCCGCCGCAGTCTCGACGCCGAATTCATACGCGCCGACATGAACGATCTGTTTTCGGCGGAGCACGAGGTTGCCGACAGCCTCTTGCGCATGATTGCCGGCGAATTGCGTCCGGAAAGCAGCAGCACACTGCCTGCGGAGGCCTCTGCTCATCCGGACGCCTATCAATACTATGTGCGCGGGGTAGGCTATCTGCTCGAGTATGAAAATGTGGACAGCCTGAAGTCTGCGGTCGCGTTGTTCGGTTCTTCGCTGGAGCGTGATCCAGGTTTTGCGCCGGCGCTGGCGGGCACCGCCGAAGCGTACTGGCGCCTGTTTCAGGAAACCAAAGATGAAAGCTGGATGCCCAAGGCAATCGCAGCGTGCCGCCATGCGGCGCGCCTGAACGACCGGTTGGCGCCGGTGTATACCACGCTGGGAATGATCTACCAGGGCACCAGCAAGTACGCTGATGCCGCCGAGCAATTCCGCCGGGCCCTCGCTCTCGATTCCACCAGCGATGCCGCCTACCGCGGGCTGGCCGCCGCCTATGAAGCTCTCGGTCAGAACGCGGAAGCGGAGAGCGCTTATCAACAGGCGATTGCCATGCGACGCGATTACTGGGGCGGCTATTCTGCTCTGGGAGCGTTTTACGCCAAGACCGCCCGTTACGACGATGCCGCCGCGCAGTTCCGGCGTGTAATCGAGCTCGCGCCCGAAAACGTCCGCGGCTACTCCAACCTGGGCGCGATCTATTTGCTCCAGGGCAAGTCGCAGCAGGCGGAAGGCATCCTGCGGAAGTCGCTTGCCATCGAGCCGAACTACCGGGCGTATTCCAACCTGGGAACTTTGTACTTCTCGCAAGCCCGCTATGCGGAATCGGCGGAAGTCTTCGAGCGCGCGCTGCAGTTGAACAACCGCGATCCGCGGGTGTGGCGGAACCTGGGCGAAGCGTATTACTGGTCTCCCGGCGGTCGAGGCAAGGCCGCGCCGGCTTACGAACACGCCCTGGGTCTGTTGCACGCCCAGCTGAAGATCAACCCGCGAGACGCCAGGTCAATGGTTGAGCTCGCGCTCTGCGAGTCCATGCTCGGCAGGTCCAAGAAGGCGGTCGAACTGGCGCGGCGGGCGCACCTGCTCTCTCCGTCAGACCCGGAA
>Ga0070741_10005757_pt1 | contig 27162 bp, 25 predicted proteins | sample Coa_R1_4_FD_66440 | JGI IMG/M metagenome (GOLD analysis project Ga0070741, IMG submission 66440) | Surface soil microbial communities from Centralia Pennsylvania, which are recovering from an underground coalmine fire - Coalmine... | ecosystem: Environmental > Terrestrial > Soil > Unclassified ...
ATTGGCTGTCCCGGCAGCCTGCGGCCGGGCGCCTTGCCGCCGAGCCAGGCGTTGACCGTGGCGCCGACGTCGGCGAACTCGCCGTCGTGACGGCTGCCGTCGGCGTTCTTCCCGTGCACGTACGCGAGCAGCAGTGCGTGCTCGCGCGAGTGGTCGGTCGACGGCGTGGTCGGGTCGCAGCCGTGATCGGAGGTGAGGATCAGCAGGTCGCCGGGCCGCAACGCGTCGAGCAGGTCGGGCAGGCGGCGGTCGAAGTCCTGGAGGCACCGGTGGAAGTTGACCGGGTCGTTGCGGTGGCCCCAGAGCATGTCGGTCTCGACCAGGTTGACGAAGACGAACCCCTCGTCGAGCGTCTGCAGGAGCTCCTCCGTGGTGGTGATCCCCTCGACGTTCGACTTCGTCGGGTGGCTCTCGTCGATGTCCTGGCCGGCGAAGATGTCGCCGATCTTGCCGACGCCGTGGACGGTCACCCCGGCCTCGCGGAGCAGCGTCAGGTAGTTGGGCTTGCGCGGCTCGAGCGAGAAGTCGTGCCGGTTCGGCGTCCGCTCGTAGTTGCCCGGCTCGCCGACGAACGGCCGGGCGATCACCCGCCCGACGGCGTGCTTGCCCGTCAGGATCTCGCGGGCGACCCGGCAGGCGTCGTACAGCTCCTCGAGCGGGATCGTCTCCTCGTGTGCGGCGACCTGGAAGACCGAGTCGGCCGACGTGTAGACGATCCACTTCCCCGTCTGCTGGTGCTCCTCGCCCAGCTCCTGGATGATCTCCGTCCCCGAGGCCGGCTTGTTGCCGAGCACGCCTCGGCCCGTCCGGTGCATGAACGGGTCGATCACGTCGTGGGGGAAGCCGTGCGGGTACGTCGGCAGCGCCTGGGGCGTGACGATGCCCATCAGCTCCCAGTGGCCGAGCGTCGTGTCCTTCCCTTTCGAGCGCTCGATCAGGCGTCCGGCGACGGCGGGCGCGCCCGACTGCGGGGGGCAGCCCTCGAGCTCCTCGACGTTGCCGAGCCCGAGCGCCTCCATGTTCGGCAGATCGAGGCCGCCGACGGCTCGTGCAACGTTGCCGAGCGTGTCCGAGCCTTCGTCACCGAACTCCGACGCGTCGGGGAGCTCACCCGCACCGACCGCATCCAGCACGATGACGCATGCTCTGGGCATCGGGCTATTCTACGAGCCGGGTGCACACCTTCCTGGGAGTCATCGGCCTGGTGATCTTCATCGCCTGCGTGATCCTGCTCGCGGCCGGCGTGACGGCCGCGGTCGTGCGCGTGTCGCCCACGCGGGACAAGAAGCCGCAGCAGTCCTAGCCCGGCAGGACGTCGGCGAGCGGCGCGTAGTCGAGCCCGTGCGCCTCGGCGACGGCCTCGTACGTCACGTTGCCGCCGAGCACGTTCACGCCCCGCGCCAGAGCCGGGTCGTGCGCGACCGCCCCGGCCAGGCCCTGGTTCGCGATCGCCTCCACGTACGGGAGCGTCGCGTTCGTCAGCGCCTTCGTCGAGGTGATCGGCACCGCGCCCGGCATGTTCGCCACGCAGTAGTGCGTGACCCCGTCGACGACGTAGACGGGCTCGCTGTGAGTCGTCGGACGCGAGGTCTCGGCGCACCCGCCCTGGTCGATCGCGACGTCGCAGAAGACCGCCCCCGGCTTCATCTCCTTGAGCATCGGCCGCGTGATCAGCTTCGGCGCCTTCGCCCCCGGGATGAGGACGGCGCCGATGACGACGTCCGCCTCGCGCACGGACTCCTCGACCTGGAGCGTCGACGACATCACGAGGCTGACGCGCCCGGAGAGGACCTCGTCGAGGTGGCGCATGCGGTCGATCGAGCGCTCGAGGATGGTCACGCTCGCGCCCAGCCCGATCGCGATCACGGCCGCGTTGTAGCCGACGATGCCGCCGCCGATCACGAGCACCCTGCCGGGGGCGACGCCGGCGACGCCGCCGAGCAGGAGACCGCGCCCGCCGAGCGGCTTCTCGAGGAAGTACGCGCCGGCCTGGGCGGCGAGGCGGCCCGCGATCTCGCTCATCGGAGCCAGCAGCGGGAGCCCGCCGCCGGCGGTCTCGACGGTCTCGTAGGCGACGCAGGCCGCGCCGCTCGCGACGAGCGCCTCGGTCAGCTCCTTGCTGGCCGCGAGGTGCAGGTACGTGAACAGGATCTGCCCGGCGCGGAGCCGGTCGTACTCGTCCGGGAGCGGCTCCTTGACCTTGAGCACCAGCTCCGATTCCGCCCAGACGTCGTCCGTCCCGGCGACGCGCGCCCCGACGGCCTCGTAGGCGTCGTCCGCGAATGCGCTGCCCTCCCCCGCACCGGCCTCGACGAGCACCTCGTGGCCGCGACCGACGAGCTCCCGTGCGCCGGCAGGGGTGAGCGCGACGCGGTACTCGTCGGACTTGATCTCCTTGACGACGCCGACCTTCACGGCGGGCGGACTCTACCGCGCCGAAGGGTGCGACCGGCCCGTTGCGACGGTTCCCGCCGCGCCGGCTCTCAGCCGAGGAGCTCGCGGGCGAGCCGCCCGGCCGCGAACGCCGCCGCGAAGAAGGCCGGATCGTCGGCCGGCCCCCGCCCCATGTGCTCGAGCGGCAGGCCTCGGCACGCCTCCTGCCAGCCCTCCGCGTGGCTGTCGTCGGCCACGCCGACCTCGCCGAGGCACAGGTCCAGCACGGCGCGGGTGTGATGCGACAGGCCGCTGTGCCGCTCGCGCGCGTCCGCCTCCGAGACCCTCGCCGCGACGACGGGGCGGCCGCCGAGCGACGACGCCGCGTTGGCGGCGATCGCGGCGGCGAGGCCGCCGTGGCCGAGCCGCGTGCCGGTCCCCACGATGCCGGGCCCGATCGCGCAGACGGCGACCTCGTAGCCCGCCGCCCGGGCCCAGCCGAGCGCGGCCCAGGGCGTCACGCAGTCGTGGTCGCCTCCGAAGCAGGGATCCACCGCCACCGCCGTCGCGAGCAGCCCGCGCGCCTTCAGCGACCGCACGGCGTCCGAGAGCGCCACCGGCAGCGCGCCGCCGGCGAGCTGCACGTAGGCGACGCGCAGGCCGTCGAGCGCCGCGCAGACGGGCGCGACCTGGCTGTGCAGCGAGCAGCAGACGACCGGCATGCCGCCGAGGTCGTCCGCGATCGGGGCGTCTTCCTCGACCCGGCGAGCGGCGACCTGGATCGGCGTGTACGGGAGGCCCATGACGTGGGCCCTGGGCTCCGCCGGGAGCCCGAGACCACGCGTCAGGTTGAGGTAGAGCACGTCGAAGCCTCCCGAGCCGAGCTGGAGATCGCGGGCCTGCGTGTTCACGACCACGTCGTCGCCGAGCGCGACCGGCCCGGTCAGCGTCGGGTACGCGACGCACGGAACGCCGTCGACCTCCAGTCGCGCCAGGCCTTCGTGGCGCTCGGCGATCGCCGTGACGACGCCGCGCCGGAGGCTAAGCGGCACGCGCCTCCTCGAGCAGCGCCAGAGTCACCTCGACCATCCGCTCCAGGTCGTCGACGGCGATGTGCTCCTGCGGGCTGTGGATGTCGGCCATGCCGTTCGCGAGGTTGACGCAGGCGAGCCCGCGCAGGTTGAAGACGTTCGCGTCGGCACCGCCCCCGGAGAGGGCGAGGGTCGGCGAGTGGCCGGCCCGCTGGAGCGCCGCGCGCGCGAGGCGAACCGGCGCGTCGTCACGCTTGAACCGGTAGCCGCGGTAGGCACGCTCCACTTTCGTCTCCAGCTCGCAGCCGGAGAGCGACGCCGCAAAGGAGGAGGCGTCGAGCATCTCCTGGACGACGTCGGCGAGCTTCGACTCGTCGTGCGAGCGCGCCTCGGCGTGCACCACGCACGTGTCGGGGACGATGTTCCGCGCGACGCCGCCCGCGATCGTGCCGACGTTCGCCGACGTCTCGTCGTCCAGGCGTCCGAGCCGCATGTCGGCGACAGCGCGCGCCGCAGCCGCGATCGCCGACCGCCCTTCCTCCGGAGCCATGCCTGCATGTGCCGCCTGGCCGCGGAAGGTGAGCTCGAGCGTCGAAGCGTACGGCGCGCCGACGACGATCTCCCCGATCGGCGCCGCCTGGTCGTAGACGAAGCCGACCCGGGCGATCAGCCGCGAGCAGTCGAACGCCTCCGCACCGCGGAGCCCGACCTCCTCCTTGGGCGTGAAGACCAGCTCGAGGCCTGCATGCGGCCGCTGTTCCCGGACGAGCCGGCGGGCCGCCTCGACCATCGCGACGACCGCCGACTTGTTGTCGGCGCCGAGGATCGTCCCGCCGGCGTTCCTGACGACTCCGTCCTCGACGACCGGCTCGAGCGGCCCCGCCGGGGGGACCGTGTCGAGGTGCGCGCAGAGGAACAGCGGCGTGCCGTCCCCGGTCGGCGGTACGCGGCAGTAGAGGTTGCCCGCGGTCGATCCGATCCGGGCGCCGGCGTCGTCCTCGTCGACGGTCAGGCCGATCGCACGGAGCTCGGCCGTGACGCGATCGGCGACGGCGCGCTCCTCGCCCGGCGGGCTCGGCGTCGCGGCGAGCTCGAGGAAGAGGTCGAGCGCGCTCACGCGCGCGATGCTAGACGGTCGAGGCGGCGACCGGGCCGGCCTGGCGCTCCCGCGCGCGGGCGTGGGCTGCGCCGACGAACTCGCGGAAGAGCGGCGCCGGGCGGGTAGGGCGCGACTTGAACTCCGGATGGAACTGGCTGGCGACGAACCAGGGGTGGCCGGGCAGCTCGACGATCTCGACCAGCCTGCCCTCCTGGAACGTGCCGGAGACGACGAGACCGGCGTCGACCATCTGTTGCCGGTAGTGGTTGTTGACCTCGTACCGGTGGCGGTGGCGCTCGTGGATCACGGGCTCCACGTACGCGGCGTGGGCGCGTGTCCCCTCGCGGAGCTCGACCGCCTGCGCGCCGAGCCGCATCGTGCCGCCCAGGTCCTCGACCTCCTTCTGCTCCGGCAGCAGGTCGATCACCGGATAGGGCGTCTCGGGGTCCATCTCGGTCGAGTTGGCGCCGTCGAGGCCGAGCACGTGGCGGGAGAACTCGGAGACGGCGACGTGCATGCCCAGGCAGATGCCCAGGTAGGGGATGCCGTGCTCGCGCGCGACCCGGCAGGCCAGGATCTTGCCCTCCCAGCCGCGCGAGCCGAAGCCGCCGGGGACGAGCACGCCGTCGACCTGCTCCAGCTCCTCGAGCGCCTCCTCCAGCGACATCCCCTCGGCGTCGACCCAGCTGACGGTGACGTGGCAGCCGTGGTGGATGCCGGCGTGCTTCAGCGCCTCGTGCACCGAGAGGTAGGCGTCGTGCAGCTTCACGTACTTGCCGACGAGGCCGATCCGCACCTCCTGCTCGCGGGCGCGGATGCGCTCGGTCAGCTGGAGCCACTCGCCGAGGTCGGCGGGCTCGGCGGCGAGGCTGAGCTTGTCGCAGACGAGCTGGTCGAGCCCCTGCGCCTGGAGCGCGGCGGGGACGAGGTAGACGTCGGTGACGTCCTCGTTCGCGATCACGTCCTCCGGCTCGACGTCGGCGAACAGCGCGATCTTGTCCCGGACGTCGGCGGAGATCGCGTCCCGCGACCGGCAGACGACGATGTCGGGGTGGATACCGATGCGCCGCAGCTCGTTGACGGAGTGCTGCGTCGGCTTGGTCTTCAGCTCGCCGGCCGAGTCGACGTACGGGACGAGCGTGACGTGGATGTAGAGCACGTTCTCCGCCCCCGCCTCGCGCCTGAACTGGCGGATCGCCTCCAGGAACGGCAGCGACTCGATGTCGCCGACCGTTCCGCCGATCTCGCTGATCATCACGTCGCAGTCGCTCTGCTCGGCCGAGCGGCGGACCCGCTCCTTGATCTCGTCGGTGATGTGCGGGATCACCTGCACCGTCTTCCCGAGGTAGTCGCCCTTCCGCTCGCGGCGGAGCACCCGGTCCCAGATCGCCCCGGCGGTGTGGTTCGCGGCGCGTGACAGGTTCTGGTCGAGGAAGCGCTCGTAGTGGCCGATGTCGAGGTCGGTCTCCGCGCCGTCCTCGGTGACGAACACCTCGCCGTGCTGGAACGGGCTCATCGTCCCGGGGTCGACGTTCAGGTATGGGTCGAACTTCTGGACGTCGACCCTCAGACCGCGCGCCTTCAGCAGCCGGCCGAGCGACGCGGCGGTGATGCCCTTGCCGAGGGACGAGACGACGCCGCCGGTGACGAAGACGTACTTGACCGGCCCGCCGCTCACGCGGCGCTCCGGCCTACAGCGTCGATCGCGCGAAGAACCGGAGCGTGCTCGATCAGCTCGCCGAGCGAGCGTCGTTCGCCGAGGAGGTTGAGCCCGGCCAGCGCCCCGATCGCCAGCCAGCGGCTCCGACCCGTGAAACGATCCACGGAACACAAGCCTAGCATGGCCCCGAGCGCGTTCGACCCCGAGTCCCCGAGCATCGCCATCTCGCGCAGATCGTAGGGGGCGAGGATGACGGCAGGCAGGAGCGGCGCACGCAGCGGTATCGCCGCGAGCGCATAGGCCTTCAGGGCGCGGCCGGGACGGGTGTCGAGCTGGTTGAGCGCGTTGGCCGCCAGGCCGACGAGCAGCCCGCCGGAGACGCGCCGGGTGGCGAGCATGCCGAGCAGCGGGATGCCGAGGAGCTTCAGCACCCCGGTCGTCCCACCGGCCCGCAGGTGCGCGGCGAAGCCGCGCTCGGGCCCGGCGTAGAGGTCGTCGGCGAGGCCGATCGCGGCGACGGCGGCGACCCTCGGCTCGAGCACGCCCACGGCCCAGCCGACGAGCGGGAGACGGAGGCCGCGGTGGTTGACCGCGAGCGGACCGAAGGCCAGCAGCACGTCCCGGAGCTGGCGCGCACGGTGGAGGAAGCCGCGCGCGTTCCGCCCGGTGGGACGGTGCTCGAGCGGAAGCTCGATCTCCTCGACGCTCAGGCCGGCGGAGAGCGCGTCGGCGGTCATGCGGCTGTCGCACCCGAAGCCGGCCGCGGGGGGGAAACACGCTCGCCACGCGGCCGGCGAGAGCGCACGCTGGCCGGAGAGCGGCTCTCGCAGCTCGCGCCCGGTCGAGCGGCGCAGGAGCTCCCGCGCAGCCCGCTTCGCGATCCCGAAGCCGCCTCCCTGGCGCTCGGCGAAGGCGGCGATCGCGAGATCGGCCGCCGAGTCGACCAGCGGGCGCAGGTCGCCGCGGAGATCGGCGTCGCAGAGGAGCAGCCGGCCGGGGGGCGCCTCCCGCGCTCCGAGCGCGAGCGCCTGGCCCTTTCCGCGGCGGGGGAGGCGCAGCACGCGCGCCCCTGCCTCCTCGGCGGCCCGGCCGGTGCCGTCGCGCGAGCCGTCGTCGGCGACGATCACCTCCGCGTCCGGGAAGTCGCGCCTGAGCGCGGCGACCGCCGCTCCGATGCGCTCCTCCTCGTCGCGCGCGGCGACGAGGATCGTCAGCCGCTCAGCCACTCCCGGCGGCGGCGGCGGGCGGGATGTCCGGGAGGACGCCGTCGTCGGCCGACTTCTTGACGCCGTACTGGCCGGAGCTCGCTCCGCCGAGGACGAGCACGAGCGCGAGGCGGCCGGCCTCGGTGTCGAGGTCGTCGACGGTCGCGAGGTCGTGCTTGGCGAAGGCGGCGACCGCCGAAGGAAGGCTGTCGGTTCGCTCGACGCCGACCGCGGGGACGCCGGCCGAGGCGAGCCCGGCGTAGAAGCCGGCCAGGAACCGCGCCGTCGAGCCCTTCTGCGGCTGCGCCGTGCGTGCGATCACCACGCCGTCGACCGTCGGCTTGTCGTTTCCGGACCGCTCCTCGACGAGCGTCGGGGCGAGGAGCTGCCAGAGCAGGCTGTTGCCGAGCACGAAGGCCTCCCCGAGCCTGCGACCGAGCTCGCCGACCAGTCGCGGAGTGGCCAGCGCGGCCAGAGCGGGTCGCTTGACGAGCGCCCGGCGGAGAGCGCGCAGGTCGATCGGCAGCTTCAGCGCCTCCGTCCGCACCGGCGGGTCCCCGCCGGCGTCGTCGAGGGCTTGCTCGACGAGGCCCCGGAGGCGCCCGTCCTCGTGCCCGGCGAAGACGAGCCCGATGCGCAGCGCCTGCATGCGACCGGCCATCAGGGCCGGGTATGCGTCCGAGACGAAGGTCTGGGCGGCCCGCTGGGCCCGCGCGAGCTCGTTCCGGCTGCGGTTCGCGGAGTCGAGACGGTTGCGCAGGTCGTCGATCTGCAGGTTCAGGACCCTGCGCTCGCTGTCCGAGACGAAGCCCTTCCCGGAGATGCCCACGCCGACGACGATCCCGATGATCAGGGCGAGGAAGACGGCCGCAAGCGAGGCGACGTGGTAGCGGAAGTCGAACATGTGTCTAGAGAGCCGCCGCAGTCTGGCACAGCGCGTACAGCCGGTTCACGGCCCGCCGGGCGAGCGTGCGCCGGAACGCGACCAGCCACGGCCCCTCGACGGTGATCACGGCCCGCGTCCGCTCCGCAGAGACCGGATCCAGCTCGACGCGCACGTCGAGGCGGTCGGCGACGAGCTCGAAGGCGAACAGCCGGGGCGTGTCGACCGCCGTGACGAGCAGCGTCCCGGTCGCGCTCGGCTTGCGCAGCAGGGTCGGCTCGCGACCGCCGACCACCTGCCAGCGGGCGCCCGCGGCGAATCCCCGCCGGTCCGGTTGCACGCCCGACGCCCCGGGCCACCAGTCCGGCAGGTGGTAGGGCTCGGCGAGAAAGGCCCAGACGTCCTCGCGCGGTGCGAGGAGCTCGCGCGCGGCCTGCATCCGCATGGTCCCGCCGAGGCTACTGCAGGGATCGGCCCGGAGGGGCCCGGGCCCGACGACGGGGCCCGTCGCCCGCGGCTCAGCCGATCCCGAGCCAGTCGCGGATGCGCAGCACGATCAGCTCGATCAGGTGCCGCACGCCCGGGGAGGCGACAACCGCGACGACGATCGCGCCGAGACCGGTCGCGCTCAGCGCCGCCAGCGGCCACAGCCCGACGCGGCGCGACACGATCCGCGAGACGCCCTTCGCGTCGACCAGGATCTCGCCGACGCGGAGACGGGTGAGGAACGTCGACGACATTCCGTCGCGGTTTCGCTCGAGGAACTCGATCAGGTTGAAGTGCGTGCCGACCGCGACGATGAGCTCGGCGCCCTTCTCGTGGGCGAGCAGGAGCGCCACGTCCTCGCTGATCCCCATCGCCGGCACGACCTCGTAGTCGAGCCCGAGCGCATCCGCGCGGGCGGCGCCGGGCGCGTTCCCGTTGCCTCGATAGGCGTGCACCACGATCTCGGCGCCGCTCCGCAGAGCCGCGTCCGAGACCGAGTCCATGTCGCCGACGATCACGTCCGGCCTGTAGCCCGCCTCGAGCAAGGCGTCGGCGCCGCCGTCGACGCCGACCAGAACCGGCTTGAAGTCGCGGATGTAGGGGCGGACGATCCGCAGGTCGCGCTTGTGTCCAGGCCCTCGCGCGACGACGAGCGCGTGCCGGTCGCGGAAGCGCGTCCTGAGCGACGGGAAGTCGATCCCCTCCGCGAGCAGGCTCCCCTCGGCGCGCAGGTGCTCGAGGGTGTTCTCGGCGAACGCCGACAGCGAGTCGGTCACCCGGCTGCGCTGCTCGGCGAGGGCCCGCTCGAGCTCGTACTCCTCTCGCACCCGCCCGCGGGCGAGGCAGGTGCCGTTGCGGAAGAGGCTCGCGCCGCGAACGGTGACCTCCTCCCCCTCGGACACCTCGTCGAACAGCCGCGCGCCCGGTGCGTCGATCAGCGTCACCCCGCCGCGGACGAGCAGGAGCGGGCCGGGGTTCGGGAAGCGGCCGGACAGCGAGTCGGCGACGTTCACGACGACGCGCACGCCCGTGTCGAGCAGTTCCTCGGCGGTGACGCGGTCGAGGTCGCTGTGGTCGACGATCGCGACGTCGCCCTCCCCGAGCCGGTGGACGAGCCGCTTCGTCCGCCGGTCGAGCTTCGCCGCGCCCGTGAACTCGATCAGCGTGCTAGCCATCTTCGCCCCTGGCGAGAACGGCCAGGAACTCGCGGCCGCCGAGCATCCGCTCGATCTCCTCCCTGCGCTCCTCCGGCCCCAGCTCCTGGATCCGGGTGTGGGTCGGGTCGCCGGGGACCTTCTCGACGCGAAAGTGCTTCTCGCCGCGGCTCGCGATCTGGGGAAGATGGGTGATGGTCACGACCTGGGCGCGGCCCGCCAGCCGCTCGAGCGTCGCGGCGACGCCGTGCGCCGTCGTCCCGCCGATGCCCGCGTCGATCTCGTCGAACACCATCGACTCCCCGCCGCCGACGGCGGCAATCGCCAGCGCGACCCGGGAAAGCTCCCCGCCCGACGCGGTCTCGGCGACCGGTGCGAACGGCATGCCCGCGTTCGGACGGATCAGGAAGACCGCCTCGTCGGCGCCGGTCGCGCCGGGCTCGCGCTCACGCAGCTCGACGCGGAACTCGCCGTCGCCCATGCCCATTCCCTGCAGCTCGGCCGCGACCGCCTCGGCGAACGGCAGCGCGGCCGCCGTCCGCGCACGGCGCAGCTCGGCGCCGACCGCGTCGACCCGCGCCTGCGCGAGGGCGACCGCATCGGCGGCGGCCGCGGCGGGATCGTGCCCCTCGTCCAGCGCTTCCAGCTCGGCGCGGGCCTCGGCCGCCCGAGCGAGCAGCTCCTCGTACGACTGGCAGCGGAACCGCCGGCGGGCCTCGGCGATGCGGTCGAGCTCGGCCTCGACCTGCTCGAGCCTGTGCGGGTCGGCCTCCAGCACCGTCAGGAACGACCGCAGCGCGCTCGCCGCCTCCCGCAGCCTGAGCTCGGCGTCGCGCAGCTCGTCCGCCGCCTTCTGGAGCTCGGGCGCGAGGCGCTCGACCGGCGCCAGCGCGCGCTCGGCGGAGGCGGTCAGCCCGGCGGCGCCGTCGCCCTCCTCCGGGTCGAGGGCCTCGGCGGCCGCCGCCGCCCCCTCGACGAGCTCGGTCAGGTGGCGGAGACGCTCGCGCTCGGCCCGGAGGGACTCCTCGGCGCCCGGATCCATGCCCTCCGTGTCCTCGACCAGCGCCCGCAGCTCGGCCAGGCGCGCCTCCGCGGCGGCGCTGCCCAGCGTCAGCTCGTCGTGCCTCCTGCGTGCGGCTGCGAGCTCCCGCCAGGCGCGGCGCGCCTCGGACCGCAGGCGCAGCTGCTCCCCGCCGCAGAACGAGTCGAGGACGGCGAGCTGGTACGCGGGGCGCGCCAGGCGGCGCTGCTCGAACTGGCCGGACATCGCGAGCAGCCGCTCGCCGAGCGCGGCGACATCCTCGCGGGCGGCGCTACGTCCCCAGGCGTACGCACGCGTGCGCCCGTCCGCCGCGATCCGCCGCGCCAGCACGACCCCGTCCTCGTCCTCCGGGCGCAGCTCGAGCAGCCCCTCGAGCGCGTCGTCGTCCAGGAGCCGGTCGGGCAGGTCGAACTCCGCCTCGACGTAGGCGTCCGCGCCGCCCGGGCCGACGGCCGCCGCGTCGCCCTTTGCTCCGAGGAGGAGCCCGATCGCCTGGGCGAGGATCGTCTTGCCCGCTCCGGTCTCGCCGGTGATCACGTTCAGCCCGGGCGCGAACGAGAGCTCAGCCTCGCGGATGAGGACGAGGTTCTCGATCCGCAGGCTACGAAGCAAAGGTCGCGCGGTAGCGATGGAAGAACGTCATCTCGGGCAGGAGCGCGAGCAGCCCGTACCGGTCGCCGAGCCGGACGCGCGCCTCGCGCCCCCGGCCGAGCTCGCCGAGCGCCACGCCGTCCGCGATCACCTTCGCCGCCGCGTTCCGCGTCTCGTTGCGGACGACCAGCTCGAGCCCCCGCGGGACGACGAGCGGGCGCGCGTGGAGCGAGTGCGGCGACACGAACGTCACCGCCATCGCGTCGATGCCCCACACGAGCACCGGGCCGCCGCTGGACAGGTTGTACGCCGTCGAGCCGGTCGGGCTCGCGCAGATCACGCCGTCGCACGGCTGGACGCCGAGGTCCTCCCCTCCGACCGCCCAGGCGAGCTCGACCATCCGGCCGATCGTGGAAGTGGCGCAGACGATGTCGTTGATCGCAACCGCCTCGATCCCGTCGACGTCGACCGCGAGCGTCGGCAGCTGGACGACCCGGAACTCGCCGGCGAAGGCACGCCGCAGCCCCTCCTCCATCTGGTCTCGCTGCATGGCGGACAGGAATCCGACGCGGCCGAAGTTGACGCCCATCACGGGCACGTCCATTCCGAGGAAGCGGTGGAGCGCGCGCAGCATGGTGCCGTCGCCGCCGAGGACGACGGCCAGGTCCGCCTCGTCTCCGTCGACGATCTCGACCTCGGCGGCGCCGGTGATCGCCTCCAGCCGCGTCATCGCCCCCGCGACCACCTTCGGGTCGCCGTGGCCGACGACGGCGATCGTGCGCACGCGCTCAGCTGACGGCGGCATCGATCCAGTGGTCGAGCTCGGCGGGGAGACGTGCTCCCGGTCGGTCGGCGAGGTGGAGGAAGAGCTCACGGTTTCCTTTCGGGCCCGGTAGGCCCGAGTCTACGACGCCGCGGGTCTCCGCACCCCAGGCGAGGGCGGCCGCCGCGACCTCTCGAACCACTCTCGCCCGTGTTTCGTTCGAGGTGACGACGCCCTTTCCGACCTCGGAGCGGCCGGCCTCGAACTGCGGCTTGACCAGGACGAGCGCCTGCCAGCCGGGCGCGGCGAGCCGCAGCGCCGGCGGCAGCGCCTTCCGCACCGAGATGAACGAGACGTCGCAGACGACGAGCTGCGGCCGGAACGGGAGCTCCGTCAGCGCGCGCGCGTTGACGCGCTCCAGCACCGTGACCCGCGGATCGGCGCGCAGCCGGGGATGGAGCTGGCCGTAGCCGACGTCGAGGGCGATCACGCGCGCCGCCCCGCGCTGCAGCAGCACGTCCGTGAACCCGCCGGTGGAGGCGCCGACGTCGAGGCAGTCGAGCCCGGCCGGGTCGACGTCGAGCGCATCGAGCGCGTGCGCGAGCTTCTCGCCGCCGCGCGAGACGAACCGCGCGGGGCGCTCGACCGCGAGCTCGGCCGTCTCGTCCACCTGCTCACCCGCCTTGGCGTGGCCGGGCACGAGCCCGGCGAGGATCAGCGCCTGCGCCTGCGCGCGGCTCTCGGCGAGCCCGCGCTCGACGAGCACGACGTCGAGGCGTTTCCTGGCCATGTCACGCGGTGCGAACGGCGAGGCCGGCGACGATCTCCTCGAGGACGGACGTGTCGGCGGCGATCCCGGCGAGGGTCGCCTGCGCCCGGTCGGCCGCCTCGTCGGCCAGCTCGCGGGCCCGCTCGGGGCCGTGTGCCAGGACGTACCCGTCCGCGTCGAGGATGTCGTCCACCATCTGGAACAGCAGGCCGAGCTCGTCGCCGAAGGCGCGCCACGGCCGCTGCTCGCCCTCGGCGAGCCCTGCGACCCAGAGCGGCATCGCAACCGATGCGTAGAACAGCCGCCCCGTCTTCAGGCGGTGGACGTGCTCGAGGTCGGCGTCCGGCTCCATCGTGTCCAGGTACTGGCCGCCGATCATGCCGAGCGTGGCCTCGGCCAGCTCGCGGGCGACCTGCGAGGCCGGGTACGCGCAGGCGAGCCGAAAGGCCTCCGCGAGCAGCGCGTCGCCGGCGAGCACCGCCTTCGCCTCGCCGTAGGCGGCCCAGACGCTCGGCTTGCCCCGCCGCTCCTCGTCTCCGTCCAGCGACGGCAGGTCGTCGTGGACGAGCGAGAAGTTGTGCACCAGCTCGATCGCCAGCGCCGCCGGCATCACCTCGCCGGGGTCGCGCCCGAGCGCCTCGCCGACCGCGAGGGAGATCACCGGCCGGATCCGCTTCCCGCCCATCTCGACCAGCGCGTAGCGGGCCGAGTCGCGCTGGCCCTCGAGCTCGGGCCAGAGCTCGAGCTGCTCGAGCGCCTCCTCGACCAGCCCCTTCAGCTCGTCAGGGGCGTGCATCGGCCTCGCGCTTCGCCTCGTCGACCGCCTCCAGCAGGTCCTTCGCCGCCGCCTCGACCTCGGTCAGCAGCTGGACCGCCTGCTCGAGGTCGGTGCACGCCTCCACCTGCCGCCGCAGCTCCTCCAGGCGCGCCACCTTCTCGTCGAGACTGCTCATGAGCCGGCTCGGGGACAGGATCAACCCTGTCTCCGCGACCCCTCTCCGTCCCGGGCGATGCGGCCGAGGATGCCGTTCACGAGCCGGCCCGCGTCCTCGGACGCGTAGCGCTTGGCCAGCGTGACTGCCTCGTCGATCGCCACCTCGAGCGGGACCGTACCTTCCTGCAGCTCGTGGATGCCAATGCGAAGGATGTTCCGCTCGAGCACGCCGAGCTGGGCGGCCGGCCAGTCGCCCGAGACGGCGCTGATCCGCGCGTCGAGCGCTTCCGCGTCCGCCGCCACCGCCTCGGCGAGGCCGAGCGCGAACTCGTCCACCTCGCCCTCGTAGCTCGCCCCGAGCGGCTGGCCGGTCAGGTCCCACTGGTAGAGCAGGAACAGCGCGGTCCGGCGGGCTGCGCGCCGCGACAGCGTCACGGCAGGTGCTCCTCGACGAACGAGGTGGTGTACTCCCCAGCCGCGAACGCGTCGCTCCTGAGCACCTCGGCCGCGAAGTCGCGCGTCGTCGCCACGCCGTCGATCTCGAGCTCGCCGAGCGCGCGCAGCGCCCGGGCGATCGCCGCCGGCCGGTCGGCGTCCCAGACGACCAGCTTCGCGATCAGGGAGTCGTAGTTCGGCGGGATCTCGACGCCGGGGCCGACGTGCGTGTCGAGCCGCACGCCGGGGCCGCCCGGGGCCCGGAACCGCTCGATCCGGCCCGGCGACGGCGCGAAGCCCTGGGCGGGATCCTCGGCGTTGATCCGGATCTCGATCGCGTGCCCGCTTCGCGGCGCGCGGCCGGTGGCCGTCAGCCGCTCGCCGGCGGCGACGCGAAGCTGCTCGCGGACGAGGTCGATCCCGGTGACGAGCTCGGTGACCGGGTGCTCGACCTGCAGGCGGGCGTTCAGCTCGATGAACGAGAACGACCCGTCCGGGCCGAGCAGGAACTCGAGCGTGCCCGCGTTCGTGTAGCCGGTCGCGAGGCACGCCTGCTCGGCTGCGAGCTCCATCGCCTCGCGCGTCTCGGGAGTCAGCGCCGGCGAGGGCGACTCCTCGATCAGCTTCTGGTGGCGGCGCTGGATCGAGCACTCGCGCTCGCCGAGCGTCAGGACGTTGCCGTGGCGATCCGCGAGCACCTGGATCTCGACGTGGCGCGCCGGGACCAGTGCCCTCTCGACGTAGAGGCTGCCGTCCCCGAAGGCGGCGTCCGCCTCGGCCGAGGCGGTCGCGAACGCGGCGTCGAGCTCGTCGGGGCCGGAGACGAGCCGCATCCCGCGGCCGCCGCCACCGGCCGCCGCCTTGAGCAGGATCGGGAACCCGATCTCCGGCGCCAGCTCGCGCACCTGGGCGAGCGTGGTCGCCCCTTCGGTGCCGGGCACCAGCGGGACGCCCGCCTCGCGCATCGCCGCCTTCGCCTGCACCTTGTCGCCCATCCGCGCCATCACGTCCGCGTCGGGGCCGACGAACACGAGGTCGTTCTCGACGCAGGCGCGGACGAAGGCCGGGCTCTCGGCGAGGAAGCCGTAGCCGGGGTGGACGGCCTGGCAGCCGGTCGTGGTCGCAGCCGCGACGACCGAGGCGACGTTCAGGTAGCTCCCGGCCGGCGAGGGCGGGCCGATACACACCGCCCGGTCGGCGAGCCGCACGTGCAGCGCGTCGCGGTCGGCGGTCGAGTAGACGGCGACCGCCTCGATCCCGAGCTCGCGCAGCGCGCGGATGACCCGAACCGCGATCTCCCCCCGGTTCGCGACCAGGACCCTGGTGAACATGGCTACGCCTTCGCCGGCCCGCGCGGCACCGACGACGGAAGGACGGTCTCCCCACGGTCATGGCGCAGGGCGAGGCCGCCGGAGCCGGGCTCCGCCCGGCGTGAGGCACCGAGCGGCAGAGGGATCGTCCCCGCGAAGGAGGGGGTCCGTGGGGGAACCATCGGTCCCCCCACGTTCGGACCTTCTTTTCCACCGTCATGGCGCAGGGAGAAGCGGCCGGAGCCGGGCTCTGCCCGGCGTGAGGCACCGAGCGGCGGACGGATCGTCCCCGCGAAGGAGGGGGTCCGTGGAACCATGGGTTCCCCCACGCTAAAGCCCGGGCGGCCGGCCGTTGACGGGCTCGAGCTCGAACAGGAGCTGGCCGTACTCGACCGGCTGGGCGTTGTCGGCGCAGATCCGGCGGACGATCCCCTCGTGCTCGGCCTTGACCTCGTTCATCAGCTTCATCGCCTCGAGGATGCAGAGCGTCTGGCCGTGGCCGACGACGTCCCCCTCCTCGACGAAGGGCGGCGCCCCCGGCGTCGGGGCCCGGTAGAAGGTGCCGACCATCGGCGCCTCCACCCGGATCACGCCCGGGACGGACGGCGGGCCGGCCGGCGCCGCCGCCGTCGTCTCCTCCTCGACGGCGACCTCGGCAGAGGCGACGATCCCCGCGGCGCTCGGCTCGGGCGTGCTCCGCACCGTGACCCGCAGCCCCGCGTCCTCGATCGTCACCTCGCCCACTCCCGACTCCTGGACGATCCGCACGATCTCCCGGATCCGCTCCGCACGCGACGCGTCGACGTTGCCGGCCTCCAGCGAGTCGGCGCGGCCGCGGCTGCGGATCGAGCGCAGCAGGTGCTCCGCCGCCTCGCCGAAGAGCGCGACCAGGAGCAGGTCTTCCTCGCTCGCGGCCAGCCCCGAGTAACGCTGCTTGAGCTCGTCCAGGTCGATCGCCTCGTCGGACGCCGGCGACCCGTCGGTGACGAGCTCGACCGCCCGGCGGACCGCCGGCGACATGTCGCCGGGCGGGGTCCCGTACCGACCGGCGAAGAGGTCTCTGAGCTCGTCGACGACCGTCTGGTAGCGCTCGGCGCCGAGCACGTGGAGCAGCGCCTGCGATGCGAGCACCTGGCCGATCGGCGCGGCCAGCGGCGGCCAGCCCGCCTCGGCGCGGATCCGGCTCAGCTCCGCGATCACCTCGTCGAGCCGGTCGGCCGCCCGGTGCGTGGCGAGGTGGACGTCGAGAGCCGCGAGCAGCCCCGCCGGCAGGCTGTGCTCGGCGGCGCGCGTCGCGATCCGCGGAGCGACCGGGACGACCGGCTGGTCGCCGATGTGCTCGTCGATCAGGTCGGAGGCGCGCCAGAGCGCGGCGACGTCGACGTTCGTGCCGAGCCCGAGCCCGTCGAGCGCGTCGGCGACCGCCTCCCCCGAGACCCGGTGCAGGACGAGGGCGACGGGGTAGACGGCGCAGGCGATCAGGTCGACGCCGGCGCGTGCGGCCTCGATCGCGCAGGCGAGCCCGCTGCCGCCCGCGCCCTGGCAGTAGAGCCCGACCGGCAGCCCGCTGGCCTCCCGGATCGCCCCGACGAGCTCGCCGACCCGGTGCGGCTCGAGCGATCCGGCCGGGTCGTGGATCAGGACCCGGGCCGCGCCGAGCTCGACCAGACGGCGCGACTGGGCGACGAGCGCGTCGGTCTCCCCGGCCGGGCCGGGGCTGTAGACGAGGCCGGCGTCGAACTCACGGCCGGCCGCGGTGATCGCCTCGCTCGCCTCACGCAGGTTGGAGACGTCGTTGAGCGGGTCGTGCAGGCGGAAGACGTCGATGCCGCTCTCGGCGGCGGAGGCGACGAACCGGCGGACGAAGTCGACGCCCACCGGCCTCGACCCGACCAGGAACCGGCCTCGGAGCGCGAGCGCGAGGGGCGAGGTCGTACGCGCGCGGATCGCGCGGATCCGCTCCCACGGGCTCTCCACGCCACGCCTCACCGCGGAGTCGAAGCAGCCGCCGCCGGAGACCTCGAGGTACGAGAAGCCGGCCCGGTCGAGGATCTCGGCCAGCTGGAGCTGGGCCGCGGTCGGCATGACACCCGCCAGCGGCTCCTGGCCGAGCAGCCGGATGGTCGTGTCGACGAGCGTCGGCACCGGACGGCAGCCTATCGCCCCGCGGGCGCGACCCGGCTGCCGACGGATCGTCGCGCCGCGTCACACCCCGGTTCCGGAGAGCGGGCGTGAGACGCCGCGAGCTCGGAGGCGGACGGAGCGGCCGCGGGTGTGTTCAGGCTCTCGAGATGTATCGCTTCTCGCGGGGGTCGACCTTGATCCGGTCGCCCACGTTCACGAACAGCGGCACCTGGACGACCGCGCCGGTCTCGAGCGTCGCCGGCTTGGTCACGTTCGAGACGGTGTCGCCGCGCACGCCGGGCTCGGTGTCCGACACCGACAGCTCGACCGAGGCCGGCAGCTGCACGCCGGCGGGCTTGCCGTCGACCATCAGCAGCTGCACGGAGCTGGACGGCTGCAGGAACTCGAGGGCGTCCTCGACCGAGTCGCGGGAGAGGTGGAGCTGCTCGTAGGTCTCCTCGTCCATGAAGACCACGTCGTCGCCCGCGTCGTAGAGGTACTGGACGTTCTTGACCTCGGTGTGGACGCGCGTGAACTTCTCGCCCGCGCGGAACGTGCGGTCGACGACGGCCCCGGACTCGAGCGCCTTCAGCTTCGTGCGGACGAAGGCGCCGCCCTTGCCCGGCTTCACGTGCTGGAACTCGACGATGCGCCAGGGCGCGCCGTCGACCTCGATGTGCATGCCGTTCTTGAACTGGTTTGTGTTCACGACCTCGGCCATCGGCCGAGCAGCCTAGCGAACCGTCACCAGCTCCTTCGTGAACGTCGTCAACACCTCGGGGCCGTCGTCGCCGACGACGACCAGATCCTCGATCCGGATCCCGCCCAGCCCCGGGTGGTAGATCCCGGGCTCGACCGTCACCACCCCGTTCACGGCCAGAACGTCCTCGCTCTCGGGCCGCAGCCGCGGCTGCTCGTGCACCTCCAGGCCGACCCCGTGCCCGAGCCCGTGGCCGAAGAGGTCGCCCAGGCCTTCGCTCTCGATCACATCGCGGGCGACGGCGTCGACGTCGCGCCCTGCGGCGCCCGCGCGCACCGCGGCGAGGCCGGCCTCCTGCGCACGCAGACACACCTCGTACGACCGGCCGAGCGCGTCCGGGAGCCAGCCGGTGGCGAACGTCCGGGTGCAGTCCGAGCAGTAGCCCTCGAACCGCGCCCCCGCGTCGACCACGACCGTCTGCCCTTCCTCGATCACGCGGTCGCCGCTGGTCGCGTGCGGGAGGGCCCCGTTGGGGCCGGCGGCGACGGTGACGTCGAAGGCGGCGCCGTCGGCGCCGAGGTCGTGCATGAGCGACTCGATCCACCAGGCCAGCTCCCGCTCGGTGCGGCCCGCGAACGGCTCTTCCGCGAGCCGCTCGAAGCACTCGTTCGTGATCGCGCTCGCGCGGCTGATCGCCGCCAGCTCCGCGTCTTCCTTCACCGCCCGGATGCCGTCCACGAGCTCGCGGCGCGGCACGAGCTCGACGCCGGACTCGCGCAGGGTGCTCCAGGCCGCGTACGTCACCCGCTCCGCCTCGAACTCGACCCGTGGCGGCAGGTGCTCGGGGAGCCCGGAGTAGATGTCGCGCGGCACCTCGACGACCTCCAGGCCGAGCCCGCGCGCCTTCTCGCGGTAGCGCGAGTCGGTGAAGAGCCGCGCGCGGTCCGGCTCGACGAGCAGCGCCGCGTTCGAGCTCACCAGCCCGGTCAGGTACCTGACGCTGGGCGGCGCGGTGACGAGCAGGGGCGCCTCGATCAGCGCCCGCACGCGGTCGAGCCTCGAGCTCACGCGCCCCCGGCGAGGAACTCGAGCGCCTCCCGGTAGCCCTCCGGCCCCTTGCCGATCACCCGCTTCGCGGCCAGGTCGGCGATCACCGAGGTGCGCCGCCACTCCTCGCGCTCCTCGACGTTCGAGAGGTGCACCTCGACGACCGGGACGCGCAACAGCTCGACCGCGTCGCGGATCGCGTAGCTGTAGTGCGTCCAGGCGGCCGGGTTCAGCACCACGCCGTCGGCGATCTCCAGGGCCTCGTGGCACCACTCGACGAACTGCCCCTCGTGGTTCGTCTGGCGGCAGCGGACCCGCAGCTCGAGCTCCGAGGCCCATTCGTAGATCCGCGTCTCGAGCTCGGAGAGGCTGAGCCCTCCGTACAGCTTCGGGTCGCGCCGGCCCAGCTCGTTCAGGTTCACGCCGTTCAGGACCTCGACGTTCACCGGCGGACTGTAACCGGCGCCCCGCGCGCGAGAGGCCCACACGCGCGGTCGAGCCCTCGCCGTCAGTCCCTGCACGGCACGCCCGTCCTTCAGCCGGCGATGAGGGAGTCGAGCGCGGGCCGGACGTCGGCCTCGGGCAGCTCCGCCTCGTACGCGCCCTCGTCGCCGAGCAGGACGATCCGGAGGCGCCCCTTCTTGTCGCGCAGCAGCGCCTCCCAGGCCCGCTCGCGGTCGACCCGAACCGGCTTCGGCGCCAGCACCTCGTCCACCGGTGCGGTGTCCCTGCCGGACAGGCGCAGAGCCGCCAGCAGGCCGAGCGCGACCGCCGCCCCGTGCGACAGCTCGTACCCGGAGGCGGCCTCGAGCGCATGGCCGAACGTGTGGCCGAGGTTGAGCGCATGCCGCGGGCCACGGTCGTGCGGGTCGCGCAGGCAGAGGGCGGACTTGTAGGCGGCGCACCGCCGGACGAGCTCGGGATCGGGCAGCTCCCAGAGCGACTCGCCCGCGAGCAGCCCCGTCTTGACGACCTCGGCCAGGCCGTTCCTCCGCTCCGCCTCCGGCAGGGTCGAGAGCAGCGCAGGATCGATCACCGTCCGTACCGGCCAGTGGAACGCGCCGACGAGGTTCTTCGCCTCCGGGAGGTCGATCGCCGTCTTCCCTCCGATCGCGGCGTCCACCTGCCCGACCAGCGTCGTCGGCACCGCGACCCAGTCGATCCCGCGCATGTAGGTCGCCGCGGCGAAGCCGGCCAGGTCGGTGGTCGTGCCGCCGCCGAGCCCGACGAGGACGCCGCGCCGGTCGATCCGCAGCGCGCGCCACAGGCCTTCCAGCTCGGCGGAGGACTTGGAGCCGACGGCGTGGGTGGTGTCGAGGCGGCCGCCCAGGGCGAGCTGGGCGTCGGCGCCGTGGATTCCGGCGACGTGGGCGTCGGCGACGAGCGCCACCGGGCGCTCCGCCGGCACGAGCTCGCCGAGCGACTCCAGCGACCCGACCCCGACGTGGACGCCCGCTGCGGCGAGCACGACGTCCTCGGCGTCGCGTGCCGTCGCATCCGCGACCTCGCGGTAGAGCGGCTGCCGCGCCTCGTAGAGGGCCCGGAACGACTCTTCGTCGCGCGCCAGGGGCCGGTCGAGCCCGGCCGCGCGCTGCCAGGCGACGCCGGGGTCGACCTCGACGTAGACCGTCAGCGCATGCTCGCGCAGGGCCGTGCGGATGCCGGGGCTCGTCACGGCGCCGCCGCCGAAGGCGACGACGGCCGGCTCCGAGCGGCGGAGCACGTCGAGCGCGGCCGCCTGCTCCAGCACTCGGAACTCGGCCTCGCCGCGCCTCGCGAAGATCTCCGGAATCGACTCGCGGGCGGTCTGCGCGATCTCCTGGTCGAGGTCGACGAAGGCGCGGCCGAGCCGCTCGGCGACGGACCGCCCGAGGGTGGTCTTCCCCGCCCCCATGAAGCCGACGAGGGCGAGATGCCGGTCTAGCGCGGTTGCCAATCGATGCGCTCGCGGTACGCGTCGTGGGCGGCGACGAAATCGCCGAGCGCGTCGCCGCCGAACTTCTCCCGGGCGGCGCGGGCGAGCTCGAACGCGACGGTCGCCTCCGCGACCACTGCCAGCGCCTCGACCGCGGCGGTGTCGCTCCGCTCGACGAGGGCCGACGCCGGCTGACCGGTCTTCAGATCCACCGACTGGAGCGGACGCATCAGCGTCGGCAGCGGCTTCATCGCCGCCCGCACCACGATCTCCTCGCCGTTCGAGGTTCCGGCTTCGATACCCCCTGCCCGGTTCGTCACGCGGTACAGGCCGCGCTCGTCCCGGAAGATCTCGTCGTGCGCCTCCGACCCGCGCATCCCGGCGAGCGCGAACCCGGCGCCGACCTCGACGGCCTTCACGGCCTGGATCCCCATCAGCGCGGCGGCGAGCCGCGCGTCGAGCCGGTCGTCGCGCGACGCGTACGAGCCCAACCCGGGCGGGACGCGCCGTGCACGCACCTCGACCACGCCGCCCACCGTGTCGCGATCCTTCCGGGCCTCGTCGACCCGCGCGGGGAGCGACTCCGCGTCGACCACCTCGCCCGCGACCTCGACGCCGATCGAGCGGAGGAGCGCCTTCGCGACCGCGCCCGCGGCAACCACCACCGCGGTGTGCCGCGCGCTCGCGCGCTCGAGCGCGTCCCGCACGTCCGCAAGCCCGTACTTGAGCACCCCGGCGAGGTCCGCGTGGCCGGGCCGCGGCAGCGTCACCGGCTCCTTGCCCTTGCCCTCGGGCTCGCCCTCCGGCGGCCACGGGTTCATCCCCCAGGTCCAGCTCTTGTGGTCGCGGTTGCGCACGAGAAGGGCAAGCGGCGTTCCGAGCGTCCGCCCGTGGCGGAGCCCGGCGAGCACCTCGACCTCGTCGGTCTCGATCTGCTGGCGCGGGCTGCGCCCGTAGCCCTGCTGGCGGCGGCGAAGATCCTCGTCGATCGCGGCCCGGTCGAGCATCAGCCCGGCCGGAAGGCCGCTGACGATCGCGACCAGCGCGGGCCCGTGCGACTCCCCGGCGGTGACGAGCGAAAGGGTCACGGCGCCAAGCCTACGGCTGCGCGCATCACTTCGACGGGTGCTGGTATCCCGGTCCACAGCTCGAACGACGCGGCGCCCTGCGCGACCAGCACCTCGAGGCCGTCGACGACCGTCGCGCCGGCGGCCCGAGCCGCCCGCGCCGTCGCCGTCTCCGGGTACGGCAGGTCGACCAGCGTCTGGCCCGGCCCGAGGTCGACGAGCACCTCCTCGCGGGCAGCGGTGGCGTTGACGACGAGGTCGGCGCCGGCCGCGTCCGGCGGCCATTCCCCCTTACGGGCGAACTGCCGCGCGCCGGGCAGCGCCTCCCGGAACGCGACCGCGGAGCCGCCGTCGCCCAGGATCACCGGCCGCTCCGAGGCCAGGCCGTCGAGGATGGCGGCGTCGGTCGAGCGTCCGACGAGCCGGCCGTCCTCGACGATCAGCGTGTTCACCGACTCGAGCTCCGACTGCGAGAGCCGCGCCGCGTCCAGCTTGTAGGGCGCGGTCACGTTCGCCCCGGCGAAGCCGAGCCCGACGAGCCCGCGCAGCGCCTCCTCGATCCGGCCGGCCTCGACGAGCAGCGGCAGATACGCCCAGTCGAGCCCGCGCGCGGCGAGCGCGGCGTTCTGCATCGCCGGGGAGAGCGAGTGGGAGACCGGATTGCCGATCAACCCGAGCAGCCGTGTCGAGGCGGTGATCATGCCGGGGTCCCGGGGCGCGAGCTCAGCAGTTGGTCAGGCCCCTACGCGTGTAGTCAAGGAACGCCTGGTCGCTCGCGGTGAAGAAATGGCTCCGGCAGTCGGGCTTGCGCACGAAGTACAGATAGTCGACCTTCGCCGGGTGCGCCGCCGCCTGGATCGACGCCAGCCCGGGGTTGGCGATCGGGGTCGGAGGCAGGCCCCGGAACCGGCGCGTGTTGTAGGGCGAGCTCGACGCGAGGTCGGTCTTGGTGATCGCCTTCGTCGGCGGGATCCCGAGCCCGTAGCGAAGCGTGGCGTCGATTCCGAGCGGCATCCGCGCGCGCAGGCGGTTGTAGATCACCGCGGCGACGAGCGGCCGCTCCTTCGGCACTCTGACCTCCTTCTCGATCATGGACGCGATGATCAGCACGTCGTAGGGCGTCAGGTTCTTCGACCGCGCGTAGCGGAGGTTCACCTTGCCCCAGTTGAGGCGGAAGGCGTCGAGCTGCTTGGCGACGAGCCGCCTGGCTGGATCGGTCGCGAACAGCTCGTAGGTGGCCGGGAACAGAAACCCCTCGAGGCTGCGCGGCTTGCCGTCGCCCGCGAACTCGCCCGGCAGGCTCGAGCGGGCGGTCGCCTCCAGGTACCCGCGCTCGGTGATCGTGCTGCTCTCCCGGGCCGCGCGCAGCGCCATCTGCTCCCGGGTGAAGCCCTCCGGGAAGAGGACGTCGATCACCTTCGGCGGCGGCGCGGTGGTGGGCGGAGGCGCGGCCCGCTCCTCGCCGTTCAGCGCCTGCCAGGCGGCCCACCCGCCGACGCCGAGGAGCGCGGCGACCACGACCAGCGCGACCACCCGACGACGATAGACCTGTTCCGGGCTGGGCCTGCTCAGGACCGCCTGCCCGACCATTCGAGGTAGCCGGCCAGCAGGTGCGCGGCGGCGCGGGCGTCCTCTCCCGCGCCGGGGCCGGCGAGCGCGGTCGTGAACCGCTCGTCGAACGTCTCGACCGGCACGCCGACCGCCGCCTGCAGGTGCGCCACGAACCGCTCGGTCTCGGCCGCCTGCGCGCCGCGCTCGCCGCGGAGCGTCAGCGGCAGGCCGACGACCACGCGCTCCGCCTGCTGCTCCTGGACGAGCTCGCGCAGCCGGGCGATGCCTGCCTCCGACGACGCCCGCTCCACGATGCAGAGCGGCCTCGCGACCGTGCCGGTCGGATCGGAGACCGCGACGCCCGTCCGGGCCGAGCCGTAGTCCAGCGCCAGGACCTTCAACGAAGCTGTCTCGGGAACAGGGTTACTCCGGTCCCCGAGCCTGTACTCGTCCCACGGCCCGGCGGCCCGCCTCCAGCGCGTCGCGCACGCCCGCCGGGTTCCTGCCGCCGGCCTCGGCAAGGGTCGGCTTCCCCCCGCCTCCGCCGCCGATGTGCTTGCCGAGCTCGCGGACGAGCTCGGAGGCGTCGAGGCCCTGGGAGACGATCGAGTCGGCGAGGTTGACGACGAGGTAGGCGCGCCCGTCGTCGGTCGACGCGACGATCGCGCCGTCGGCCTTCTCCTGCTGGCGCAGGCGGTCCGACAGGTCGCGGAGCTCGCCGCCCTTGACCGCCTTGACCTCTGCGATCACGACGGCGCCCTCCTTGTCCAGGGAGACGACGTCGGGCCCGGGCGACGCCGCCGCAGGCTTCCGCGCCTCCTTGCGGATCCGGTCGAGCTCGCTCCGGAGCTCGTCCGCCTCGCGCGCCCGCTCGCGCAGGTACGCGTACGCCTCGCCGGCCGTGACCGCCTCGATCCGGCGCACGCCGGAGCCGACGGAGCTCTCGGACAGGGTCACGAACGGGCCGATCTCGGCCGTCGAGCGGACGTGCGTGCCGCCGCAGAGCTCGCGCGAGACGCCGTCGACCTCGACGACCCGGACCTCGTCCCCGTACTTCTCGCCGAAGAGCATCATCGCGCCGAGCTTGCGCGCCTCGCCGATCGGGACGACGAACGTGCGCACCGGATGGTTCTCGAAGATCGCCTGGTTGACGCGCTCTTCCACCGCCTGGCGCTCCGCGGCCGTCAGCGCCTGCGGATGAGTGAAGTCGAACCGGAGCTTGTCGGGCCTGACCGCCGAGCCGGCCTGGTGCACGTGGTCCCCGAGCACCTCGCGGAGGGCCGCGTGCAGCAGGTGGGTCGCGGTGTGGTTCGCCATCGTCGGGAAGCGCACCAACCAGGGGACCCGCGCCCGAACCCGGTCGCCGGCGGCGAAGCTCCCTGCGCCGCCTCCTGCCACCGTCTCGAAGAGGAGCACCTGGTCGTCGCCGATGCGATAGGCCTCGCGGAGCGCGGCGCGCGCACCGTCGTCCTTCTCGAGCTCGCCCGCGTCGGTGACCTGCCCCCCGCCCTCCGGGTAGAAGGGCGACTCGTACAGCTTCGCGAGGAACAGGCCGTCGCCGAGCTCCGCGAGCGCCCCGATCTGCGTCAGGACGTCCGTCTTCTCCCAGCCGACGAAGTCGGTCGTGAAGCCGGCGGTCCGGGCGAACTCGGCCGCCCGCTGGGCGTCGCCCCTGCCGCCGCCCGCACGCGAGATCTCCCGGTGCTCGGCGTCGAGGCGCTCGAACTCCTCCTCGTCCACCGACACGCCGCGCTCCCGCCCCAGCTCCAGGGTCAGCTCGATCGGGAAGCCGTAGGTCGCCTGGAGCGCGAACGCCTCCTCGCCCGAGATCGCGCCCCGGGCGGCCGCCTCCTCGAAGAGCTTCATGCCCCGCTCGAGCGTCTCGCCGAAGCGCTCCTCCTCGGCGCCGAGGACCCGCGCGATCTGGTCGCGGTGCTCGACGAGCTCTGGGTAGGCCTCCCCCATCTGGCTGACCACCGTCTCCGCCAGCGCCGGCAGGAACGGGCTTCGCATGCCGATCCGCAGGCCGTGCTGGACCGCCCGGCGGACGATGCGGCGGAGGACGTACCCGCGCCCCTCGTTCGACGGCGTGACGCCCTCGGCGGCGAGGAAGGTCATCCCGCGGCCGTGGTCGGCGAGCACGCGGTGGGCCTTGGTCGCGTCCGGCGAGTCGCGGTAGGCCACGCCCGACGTCTCCTCGATCCAGCGCATGATCAGCTGGTAGCCGTCCGTGTCGTAGACCGACGCGACGCCCTGGAGAATCCGGGCCGTACGCTCGAGCCCGAGGCCCGTGTCGATGTTCTGTTTGGGCAGGTCGGTCAGCGTCCCGTCCGCGTGCAGCTCGTACGCCATGAAGACGAGGTTCCAGAACTCGAGGAAGCGCTCGCAGCGCGTGCACCCCGGCAGGCAGTCCGGCTCGCCGCAACCGGCGTCCTCGCCCCAGTCCCAGTAGATCTCCGAGTCGGGCCCGCACGGCCCCGGGCCGCCGACCGACCAGAAGTTCTCCGAGGAGGGCAGCGGCACGATCCGCTCCGGCGGCACCCCCGCCTGGCGCCAGAGGTCGATCGCCTCCTCGTCGGGGCCGAGCTTGAGCTCCGGGTCTCCGGCGTGCACGCTGACCCAGATCCGGTCCCAGTCGAGCCCGAGCCGCTCGCGGACGAACTCGGTCGCGTAGGCGATCGCGCCCTCCTTGAAGTACTGGCCGAACGAGAAGTTGCCGAGCATCTCGAAGAAGGTCAGGTGGTACGTGTCGAGCCCGACCTCGTCGATGTCGACCGTCCGGAAGACCTTCTGCGCGGTCGTCGTCAGCGGCGCCGGCGGCGGCTCGCGCCCGAGGAAGAAGGGCATCTGCGGCTGCATCCCGGCGCTCGTCAGCAGCGTCGAGTGGTCGTCCGCGCGCGGGATCAGGGAGTACGACGGGCAGCGCAGATGCCCCTTCTCCTCGAAGAAGGACAGGAATCCCTCGCGGAGCTCGGCCGTCGTCTGCACGAGGTGATTGTAGGTCGGGCACCGCCGGCCACCCC
>Ga0070741_10005759_pt1 | contig 27153 bp, 41 predicted proteins | sample Coa_R1_4_FD_66440 | JGI IMG/M metagenome (GOLD analysis project Ga0070741, IMG submission 66440) | Surface soil microbial communities from Centralia Pennsylvania, which are recovering from an underground coalmine fire - Coalmine... | ecosystem: Environmental > Terrestrial > Soil > Unclassified ...
TTCCGGAGCTGCTTCGCAAGAAGGCCCTTGCCGACATCGGGGAGCGCTACCAGCAATGGCGGGACGAGCACACGGCAGCCATCGCCGCCCTGCCCGGCCCGGAGAGCTACGACAAGGAAACCTTCATCCGCCTTGGCGACATGGCCGAGCGCCTTCACCGCGACGTTGACGCCATCGTGATCGAGGCTTCCCGTTTCGCCGTCGATCCCGATCCTGTGGCGCTCTTGCTCCGGCGCGAATTGCAGGTCCGGCATCAAGAAATCCAGGACCGAGACACCGACAAAGACAAGGACATCGACCTATGACCGACACCAAACCCAAAAAAAAGCACAGGATGAGCCTCGAAGACAAGAACGGCCAGCGCAAGTACCTGACGCCCGCCGAGCGCGAGCAATTCCTGAAAGCGGCGGAATCCTTCCCCCGCGAGGAACGGACCTTCTGCGAGGTGCTGGCCTATACGGGATGCCGGATATCGGAAGCCCTTGCGCTCACCGCCGAGCGCGTGGACCTGGCGGAAGGCACGATCCGCCTTGAAACCCTCAAAAAGCGCGAAAAAGGCGTGTTCCGGACGGTCCCCCTGCCCCCGCACGTTCTGGACACGCTCAATCTCGTCCATAATCTCCGCCAGGCCAAAAAGCGCCCCGACAGAGGGCGCGGCCATCTGCTCTGGGACTGGAGCCGCGCCAAGGGCTGGTATGTCGTGAAGAACGTCATGACGGCGGCCGGAATCACCCACGGCGCTCACGCCTGTCCCAAGGGATTGCGCCACGGCTACGGCATCAAGGCCGTCAGCTCCGGCGTCCCGCTCAATACCTTGCAGGATGTTCTCGGCCACGCGCAGCTTTCCACCACGTCCATCTATGCCGACGCCATGGGGCCGGAAAAACGAAAGCTGATCGAGAGGATGTGGTGAAGGGGCTTGACCGTGCATCGGTTGCATTGCTATTGTATATCGCTTAGATAACGGTTCAACATTCAATGACAATCGGACAGCAAACATGATTTATGCAGTCGCAAACCTCAAGGGCGGCGTCGGAAAAACCACCCTTGCGATAAATCTTGCCATCACTCTTGCAAACGCGAAGCGCGACGTACTTCTGATCGACGCGGAAGGCACCGCCCTTGGATTCACCGCCCTTCGCGCTCTAAAGAGGGCTTCGCCCGATAAGCCGGATGAGCCGGGGCATCCGGGCTATACCGCCGTCGCCTTGCACGGCGCGAATATCCGCACACAGGCTCGCCAGCTTGCCGCCAAATATTCGGATGTTGTGATCGACATAGGCGGTGAAGACGCCACCGGCAGCTTACGCGCAGCGCTCACCGTTGCCCATACTGTACTGATACCCGTCAAACCGCGCAGCTTTGACCTTTGGCGCACCGAGCAGACAGCCGCCCTAGTCACGGAGGCCCGCGAGATTAACGACGCACTACGCGCCGTGGCCGTGCTTAACGAAGCGGACCCACAGGGCAAAGACAATCAGGCGACGCTCGACGCGTTAGCCGAGATTTCTGCCCTTGAGGTTGCTCCGGTCATGATTGGCCGTCGCAAGGCGTTCCCCAACGCCGCCGCCTTGGGCCTTTCAGTTCTCGAATATCACGACGACCCGAAAGCAGCCGATGAAATGCGTCAACTTGTGAAGTTTTTGTCAGCGTCGAATGTATATACAAACGATATCGGAAGGAAAGCGTATGGCAATCGCTAAGAATCCTTATCGAAATACAAGTGCGGCTAAGGACCAAAAGGCCGAAGCTTTCATTTCGAGGGCAGGGAAGGGGCCTGACGAGCCAGAGCAGGAGAACAAAAAGCCCACGATGATACGCATTCCACCGGACCTGCTACAGCGCATCGACAAAGGAGCAAAACGTCTTGGCATCAGCCGCAGCGCGTTTATAGTACAAAGCGCCGCCGAGAAACTTGAGCGCATGGAGTGATCTTGTCGAACACGGCGAAAAAACGTGCTGACCGGGGAGGATTCGTTAGGGCAGGGGAGTTGCCTTTGCTCAAAGACCTTGCCGAGGGACTAAAGCAGCCAGCCCCAGAGCAGGACCAACAAAAATCGGTCACAGCGGCAATCCTTGCGGAAGCCGAAGTGATCGACCCCAACCACATCGCCTATGTGCCGACGATCTTTTTGCAATGCTTCCTGCCGCTCCGTCACAACCAAAAGAACAAGCTTCAATGGAAAGTAGGAAACGGCGGGGTCAAACTGCTGATTCGTGCGGGCGCTCTTGTCGATCCTAAAACCGGCGACTTCAAGGAATGCGTCGTACCCGCCGGACCAAAGGCACGCATCGTAACCGCCTATATCAACGATTACGCTTACCGCCACAAGACGCCCGAGATCGACCTGGGCGAAAACCTGCATCAGGCCATGCGGCAAATGAACGTCGCGGTAGGCGGCAGAAATGCGAAAGAGCTTTGCCGCGAGGTTGAGAACATCGCCGCCGCCGAAATCAATATGGGCTTCTGGCTGCCGGACGGCAGTGCTCACCAGAGAGTTGCGAAAGTTGCCGAGGATGTTTCTTTCTGGATCGAAAAGAATCCCAATCAACGGACCATCTGGCAGCCCACGATGACGCTTTCGCAGCGCTACTACGCATCGATACAGGAAAGCCAGCACATTGCCCCGGTCTACTGGCCCGCGCTTGTAGCCTTGCAGCACAACGCCCGCGCCATGGATATCTTCGCGTTTCTCTGCTACCGGCTCAGAACGATTCCGGTGAGAAGGCCGGTCACGCTCCGGGCCGATATTCTGCACTCGATGTTCGGGCGCGACATCAAGCAGCGAAAACACTTCTGGCCGGAGTTCATCAAAGCGCTCGGAGAAGCCGTCCAGCAATACCCGCAGGCTCGCCACAGCATCAGCATTCTTGAAGACAAAAGCGGCATGAGACTGGGCTATGCAGAGCCGCTGATCCCCCATAAAAAGATAGGCCGGATCGTATAGCCGGAGGTGTGATACTTCGCGCGCCGGGTTGTTAAAAACCTTGTGGATCAGTGGCTTAAAGTTTGATACTTCCCGACCGCAACCCTTCCAATGATTCCAAGGTCTTAACGCGCAGACGAATTGATACTTCCCGACCGAAGTTTGATACTTCCCGACCGGATTTGCCGCAAGCTATTGAACCAGCAACATTTTCCAGACCCCTTATAGAGTCCTTATAGAAAATAAAAACACTTATAGGGCGCTGTGGAAATGTGGACATCCTACCGCTTCACCCGTCCGCCAGACCAACGATGAAACAGCAGGCGCAAACGAAAAAAACAATCGGTCTGAGGCCCGACAAGCGGGCCTCAGACTCATCATCCCGACCGGGGGAGAGGGCAAGCCCTCATCCCCCGAAACCCCCTCACCCAAAAAAAATCGGACTTCGGCCCGGCAAGCGGGCCTCAGACTCTTTCAAATTCCAAACCGGGCAATAGGGAAAGAAACATTTTGCGGACCTTTCAGGACATCGTTCCAGTCGAAGCCTTCCTGTGATGGAAAGCTAACCCGGAATGTCAGATCGGTCCGGCCCGTTGCGGCAACGTAGCCTTTCACGCTTTCGGCAAGTTCACGACCGGCATCATCCGCATCGAAGGCCGCGACGATGACAGAGCCGGGAGGCATCTTTTCAGCGGCAGCGGCAATCAGACCCGGCTGTTTCGGATTGAGCTGACCGCCGATGCTGACATAGCGCGTTCTGTCGCTTTCATCCGGAAACAGCGCCGCATACGAAAGGTAATCTATCGCGCTTTCGGCCAAAACAAGCCGGTTGTCTTCCGGATGCGTGTGGCTGGCCCCCAGGCCCTTTTCGCCGCCAGCCGAAAAGCCGGTGAAATCCCGGTTCTTGATTTCGTAGCCGCACAGCCCGTCCGCGTCGAAATGCGGAAAGACGGCATTGCCGCGACTATCGATCCGGATGCGCCCGGCGAACCTGTGCGAACCCAGCAGGGCAGGGGGGATATGCCGGTCCTGTTCCAGATAGGCGTGACGCGGCGCGTCCTTCATGCGCCTGTATTCGGCCTCCACGCGCATCCGGTCCTTGGCAGTCGGAATGAGCTTCGGAAAGTGGGGGGCAGGGAAGGGCGCGGGCCTGCCCGTCCAGTCCCGCAGCGCCTTGCGGACATTGCCGAGCGAGAAGCGTTGCCGGTGCTGAATGAAGTCGATGATCGTGCCGTTGTCGGCATCGTCCCGGACCGAGAAATACACGTAATGCCCGTTGCTGTTGCGCTTGATAACGATCTTGTCGTCATCGGCGTCCCGGCGCATCACGCACGAGCCGCGCCAGCTCTCGCGCCTGACCTCCTGATAGCCGACCGAGACGGCATACAGGCGCAAGTCGATATCGGTCTTGAAGGCGTCCAGTTCGGCGTCCATCGAGATTTTTCTTTCCCTATTGCCCGGCCTTCCCACACGATAATCACCCACAGCCGGGAAGGGAAGAGGGCGATTCGGCCCAATTGCCGGGCCTCACACGATTTGGTTTCAAAATGCCTCCTGAACGGGTTCGCGGAGGTCAGCCTTAAAAAACCTTTCCCATGAAGGCCGAAATCCTCTGGCCTTGGCGTTCTTCTGCACAATTCCCGTGCGGCGAGTGAAGGCCCTAATACCCTCCGAAGCGAGCCGCACGGGAGCCGGGAGCGGCAATAGGAAAGAAAATCTCTTCCCTTGAAGGCCGGGTCCGGATAAAATCCCGCCACACTGCTTACTGATCGAGACGAACCTTCTCTCCCTGCTGCTGTGTCCCCCATGTTGTTACATTTGGACGCCTTCCCCCGAAGAAAACAGCAGCAGGGAGGAAGGCCGGTCCCAACGGCAAACACCGGGCAGGGATGAGCACAGCGGCCACAGCACAAAAGCAATACATCAAGGGCATCCAGTACCACCCGGAGGAGGCGGGCGCGCTTCTCGATTACGGCCCCGATGCTCCGGACGGCACATGGACCGGCAGGCTCGACTATTCAGCCTGGGGATTGTCCACCAACCTGTTTTGCTATTTCACCGACGAGGCCAGCGGCAGCAAGCACCGCCTGAGCGTCTTTCACCGGCAGGGCTACCGGCCCTATCGGGAAGGCCCTGATTTCAGCGCCGAGCCGACCGGCGGACGCTTCGAGATCATGACCCTCAGAAGCCAAAAGTCAGGCTTGCCGAAATTCCTTTCCGCCCGGAAACTCGAAGGGTAATGCTGCTTGATTGGCCCCGTGGCGCGACTGGCAAAGCTTGACCGTCTGTACCAAAAATGATACGGTAATCAATGGACAAGGGATTGAAGCGCCTGCCCGCGCGGTTTTATCAGACGCCCTCGGGCAGGGAGCCGGTCCGGGAATGGATACAGGCGTTCGAGCCGCAGGACCGCAAAAGCATCGGCGAAGCCATTGCCATTGTCGAGTTCGGCTGGCCGGTCGGAATGCCCGTCTGCCGTTCCCTTGAAGGCGAGAAGGACCTGTGGGAAGTGCGGGCGGATATTTCGCACGGCAGAATAATCCGCATCCTTTTCTGCATCCACGCAGGCTGTATGGTCCTGTTGCACGGCTTCATCAAGAAGACCCAGAAGACGCCTGAAAAGGACAAGAAGCTGGCCCGGAAACGCATGAAGGAGCTTGAGTGATGGCACAGAAAAAAAAGGGCAGTATCGGCAGCAGCTTTGACGACTGGCTGAAGGAAGAGGGCATTTACGAGGACGTTACCGCGTCCGCGATCAAGAAGGTCATTGCCTGGCAGATCGAGCAGGCCATGAAAGAACAGCAGCTTTCGAAATCAGAAATGGCCAAGCGAATGCACACCAGCCGGGCCGCTCTCGACCGTTTGCTTGATCCGCAGAACGACGCCGTGACCCTCAACACCCTGTACAAGGCCGCGACCGCCATTGGCCGTCAGGTGCGTCTGGAACTCGTGTAAGGGAGTCCCGCACAAATGTCCGCCACGACACCGGATGCCGAGGAACTGGCCAAGCGCCGCGAGGCCGTGGAACAAGCCGCCGCCCATTCGCGTTTGGCGGGCCTGAAACTGGATGAGGAAGCGCAGGCCCTCTTTGATCGCTACGTCTCAGGCGAGTTGTCTGACGAGGAACTGGAGCGGGAAATGGAAAAGCTCAATGAGCGGGACTTTGGACCCATACCTTCACGTGGCAGCAACGACGAATGACCGCCGTTTATCTCGAACGCTTCGATCCGGCGCGCAACATGGCCCGGTTCTACCGTGTCGAGATCAGGCCGACGCTGTTCGGCGAATGGGCCGTCATCCGCCAGTGGGGACGCATCGGCACGCACGGGCAGGCCCGCGAGGAATGGTTTTCTTCAATCCATGAAGCGCAAATAGTGCAGGCCAGCAGGATTGCCCGCAAGCAGCGGCGCGGTTATCGCTGAACCGCCCGTGTTTCCAATTTGACAAGTGTAAGGCAACAGGCTACAGTCGGCGGGTGAGGATACGGAACTTCGTCCATAAGGGCCTGAAGAGGCTCTATCTGGAGGACAGCGCGAAGGGGCTGCCTCCGGACGCCGTGGACAAGCTTCGGAAGATGCTGGCATTCCTTCAGGACATGGAGGACGCGGACGAACTGAAAGCCATTTCCGTGTGGAAGGCGCACATGCTGACCGGCAATCGCAGGGGAACATGGAGCCTGCACGTCACGCGCAACTGGCGGCTGACATTCCGTATCGACGCCGCCGAAGGCGAAATCTGCGACGTGAATTATGAGAATTACCACTAGAGCAAAGGAGACTGGCACCATGCGTATGCTGAACCCGCCCCATCCCGGCGATTTCATCCGGACGGAGATCATCGAGCCGCTTGGCCTGTCGGTCACGGCAGCGGCTGACGTGCTTCAGGTTTCGAGGCCGACGCTTTCCAGCCTGCTGAACGGCAAGGCCGACCTGTCCGGAGAAATGGCGTTGCGTATCGAAAAGGCATTCGGCGTGAAGATGGATACGCTCATGCGGATGCAGTCCTCCTATGACATTGCCCGGACCCGCAAGCAGGAAAAGAAAATCCGCGTCCGGCGCTTCCAGCCAGCCGAGGCGCGGCCATGATGCCTTTTTCTCTGGAGAGCGTCGTTCTGGCCTTGCTGTCAGGACTTGTCGGCGCTGTATGCGCTCAGTTGATGGGCACCAGAGCGCAAAAGCAAATGGAGATCAGGCGCACAAAACTTGAAGTGCTGCGGAAGATTGCCGGAAACCGGGCCGCAGTCACGAATCAGCCGATACCCGAACAGCGCGCCCGCTTTTTCGAAGGCTTGAACGAGGTGATGATCGTATTCTCCGACTCGCCCAAGGTGGCGCAAGCCCTGACGGATTACAAAGCGGCCCTCAACACTCCAAACCACAACGACCGAATGATTGCCTTGTTCAAAGCTATCTGCCGGGACGGGGGAATCGATCCCGCCGCCTTCAATGACAGTCTGTTTCTGGAGCCATTCAGCCCGAAGCTGAGCCAGTAATGACGTTCATTCGTTCACGGAAAGCCGGTTGAACAGGCCGTGACGCTCAGGAAGCATTAAAACGGAAGGCCCGTTGCCGCAAACGCTGTGGACAATCCGGAGAGAGTTTTTGCAGACGTGGCAGCGGAGCCGATAAACTCGGGTGTTTGAAGCGTTTCCGCGATTCCGCCGCTTTTCAAGGGCAGGGCAGCCATTACCGAATGACGAATCACCTGTATTACGGCGACAACCTGCATGTGCTCCGGGAGCACGTGAGCAATGACAGCGTTGACCTGATCTATCTGGACCCGCCGTTCAACAGCCAGGCAACGTACAACGTGCTTTTCAGGGGACCGACCGGCGAGAAATCGAAGGCCCAGATCGAGGCGTTCGAGGACACCTGGCACTGGAACGATACGGCGGAAGAAGCTTTCGATCAGGTCATGACCAGCGGCAACAGCGACGTTGCCGAAATGCTTCGTGCCTTGCGCTCCTTTCTCAAGGAAAACGACATGATGGCCTATCTGACCATGATGGCCGTCCGCCTTCTCGAATTGCACCGCATATTGACGCCGACCGGCAGCCTCTACCTGCATTGCGACCCGTCTGCCAGCCACTACCTGAAAATCCTCATGGACGGCATTTTCGGCGGCGAATCCTTCAAAAACGAGATCATCTGGCAACGGACGAACGTCCATAACGACAGCAAAACATGGAGCCGCGTAAGCGACACCATTTTTTTCTATACAAAGAGCAGCGCGTTCACTTGGAACAAACCCTTTGCCCCGCATTCAGATGAGCACATAGCGGCCAAGTATTCGAACATCGATGAAAAGGGCCGCCGCTTCACGCAAAGCGATATGACGAGCCCCGCGCCGCGCCCGAACATGATGTACGACTGGAAGGGTTTTCCATCACCTCCTAATGGATGGCGCTATTCAAAGGAAACGATGCAGCGTCTCGATGAGGAAGGCCGCATATGGTACCCGGTGAACAAAGACGGTTCGCTCGACACCACCAAGCGCCCCCGCCTCAGACGCTATCTCGATGAGATGCCCGGCACGATCCTAGGCAATATCTGGACGGATATTTCTCCCATCAATTCCCAGGCGCAGGAACGGCTTGGCTATCCGACACAGAAGCCGCTGGCCTTGCTGGAGCGCATTATCGCCGCTTCCAGCAACGAAGGCGATGTTGTACTGGACCCGTTTTGCGGCTGCGGCACGGCAGTTCACGCCGCCCAAAAGCTCCGGCGCAAATGGATCGGCATCGACATCACCCACCTTGCCATTTCCCTGATCGAGAAGCGTTTGAACGACGCTTTTCCCGGCATCAAATACGAGGTGCACGGCACGCCCAAAGACCTTGACGGAGCGCGGGCGCTTGCCATGCAGGATAAATATCAATTCCAGTGGTGGGCCGTCTCGCTTGTCAACGCCGTGCCGTACGGCGGCAAGAAGAAGGGCGCGGACAGCGGAATCGACGGCCATATTTATTTCAAGCCCGACGGCAAAACGACCGAGAAGGCCATCGTTTCGGTGAAGGGCGGCGATAACGTCAGCGTCGCCATGGTGCGCGACCTGGCCCATGTCGTGGACCGCGAAAAAGCCAAGATCGGCGTGTTCATCACGCTTTCCCCGCCGACGAAGCCCATGGAAACCGAGGCCGTGAAAACGGGCTTTTACCAGACCGACTACGGCAAATATCCGAAAGTTCAGATCCTCACCATAGACGAGCTTTTCAAGGGCAAGAAACCCCACATTCCGCTTGTCGATTCCAGTGTTTTCAAGAAGGCCGAGCGGGAAACGACCAGTCAGCAGGACAGGCTGTTCTGACAGCTACAACGGAGGAAGGGAAGCAAATGAAAAATCTCAGGGTCATAGATCAGGCGGGCAACGGCACCGACTACGAAACGGAGCATGTGCCGCGTATCGGAGAGCGCATCATGCTGGAGTACGGCATCGGAAGCGAACCCGTCAGGCCGCGCTATTTCCGGGTCAAGGACGTGATGTACAAGCTCCAGAACGGCACCGACGGTCAAGCTGCAATCCTGATCGAGGAAGAAGAAAACCCGCAACACTGGCCGGACTGAGAAGGCCGCTATTGTTTGGCCGTATCTTGCGATTTTGCAACTTCCCGTGCATCGCGCAGCACGCGGCGCAGCATCTTCAGGACAGGGGAATCCGACCGGCCAAAATTGAGCTTGCGGATTTCGGCACCGGCCAGGCGCAGGGCGGCGCGCAGCTCGTCATGCGACCTCAAAAGGTCCGATTTGGCCATAGGGAGAGAGTGGCCGGAAGCCGCTCGAATTCTCAGCCCGCCTTCTTCAACCGCACGCCCGGCTGACCGCCGTTCAGGAATTCCAGCCCGGCTTTTTCGAGGGCGGCGATCACCTTCAGCAGCGTTGCGGTTTGCGAGCCTATGGGACCGTCGAAGGATTCCATGCGCCGTATCGTGCCGATTGCGACCTTCGCTTTTTTGGCGAGCGTTATCTGTTCCCACCCCAAGAGAGCGCGCGCCGCCCGCAACTGCCTGCCGATGATGAGATTCAATGTAAAACGCTAGCAGGGAAGGAGTTAGCAGGCAATTAATTAGCTTTCAAAATCAAATATTTGATTCTCATAACCAAGTTTGAGATGATTCGGATTAGCCCCTGAATTGGGGTCAGGTCCGGTTTGTGACGGCATCGAAACAGTTTTTCAAGGCGGCGGCACTCAGCTCAGAGTCCGCCGTTTTTGCTTTTCAGGCCGGTCCGGAAAAGGAGATTTGAAATTTATGGGATGGGTCAACCAGTCCCCGGACAAGCCCCTTGAATGGTGGATCAGCAAGCGGATCGAGGATTGCACGCCCTGGGGCATGGCGGGATATATCGAGCGGACGTGCCGGGAAAGCACCGCAAGGCTGCAACAGGAGAGCGAACGCGCGGACAGGGAGGCGGAGGCCAGGCGTCTGCGGAAAGGCAAATCGGGCGGCATGTCCATCTGGTCGATATTGTTCTGGCTTTTCGTCGCGTTTCTGATTTTCGGGAACAACGGCAACGGCCAGACGGCAACGAAGGATGAGCCGAAAAAACAGGCAGCCGCGGCTAAACTCACGGAGCAGAAAAAAACAGCGCCGCAGGATGACGCCATGGCGAAGCGCCGGGCCGTCGCGGCGCTCGCCATGAAGGACCGCGTTGAGGCGGGCGGACCGGCGAATGCGAACCTTGCGCCCGTCAAGCAGGATGCGTTCGAAGTCCTGGTCAAGCATCTGCTCCAGCAAATGATCTACCGCATGAAGAATCCGCCGAAGACGGAAGCCGAGCGGACCGCCGAGCAGCAGGTGCTCGATCAGTGGCAGGAGGCGATAGAGAGCAACCGGATGATTTCCCGAAATGCCTGCCTCATGGCCCAGAAATCGTACAATCCGCTTCTGTGCCCGGATTGACGGCGGCAGCGGAACAGGGATATCGGAAACACGGGGCGGCGCGGACGGGATAAGTAACGCTAAGTTCACGCCGCCCTTTTCTTGCCCATGAAGTTTTTTGCAATGCTGGCGCTCGCGGCGCTGTTCATTCTCTGGCAAGCCTCGCAAAATGGACGCTATGCCATGACCGATTGCGGCGCCCAGAACCGGCGACGTGTGGACGCAGGACCAGAGCGGCAGATGGACGGTCCAGCATATCCGCAGGTAAGCGGTTTTTTCCCTTCCGGGAAATAACTATCCACAGCCGGGAAGGGAAGAGGCCATGCATCCGCCTTGCCCGCAGCTCCGTCCCGTGCTACCCGATTCCGTTATGCAAATCCATTGGTGATCCGCGCATGGCCCTCAAATACGGCAAGGAACCCTCGAAACGAGAGATCGGCAAATTCAAGCGCAGCACGACGGCGGCAAAGACGGCAGCGAAGCCGGACCGGACCAAGGTTCACGTTCCCGGCAGCTTCAATGAGGAGCAGGCCGCTTTCATTTTCTCGGCTTTCGTGGCCGAGCTTCAGAACCGCTCGATTGCCAAAATCTCAGGGATTTCGATCTATTTTGAAGCTTATGACCGGCACGGCAACCGGGTCATCTTCACGGACAAGGAGGGCAGGCCGACCGATACCTTGCCGCTCCGGATGCCGTCCCCCGTGCAGCGCGAAGCCAGGAAAGCTTTCAGCCGATGAGCGCCGACGATGACCAGGAACGCCGTCTTGAATTTCTGGAGTGGCAGCGCCGCAACGAAATCAGCGCCGAGGAACACCGGCGCAAGATGCGCTTCGATGCCGACGCCAAAAAACACAAATGGACCGGCTGTTTCACAGGACCGGACGGCAGCACCATGTTCTTCCGCGACGGCTTGCGCCACCGGGAGGACGGCCCGGCGATCATCGCTCCGGACGGCGGGCGTTACTGGTATTACAACGGCCAGCCGCACCGGGAAGGGGGACCGGCTTTCGAGGAAGCGGACGGATGCCTGTCATGGTTCCGGCATGGAAAGCTGCACCGGGAGGACGGCCCGGCCATGGTGATGCCGAACGGCAGGGAGCGCTATTTCATCAACGGCGAACCTCTTGAGGACATCAAGGCCCGCGCGCATTGAACGGCAGGAATGGCAATGCAAAGAGAAGGCACTGATCGATTACAGCCGGACCGCGCTGACGCTCGTTAGCGGGTCAGGTCAGGAGCAGGAGGGTTCAGTCCCGACGGCGTTTGGGCAGCGCGGGCGCTACGTTCCTCCAACAGACGGCTCATCGCTTCATCGCCGGTTGATTGCGCCAGCCAGATCATCGCGCCGCCCCGTCCATTCGGGTCCGCGCCCTTCTCCAGCAGCAGCGCCGCCATTGCGGTGTCATGCGCACGTACTGCCGTAAAGAGCGGCAACCCGTTCTCGATGTTAGGATCTGCCCCTTTGCCGAGAAGAAGCCCGGCCATGCCGGTATCGCCTTTGGCCACAGCCAGGCGCAGCGGCCAGCCCCGGCTGGCTTCTATTTCGGCCAATTGTCCTGGCAGGCGTTTCACCAACTCTAGCATCTGAGGGACATCGTCGCAGTGGGCGACCAGTCCAAAATGCTCCGGCGCATTCGGGTCGGCGCCAAGCGCAAGCAGAAACCGGGCGTGCCAGAGTTCCTCCAGGTAAACTGCAACAATCAACTTCCGGTTCAGTTTTTCAAGGCCGAGCGGTCCGCCTACTGCCTCAAAGATACAGTCGATCCCCATCAGCATCTGGTTGAAACCAGATTTCGGGTCTTCCAGACCTTTCACAATTCGCGTTCTGGCCTTGTCCAGCAGGCGCAACGGCGCAGCCGCCATATCGAAACAATCCCTGATCTTCAACATTGCGCTCTCCAACGATTCGGGTTGGAAATTCCTACATCCACTTCGCGCTTATGTCAACAAATCCGGGCGTGCCGTCATGAATGACGGTCAGGCTCTACTCCGTCCCGGCAGGCCGTGACTCCGCCGAGCCGCCAAACGGCGTCTCGGCCCATGCGGGTGACGATCCTTCACGCAAAAAACAAGACAAGGGCTAAGGGACCGCCGGTCCCTCGCGCGGGCAAGCGCAAAGCTGCGAAGAGATCGTTGCTTTCCGGGTCCCCGCCCATAAAGCCAGACGATCTTTCGCATTTTGACGCTTATGCCCTTGCTACCCCCCTGTTCTCGGCGAAGGCCAAGGGTGCAGCAGCACGCACGCTTCGCGTGACGGTGCTGAAGCACCCGAAAACCAAAACAGAAAGGAAAACTACCATGACTGCCAAAAACAAACCGGCACTCGCCGCCTATGTCGTCGAGGAATATCAGTCCGGCAAGGAAATCAAAAGCCAGTGGACCCGTGTCGGTTCGGCCTGGCCGCACGAGGACCAGGACGGCTTCACCATCCGCATCAGGCCCGGCCTTGCCGTCAGCGGCAGGATCATCGTCCGTCCGCCGCTCCCGCTCAGGAGCGATGACGAAACCGCGACCCTCGAAGCGCAATGACCTGACCAGCGGCGGGCTGTTCTCACGGCCCGCCGTTCCTTCAACCCCTTTCATATCGGAGATCCACCAATGACGAAAACACTGAAGCGGGAAGACCTCGCGCAATTCACCGGCACCGGGAAATGGTATCGGCACGGCCTCAATCGAAACGTGCTGTACACGGACGGCGCAAAATACGTTGCCGAAGCGGGCGGAGCCTATTGGTTGCTCGATGAAATCGCGCTTCTTCAGCGCTACGACAAAGCCGTTGCCGCCGAAGAGTTTCAGGTCTGGAAACTGACAGTGCGGCCCGGCAACACCGCCACGCTTCAATGCGAGGACGGCAATTACAACGTCGTTTTCAGCAAGGAAATCGAGTTCACCGATTTCCCGCTGCCTGAAATCACGCTCTGGTTCGCAAACGGCGTGATCTACCTGCCGAGCGAGCACTAAAAGCACCGGCGGCGGGCTATTCACCGGCCCGCCGTTTCCACCCAACCCCAACATCTTCTTGAAAGGATCACCAATGACGACTGTATTCACCAAGGAAACCGACCCGTACACGGAGCGCTATTTTTCCGATCTGGAAAGCGCCCTGTTTTCCAGAGCCATCGCCAACAGCGGAGCCGACCTTCCCCCGGAACGGCACAAGGCCCTGCTCCGCCAGTGGCTTCTCGGAACGTTCAACGCTTCCTCTCACGACACAGGCGGCGCGATTTCCGGCACCGGGGAAATGCAATGGATCGCCAACGGCGATGAAATACGCCTTCTCTACAATGGCCCCGGCGGAGTAACCTGTCATCTTGCCCGCATCTACCCGCAGCCGGACCAGACATGGGCGGCCATTGTCGTCGCAGGCGTGAGGGACGATCCCTATTCGGCAATGGCCGCCGCAGAATGGGCTGTTTCCAGACTGGCGGCATAACGCGAAAGACGGCGGGCAACACCCGCCCGCCGTCTCTCTCTTGAAAGGAATTCGACTATGACACGAAACCGGGGAAAACGCCAACCCGCAGTCAGCTTTTAAAGTCGCAGCCGTTCCTTTACCGCAATTCGGACGGACACATGCCGGGCGAGGTTTTCTCACCGGCAAGGCGCACGAATTTTTCCACCTCATAGCAGGCCGGACGCCATCTGTCCTCTGTGTTCAGATCCCCGCTCACCTGCCTTGTGATCTTTTCAGCGAGCGCGGGCATCGACGCGGCCAGTTCCGGAATTCTTCGCGGCACGCTCCGGCTGACGTTCAGCATTCCGCGCAGCCGCCACGCATCGCGCCTTGCGTCTCGCGGGTTGTCGAAATCGTTCACGAAGGCATGAAGCCGCGCCATCGCACGGGCGAGAATTACAGTGCCGTCATCCCCGGCATTCGCGGCACCGGCAAACAGCAGCGCGGAACATAGCCAGCTTGCGCGTTTCATGGTCATTCCCTCATTTTCGTTTTTTCAGAAATCCCTGCCGTGACCGCCCCGGTCGTGACCGTCGCGGTCGAAAAGATCGCCTTGTAAACGCGATTGTTCCCGGTCGATCAACTCGGCCACCGGATCAGGCCGTATGCGCGCCCGCCGCTCCGCCTCTTCCCTTTCTGCGGTTTCGATGACGTGCAGAATCATATCGCGCAGCTGGTGGTTTTCTATGGCAAGCCGACAGGCTTCCTCGGTGCCATAGACTGTCTTCTCGATTTCCTGTTCGCCATCCCTGATGATCCATTTGCCAGCGTTCTCGCCGTAGGCGTCGCGGTCGTTTGCAAGCTGGAAGGGGATGAGGCCGGTCCTGTAGGGTGTTGCGCCGCGTTTCATGTCAGACCGCCTTTCCATCCCGGCTCGTTACGGCGGACGCGCTCGATCTCGGCAAGGTATTCGTTCGCCATGCTGACGGCAAGCCGGGGATCGCCGCTGTTTTTCGCGGACGATATGAAGCGCCGATAGGCGGCGATCAGTTCTGTCCGCGTGAAATCATCCTCGGGCAGGCCGAGAAAGAACACCGCTTCCTTGTACCGTGCGGGTCGTGAAGGCTCTGCCGCTTGCGGCTCCCACTGCGGCACCGGCTCTTCCTTTTCGGGCGAGGGCCTGTTTTCAAGCGGCTCCCCCGTTTCCAGGTCGCTTAAAAGGTCTTTCTTCCATGCGAGCGCCGCGACTAGAGCCGCCATGGTGACAGCCGCCGACCGCTCTTCGGCGGTTTCGCGGCTCATCAGCAGTCCGCCGATTGCGCTCAGGATCGAAGCAAGCAGGACAGCGCCGAACATCAGCCCGGCAGCCGTCTTGCCGGTCATTGACCGGGAACGGAAATACGCCCAGTACGCAAACCCGCTCAAGAATCCTGTCCCGTCCGCGGTGCTTTCCTTCAGGCCGATCCCGCGCATCGCGCCGATGCTGAGGCCGGTCAGCATGAAGATGGAGAGCAGCATCAGCCAGTCCACGTTTTTCCAGTCCTTCAGCCAGTCAAAATCCTTTGCAACGTCAAATCCCGCGCGCGCCATAATGTTTTTCCTTCCCTATCGCCCTTCCATTCCTGCGTGACCCGCGAGCATGTGAGCGTTCTTTCTTCGAAACAGCAGGCCCCGCCACGCGAGATACGCCGCAAGGCCGAAGAAGCCGAGCACGAACCCGGCATCACCGGCTTTGCCGTCAGGCATGACGAAGGCCAGCAGCCAGTGGAGCGCCGTTATGCCGCAGACCGAGACGACCGAAGCAAAGAACAGGTCTTCCCCGGACAGGCGGATGCGGCGCGCATAAATCAGCATGGAAGCGATCAGCGGCAGGACGACGGCCAGCCGGGGATTGCCCGTGATTCCGGCCCTTTCGCAGAGCACGCCCATGAGCCCCGCGACGATGAACATCCCGGCAGCCATCCCCGCAACGTCAAGAATTTTGAGCAGCAAGCGTTTCATCGCAGGCCTGCCAGTTTTCTTAAGCAGGGGTGTTCCGTGACCCAGACCTTGTTGACAATCGAAAACGGCTGTCCTTCCGGCCCGCAACACCCGCGCCGGAAGACGATTTTTTTCTGCGGGTCCATCGTTGCGATTTCATGGGGGCGCATCCATGGCCGCTCTGCAACCGAATAGGACACGGTTTCCGTGCGTGACGTGGTTTCCTGCTCCGGCCTGGTCCCGTCCGCGCTTTGATGCTGGATGGAATCCGCAACGGTGAGCGAGCGGGTTTCGACATCCCGCGTTCCCATCTTTTTCGAGAAATACTCGCAGCCGGTATTGTCCGAGATGTTGAAGACCTCGATTCCGCCGCAATTGCCGATCATGGTTTCGCGCCCGGCCTGGCCGTACACATCGTCAAGCTGACTCAGCGTCTGCAAAATTCCCCACATTTTCACGGAAGCCCCGCGCGCAAGGCCGAAGGCCGTTTTTATGCTTTCGAGATAGCCGAGATGGGCGGCTTCATCGAGCACGAACAGCGCCGGCAATGCCGGCGCGTTCGTCCCGTTCATCGCCCCCAGCATCCGGCCCAGCGCGTCGCCGACCAGCAGCCGCAGCCAGCGCGAAAACGTATGCAGGTATCGCACCGGCAGCACGGCATAAACGCTCATCTTGCCTTTGCGAAGGTCCGCGAAATCAAGGCCGGGCGACGTTGAGGCGAGGCTTCTTGCGATGCGCGGGTCGTCCAGCCAGGCAAGGTTCGCCTGCAAGGTTGACCAGACCGCCGGGCCTTCCCGGTCCCCTTTGCCGCGCATCCGCAAGGCGAGGCGCTGAATGAGGCCGTCATAGGCCGGGTTTTCCATCATCTGGCCTTTTGTTTCCTTGTCCCCGATCAGGGCGGTTGGCGCGCAGGCGATCTTGTTGATCGTCCCCAGATTGCGCCGCCCCTCGAAGGCGGGCCATGAGCACACATGCAGAATCGCCGCCTTGAGCAGCGCCTGGGATTCATCGGAGAAATGCCGGTTTTCTCCGTTGCCCTCGCGCATGATGATGCTGTCGGCAAGACCGTCCGCCTGCGTGATCCCGGCATCGCCCGGATCGATGAAATCGAGCGGGTTGTAGCACGCGGGCTTTTCCGCGCCGGTTTCCCCGAACGGATCGAGCGCATGGACCGACTGACCCATGCGCCCGCGCGCCTTCGCCGTCCAGTGGTGGTTCTCTCCCTTTACATCGATCACGAACACCGACGCTTTCGGCCCGTAGGTCAGCAGATTGGGAATGACGCTCGTGAGATTTTTTCCCGCGCCGGTGCTGGCGAAGGACAGGATATGGCCGCTGTCATCGACGCCGAGCGTCATGCCGTCATCGGTTTTTCCAAAATTGATGCGTTCAGACACACTTCACCTCTTTCATTCCGTTCAATCGCTTCAGGGGTTGCATGGCTTCATGGAAGCCCGCGAAGCCATGCCGGTTTTTCAGGACAGCAGATCGTCCAGACTTGCAGGCGGGCTGTCGCTCAGATAATCCGCGACCACGTTTTTAGCGGGGTATCCGTTCCTGGCTCTTTCGATGCCGAGCCTCAGCTTGCCCTGTTTGCCGACAAAATCATCGTTGGACAGGACGCCGGTTTCGTATTTCTCCAGCAGGCCGCAGGCGGCGCAGGCATGGCGCAGTTTTTCCGGAACCTCATCCAGCAGGTAATCCGGCAGAGTCCTGGCAACGCCGTCGCCGTTGCTCACCCTGATTTTGAGTTCGATCATCGGATGACCGGCCTTGCTGATCTTTTCGCAGGCGTCCAGAACTTCGAAGTCATAGACGCCTTTTTTCCAGAGCTTGCTGTCCGCAATCTCTTCTTCCGTTCGCGGTGTGAAATTCATAAAAATTTTTCTCTCTTTCCTGTTTGTTCTTTCTCACCAGTCCCGAGACTTGCCGCTGTCCGGCCTGGCATCGTCTTTGCCTTTGTCCTTGCGTTCATCGGGCTTTTTCTTCAGCGCTCCGTCCTCGTCCACAGGACCGGGACGGCGGCGCACGTTTCTAATCACGCCGATCAGCGCCAGAAACTTGATGAGCAGCCAGTGGCCGATCAGGACGCAGAACGCGGCGATGAACCATTCGCCGCCGAGGTAAAAGCAACCGGCGATGCAGACGCTCCAGTGCAGCAGCTTCAGCCGTATCAGGAACATCTCGTGATAGACACCGGCCTTCATCGGATGACAGAGAATCTGCCATTGCCCGGCGCGGATTTGTTTGATTGCGTATCGAAGGGAAAGAAACGCTATGCCGCCATGAACGACCAGACCGGCGGCAAGCGGATCATTAAGGATATAGCTGTAGGGTGCCAATTCGCCTCCTCACCAAGCTGCTGGAGCTAAACTGCCTCCCACGTCGCGTACCGCCCCGCCTTCTCAAGCGCGAGCGGCCATGAGGACCATTCGAACTGGTTGCCATGCCGCCATGGACGAGCGTCCCGGCGCACAGCGCGTTTTCAAACAGGAAGGACTGCATTTTCGCCCTTGCCCCCTTTCGGAACCTCGGGAGACCGTTGCCCGCCTCTGCCGATGGTTCACTTGCCTGTTTGCAAAAGGAAGCTTAAGAGCGATTCACCAAGGCTTGATAATCACGTCGCCATGACATTCAACCTCTAAAGACACTGACGGTAAAACCGGCTGTCTGGATTCGCGCATCTTCTTTGCCGGTTTTTTGCCCGCCCATGCGACGTTATGCTTGCACGCTTCCTGCCATCGCAAAACTTCAGAACGCACCACGGACGATCCTGGCGGCTTTGCCGCCATGCCCGGTTATTGAAAATGCTGGACAGATTTGCGGTTTTCCGGCAGAGTCCTCTGAACCACAACTTGAACAGGGGACGGCCATGGAGCTTATGGAGAATTTTGCGAAGACGCAGGAAGTGCTGATGTTTGCAGCGATGAACGGCGAAACGGAACTGGTCAGGAAACATCTCGAAGCCTTTACCGCCGCAGCACAGGAGGCACTGGCTTATGCAGTGCCACGGGGCCAGACCGAAACCGAGAACGTCCTGCGCGCGTGGCTAAAAGAGCACGCGCCGCAACAGCTTGCCGCTGTCGCTCCGGCGGCAGAGCTTTTAAAGGCGCATGACGTGAAGCATTACCGCGTGTAAAGCGCCGTACCGCCCGTTGTCCCTTCCATCAGCACGCCCGCATATACGGCTTGGCTAATCTGTTTCTGATTCGCCCCCCGCCGTGTTTTTCATCCGCGATTCCGGCCAATCGCAGAGCCGTTGCATACGGTCGTATTCTTTCCCTATTGCCCCCGCCCCCGCCCGTGTTTCCCGGCCTCAGGTGGCAGCCAGCGTGAAGAGCGGTTTACGAAATCGCAAGCCGCTCTTCACTTATCAACAGCGGAATCGCGCAGGTTGCAACGGCTTTGTTGCACTGCACGTCGGGGTAGTTAGGATGACGCCGCAGGGTGAACGCGAGATGTGCCTTTTGTGGCCACAAAAACCCGCTGACGCGGTTTTTTGATCCGCCAAGAGGCGGATGCACAAAAGGCTTTCTCGCAAAGGGAGACACCTTGCAGGTTTCTCCCGTTTGATCCCTCTTCCGCGATTGCGGCCCGCGCCGGTTCCCGCCGACGCCCGCAATGCAAGAACGAAAGGAGCGCGTGCAAGAATCATGCCCCGGCCACCGAAGGACGATGACGGCGAGTGCGTCATCAAGTTCCGATGCAGCCGCGAGGTCCGCGCTTGCATCGAGGCGAACGCGAAAGCGGCGGGCCGGACCGTGAGCGCCTTTCTCCGTCATATCGGGCAGCATGGCCATATCGTCTCGATGGAGGTTGCCGGGGCCGCGCTCGAAGAAGTGCGGCGGCAGGGCAACAACGCAAATCAGTTCGCCCGTGTCGCCAACGCCACCGGCGAGCTTCGCGCCGAGGCCGCGATCCTTGCCTTGCGAGACGATTTGCGGACAGCGTGGCGGGCGCTGATCGAGATCATGACGGGAAGGCGGCGCACGTAAGGCCGGTATGATTCCCCGCGTCCATGCCCCGCGCAGCAACCTTCCCGGGACATGGGCCTATCTCTCGAACGACACGGAGCGCGTTGCCTGGACCCATGTTCTGAACATTGACATTGACGATGCGGATGACGCCGTGCGCTTCATGATGGAGCACCGCGACCTGATCAATGCCGAGAAGCGCGCCGGGGGGCGCAGGGGCAAGCAGATCGAGAACGCCTTCCTGCATTTCAGCCACTCGCGCCATCCGGGACAGGAGCCGCTTACGCCGGAGCAATGGCACGCCAAGGCGCAAAGCTGGCTCAATGAAATGGGCCTTGGCCACCATTACGCCGTGCTTGCCGGGCATAACGACGAGCCGCAGGACCACATGCACGGCGTCGTCAGCCTGATCGATCCGAATACCGGCAAGCTCAACAAGAAGGCGGTTTCCAACATTCAGCTGAAATCATCAAGGTGGGCGCAGCGGGAAGAGGAGATGGACGGCGAAATCCGTTGCCATGTCCGCGTGGAAAACAACGCCCGCAGGGACAACGGCGAGTTCGTCAAATACCGCGAGACGGATGAACTGAAGCCGCTGATGACCCGGCTCTACCGTCAGGCCGACAGCGGCAGGGCCTTCTCCGCCGCCGTTGCCGAGCACGGCTTTGCGCTCGCGGAAGACAGGCGCATCGTGCTGATCGGGCCGGACGGGAAAATATACAGCCTGTTCCGCCAGATCGAGGGCGCGAAGGCCAGGGAGATCAGGGCGAAGCTGGCGGACCTGGACTTGCCGGATATTGACGAGGCGCGCGAACAGCAGGAGCGCGCGGGCGCGGGCAATAGGGAAAGAAGCCAGTCTTCGGTCAACGGTCCTCAGTCATCGGAAACGCAACACCGGAAACCGCATACCGACGACCGGCGACTGAAAACCGATGACTGGATCGACCGCGACCGGGCCGAGCGGGAATGGCAGGACAAGCTTGATAAAGCCGCCATCGCCTATGCGGCAACCGAAAAGATACGGCAGCGCCGGGAAGCGGCGCGCAGCAGGGCCGAGATCGACGCCGCCTATAAAATCAACGCCGTCCAGTCCCGGCACCATGCCGAGCTTGCGCGCCTCTATTCCTATAACCAGAAGGAGCGGGATGCAACCACCGCGAAACTCGAAGGGCAATACGGACCCGATGAACGCAGGCTTTCCCGCGAGATTGCCGCCCTTGAAAACACCCTGAGAACCCGAGGCCGGATCAGACGGGCATGGCTCTCATTCACCGGCCAGCTTGAGCGCGAACAGCGGGAACTGGACAACAAGCGCAAATCCCTGGCCATCATTCAGTGGCGCAGGCAGGAGGCCATGGACGCGCTTGAGAAGAAGCTGACGGTGCGCGGGGACGCCATCAAAAACCGGCAGGCCACCGAGCGCCGGGAGATCGAGCGGGAGTACGGCCAGGCGCAGGCCCCGCCCCGCGCCCGAGATCCGCTTGACCAGCTTCTTGAAAACGAAATCAGATCCATAGAGCAGCGCGAACTGGACCGGGACCGCAACCCCGACTGGCAGCGGGACGGGCCGGACCTGGACCTGTAAAAACCTTTGCCGCAGGGCCGTGTGTTCCAAGCTCCCTTGGGGGAAAAGTTTCTTTCCTCCGTCGCAGGAGATATCTATACTTCGCCTGCTTGCAAAGCATCCGGCAGGCGGCCCCCCGGGGACAACGGTGGAAAGGTCGTCTGCCGGACCGGAGCTTCGGACCACACGGCGACCATTCAGCATCCATCCCACTGATAAGGCTTTCCTTAACGGTTTTTCCGGCATACTATCCGAATCGGGTTCGGCAAGTTTCGAGAACCCGCGAATAGGGAGCCCAAAATGCCGCGACTGGTAGCCGGACTGTTTCTGTTGGTGTTTGCTACCGCTCTTCCAGTCGCGGCAGCCATTGCCGCTGATGAGCAGCCCTTTCAACGGCCAGAGGCTTCAAAGACGGAACGCGATAAACCCGAAATCGTCATCGACGAAACGACCAACACAATTAGCGTTCTGATCGGCGGCAGGGAAATCCTCGCCATCGATGCCAAGGGCCTGCATGTGAATGGCAACATCGACTATACCGGAGCGCTTACCGACACTGCGGGGCCATACGATGCCAAAAAATAGGCTATGTATCGCCTTACTCAGCGCCGTTTCAATACTGGCGATTTATCCGACTTCCGCACAGATCAGCAGTGATACTTGGGGGCAGGGCGGCATCCGCGTTGGCGATTCCACAACCACATGCAATGCCAGCGCCGAAGGCGCGATCCGCTATAACGACACCACGAACGTCCATCAGTTTTGCAACGGAACTGCATGGGCAAATATCAACAGCGGCGCGACCGCCACGCCCGCCGGAAGCAGCGGACAGGTGCAGTTCAATGACTCGGGAAGCTTCGGGGCATCGGGAAATCTGTTCTGGGATAACACAAATGCCCGCCTTGGCATCGGAACAGCGACGCCCGGCGATCAACTGGAAATCCAAAAAAACGACAGCGCCCTCACCACGGCGCTTTATCTCCATAACACCAATGCTTCTCCCGTGAACAACACCGGTCTGAGAATTCGGATGGCCCCGTATGATCCCAGCTTCGGGGCACCCGTCGATATCGGATCGATTTGGAAGAATAACGGGGATGGCGGCGGCCTCAGGAATCATTTCTGGATCGGCGCAAATGGGGCCACCGACGCCCTTCATTTCAACCTGAATACGAGCTATGCCGGTATTTGGACCAGCGTGCCCACCAAGGATCTTTCATTAGGCGGAAACACTTCCAGAACAATTTGGCTGGAACGTCACACGACGGCCAATACTGCGGGCAACAATCTGACAGTTCAGGCGGGCGGCGCGACTTCGGGCGCGACAGACAAGAATGGCGGCAACTTGGTCCTGTCCGGCGGCATTGCGACCGGCACGGGGCGTTCGGACATTTTGTTTTATGGGGCGGCGTCCGGGACTTCAGGGACTACCGACAGAACGCCTGGCGAAGTCATGCGAGTTACGGGCGTTGGCAACGTCGGCATCGGCACGACGAACCCCTATACAAAGCTGGAAGTGAACGGGACGGTGAAGATTGGCGACGGCGGAGAGACTTGCGGTGCGAACTATACGGGCGGCATTCGTTATAGCGGCGGCAATATGCAATATTGCAATGGAACCGCTTGGACAACGCTCGGCGCGGCGGGAACTGTGGCGCTTTCCAGCATCACGGCGGCATCGGCGAATAATACCATCGCGAACGGTGCATGGAACCAGGTCTGGAACTGGCAATTGACGGGTGCGGAAATAGGAATGCTGGTTTCCGAAAACGCAGCATCGACGGGCGGCAATAACGATCAGGCCCTGATGGAGGTCGCGAACGCCGTAAATTCCACCTCCATTCCCTTCATCGTGGGCAATCAGGGCAATGCGCTGTCGTTTATCGTCGCAGACGACAATCCCGACCCGACGCCGTTCGTTATCGACGCATCGGGCAACGTCGGCATCGGCACGACAGGCCCCACGGCAAAGCTTGAGGTTCAAGGCACGGAACCACAACTCTCTGTCACCGCGACCGGCAGCAATAAAGCCTATATTTATCTGAACAAGCCAGATGACAACTCCGAGGCCGGACTGATGTTCAGAACAGGCGGAACGAACACATGGACCATCTTCAGCGACAATGCAACTGGCAATCCCGGCGATCTCGAAATCGTGGCGGCTTCGTTGGACACCGATCCCAATCCGCGAATACGGCTTCCGGTCGGTAACAAAAACGTTTTGCTGGCCTTGAGCGGCGGCAATGTTGGCATAGGGGCAACGAGCCCGGCCAGCAAATTTGTCGTCGCGCCTCCCGCTGCGGAAACGATTGCCGCCGCCGCGACGATCACCGCTGACGCCTGCGGCACGGTCAAGAAGATTACAGCTTCAGGGGCAGTCACGACCAACACAACGAATACGTTTACCTCTCCGACATCCTCCTATGACGGTTGCTGCATGGATGTTCTCAATGCTGGAGCGAACAATATTACGCTGGACGCCAACGCAAAATTCAAGACTGCCGGAGCCGCTGATCAGATTCTCGGCCAATATGACATGACCCGCGTCTGCTCCGATGGCACGAACTGGTATCAGGCTCACGCCATATCAGCGAATCAGTGAATTACCACTCTCACCCAAAGCGTGGATCATCCAGCCTTCTTCCTAGAGCCTGGTGGCGGCAGGCGGCGGACACATGGAAACCGTAAATCCCCGGCCTCGACATCGCGATTGTTTCTGGCCATATTTTCTTTGACATAAGTTCCTCAATTCCAGTACTGTTCATCGAGCTTTATCAATAAAAACACGGAAACCCGCTACCCAGAATGAAAAGATCATCTCGCGTGTTCATGGTGGCCGCGCTCGCGCTTCGCCGCTTCCGCCCGCATCCCTGAGGCGTGAGGGCGCTCCCCGACAATCCCTGAAAGTCGGAGCGGCCTCTTATCTCAGCGGCACCAGTTAAACCGTTCCGCGATTTTCCTTGCCATAACATGCAGGACTGAATAACGTATACGGATCATTAACCAGACAATTTTTGGAGCAGTCGTCATGGCAGCCGGTTCGCGCGCAATAGCAGGCATATTCTCGAAAATCGTTCATACGGTCACGGCGGAAGGCATAGGAGAGTTCCGCGACATCGTGAACGATGACGACGCCTTGTCCCGGTTTTTCGGCAATCCCTCCGGGGCCGTCGAGTTTCTGGAGGCCCTGACGAACTCCGGACCGGAAGCCGCCGCGCTCGCGGCAAAAGCGCTTGCCGTGCCGGATGCGGTCTTTGCCTTGTCGGAGAACGGGCAGGCGGACGCGGTTCAAGCCTTGCAGAGGCGTTTGCAGGACCAGACGGCCAGCATCGCAACATTTAAACTGACCGAAATCTCACCGCGCTAAAACGACACAGTAGTGGTTTTCCTTTCATCCGATAGCCGACCCTGCTATAAAACAGGCAGCCGCCGAGAGACTAGCCCCCCCGTTATTGCAATTGCAGGTTGCCGGGCATGACCGGCAAGACAGAGCAATGCATCAAGCGGCTTCAGCGAACCGTAAACAATCTTTTGCGGGACGGCATTGATCCTGTTTCCCTCATGGTGTCACTGGCATTCGTCGCTATCGACTTTGCCGACCGGGACGAACGCCACGCCGTCACCCACATTGAAAGCCTGCCCGTATTCCCGAAGCAGCCGCGCAAGCGCGAGGCGCGCGCAATTATGTTCAAGGCGCGGGATGAACCGTCGGGACGGCTGTTTTGCGTAACCGCTTCCGGTTTTCTTCAAGACCAACTACGTTGCCCCCGACTTTCAGATTGTCGGGGAGCGCGGTGACCCCCGTGTTCTTGAGAAAGAGATCGCCCCCGACTTTCAGATTGTCGGGCAGCGTCGTGACGCCCGTCCCGCTGAGATAGAGGCCTTCCCCGACTTCCAGATTGTCCGGCAGCGCGGTGACGCGCGTGTTGCTGAGATAGAGGAAGCCCCCGACTTTCAGATTGTCGGGGAGCGCGGTGACGCGCGTGTTCCCGAGATAAAGGCTCCCCCCGACTTTCAGATTGTCTGGAAGCACGGTGACGTCCGTGTTCATGAGATCGAGGTCGCCCTCAATCCGGATTTCTTTGTTTCCTTTTACAACCTCGTTGTACAGTTCTACGATCCCAGCCATCGTGCTTTTTTCTCCCTGTCCGTTCGGCATGTCACAATCCGCTTACCCTAGAGCACGCGCATTGTTATGGCAAGGAAAAACGACGAGCCCCGATTAAACACTTCTCTAATCGGGTTTGAGTCAAGTTCTTTTTTCCTTCTCCGGCATCCGGGGCATCTGGGCAGGTAACATGCTTCTCTAGTCCTGCATAATGGCCCATGGTCGTTCTCCTTTGCTACATGGTTCGTTGAAACCGCTTATTAGCACGGAGAACGACCACTTTCTTGTTGAGTTTTTGACTCAAACCCGATTACAGGATCTATTGATATTCTGTCTCTTGCCGGGCAAAGACAAGCCGTGGCAGTATCCCGGCATGACCAATACAACCGATATGAAGATCAGGTCTCCTGTGACGGACGATGTTCCGGGAGTTATAGAAGTTGTTGGCTCTTGCAAACCATCTCTTCTGGTTTACCGCCCTTACTACTATTGGATGAATATCAGGTACTTCGCGGATACCTGTGCGGTCGCAGAGCATCACGGACATATCATAGGGTGGTGTTCGATTATATCTGCACCACGGAATAGATTCTTTCTCCATCAACTCGGGGTGAAACCAGATTATCGCGGGCAGAAGGTGGCGTTCCGGCTGGTTCAACATCTTCTGAGGGTTCTTACGGCCAAAGGCGATATTGACTTGGAACTGACGATTGAGCGCAACAACACAAGGGGACAAGTATTCTTTGCAAATGCTGCCGAGAGTGTTGGGCTGGCACTGAAGCTCGTTGAAGTGATCCCTCTACTGGAGCAGGCATGCAATGAAGATGTGTATGCCATCGCAAAAGCCTAATCCCGCCCGGCGATTGAACCCTTTAAACACTATTGGTAATTCTGTTTAAAAACGGTCGTCGGTAAAACAGTCGTCGGTCTTCAGTCTCCGGTCTTCAGTTCCCGGCACGGAACATCCGAAACCCAAGCAAATACCGGCTACCGACGACCGACGACCGGCGACAGCACCGGCTACCGGCCCCCCCTGCCCTGCCCTTTCCCCCCATCGCCATCCTGCTGTATTCTTAAACAGAATTCCGGATAAGTGTTTAAAACACGGTTTTGGGGCCATGCGAAAGGAGGATTGTGAGCGAGGACGAGCCGATGAATTTTTCTCAAGCCAAGCCGGGACCGGAGCCGGAAACGCCGGAGGAAACATCCCTTCGCGAGGAGAAGGAGAATTTCCTGGAAGCCGAAGCCGACCGCCTTGCGGAAATGTGCGTTCCGGAGCTGCTTCGCAAGAAGGCCCTTGCCGACATCGGGGAGCGCTACCAGCAATGGC